>BNJU01001576.1_pt1 | contig 161032 bp, 168 predicted proteins | sample 8539281 | NCBI WGS metagenome assembly BNJU01 (sample SAMD00202456, study PRJDB9452) | human saliva metagenome | isolation source: human saliva | place: Japan | reverse complement strand
TGGAAGTTACGTATTGCTGGCATCCGCAGCGTCCGTCCCGAATGCAGAGGCGACAACGCCGTCTACCGACCTTCCAAGGCCGCCGCGTCATCAGCCCACGCACGGCATCTACATCATCAACGAGAGAAAATCATCAACAACCGCAGCAGCAATGAAAAAGAAATACACGACTCCCAACACCTCAACCCGTTCAGGTTGATGACCGCCGAAACATCGCGTTCATCATCAGCTCACTCCGTCGCGAAATGAGGGCCTCGCCAAGCATCCGGCAATTTCTTCTGACGACCATTTGAGCATGACGACGATCCCGGGACGAAATGAGGATTGATGCACAGGAAAAACTGAAATGTCCGTCGTCAGCCGACGAAATACAAATTTACGAAACGCGTCGTCGCCCGACGAAACTATAAAAACGCTGAAAACTGCTTCGTCGTCGGCCGACGACAGACAGAAAATGCGAAAACGCCCGTCGTCGGCCGACGAAACGTAAAACGCTGAAACTGCCTGTCGTCGGGGTACAACCAATGAAAAACGGCAAACAGGTCTGTAGGCTACATGAACAAAAAATCAGCGGAAACTGGGGCTTTCACGGGGAAATCAAAATCAGCGAAAATCAGCTTCTCACGGGGAAAACTGCAATCAGCGAAATCGGCTTTCACGGGGGAAAATCAAAATCAGCGAAATCGACTTTCCCTCATGAGGGAAAAATCAAAATTCATGAAAATCAGCCCTCACGGGGAAATCAAAATCATGAAAATCGACCTTCTCACGGGGAAAATCAAAATCAGCGAAAATCAGCTTTCCGCGAGGAAAAATCAAAATCATGAAAAATGGTTTTCTGCGGGGAAATCTTCTATTTGTTAACTTAACCAAATTATACCCCAGAAAATGAAAGAAATTACAAGCAGTTGCTTCACAACATGGAGCACTTCCAGTTTCAGGCCACGTCATCGCGATGTGCGAGGAGTCGGCTATCGAGAAAAATCAAAGGCGGTGCTGGAACTGCTGAAGACGGCTGTGGCCGAGGAGGACAAGGCGCTCAACCCGCCGCGCAAAGCAGGAGGAACGGCCGATTTGAAGAGCTCGACCGTGCGCGACCAGGCTACCGCGCGCTGCAGCTGCTGATCGAGATGCACAGCTGTTCGGACGACGCGACGAAGCGAAAGTCGGCGCAGCAGATGAGCGCGGCGTGGGCGCCATCCGAAATTAGCCACGGCCAACTACGACAAGCAAACGGGCATGATCAAGAACCTCTAGACCGACCTGAACGCCGCCGAAATGTCGGTGGCCGTGGCGCAGCTCGCTCTCGGGCAGCACGCGCCTGTCGAGCAGCGATTTCGAACTGCGTACCGCTCGCTCCTGAAACTCGGCGCAGCCCTCGGGCTGTTCGATGTCAAGGCCCTGCGTGCCGCGACCGACCAGAGCCCTCAACGCCGTCATCCGCCCGCATGGACTCGCTCGACGACTTTCGGGCCCGAGACGCCGGAAAACTGCCCGAACTCATCAAGCAATATAACGCCGTCGACAGATATCGCCTGACGTTGGCTCCACTGCCGGCATATCGTCGCAGACGGCCCGCAACAAGCGCACAGCCGAATATGAAGCCCGCCTAAAACCCGGTTTCCGCAGCCCTGGAACAGCTTTTTAGGTTGAAAGGCAGCCTGTCGTTTCACAGGCAAGCACCGAGGCACAGGCGCCAAGCGCCTTTACGAATTAGCCGTTAGAGGGCCAGACCGCGCCGCGAGCAAACCCAAGACAATTTGGGTGGGCGTGAACAAAGACGGCTCTCTATTTCTTTATGAGAAGAAGTCAGCTAATCCGAAACCCGCACAACCGAAAAAGCCCGAGTATGAGATTAGCCCAAGGCTGAAGCGTGAAAAAGGCAGCAATTTGATAGAAACTATATACCTGACAGCATATCGCTTGGTATATTCTAATAAATGGGCGCAGGCTGTGTTGTGACAACACGCCCGCGTTTTTTTTTTTTTATCTTTTAGCCGATATTTGAAAAAGATAACGAAACTACCTTTCTGAATATTCCGTGGTAGTTGAAAGAATATGTGTTGACGAAATGAAGCCGCAATAGCAGTTCAAGTTTCAGCTACATCTGTTTATTTCTTGTACCAGAGCGAGGTCAAGTGCAACAGCAGCAGCTGCTGGCTGCACTTTACCATATGGGTATGTGCACCCGGTCCAAGAAGCTCATCATCTCACGTGGGCGGGAACTGAAGAAGAACCTGCAAACTGCGCACTCCAGAGGTGCATGTAGACTCCCATGGTGTCCGTCATACCGTAAGAGGCGGGGCGCAGCCATGTTGTCCGGATGCGGTAGCGGCCTGTATCACCACCTGAAGCCACACAGAGAAGTAAGGCTGCCTGCTGCCACATCGCTCCTTCTTGCAGTCTTACACGCGCTGGAAGCGCATCGGATTGGTAGAGTGCGGTGATAGATGCGTCAACGTTCTCTTTCCGCGGGATAGCAACACCTTCGCGAACATCATCAGCGCCATAACACTTTACTTTTGCGCGTGGCCCATCAGAGTAGGCAGTCTCTTTTACAACGTTAACTTGGCCCGTATGGTAGTCAAACTTTGGTCTGAACGTATGTGGAAAGCCATTGATGCGGCTGATAATCATTACGCAGCATCCTTACCAAGCACTCATTCAGGATAACGCGATGGTTTACGGCGAACCTGATTGGCTTCATTTCTGCAATCTTGGTAGCACCTTCGGCAGCATGCAAACGACTCGTGACCGGCGAGGAAAGCGAAGCAGTCTGTCTCTTCACGGAGCAGATGTGCTGCACCAGGTGCATGACCGAGACCTGCTTTGCGGTGCTCAACGGCAACAGAAACTGGGAATGCAAAAGCTCTGCAAACCTAGGCTGATAGCCTCTGCTGCATCAGCAGCTGTCTGTACATCTGCTATAGCGATAGCTGCTCCACGCACATAAGCCCACTTTGCATTCTCAGAAACCAGATGCGCAGGGTCCTCGCACATCATTGATAAGGATCTACCACCGGCCTCGCCTGCAAATCGTTAGCCTCTTCGGATGCTAGCTGTGATGCCGTTCTCTTTCACAGCGCCGCAAGGACTTGGTCTATACGGCGCCTCCTGGCTCTCAAAACTTTCACGCTGCTAATCATTTCCTGTATCTCCTTATACGTGGATCGATAGATGTAACAGCACGCCAGGCCTCTGTTGTGGCAGCCACCAGCTGCTCGTGAACTCTGACCAGCCTCGTTTGCGTCCATACCATTCTTGATAAGCTTCCATCCTCTAAGCCCAGATGTGAATGGCCATACTCATAACCGCAAACTTGGGCTGTCTTTTGGTCAAGGAACTGCCCGCGATGTAAACCTTCGTCAGTTCGTGCGATAGCGTGTGCACTTTTGCACCTTGGTGCCGCCGAGTGTACCGGTCTGACTGCGGAGCCCCTTACCGAGATCCCCATGCGGCACCGATAACAAGACCGCCTCAGGAATGCACTCAAGCTGCGTCCGCAGACAATCTGCAGGAAAAAGCTCACGCATTGCAGTAGTGATAGCATCACAAAACCAAGTCAGTCCATTCAGCGCTTCTGAGGATTGTCTTTGCTCTGAAGTATCTATGAAGCTATAGCTGCAGAGCGGTCATACCGGTACAGCCGATAGTCTCTACGAGGCACCTCTGAATGACACCGTCCTTTTGATATTCAGTGAAAGTTTCACAGGCACCTGCTGCCGAGCGCCCAACCCGTCACGTGAGTGCTGGCTGAGATGTCTTTAAACTCTCTTTGGCATGAATCCATTTTCCTCTTCAGGAACCGAGAGCTGGGCCATGATTTGAGACCCTTCATGCGACAACACACACGTTGTCGACTTCTTAGAATAAATCATATCTTCGCTAAACTAATTATATAAATAATGTTGTGTGTGTAATCTACATCTTGTTGCACGCAAAAGCAGTAGTATGAGGAAAAATACCACTTGTAGTAGGCTTCTTTTCCTCATTTAATCGATATTTTTATAGATCAGAAACTGGTCTGCTAACTATATTTCAGCATGCTTTTGCAATGTTGAGTTTACAATTTCCCAATTTCATTTTGAACAGCAGTTCATCTTTGTTGGGTGACTTGCTGACAGCAATGGTATCACCTTCTTCAGGTTGTCCGAGAGAAGCTTTCGCATACACCATCCTCGATATAGTTCTGATAGCACGCTTCAACGGACGGGCACCAAACTGCACATCATAGCCTTCGTTGCTACAAACTCCTTAGCCGTATCGGTGATAGTCAGTTGATAGCCTCAAGCTTCTATGCGCTTGTAGAGGCCTTTCAATTCGATATTGATAATCTTCTTAATGGCCTCAAGGTCGAGTTGGTCGAAAGTTATAATCTCATCCAAGCGGTTCAGGAACTCAGGTGCAAACTGCTTACTGAGGCTTTTCTGGATAATACCGCGTGCATATTCCTTGTCTTTGTCGTTAATGCTGAGTCCAACGTTTCCTCCGGCATTGAAACCTACACCATGGCCAAACTCTTTCAGCTGACGTGTTCCAGCGTTAGAAGTCATGATAATCACGGTGTTTCGGAAGTCAATCAACCGTCCGTTTCCATCCGTCAGCCTTCCTTCGTCAAGCACCTGGAGCAGCATGTTGAATACATTACCATGTGCTTTCTCAATCTCATCCAACAAAATGATGGAGTAGGGGTGGCGACGCACTTTCTCTGTAAGCTGTCCACCCTCTTCATATCCTACGTATCCGGGAGGTGCCCCCACTAATCTGGAGGTGTTGAAGCTTTCGGAATATTCGCTCATGTCTATACGTATCAAGGCATCATCAGAGCCAAACATGTATTCAGCAAGCTTCTTTGCCAAATAAGTTTTGCCTACACCGGTAGGACCGAGGAACATGAAAACGCCAATCGGGTGGTTGGGATCTTTGATGCCAACGCGGTTGGCGTTGAATGCCTTCACCATTTTCTCAATCGCATTATCCTGCGCAATCACCTGCTCTTTCAGCACGGTTCCCATATTGCGCAAACGCACATTCTCTGCTTCTGCAATGCGTTGTACAGGCACTCCTGCCATCATCGAAACCACATCGGCAACCTCTACCTCGGTTACAGTCTGACGAAGTGTATTGTCACCTGCGGTCCATTGGCGGTTGAGCTCTTCGATTTCCTGTTCCAAAGTGGTCTGATGATCACGGTAACCTGCAGCAAGTTCAAAGTTCTGATTTCTCACTGCTTGCTTCTTCTTCTGTATGGTTTCCTCCAATTCCTTTCTGCTTTTCAGTCAATTCTTCAGGCATCTCTGCATGTTGCAGATGCACACGACCCCACTTCATCAAGTGCATCAATGGCTTTTATCGGAAATAGCGGTCTGAAACATAGCGTTCTGTCAAATTGACACGTGCTTTCAATGCCTCATCTGCTATAGCTGACATGATGATGTTGCTCATATCTGTCTTTGATATTGTGCAGTATTGTCAGCGTTTCTTCAGCAAGTCGGTTCTACCATGACTTTCTGGAGCGGCGTTCAATGCTCCATCCTTCTCAATACTCTTGATATTCATCATAGTGGTGGCACCGATGCACTGGATTACCCGCGTGCCAATGCAGGTTTTCCATGATATTAGCTGCATCCATGCTGCCCGAGTACTTCCGGCACCAATCATTGTATGGATTTCATCAATGAAAAACAATGATATCGGGGTTTCTTTTCAAGTTCGCTGATCAGAGTGAGCGGATGTGCTCTTCAAACTGTCCTCTGTATTTCGTCCTGGCCACAACAGCTGTCAGATCAAGATTAACAACGCGTTTGTTGAACAGAATGGGTGAAGTCTTATGCTGCACAATGAGTTGTGCCAGTCCTCAACAATGGCGCTCTTGCCTACACCCGGTTCCCGATGAGAATAGGATTGTTCTTTTCTGCGGCACAATATCTGTGACGCGAGATTTCCTTTTCACGTCCGACCACTTTGTCAAGCTTTCCTTTCTGCAGCAGCCTGGGTCAAATCGGTAGAAAAAGTTATCGAGAACAGGCGTTCCTTTCTTTTTGTTCGCTGCCGGCAGTCTTGGTAGCCTGTTTCTGTTGGTTCCCCTGCTGCGACATAGCCTCTTCTTCCTCCTCTTCTCGGGCATACCGAAACTATTCGTGGGTTTGGCATTGCTGCTCATCTGGGTTTTCAGGTAAACGAGCGTATCTTCATAATTCATATGGTTTTCTTCCAGAATTTCCTTAGCTCCATTGTTCACTTGATCATGCAGGATAGCTAACACAAGATGCCGCACATCAACCATTTGTGTGTGTAGTATACGAGCCTCGAGAACTGCGAGTTTCAAGATGTTGTTGGCTTGTTCGTTCAGCACGAGTTCCTGATGTAATCATGGCCGAAGTGATGTCATCCTGCCTTACCCTGTCTTCAATTCAGTCTTTACATTGCTTTCATTGATATTCATGCGCTGGAAAAGACTATGGAGCAGAACTGTCCTTTCCACGCAATATACCTAAGACAAGATGTTCAGGCCCTACAGAACGGCTGGCCAATCGGTTTGGCCTCTCTCTGCTGAATGCCAATATTTCTGAAACTTTAGGTGAGAACTGACTTGTCATATATTATAGTCTCCTGTCTTAGTTTATGATTGATTTTGCTGTTACAAATATACTATTTATCATGAGACTTTACAAAAGGTTATGCCAAAAATTGCGTGCAATCTCCTGCCCAACAGCTGTCATCGTGCAATGCCCTGCTTTGTCATCTCTGTCTGATTGTCGTGCAATCTGCGTCAACTAGCCCGCAATCTGCGTCAACTTAGCTTTCAATCTGCGTCAGATTACACGTTGTTCTGACGCAAATCAGAAATCTTCCGGACATGTGAATTACATCTGCCTTCTGCTGCTAAGTAAAGTGACATAAAAGAACAGAGCCGACTGGAAAAAGACCAATCGGCTCTGTTTTATCATTCTTTTAATCGTTATGCATGTGTAACCTCTTCCATTCAACATTCCTCACCATGTAGAGACATTGAATCTTTTATAGAGGTTTTCACAATCTTTATAATCACACTCTTCATTTTCATTGTCAAATTTTTCATCTTTTTACCTTTCTAATTCTGACTTAAACCTAAACATCTAAAGCGCCTATTATGCGCTTGTTATCCTTTTTGTGACTGCAAAGATAGTGCACATTTTGTGTCATGACAAGGATTTGACAGTATAAAGTTAGAGAATGATAGTAATTCTTGACGAATGTCAACTTATTAGTGTCGAGGCAGCAAAACCAGAGACAGCAGGTGGCAGATGATGCAATTTTCTCCTTTTAGTTGCGGGTACTCCGCATGGACAATGCGATGCGTTTACGCCTAAGGTCTACTTCTATAACACGCACTCGGACATGCTGGTGGAGCTTGACAACTCATTGGGATCCTCAATGAATTTATCGGCCATTTGCAGATATGAACAAGTCCGTCCTGATGAACACCTATGTCAACAAAAGCCCCTGGTTGGTGATGTTGGTCACGATGCCCGGCAGTTCCATCCCGATAATGAGGTCTTCTACCGTGTGCACGCGTTCATCAAAGCGGAATTCTTCAAGCTGTTCGCGCGGGTCAAGGCCCGGCTTTCGAGTTCTTTTCAAAATGTCGTGGAGGGTAGGGAGTCCCACTTCTGACGTGACAAACTGCTGCAAAGGATTCGTTTCAGGCGTTCATGGTTGCCAATAAGATCGCTGACCCTGCATCGCTGTTCCTTGCCATGACTTCGACAAGAGCATAACGCTCGGGATGTACAGCCGAGTTGTCGAGCGGATTACGCGCGTTGGGGATGCGAAAAAGCCCGCACACTGCTGATAAGCCACACTGCCCAAGCGTGGAACTTTTCTTCAGTTCGCTGCGCGAAGCGAAGGCACCATGCTCATGTCGGTAGTCAACGATGTTCTGTGCGAGGGAAGGGCCAAGTCCACTTACATAGGTGAGCAAATGCTTAGAGGCGGTATTGAGGTTCACTCCAACTTGGTTGACACAGCTTTCCACGGTGCGGTCAAGCGATTGTTTCAACTGGTCTCGGTTCACATCGCTGATATTGTTGCTCACACCGATGCTCTTGGCATCAATCTTAACCAATTCGGCAAGTGGGTCCACAAGGCGTCGGCCGATGAAATTGCTCCGCGTACCGTGAGATCAAGGTCGGAAACTCATTGCGCCCATTCTCTGAAGCCGAATAAATGCGAAGCTCCGTCTTCACTGACCACATAGACAGGTACATTGTCTATCTGACGCAGAATGTCGGTCGTTTCGCGGCTTGCTGTACCATTTCCAACAGCAATGGCTTCCACATCATATCGACTGACAAGTTTTGTGAAGGCTGCCAGTGCGTCATTTCCAGATTTATTGCCTACGGTATAGAGCGACCGAATGATGTAGGAGATCGCCCTGTTCACTAAGACAAACCACCTTGCGACCCCGTTCGAATGCCAGGGTCGACGGCCATAACACGTTTCTGTCCCAACGGTGCAGCCAATAACAGTTGGCGCGGGTTTTTCCGGCAAACACCTTGATAAGCTTCTTCATCGGCAGCCTCTTTGCTGGTGTTGGCAAACTCCCGGTTTCAATCGATGGTCTGACGAGTCTTTTTATAAGCATCATCGCAGGCTTCGCTACAAGTTGCTGGCATTTGCCCAAGCCATGAACATATTTTGCGGATTTTTCTGTGCATGTGCTGTCAACATCAATGTTAACTTTCAAAAAGCCCTCCTCTCACCACGACGCATGGCCAACAGGCGGTGACTGCTGCATCGTTTGAGAGGTTCACTGAATTCAAAATAGTCGGCAAACTTCTGTGCCCCTTCTTCCTCCCGCTTGCTTTTCACTGCTTTGGAAGTGATAACGGCTTCGCGTCTGAATACACTTCGTATCTGTTGGCGCACGGTTTCATCTTCACTGATGGCTTGCTATGATGTCCTTTTTGCACCCTGCCAGCGCTTCATCAACAACCTTTTTATATCTCCTTTACAGAGCGTTTGGCAACAGCTGGGCCATGTTGTTCGTCGCAACAGCAGGATTGTGGCTAATGGTTCGAGTCCGTTTTCACGCGCAATCTGTGCCTTTGTTCTTCGTTTAGGCTTGAAAGGCAGATAAATATCCTCTAATTCAGTAGGGTCCCACGTAGCTTCTATCTTCCGCTTCAAGTCAGCTGTCAGTTTGCCTTGTTCTTCTATTGTCTTGCGGATGGTATCCTTTTCGTTTGGTGAGTTCCTGCATCTTGGCGTATTGTTCGCCGATAGCAGGCAATCTGAACTTCATCGAGTGAGCCTGTGCGTTCCTTGCGGTAACGGGCAGCAAAAAAGGGATAGTGCAGCCTTCATTGAGCAGCAAATGGTGTTTTCCCACCTGCTTTTCGGGAAGCACTAGGCTTCTGGCTACTGATTTGATAATTGTTGTTCATGTCTGTAATTTGATGAGTCGCAAAAGTGTACTACTGTTCTAAATAAATAGGAATTATTTTTGTAGTATTATTGATAATGGCTACCTTTGTATGCGCGAAATAAAGCTAAATAGAATGATATCAGTAGAAAGGTTTAAAGGTTGAATTTGGTGTAAGCCGTTGTTCACCGACGTAGTTTTGCTGGTGAACGATCGTGACAGAATAGCGCTTGTTGGGAAAGAATGGTGCAGAAAATCTACGATGTTGAAGATACTGCGGTCTTCAGCAACCCACAGTGGCGGTGTTTTCGTTCTGAATGATGTCACCGCAGGCTATTTGCCACGGGTGAGTGAAGCTGCGGATGACACCACCGTGCGCGAAGAAACACGTAAGGCGTTTTCCGATAACTGAAGATGAAGGCTCGATTGAAGAAAATGGAGCAGTGAAATGGCCGACCGAACAGATTACGAAAGCGATGATTACGCGGCGCTTGTAGAACGCTTCACGCAGGAACATGCAGCGATTGCCGGAGGAGGAACTATGAGGCTGAAATAGAACGTACACTGACCGGTCTTGGCTTTACACGTGATGACTTTGAACGACCTACTAAAGAGTTCTCAGGAGGCTGGCGTATGCGCATTGAGCTGGCAAAGATACTGCTGAAAAAGCCCGATGTGCTGTTGCTTTGACGAGCTCATCACACCTTGATATCGAGAGTATACAGTGGTTGGAGCAGTTCTTGGTGCAGAGTCCGAGTGCAGTTGTGCTGGTAAGTCACGACCGCGCTTTTATCAATAATGTAACCAACAGAACATTGGAGATTGTTTGTGGCCATGTTGAAGACTATAAAGCAAAAATATAATGAATACCTTTGTTTTGCGCAAGGAACGCCGTGAACAACAGTTGCGCGCTACGAAACCAGCAGAAAGAGTGCTGATACAAAGGCTTTATCGAGCGGGTTCGGTATCAGCCACGAAAGCCGTGCGGTGCAGCAACGCATTCGGCAGCTTGAAAAAGATAGTTCCCATTGAGGTTGACGAGGTGGATAACAGTGCCATGCATTTGAAATTTCCCGCCCTTGCGCGTAGTGGCGATCTATCCCATCATCTGTGACGACGTGGGAAAGACTATGGTTCGCACACCGTTTTCGAACATGTAACGCTGACCATCAAGCGCGTGTGAGAAAGTAGCTTTTGTCAGAAAGAATGGTGAAGAAAGTCAACGCTTGTAAAATGTATCATGGGTGAAATTCCCTATACAGGCAAGTTGAAGATTGGACACAATGTTCAAATTGGCTATTTTGCCCAAAATCAGGCTCAGCTTCTTGATGAGTCGCTCAGCATTTATGATACGATAGACCGCGTGGCTACAGGATATACGACTGAAAATCAATGACCTGCTCGTGGCTTTCATGTTTGCGAGATGAGCTCTGAAAAGAAAGTGAAGTTCCTCAGCGGTGGAGAACGCAGCCGATTGTGCTATCGACAGCTGTCTGCTTGAACCCGTCAACTTGTTGATACTTGATGAACCGACCAATCATCTTGACCTGCCTTCAAAGGATGTTTTGAAAGAAGCGATCAAGGCTTTTGACGGAACAGCCATTATCGTCAGTCATGACCGTGAGTTCCTTGATGGTCTTGTGGATAAGGTATAGAGTTTGCGGTGGTAAGGTTGTTGAGCATTTAGGTGGCATTTTACGACTGTTTGCGCGTGCATCATGCCGAAACCATTCAGGAAGCGATAGACAATAAGGCTGCTGTTGAACCGGAGAGAAAGCAACCTGAAGCACCTGAAAAGGCTGGAAAACAGAACTACCAGGAGCGCAAGGAATGGCAGAAGAAGATTAATAAGGCCGAAAAAGCCGTAAAGGAAAGCGAGAAACGCATTGCCAATATGGAACAACGTATCAAAGAACTTGATGCGCTGTTGATGGACCCCAAGAATGCATCTGACATGGAACTCGTTACCGAATATACTCTCTACCAAGCAGAAATTAGACCAGGAAAACGAGCAGTGGTTTATGCTTTCAGAGGCATTGAATGAACTTAAAGATAAGGTTTAACAAAAATAATATATAAACATGAAAATGAAGAAAATCATTCCATTGATGATGATGCCACTGTTCCTGTAATGGAGTAGATAAAATCAGTCTGGACTTTACGAGAAGAACTTCGATCGTTCGGTACGTCCACAGGACGATTTCTACCAATTTGCTACGGGTGGATGGCAGAAAAACAATCCTCTTCCCGCTGCTTACAGCCGTTTTTGGAAGTTTCGATCAGTTGCAGGAGGACAACAACAATGCGCATCAACACCATTCTTGGTGAGAGTTGCAGAAAAAGAAGTACAAGCAGGGAACAATAGAGCAGAAACCTCTGAGTTTCTACAAGTTGAGCCCTTGATGTTGACCGCAGAAACAAAGACGGGTATAGCTCACTGTCAAGGGATTGCTGGATGAGATTGAGGCCGCTCAAGACGTAAGGCGCTTTCGTGCTTTGCAGTTGAAATATGCTGCACAAGGCTAAGCGGCATTCGGTATGCAGCAGGCTTTGAGCTGACGAGAAAAGATCGTAAAGAACAACATTCTGAACATCTATCAGAGCGGTCTGACATTGGGCCAAAAGGACTATTATCTCAACAATGACTCGGCAACCGTAGCTATCCGTGATGCCTACAAGAATTATATCTATGCAGATGTTCCCGCCTGTATGGTTTGCACAGAAGCACATGGGCAAAGCGCAGCAAGGATGCTTTCGCCAGGAAACTCTTTGTTGTGATTTCCAAGAGCATGACAGAATTGCAATCCATCAGGCGAATTACAACAAGATGACATGGAAGAAGTGAAGGCAGATTATCCAAAACATTCCTATCGAACAGCTTTGCAATGCAGAGGGTATCAAGTCAGCTTACATACAGAAGATGATTGTTGGTCAGCCTTCTTTGTGGCAGGACTCGATAAACTCATGTCACTCCAGACAGCAGATGAAATCAAAGCCTTGATGGATGGGACGTTATCACAGCAGTGCAAGCTATCTGACGGATGAAATCCGAGAGACAAACTTTTGATTTTCTTTCGGCAAGACCATGAGTGGTCGCAAGGAAGATTACCGCCTTTTGGGAAGCGTGCAACCAATCAAGTGCAGGCGCAGATGGGAGGCTTTGGGCCGTATCTATGCAAAACGCTACTTCCTGAATCTTCCAAGAAGATGATGACAGACTTGTGAAGAACCTCCAAGTGAGTCTTGGCCAGCGTATTGATGCCCAGACATGGATGAGCGATTCAACCAAAGCCAATGCACATGCCAAACTTGGACCGCTTCTATGTGAAGATTGGTTATCCCAACAAATGGACTGACTACAGCCGTTTGACCATTGATCCTCATAAGAGTTTCTACGAGAATGTAATAGCTTGCCGCAAGTTTGCCCACGACAAGGAAATTGAAGACAAGGCAGGTAAGCCCGTTGACAGAGACAGAATGGGGCATGACACACGGAGACAGTGAATGCCTACTACAATCCAGCGACGAATGAAATCTGCTTCCCGGCGGGTATTCTCTCAGTATCCGTTCTTTGATCCGAAGGCCGAGTGAAGCATTCAACTATGGTGCTATCGGTGTGGTCATCGGTCGCGAAATGACTCATGGATTTGATGATCAGGGCGCTCAGTATGATGCAGACGGCAATATGAAGAGACTGGTGGACTGCCAGTGATGCCGAGGGATTTGATAAGCGTGCAAAGCTTTATTCTGACTTCTTTGACGGCATTGAGGTACTTCGCTGACATGCTAACGGTAAAATTCACGCTTGGTGAAACCTTGCTGACCACGGAGGTCTTGAGGTTGCTTACAATGCACTGATGAATGCAACAGCAAAGAAGCCTTTGAAAGACAAAGATGGTTTCACCTGCACAGCGCGTTTCTGGCTTATGCCGGTGTTTGGGGACAGAACATCACCGATAAGGAAATCCAGCAACCAGTGCAGCGGACACTCATTGGGTAAATGGCGCGTTAACGGTGCGCTGCCTCATATCAATGCTTTCTATAAGGCTTGGAATATCAAGAAAGGCGACAAGATGTACTTGCCGGAGAACGAACGTCTGCAGCTTTTTGGTAACCCGAAGATGAGACTGTAGATATCCACAGGATAAGGGGATGCGGGAATATATTTCCGCATCCTTTTTCATTTTTCCAAATAAAAACCATACCTTTGTATCATTAATATTTTGAGACGAAAATGCCGTTAAGACTCCCCCGACAGACTGCCTCGCCATTGATAGTCTGAAAGAGGAATATCTTTTGTTATGGACGAAACGCGTGCGCACAGCCAGGAAATCAGGCCTTGCGCATCGTCATTCAACCTCAGCCGTTGAAGATAACGACGGAGACAGACCTTGTGCGTCTGCTTTCCAACACGCCGTTACAGTTAGACATCTGCTTCATGAAACTGAAAAGCCACACACCGAAGAATACGCCTGTAGAACATATGATGATGTTCTATAAGGACTTCCTATGAGCTTTCAAACAGAAATTGACGGCATGATCATTACCGGTGCAACTCGATTGAAACCATGGACTATGAAGATGTGGAGTATTGGTCGGAAATACAGATATCTTCAATTGGGGCCCGCACTCACGTCTACAAGTACGATGTATCTATGCTGGGAGCCATGGCCGGACTGTATCATTTCTACGGAATACCAAAGTATCCGCTGAGATGTTTGGCATCACCGCCAGCACACATTAGCCCCTACACTTCCTATCTTCGTGGATTTGATGACAGTTTCACCATGTCGCAGCAGGCACCACCGAGAGTGCGCAGAGGGACATCGAGGCACATCCGGAGCTTGAAATCATAGCAGAATCGCCCGAGAGCGGTGTCAGCATTAGTCATGGCACGAGGAGGCCGTGAGTTCTTTTATCACGGGCCATTTTGAGATGTCTCGACACACTCTGACCGTGAGTATAGGCGTGATAGGGATACACGTGATGATGTAGAACAGCCTGCAACTACTACAAGAACGATAATCCTGCCGAAGCTCCCATGGTTTCCTGGCGTGCACATGCCAACTTGTTCTATAACAACTGGATAAATTACTATGTTTATCAGACAACACCTTACAATATTGAGGATATCAAGTAAATGCGCAGTTTAGAACTTTTTAGCCCCGGCAAAAACCTTGAATGTGGCATGGCTGCTGTCAGTCAGTGGTGCTGATGCCGTATATCGGTGCCTCACGCTGGTGCACGGGCAGCTGCCGTGCAATACTGTTGAGGATATACACCCAGCTGTGTGACTATGCACATCAGTATGGCGCACGTGTCTATGTCACGGTGAATACCATTCTCTATAGAGGACGAATTAGCCGACACAAAACAGCTTGAAAGCGCTTAATGCCTGTGGTGTCGATGCTCATTGTGCAGGACATGGGTATTTTGGAACTGATTTGCAGAATGGGATGACGAGAAACCTTTTCCAAATGGAGTTACGTCGGCTCAAACCGATAACCGCACGGCCGAAAGAAAGTGAGGTGGTTGCAGGACGTTGGTTTCAAACGGGCTGTCTTGGCGCGTGAACTCGGCCGAGAGATTGCAGAAATCCACCATGAGGGTACCCGATATGGATCTTGAAGTCTTTGCACGATGCCTTGTGTGATAAGCTATTCAGGCGTATGCTATATTTTAACATTGCTTTTAACCGCAGTGCCAACCGTGGAGCCTGCACAATTCTACCGTATGAAATTCGATTTGCTTGATGATAACAACGAAATCGAACATCAGCGCTCATTACTCTCCCTGCGTGATATGTGCCAGATTGACCATTTGGAGGAATTGGCCGACGGCGGTGCTGCATCTTTTCAAGATGAAGGCCGACGAAATGATGATACCGTCAAGAATGTGGTCAGCGCCTATAGCCATGGGATAGACGAAATCATCAAAAAGCTGACCGCTATTGCCGAGCTTTTCACATGGAAAGGTGGAATATGATTTAGCCCAATCTCAGAGAAGACTTTCAACCGTGGTTTCACAACTTATTTTCTCAACGGTCGACAGAGCCGATATCGCCTGTTTGACACGCCAAGCCATGGGAATATGTCGGAAAGGTCAAGGAGATTCGTGGCAATCTCATTCAATGTGGCGGAACTGCAACATTTGAGAATGGCGATGGCCTCTGTTTTATCAACGAGGAGCATGAGCTTGAGGGGGCTTTCGCATCAACAAGGCGGTAGGCAACAGGCTGTTTCAACGTTTGAAGATGCCTGCCCGCCTTAAGCTGGGAATGGGACTCTACTGCAACAATGATGTGGCCTTCTCTCATCTGCTTTCAGGCGTGACGGCAAGGCGCAAGTTGCAGGTAGAGATGACCTTTCAGACCACGGATGACGGTTTTACTCTCCATGTTTCTAACAAGGAAATGGGCGTGAAAGCCGAAGCAACCATTATATTTGACCATCAGGAGGCGTCAGCCACAGGAGGAAAATATCAGAAAGCAGTTGGAAAAATTAGGCAACACGATCTTTTGCATGCAAGAAATCGAAAATCGAAGACAAGGCCGGAAAGCTTTTCATACCTTCAGTCACTTGCCGAGTTACGCCGAAAGGCGACTACAAGCCGGAACAACGCTGGTGCAAAAAGCAAGAGAGCCTGCAGCAGAGCTGGCGGTTAAGAAGACAGAGGGTGTAGAAACGGTGATGCCCAGGCATACAGGCCTATCCCTACCTTTATGAAATATGTCAATCATCTTTTCAAAAGGTTTTTCGAAACGCAGGGACGAAAAACATTCAGCTGCCTTTGAACTCACCCACGCGCAACCCTTTTTGGTGATGCAATGTCGTCATTGCAACGCTTTGCTTTTAGGTTACTGTGTGAAAAGGGGAGGAAGCACCCCACTTGGAAAGAACTGCTATCTGCGGTTGGGGATGGGCGATTCCGATTGGAATTCAACTGCAAGGAATGCCAAATGAACATTTGTGAAACATAAAACCAAATCAGAACACCAACAATGAAGAACCATTTGAAGCATATCCGCCATCAGTAGCAGCATCTGTATTAGCATGACGTGCTCCTGCTGATAACTTCATGTATTATCATAGCCGGACACATGATGCCATGGTCACCATAGTGCAAAGCAGATAGACTCACTGTCTTTTCAGGCCAAGCACCATTATACCACACAACTATAACTTCATTGTAAAAGGCCGATTCCATCGCTCATTCATTCGCCAACAACCCGAGGAGGTTTCGGCGCCTTACCTACGGATACATCCCATGTCTACAAACGCCAATCACCTGGTTGTGGCCGATGTTCACGATACCCTCTGACTCGATAGACTCTGTCCCGGATACAGGTGGCACGCGATCAGCACACCTTTCGCTGGCAGCGAGAGTCGGTGTTGTTGTCCAAAAGTGGTACCCGATGATCCGTTTCACAGTTTATCACCTTCTGATATTCACCGCTGATATCATTGGTTATTGTTGTCTTGATTTTCACGGGCTCTGTCACTCGAAAACTCATGCGCAAGATGCCCATTTTGCTGCATTTTCCGTTCGATATAGACTGTTCTATCCAGCATTGTTGGCTATCATTGTAAGCTTCTGCGGCGACTCTATGCCAGCATACAGAACTTTTGCCCCCGATGTGTGAGAACATTTCATTTCCACCTACGCTTAATCACCTGTCGGTTCCACCTCTGCTTTTCTGTCTTCCTGTCTTCTGTATGGGACCATGCTCATCGTAGGGAATTGCACATACGACGACATTCCATAAACTCCCTGCAGGCGAGGCAGTGCTCTACATCTGTGGACTGATAGGCGGTGTGCGGTGGATATATCATTTTCAGCATCCTCTCGCTCTATTACATCGGCTATCTGCTGTTGGTCGTATGTCTATTTTAACCTGTATCGCTGCCACCAAGAACGCACTCTCTTTGTTTGCGGCAACTGCGGCATGCCTTGCGTCGTAAAGGACGTTGTCCTCACTGCGGTGCATGGAACAGTTGATTTCAAACATGCAGCAAACGAAGCTTTTCAATCTGCGTCAGATTACCTTGTCATTTCGATGCAGATGACAGCGTAATCTCATGCAGATGACACGGTCGTATGACGCAAATCAGAAGCTAATTTGTAGGTGGTTTGAAAGTCAGTATGATATTTGTTTCTATAAAAAGTCTTGTTGTAGCATTGTTTACGCTCTGATTTAACCCTATGGTGCAGGGAGGAGACAGAATATTGCAAAATCATCATAATTAGTATTTCCCAGCATTCAGGAAGAACATTAACTTTGCATCAAAGGTAAAGATTGATTGCACGCATGAAGAAGAATTAATTCTGACTCTGCTCGCTGGTGTGCGCGCAAGTGCAACAACGGAAAGAGATATACTATCACAGTTTGTGGGCAGATCTTTTCCAGTACAGAACTAGAGATAAGACAGCGATTGAAAACACACAACCACAAATTCGTCCACAGTCGAGGATGATAGCTCGGGCAGACGTGTTCTGGCCCGAGTTTTTAATCCTATGGAAGAGTAGGGGGAATGTGTGATCTTTCATCGTCGTAATATATAATATAGAATAAAGAAATAAATCAGGTTTACAACTATGAACAGAAGATATTTGTTGCTTGATGTGGAGCGAGAAGTAGACTGTCAACAGCATCATTGGTTGACGTGGAAAGGTAGCGAGTGCATGCACTTCTGCACTCTCTGTCCGGAAAGAAAGAAGCACCTATCATGGCAGTCAAGGCTGGATGGAGCGGGCGGGATCCGCAGATGTGGTGGGAGAATGCTAAACCCCTGCTGAACAGGCCGTGGAACGAAACCGGGCAAAGGGTGAAGACATTCAGGCAATCGGCATTTCCTATCAGAGTGCATGGCGCGTGCTGCGTGCAGACACGCACACTAAAGTGCTGCGTCACGAGCATCATTTGGTGCGATTCTCGTGCGTTCCCCTATGAACGTGCTTTCAGGACCCTAGGTGCAGAGTTGTGTTTAGCATTTACTCGAACTCTCGGTAACTTTACAGCAGCAAAGTTGGCTGGGGTGAAAGAGAATGAACCTGCACTGACCGTATAGACATAGATTATGCTGCCTGGAGACTATATTGCCCGCAAAGGAAATTGGAGTGGCGAGGTAAAGAGACAACAATCAGTGGGCTGTCTGAGGTATGCTGTGGGACTTCCAAAGACCAAAGAAACTGCAAAATCTATTGAACTATTTTCCGATTTGACGAAAACATGCTGGCAGATATCGTTCCAACATTTGCAATCCAAAGTGTGGTTTCCAAGGAGGCAGCTGCGAGTTGGGACTGAAAGAAGGCACGCCAATCAGCTATCGTGCCGGAGATCAGCCTAACAACGCTCGTCAGTCTGAACACGTGTTTAACCTCGGAGAAATTGCTGAGCACTGGCAGAACTTCGGTGTTGTATATGGCGTTTTTAGGTGATGTGAACTACGATACGAAGAGTCGTGTCAACACCTTTGCCCATGCCAGCTATACCACGGAGCTTGATCGGTTGGGTGTTTCTGCTTTGCGCACGCTTGCACGCATATTGAATGCGTGGGTACATCCGTAATATAACACCGGGTATGGGCTATGCGAGAATGAACGATATGGCAGCAGGAGTGCCGATTGGTGAGTGAGGGTGAAGATTATCCCATTTGGAAATGCCCGTGAACAACGCGCTTGGCCACCGTGAAGTTGGCGTTGCTCGCGCATGGTCTGAACGTCAATCATCGCAACGACTCGACTGGTTAGCTGCACGGCAGGTATAGTGTCGTCGCTCTGCTGGCGTAAATCATGGCTGCAGAACATGGGAATGGAATTGAATAAGATCATGCCGGAGAGCAAACATGTTCCTCAGTCCGTTGTTCCAGAGACACTTTAGGGCGGGTGTCAGTGGTAGCAACCATCGACCTGTATGAGACAGACGGCAGCGTAGGCAGCACGTAGTGCCGGTATCGGCGCCGGTGCCTACTAAAGATAATAACGAGGCTTTTGGCAACAGTGAAGAAGCTGCTGTTATCGAACCCGATGAGAAAAAGCGCGATGAATACCTGAATGCATACGCCGATGAAAGCAATTCTAAAGATTAAACCACAGAAGAAAAAGCCTTAATGACAGGAAAGCAGGAGATGGCAACTTTTTGGATGTCTTTCCTTTTCCTGCTTTATTAAATAATACTGCTTAGCATATGTATTATATGTCCTTCACAACAAGATATCTGTCATAAATCGATGATTAGGATAAAGACCGATGACACGCTAAAAATTATCTCCATTCAAAGAAAAAGAAATGTAACTCTACCGTAGCTGTTTACATATTACATTCAAGACAATACGATATAATGACAGTTGCCGTCCTATTGTTTTCGCTGAGATCCATCCAGGGAGCTACAGTTATAGCTGCCATGGTTACACTGTCTGTCATGCATGATATAGGTCTCTTAAATGTTAATTTTGGAGTTCTTTACTCTACATAAAATAACTTTAGAAAAGTGCAGTTTGTCATCAGTATTAGTAAACGGTAAAATAACATCAATTACTCCGAGGATCATGAGTGTCTTTGCAGCGAATTGAATTCTCTCGTTACATCTGTTATCGGGGTGTACCTAAACAGAAGATGAAAAGACCTGAGGAAGAGTGGGTTTTGCCTTCCTATAAAGCGACTAAACCAATAGCAAACAGATTGCCGAGAGCTGTAAGTGGAGATTGACAAATGGGAGATATCAAACAATCTAATCCTAACATCTATGGATATAAATAACAGTAAAACTACATTGTTTATTGGATGTCTGACACTGACGATGCTTGACATTCACCACAAGTATGCAGCCGGGTGGAAATACCGTGCTATGCCATTACACAACGGGCCAAAAAGATTGACCGAAAGTTACCGATGGCATGAGAAACTGTGATGAGCTACTGTCAAACAGAAAAGGTACGAAACAATCGCTACCATTACAGATCTTGATGGAGCTTCACGCTCTCAGTGCCGCAGGAAGCACTAGTGAAGTATCGCTATATTGGCTACTACCCTAAAGAAGTTAAAGAGTAGATGGTCGACTTTCTTATTCAATCACGCTGACAGAAGACAACGTGCCACTCAACGAGTTGTTGTTGCAGGTTGCGGTTCCATAGACGAAGAAAGCAGCATCGTTTCCAGTGCATCTGTCACCATGGATGAGAAAGAAACTACGCGGTTTCTGTCAGTTTACATCGCTTTGACCAGACGCTGCAGCGACGTGCGGCAGGTGTTACTGCCATCAGTACTTCTGGCGCAGGTAACATCATCAAGCACACAGCGCGCACGAGCCACTATCAATGCCAATGCCGAGCACTTTATGTCATCGACGGAGTGATTATACAGCGCAGTGGAGCAAGTGGCTCAGTCGTATGAAGTCGCCCAGGAGATGCTCTACCGGGTAGTGGAGAGGTATGCTACCATCTCACACTCAACCATTAATCCTAATGATATTGTCTCAATGGAAATCTTTGAAAGATCGCTTCTGCCACGGCAATCCACAGTGCAAAGGCGCAATGGTGTGGTGTTGATTATTAGCACGACGTGGAAAAGGCCGGTGAAGCAAAAGTTTACTTTATGATGGAAATGATGGCTTGGAGCTGGCAAAACCGACGCATGAACATTATGGATGCATGTGAATTTGCAGACTATTATAATGATTTTGCGGCGAGCGGGTCAAATCAATGCGGCTGATGCTGACAAACGCTAACTCAGACCTCCTTTCCGCTATTAGGAAAGGAACAAACTGGCGGGATGCGATTTTCGAACGGCATTCCAGCATTCACATCAGATTGCCGCCTCCAAGGTGGATCGGACAAGGTGCAGTACTATGTTTCTGGCCAATTATATGCAAGCAAGAGGGTACGATTAGTGGCAGCAAATTCGACCGTTGGGCATGCGTGTGGTTGGATGCAGTTGGAAATCGCGGTTGAAAGTGAGGACTGGCGCCAACTTCTCAAATACACATGATGACTTTGAAATCTCGCAGACGGCGATGCTGCTGGTGTCATCAACTATTCGCCACAACACCACCAGATATACCTATTTATAATAGACGCGGTTGTTCATCTGATCTCAAAAGAAGGTTTCCGCAATCCAAACCCTATAGCAATGGCCATGCTGAACCAAAATCAAGCTTGACCGCCAGTAAACTGAATGGCAACTTATTCTGAAGTTACCCCTATTAAGAATTTAGTGTGGCATGCAGAGTTGGAGTTCATGATATTAGTGCAAACCGAGGGTAACCGTTTCCTCCCTACTGTGGGTTTGGGAAGTTGGGAAGCGTAGCATCAATGGTCTTCGGCAAAAAGGAACCGGACTTTCTGGCAATTGAAAAACTATATCACTTGTTCAATACGATTGGTAACAGTTTCACGGCAATGATAGGTCAGGAGATGTGGGAAAGCAAATATGATAACAACCGAACAGAAATACTAATCTGCCTTTAAATACTGTAAACAACCCTGCTTTGGGTTCAGGTACCTACCCAATTCAGGTGGGTTTCGACAGTTCAGCCATAGCTTCGGTCTTCACCCTTGACTTATGCTCAATGGCTATAATGCAACATACACTTACCGTTATGATGGAAGTTCCAACTTTGGGCCGAATAAGCGACGGGCTCGGTTTCACTCGTTTGCTGCATCGTGGCGTTTAATCAACGAGACCTTTTTCAGAAGAGTTTCGTAGCAAATATGTCCCAATGGTAAGTTAAGAGCAGGCTGGGACAGACTGCAGACTGGCAACTCAGCTCTGGCTCTTACAAATGGGGAACTTCTGATGAAAGCCCACGCCTACTTTGTTGGGGAAAATCTTACCGTCCAGACAATATTCCCAACCTGACATAAAGTGGAAAGTCAGGAACAGTGAATGTGGGACTCGATTTAGGAGCTTTTCAACGACCAGTATAACGTGACCTTGGATTGGTATCTCAAAGAATCTAAAGACATGCTCATGCCTCTCCAGCTCCTTCTATATGGGGAGACATCGGGTAATGTGTCTTCAGTTCTGGCACCTCCTTATGGTAATTATGGTACAATTCGCAATACCGGTGTTGAACTTACAGTGAATACGCATCCTCTAGCAGGTCGTTTTCCGTGGTTCTGAATTCAGATTTCGTGGAACAAAACAAGTTGGTTGCTTTCGGGTACGAAGAATGCTGCAATCGTAGGACATGGGCAATGGGTGATGCGTCGGCGTGTCGAATGTGGGCGAATCTCTCTATGGTTTCTGCGGATTTGTGACCGATGAGTGTGTATAAAGACTTAGCGGATCTTGAAACCTCGCCCAAGGCTTCGAAATATCCTGCTGACGAGAAGAGTTTTGATCGCAATACCACACCTTGGATTGGTGATTTGAAATTCAAAGATATCAGCGGCCCAGACGGTAAGCCAGATGGAATTATTGATGACTATGATAAGACCAACATTGGTTCACCTATGCCTAAATTCACCTTTGGTTGGACGAATACTTTCCGTTACAAGACTTTTGACCTCAATGTTTTTGTAAATGGAACATATGGCAACAAAGTGTACAACTATATGAAGATGAAGCTCACCCATATGAATACACTATGGAGTAATCAGCTGAAAGATGTTACAGGACGTGCTCGATTGGAGCCTATTGACCCATCGAAAACCTATGCTGCAGGTAGCTATTGGTATACAGATGCGAGCAATGTACGCGTGGCTAACCCTGGCACAACCATCCCTCGTGCCACTATACAGACCCCAATGATAACGATGTGATTGCAATCGCTATATAGAAGACAGCTCATATCTCCGTTGAAAAATATTGCATTGGGCAATATACAATGCCAAAGAAATGGATTTCGAAGTGATTTGGAGAGATGTCCGTATACATGAGACATTCAAAATCATTTCACCATAACGAGGCTATGATTTATGATCCGAGATAGGTGCGGGGTACAGCTGATATCAACGGTTATACTTACGGGGTGGATAACGGTCGCTATCCCTCGCCAACAACCTATTCATTTTGGTTTGAATCTCACTTTCTAACATAAAATCTTTTTCACAATGAAACATATATAAATATTTATATATAAACTTTTTGCCTTGACAACAGGTGCGCTTATTACATCATCGATGTAATGATTTCTTAGATAGACAAGCAGAAGATTCCATAATGCAGAACATTCTATAAAGATGATAGTCACGTAACAGGGGCGTCATCTTGTATAATTCTCCTTGGTATGACTTTCAGAGGTTTATCAAAGTGGGTGAAAGTGTGTCTGGCAACTACTATGGGGCTCAAGTCCTATATGACACTCACTGTGAACAGTACCAGACGAAGACCTTGTGAACATGTCATTCGCTTTTGGGCTGCTGCAGGGCACGCCAACACTGTTTACAATAACCAGCAGCTGAAGCTTCAGTGAAGAACCAATGTATGGGCGAATGCCTTGCTTGGAAGCTATGGCCTACTTTTCCTTGTACATTCATTTGGTGATGTGACCAATCGTTCACGATAACTCAACAATGCTTGGTGTAGACGGTTCATACAGCAATGCTACCAGCCGAGTACAGAAATCTGACATATATGAACACCTCCTCGTGACTTTGGAAAAGGCGATGGAGTCCGCTGCCACGCAAAGGCAATCCGCGTATAGACTATTATGCTGCCGAAGGTTTAACTTGCCAAAGTATATCTCACAAAAGTGGGGTGGATCGCTAATGGACATGGACAACGTAGTACTGATGACCTGAAAAAGGCTGCTCATACATGCCAGACGATGAATAGATGCAGGAGCGTACCACTGATGGCGAACTATTCCTGATGTGTTCGAGATTGCAGGGTGCCCTCAATGCAGAATGTCTTTTCTCATGGTTGCTTGGACAGCAGATGCCAGCATAAGGACGGTACAGAACATTACCTCAGAGCGATCTCGCCATGCAGGAGTTCGATGAATTTGGTGGATTGTTGTGGCTATAACGGTCCATCAGCCAGACTTGCGGGAGGCTTTGTGGTGTCACCATTGGAGATCCGGCGGCAAGAACGGATGTGAGATGCACGTCGCAAAGCAGCAATGATGATGGCTGGTGACTTCTACAGTATTTCTGGACAGACAAAACATGACAAAGCGCGGGCGGAAGGATTTAACTTCTTACAATTCATTTACGACAGCAGCGGTTAACATGGTTCAGGAGGGCCAGGAACGCTGCAGAAAGTGCTATCAGAGTAACACCAGTGAAGCATCTTTGCACGCGATGCATACGACGTCACAAGACGTATGCTGTAGACAGGGAATTTCTGCTTCAAACATGCACACAGTAGCCTTGCTACACTTGCATTGCGACTGTCTGACGTCTATCTTATCTAATGCAGAAGCGGTCAGTGGCAATAACGCAGTACCACTGATGCCAGTGCAATCGATGCCTATTACAAGTGCGCAGCCGCCATCAAAGTCTGCTGACGACGGCACAAGCATTGCTTCTGGGAGGATGTTCCGAAAGAACGTCGCTGGAATTGGCCATAGAAGGCGATCACGTTGCCGATTTTGTGCGTCGCAGCTATTAAGGGATATGTCTGAGCATCAATGAACTTAAGCAGCAGAAAAGGGTGCCTATGATGGTCTTAATACCTCTGATAGCTATTATGAGAGTAATTTCCTGGAATGTAGACACGTCTCACAACGCACTGCTCAAACCACGCTCCAATGTCTCAGAACAAAAAGTTTTCACTCTGCCGTTCCCTGAGCCGAAGATGTGGGTGACTCAATGGCACTATGAAAACCCTGTGCGTGTTGGACGTACGCTCAACATATTCCTATTAGTTCTAAACTTTCCTAAAACAGAAGCAAATAAGAAATGTTCTACAAAATATATGTCTCACGCTGATTTCTCTGTTAGGTGCAGCCACAATAGGAGTTGACCTCATGGCGGTAAGGATCAGCCCGAACGAATACAAATCAACATGACCAGGAAGTCCGAGATACAACATGTCCGACTCTGAGAGTGCAGACTCTGTCATCACGAAAGTTATCTGCAAACCACCATTTGTCTTGTTGGATCTCCGCAGCATTCTCGCAAGATGCTTTTTAATGACCAATAGCGTTGTGCTCCACAACACCAGTTTTGCTCACTGATAATACATTAGTGGTGGACATCCCGAAGAATATACCTTCCGCCGTAATTCGCCGAGATTTATATGATCGATGGCGACTGGTGATGCACCACTACTATGATTTTCATGTCATAGTTCCTCCACCCACAGTGTCTGCGATGATGGCTGCGAATATGCAGCTGCCGGTGAAGATGCATAACCATTACTGAGGTGAGCTGACTACCATTCCGATCCCTACAAACGCTTACGGGTATAGCAATTCAATGATGGTGAATTGGCGGTAACCAAGATTAAGTCAATCCAATCAAAACAGTATCACTTTCACGGTACCTTCAGGCACAGCCTGGAGAGTGTATGTGAAACCGCATACTGGCAAGAGTAAATCGCGGTTCGTAGCATAAAGGAGCACACGAAATATTCTGTTTGACTTCGATGGTTCACATGGAGGACGTGACCAGCGGAGCGGATGGCGCCCCGGACGCATACGCGCTGCACTCGGTGGAAGCTTGTCTCTACCTTGGTGGTGCAACGATGTTAGGTAGGTACGGTTGCTACCATGGGACGAAGACGACTTTGGCATGCACGACTGGCCTGAACCTGCACCGGACCTCCTGAACTCAGTCTATCTCAGCTTCTGCTAACATGTCGATGCCCGTGAAAATCAACGGCATGGCATTGAAATTTGCAGTGTCGTGTACCGACCTCTCTCGTGGAGCGCTTTCTGCTTCAACATCATCTCTTCACCGGCAACCAAGACGTGGCCTCTTTGACAGCAAAACAACTCAGTATTACTAATAGTGCAGACATCGCGCCCGTGGATTGTGGCTGCCGCCCAGCAATCAACGAGGTTCGTTCAATACAGAAATGAATGGATTATCAGTCACAATCCTCTCTCCAGCTTTCAACAAGACGCATGAAGGACGGTCAGCAGGCCAGAGCCATTACATGGCATGACAGGTTTCACACTCTTTTCGCTGGAAACGGAGGTGTGGAAGCGAAACAGACTGTTACTCGAGATTAGATATTGACAATGGGAGGTAGTGCCAGCCGTGCAGTGAAGTGATGACAGAGTGCAGGAGTCTGAGGCCATGCCGATACTTTCTTCATCAGGAAACGACACGTTCGCCTTGAGGTCCTTACGCCTACTTTACGAGGCTTACCTGTGCGCAGTAACCAGCAAAAAGAAACCATGCTCACGAACAGACTTCACATCGCAGCATCTGCGCTGCTTTTCGCTTTGCAGCTGCGGCACGCACGTGACAGCGTTGAGACACTATATTGCAGACGTAGATGCTGAGCGCATTTGTCAGTATCTCTACAGACCAATATCAAGGCGGCTAGATCTAAACCATTACCCTGTTTCACGACGAGAATGTATTCTTCTCTTCAGCTGACCACAGTAAAATCACACTTAACGGCTCACCTGTTGTCGGTGCCAACGTAGTCGGCTCATCCAAACAGCTGCTCATCATGGCCAATATCAGTCGGGACAAAAGCTATGAACTTCTGTTATCCCAGGAAAGCGCCAGTAACCGGCTAACCGTAGCTTAGCATGCGACAGCGCTAACTCTCGTGGCACAGAGTCAGAAGATAGCCGCTTCTCCCGTCAATGCAGATGCAACTGCAGAATACCAAAGCACTCTACCAAAAGTTGGTAAGCAAACTCTGGCAAGAAGATATTCTCTGCGACGGCGGCCACGTTGCATGGAATAATGAGATTCTGCAGAAAGTATATCAGCTCACGAGGTAAATATCCGCCATCAACGGATTACGGTCATATTCACTTGCAATCAAAGCACCTCTGGCGGGTGAATGAGACTATCTCCAACACTCTCTCTGTACAGTCATGGCACACGCGGGTGGCATGTCATGCTCATCAGCTAATTGAACGATCGACTCTAATCCGTATACATCCTCCCGTACACTGTAGTGCTTTCACATGGCGGCCCGGACATGGGTGATGCCAAGTGACTGAGGGCAACATACGGCTTACTACCCAAGCAACGAAAGATACACACATAAAGCCTCTATCGGGAAAGTGAAATTAGTTGTGAAAAATCTCGACGTAGCTAGTAAGTGCCCAGAGCTCTATGGCGCGCACAGACAACGGTTGGGCAGGCTTTTGTAGATGAGAACGGCAGGAACTGGGACTACTTCGCGTGAGTGGCAACAGCTGTTCCATGACACTCGAACAAACCCACACTTTGACTGATGCGGGCCAACGGACTGATTATTGGAGTCACATCACTATACGGTCACAGGCGCTGCGTCGAGGACTACGGCGAAGCGAAGCACGATTTCAAAGCAGCAGAGAACGAGTTCACACTTGACGACGCGGTTGCAGATGGCACATGGTGACCGACGGCGGAAGTCAGACTTGGAGAAGATAGCGCCTTTATCTGCAGCAATTGCAGCAAGCAAACATTCCTGTTCTCTGGCGACCTCTCCACTTGGAGCAGCAGGCAAATGGTTCTGGTGGGGGAATGGTTCTGCCGCTTCCTACGACTATGCTGCTTTATGGGCGACTATTTCCGAAGCAAAGCATCAATCGTCTCATTTGGGTATGGACTTCAGAAAGCCGACAGCGACTGCGTGCAGGCGATGACTATCTCGATATCATCGAGTACGGACATGTATGGGCATAGACGCGACAGCGGTTTTCTGCCGCGGCGGTAGCCGATCGCGCAACACCTTGGGCTTGACGTTATCCGAGCCAGATGATTTCACCACAGAATGTGGGCACCGTTTCGACGTTCTGACGCAATGGAACAACGCTGGCAGATGAGTGTCATGCGCCTTGGTGTGGCAGCACGCATGCCACCGATGACTGGTGGACAGCAGCAACAGTCCGAATATGTCATCACAAGATAAAGTAATGTTATTCCTCTCTCATCGCCAGGGGGATGTTTCGTAGTTTTCAACTTTTTATCTTTTATTCTAAAAACGCATCAAACGCATGAAGAAGTTCTATTATACTCATCTTGTTTTTCTCTTTCTCTTGTTTGCCTGCGTCTGCAAAAATCCTGATTACCTCGCGATACTTTTGCGATAACATGGTATTGCAGCAACAGGCAGATGCGCGGTTATGGGGATGGCACCCCCAAAAACACGCGTTATCATCAGCCATCCTGGGGACCAAGTCACACTACCGTGGCTGACAAGGAGGAGGTAGACCTTCGCATCCGTACTCCCAAAGGCAAAGCATACGCCACTCAGCATCACCTTCAGCGATGGAAGCCGTAACCCTCGCACGCGTATTCTTGCCGGAGAAGCGTGGGTCTGTGCCGGGCAGAGCAACATGGAAATGCCTGCGAGGTTTCTATGACTGCCCCGGTAGAAGGTTATCAAAGACGCCATTGCGATGCCGGGCGCTTACGTGCGGATGCGTTATGTGAAGATGTCAGCGTGATGAGGCAGCACTTTGAAGGACGATGCTGTCTGTCATTGGGAGGCATTGAATGCCAACACTGCTAATTATTGCAGTGCGTTAGTTATTTCTTTGGTCGCGCTTTGCAGCGAAAGTGATTGAGTGTTTCCCAGTGGGCCTGGTCGCGCAATAAGGGTGGAACTAAGGAAGGAGGAGTCGTTGAACGAAGATAATCTGAAACGTTACACCAGCGAGCCTGCCTAGAACTCCGCAGAAATCAGCTGAAAAGATATCATGACAGACTGGCTATGCGCTTGCTTGAAATGGGAACGTTTCATCCCATTCCTCAACTATTCCATACGCGGCATTATTTACTATCAGATGCGGCAATGTCGACCACGCTAGTCCGAACAACACTATGGCGCAGAGCGTCTCAGCCGACTCATCAGCCGGTGGCGCGGTGATTTCAAAGTTCCCAACCTACCTTTCTATTTTTGCAGAAATAGCGCCATATAGCTACGGTAATGCCTCGATACGGCTGCTGCATCCATACGGCATGCAGCAACAGAGTGCATGAGCGTCGGTAATGCTGTTGCTCTATAGGCACAAACGAGTTTGGTTTATCCCACGTGAGAGGCGGGCAGATACATCCCTGCTGAAGCGACAGATCGGAGAACGATTGGCAATGACGACCGCTGCCACTCGTCGACTATGGGTTTGACCATGGCCTTCTATCGCAGTCCGAGTTTCGGAAGTGGAAGTGCGCGACACGATTGTTTCTGCTACATCGGAGACACCTATAATGGCATTGTCCCTGTAACTTATAGCAAAGCTTTTCGAGATAGCAGGTCAGGATAAAGTCAATTATCCACGCATGCCCAATACATTCACAACAGCGCATCTCGCTCCGCCGCCCCAATGTCGCGCGTCTCGTTGCCGTACGCCATTGTTATGCGCGCTCTCCAATTGGGAAATGAAGAGACCAGGCTGGGCCTGCCATTGTTGCCTTTCAAGACAGATTAGCCCATGGGAGTACTATAAAATGGAAAAGATAAATCAAGAAATGGATATGATTTTCGCCACATGCCAAATCACGTGCGTAACTAGATGCAGTTTACCTTGTAATCGACGCAAGTCACAGCTGTTCTGCGTCCAGATTGCAACGTAACCCGACGCAGATTGCGGCGACATCGTGTGTTCATGGCGACAGAACACGGTCTTACTGATGTTGTCTTATGCTTTAACAGATTTCATGTAATATGTTGATTTCCAATAGAATGAAAAGTCGAATAAACAAACATCTTTTGTGCATCGATTGTAACAGCATCTGGCATCCCGCCTCTGACTTTCAAGGCTAATCATATTCCGGTACGCACGAGAGAACTCCTGGCATGTCACAGACTCTGCAAAGTCCTGGGCAGTCGAGTTTCCTCATGCCCATAAAAGTGTCGATGTCAATAGAGTATTTGGAAGTTTACATATTTTAGAGTACCTATCTGCATTGTGATTATCTAAGAACTCATCGAATAAACTAACATGAACAAAAGTACGCCATTACCTTTTACTGTTATTCGCATTACGCCTTTCCTGGCAAGCACAAAAGCCCATGGGGAGAACTGTCACAGACACACAAATGGGTTGGAACTCATGGAATAAGTTTTCAAGGGCAACATTGATGAAGACATCATCAAGGGTATTGCTGATGCCATGGTGTCGAGTGGGTTTGCGTGATGCCGCGTTATATATATAAACATGGACGAGGTGCTGGCATGGTAAGCGCGATGCCAATGGTTTTATCCAGGCTGATCCGAAACATTTCATGGAGATAAAAAGAGCTGGCCGGTTACGATCCATGCTCGTGCTGATTGGGGTTGGGCATTTGCAGTGATGCCGGGACGAGAGACGTGCAGGGCCGTCCGGGTCAATAGGGCACGAGTATCAAGACGCGCCGTGCAGATGCCCGCTGGGATGATTGCCAGAGACTGAGCAGTGCAACACTGTAAACATCAATCCTCGCGGTGCTTATCAGCTGACAGGTGATGCTGCGTGCTAAACCCGTCCAATACTGTCCTCTATGTGTGAGTGCGATAGCAACCAGCGTTGGAGGCAGAGACATGGAAACCATGGCTATTGGGCCCGACATTTACGGTGCTCTTTTGACTCCACACGTGTATTTCCTACGTATGTGCAATATAGCGTGGATTGTATCAACAAGAATGACAGCCTTTCGTCGCTATGCCGGTCCGGGCATTGGAACGACTGGATATGCTGGAAGTAAGTAGTGGACTCACCATCGGCGACCAAGACCGGGCACGCTACGATGATGTGCATGAGTGGCAGAGTCCGCTTATCTGCGGTAACGACATACGCCATATGAGTGCGAGAAACGAAAGGCTATTCGACCAGTCGTGAGTCTTATGCTGCTAGTGATCGAGGATAAGCTTTGGTGTGTCGAGACTACACCTTTTCGGTCGTGACGGATTGGACCATTGGTTTCAAAGCCTCTTGAAAATGGGAGATTGGGCTATGACTATTCTCAACCCCATGCGTAAACCTGATTGTGGCGTAACCTTAACTGGCAGGACTTTAATCACAGATGACGAGGTGGAGTACAACGCTGGTACAGCTTTGACAAGTGTGTCTATAAAGTAAGAACTTGTGGACAAGGCGCATGGAGGGGAAAACTTTCTGGCCAAAGCAGAAAGTAGACTCATAGCTCACGGTTCCGTCACAGGATGTCGTTGTATATCGCTTATGCGATAAGCGTAATGATTTTACCCTAACTAAAACTACTTTTCACATATGATATCCACATTTAAAACGCCCACTTGTTCTTTGCTGCCTGTTGTTAATCGGCAACGCTCATGGCACAGATACGTGGCACGAAATCACCGTGCAGCGTGTAAGACCCTAATCACGCCAGATTGGAACTATCCAGCTGGGGAGAAGAAGCTCTCTTTACCGTAGCCGTGCTGAAAAACGGCGTCCATTTGCCGAGCAGAGGTAGATATTGAAGCAGGACCTGTGATGTATCCGATGTCAAGCAGATGAACGTGGAGCTGAAAGACGCGCACTGCCGCCGACCTGGAAAGCCGGGCGTGAACACGCGGTTTCTCCTCGTTTGAAAGTGCGGGCACACGTTGGTGATAAGACCTATGAAGGCCGGTGCACGGTTGGTTTTGCCCCCGAAACACTTCAGCCCACAGACAATTGTCCGACAGATTTTGACCAACTCTGGGAGAAAGCCTATAAAGAAGCCAGCCAATATCCGCTTGATGCCCACCGAAGATTATTGCCGGAACGCTGTACGGGGAGCGTGACAGTATACGAAGTGAGCTTCAATGGTTTATATCCCGGCAACCGTATTTATGGCATTCTCTGCGTTCCAACCGCGTTTAAAGGGCCACGTCCTGCACTCTTACGCGTACCTGGAGCAGGCGTCAGGCCCTATCAAGGTGACATTTATTTGGCTGACCGCGGTGCGATAACCCTTGAAATAGAGTGCATGGCATTCGTGTAACGATGCCACAACAAGTATATGACGACTTGTTACATGGAGCTTTGAACGGATATTGGGAGGCTAACCTCGACAATCGCGACCAAATGCCTTATAAACGGATATTCATTGCTGCATTACGAGCCGTGGATTTATCTAGCACAACTGCCTGAATGGAATGGCAAACAGCTCGGTGTGACGGGATCAATCAAGGAGAATGCTGTCATTGGTGTGGTGGTACGCATCCTAAAGTTACATTTGTAGGTGCTGTCCATGCAGCCATGTGATCATACAGCTTTCTTTACATGGCAAAAGCCGTGGATGGCCGCACTATTTCTATGGCCAAAAGCAACCTGGACAGCAAGAAAGTGGCTGTGCGGCTATTTCGATGGTGTAATTTTGCCTCGTTTTAACTGTTCCCAGTTGGTTTTCATTCGGATATACGATGAGGTTGTGCCACCTAACAGTTCTATATGCCACCCATAATGTAACTAAAGGAGCACGAACCTTAAGGCTGTATCCAGCCACAGGTCACTTCTGCTCAGGAACAGTGGGATGGATGGCAAAACTGGGTGACTCAACAATTAGGGATTAGAAAATGAATAAAAACAATGAATAAGATTCGATATTATATTTTGGGACTGCTTTTCTCAGTTGTCTCTAAGGCCCAATCTTTTGTCATCGTACGGAAGACTTATCGGAATGGGGAAACCTTATACTTTCATCGGTACCAACTATTGGTATGGAGCCATTCTTGGATCAAAAGGTGAGGTAAGCAGGAAGAGACTGAAAGCGTGAGTTGATGAAATGAAACGCTTAGGCATCAATAATCTACGCATTCTTGTAGGTAGTGATGGCGAAGAGGGAACGAAATGAAAAGTAAAACCAGTGCTTCAGACATCACCAGGTGTATAATGACACCATACTTGCACGGACTCGACTATCTGATGCAACAGCTTCAACAGCGTGGAATGGTTGCCGTGCTCTACGTAATAACTCATGAGGGAGGCTATGGCTTCTATCTTGAGAACGTGGGGGCAGGCAAGGCAGTGCAGCCCAATGAAGCAGGATATGCTGCCTATGTCGGCATGCTTCTGCACTCGCCACCAATCAAAAAGGGCAACAGCTGTTCTTTAATCAATTTTAGTTTCATTCTCAACTGTACCAATCGCTATACAGGTAAACGCTATATGGATGATCCCATTATGTCATGGCGGATAGGCAATGAACCTCGGGCTCGATAAACTCGTTCTTCGTATTCGAAGGCTGATAGCTGAGCTGCAGCTTTGATGAAAAGCATTGATAAACGGCATTTAGTGAGTGTAGGGTCTGAAGGTGCATTTTGGTTGTGAAGGTGATTACGACTATGGAAAACGATTTGTGCTGATTCCAACATAGACTATTGCAACATACATGTTTGGCCTACAACTGAGTTAGCCAAGAAAGACTCTTTGTCACAAAATCTACAGCGTGCCAAAGACAAAACCAAGGAGTATATAGATAGTCATTTTTGTCTATCTGTACCAAACTGAATAAAACCTTTGGTGATGGAAGAATTCGGATATCCACGAGACGGTTTTGCTTTTCTCAAAGAAAAGCACCTACCACAGTCCGTGATGCATATTACAGCTATGTATTCTCACTCTTAAATAGCAGATGCAGCCCAAAGAGGATACTTTGCAGGTTGCAATTTCGGGGATGGGGCGGTAAAGCGCGACCTAAACACGAACAATGGCAACCTGGTGATGACTATCAGGTGATCCCGCACAAGAGCACAAGGGTTGAATTTTGATATTTTCGACCGATAAAAAGTACCATTAAGATTATAAAGGCTTCTGTTGCAAATTACAGAAGAACTGATACACTAAGAAATAGAATGATATGAGAAAAATACTCTTTGTCATGGCAATAATACATCGACAACAAATGCAAATGCAAATCGAAGGTGCAGCAAACGCCTGCACAAAAGCTTATCGAACGCCTTCATGTACTACAGAAAACGAGGTGTGATGTTTGGTCATCAGGATGCTCTATGGTACGACATGGAAATGGGAGTATGGAAAGAAGGATGTGAATGATGTTTTGGGGGATTATCCTGCCGTTTTAGGTTGTGAATTAGGTGGTCTTGAACTGGAATGAAAAGATCTTGATGGTGTTCCTTTTGATAAAAATGCGGCAGCAGATTATAGATCATTATCAGAAAGGTGGCATTGTAACTACTCAGTTGGCATCCCTACAACTTGTTACCGGTAAAGTGCATGGCATACAGAAGGAATGCTGTTACCGAAGTTCTTCCCGGAGGCAAAGAAACCGCTAAATTGCAACTCTGGCACAAGCGATTAGCCGAATTCTTTGCTTCACTTAAAGACCAGAAAGGAAATATTGTGCCTGTGATTTTCCGGCCATGGCATGAAAATGGGTGGGGGCTTGGTTCTGGTGGGGGAAGCAAGCAATGTACGCCTACACAGTATGTTGCATTGTTTCATCTTACATTTGAAGCAATGAAGCATGCTGGCCTACATAATCTTGTTTGGAGTTATTCTCCCAATGCTCAAGCTGATGACACACCAGAACAATACTTCCGTTTCTATCCGGGAGATGGCTATGTAGATATACTCGGTATAGACTTGTATCAATATGGTACCGGGAAAAGATTTCACAACCCAGTGTCAAAAATGAAATGCATTATGTCTGCTTCATGCCTCAAAAGCATCATAAACTATACGCGCTTACAGAAGCTTTTAGCACCGAAACACACCTGATGCGAAAGTGGTATAGTTCCACATTGCTTCCAGGAATAAAGGGATATGCTCCTATTTAATGTGCTACTGTGGCAATGCATGGATAATGCAGAAGAAAACTTTACTGCACCAGAGAAAGAATGTGCAGATGACTTTTAGAAACATATATAAAAAGGGATTTTATATTTCGCAGTAAGTTAAGTGACATGCGAAGAAAGCCACTATTCTGTGGTTGGAAAGAAACATAATAAGAAATAAAAAGTATATAGATATGTCAACATTCAATTCCAAACTTAATGCACTTCGTCTTCGTTACGAAGCATTGCTCACAAACCGAACCACGTAGCAGAAAACGGTAATGGTATTTATGAACGTTATACTAATCCCATACTGACAGCAGAACATACACTTTTAGAGTGGCGCTATGATATGGATGAACGTACTAATCCATTCTTGATGCAGCGAATCGCGATGAATGCTACACCTCAATGCAGGTGCAATAAAAATGGGATGATAAGTATTTACGGTAGTTAGAGTGGAGGGAGCTGACCGAAAAAGCTTCTTCGCTGTAGCCGAAAGTCCTAACGGTATAGATAATTTCGCTTTTGGGATGAACCGATAACTCATGCCTGATACAGAAAAGCACCAGCTACGAGCACATCTCATGATATGCGCCTGACTTCGCTCATGAAGATGGTTATATATATGGAGTATTTTAGCAGAAAGACATGATGACCATGCCTGGTGATCTTCGCTGCTACCGCAACGGCAGGCATAGCACGTACCAAAAGATTTGAAAACATGGGAACGGTTGCCCGATCTCAAAAGCTTCCAAGTCAATAAACGCAATGTCGTTCTTCACCCAGAGTCTCGTAGATGGCAAGCATGCTTTTCAGCACTCGCCCGCAGGATGGTTTTTATAGATGCTGGCTCTGGAGGAGAGATAGGATAGGGCTTTAGTGGATGACATTACTCATGCAGAAGTGCACGAAGAAACCGACATCAACCCGCGTCATTACCATACGATTATGGAACTGAAGAACGGCGAGTCCATCCTATTAAGACTCCGCTATGGTTGGCTGCATCCTCGCGTACACGGTGTGCGGGCTTGTGCAAGTGGTCTGCGTTACGTTCTTTATATGTATATGACTCAGCATTAGATGATCCCACACGATGATTGCTCAGCCGGGTGGTTACCTTTGGGTACCGAAGGTGGTGAATATATAGGTGACGTGATGAACGTTGTTTTCTCTAATGGATGGATTGCCGATGAAGACGGCCGTGTATTTATCTATTACGCATCATCAGATACACGCATGCATGTAGCAACTTCAACAGTGGATCGATTAGTTGACTACTGTCTGCATACTCCACAAGATGGGCTTATGACATCTGCCAGTGTTGAAACCATCAAGAGAACCTAATAGCAAAAACCGCGCACTATGAAAAATTGGGCTTAGTGAAAAGATAGGTTATGGCTTAGGTGATATGTCGTCATCAATGTTCTGGAAGCTTTTCGAGCTTCATCTCATGATATTCTATACCGATGTGTTTGGTATTTCGCTGCTATTGTTGGAACGATGTTTTACGTCACTCGCGTATGGGACTCTTTTTGACCTTATTGTTGGTGCAGGGCAGACCGCACATCATCACGTTGGGGATGTCTCGACCGTATCTTCTCTATTTGCAGTGCCTTTCGGCCTTATAGGTATATTGACGTTTTTAACTCCTCCATTTGGAGAAACAGGGAAAATCGTATATGCTTTCATTACCTATGGGCTGATGATGATGGTGTATTCTGCTATCAATGTACCCTATGCTTCGTTGTTGGGAGTAATGAGTCCCGCCCCGGCAGACCGTAATACCTTGGCCACCTATCGCATGACATTCGCCTATTTGGGTTCATTTTAGTAGCCTTATTACTTTTCATGCCATTGGTAAATGCTTTTGGTGGAGCTGATGACAAAGGCCCCATGCGATGGTCATTAACGGCTCTGCAATTTGGTTGGCTAATGGCAGTATTGGTTATTGCCATTGTATGCGTAATCCTTTTCTTAGGTTGCTTCGCTCTTACAAAAGAGCGTGTGAGACCTGTTAAACAAGAAAGACTTTCACTAAGAACGGATCTTCGCGATCTGTTACATAATCGACCATGGTGGATTTTGCTCGGTGCTGGTGTAGCTTCACTCGTATTTAACTCCATTCGTGACGGTGCAACAGTTTATTATTTCAAGTATTATGTTGATGAAACGGCCATTGGAAGCATCTTCTTCTTAGGTCTCCCATTTGTACCAGTGGTCTTTATCTGGCTGTAGGACAAGCTGCCAACATTGTAGGTGTAATGCTTGCAGCCCCTATCAGTAATCGTATAGGTAAACGACGTACATTCATGGCTGCCATGGCTGTAGCATCTGTTCTCAGTATTATATTCTTTTGGCTTGACAAAGAGCAGCCTTTTCTCATCTTTGCACTGCAGGCGCTCACTCGTATTTGTAGCAGGCAGCATCTTCCCTCTGTTGTGGAGCATGTATGCGGATTGTGCAGATTAGTCAGTGAACTGCAGACCGGGTAACCGTGCGACTGGACTTATCTTCTCTTCCCTCGATGAGTCTAGTGAAGTTTGGCTGGGCTTTCGGTACGGCTACAACAGGGTGGATGCTTGCTCAATCTCGGCTTTCAGGCTAATCGCTGTTCCAATCGGCAGAAACCATCAAGGTATAAAGATGTTTCTTTCAATATTGCCGGCAATAGGAGCACTACTTTCATTAGCTTTCATTTATTTTTACCCACCAGCGAACAAAGAATGAAACAGATAACGCACGAATTGGAAGAAAACGAGCTGATACTGCATCAACTAAAGTTCAATAATCAATCTTAAGATTTCTCACTATGTATAACCTTTTCAAAAGAATTACGCGGAGAGTTGGAACAAAATATCCTTCCTTTCGGATAAACAGAATGATAGAGCAACGCAACGGAGGCTCTCGGCCAGCATAGATGGGCTGTGGCAATCCCAGCCTGATGCGGAGAAGGAGCTATCTCAATGCATCGTATACTCTGGGCTTTTTGCTGCAGCCTACCGTGTTTTATATAACCTGAACTATTTGGAAGCAGCGAGCAGAGCAAAAGACTATTTTTACTCAAATCATTTCATTGATGTGCAAGAAGGGGGCGTATTCTGAGTTTAGATGCTCAAGGAAACGTGCTTGATGCTAAAAACAAAACTATGCTATTGATTTTGCAATCTATGGTTTGAGCGAATATGCGCGTGCCATGGGTGGTAAAGAGGCATTGTTGATGCCGCAAAGTATATACCGACATTGGAACGTCATGCTTTGACAGCGTTAATAATGCATATAGTAGAGAGGCATTAACGCGCGATTGGCAGCCTGACTGCCGACATGCGATTAAGTGAAAAGGATGAGAACGGATCGCGAACAATGAACACGCATCTTCATATCCTTGAACCTTACACCATCTCTCACGGTAGGGCGAACGCCTGAATTGGCAGGCGTATTACCAATCCTTCATTGATATCTCTTCTCACACATTTACTCAATTCAGAAACAAATCATCTTGACCTGTTTTTCAATGATAAGTGGCAAGGCCGTCGAAACATCCAAAGCTTTTGCATGACATTGAAGCCGTGTGGTTTATTGCATGAGGCAGCAGTTAAAGTTGGGTAAACCTGAAGTGTTGGCAAAGGCTGAAAAGGTCATTATACGCATAGCCAAGGCTGCAGATGAAGGTCTGCAACCAGATGGCTCAATGATATACGAACGATGGACTGACACCGGGCATGTTGATGATCAGCGCCAATGGTGGGTGATGTGCGAATGCGTGATAGACATGTTGATCTCTCATCAACACTTTGGTGATAAGGCGGCGCTCAGTGTTGCTCGCCATTGTTGGAGATATATTGTTGAACATATCATAGACCGCGAACGAGGCGAATGGTATTGAAGCTGTGATAAGAATCGGACATCCCAATCGCAGAGATGATAAAGCCGGCTTCTGGAAATGCCTCTATCATAACACTCAGAATGTGCTTGGAAATCATCGAAAGAAGTCTTGCTCTGAACATAATCTATTGATTAATTTAAAGTCTGCTTCCTCCTCTTTGTCTTAATAAAAGGGGTGAGGAGTCTCCTGTTTATATGGACAATCACGTGCTATGAGAATAACTCCTTTGATGGATACCGATGCACTTACATACGCTGACAGGCACAAGAGCGAGTTCTCCTATCCCGTACATAATCACGATGTCTTTCGAACTCACTCTCGTTGAAAATGCAGCTGGGGTAAAGCTGGGAATTGTTGGCGACAGTAATGAAGTTATCGGAGATTCATGACCTTGTACTTCATCACCAATCCCACGCTTGAACATGCCTGGGAGCAGATGAATGCAAGAGTAATGACATTCGCGAAATCACCATTCAGTTTAATTTCGGGGCTGAAATAACAGAGGCGGATTACCTTTGGTAAGACGCCATTTGAAAGTATACGCTATATGATGAAAAGAAGCATACGGACATGGCCTTTTCCCTATGTCTTCATCGCGAAAGTCTACGAAAGATCGAGTGGTCTGAGCCAGATAACCGATCGCTTCACTGCCTTAATGGAGTTTCTGAACATCCTCCACACACTGTCCTTATGCACAGGCGCACGCACCTTGGCAACGACCAGTTATGCGAAAGTGAATATCGAAGACGACAGCCGTCGGCTATTACGGTAAAGAAATATATATCAGATAACTATATGTATGAACTGCGCCTTAAGAGTCTGGGCAGATCTCGCCAACATGAGTGAGAGCGCATTCTGCCGCTTCTTCAAGTTGCATACAGGGCGCCGATCAAGTGATTATATCATCGATATACGCTTGGGATATGCTACGCGCTTGCTGCTGATAGACTACCACCGAGACCATTGTCGAAATCAGTTTTTAAGTGCGGTTATAACAATATGAGCAACTTCAATCGCATCTTTAAGCGAAAGAAAGGTTGTTCGCCCACAGAATCTCCGCAACAGCCATCACAAGATAAAAAGTGATTGTATAGTCTGCTTCATTTTTCAGGTAGATACAACCTCTTTGTCAAATATTTCTTTTCAGATTATTTTGCAGTTTCAAAACTTTGTTATACCTTTGTCGCCGTGAATGAGTTAGCAACGACATATCAAAGTAACGATCGCATGCAGGGAATTTTGAAATTCTTTGCATCTTATGTCGATTATTTGGTCAATCCAAATAATTTGCTAACACACACACACACACACACGGCTGCGCACTTAGCGTCTAATCCTACTTTTTTCGCTTTCCATGCGCGTGAAGCGTGCGTCGTATCTCCCATAAACAAAGGGCTTTTAGAGTTCCCTTGTTCGCTTTTTTTCACGCTCTTTTGCCAACCGACAAAAACGAAATAAGAAGAATTTATTCATCAAATTACTGCGTAGATTGGTGAAAAGAAACTGCTAAAAACCTATTACAGGCCCTCAAATGCATGTTGGAAAGAAGGTAGAGACTTTATCGCTGCTGAAGCCTCATTCCTGAGCCAGCATAATCCAGGACAGCATGGTTCAGGCCCGGAGCAATGCCAAGAATGCATGGTTCGATGATAAGATGGCGTTGAAGATATTGATAATTAGAAAGTAGCCATAACTTAATTAAAACGACAAAGAAAATGAAGAAGCATATATTTCTAAGTTCAGTCTTAGCAGTATTAACTGCAGCCTGCAATGACAATATGGTACAGGATGATAAGCAAACCTAGAACATCAGGGGACTCACCGAATTTGTAACCGGTGTCCTGTTGGAGAATAAGACCCGCACTTCGATGGACTACACCACTGGTGCATTCTTTTGGGAAGAGAACGACAAGATTTACGTTAAGGACGATAATGGCACCATTTATCCGGAGTTCAGACCATGTTACTGCAAGCGTTCGACAAGCCGACGGAGTTTTATGTACTGAGCCTACACCGGCAGCCCAACTTACACGGTCTATTATCCTGGCAAAACGAGTTGATGATCATGACGATTGCCCTGCAAACACAGAAATCTCCCAATATAACAACACATTTCGAGAGGCTAGACTGCGGTATACACGGCTACGAAAACTGGTCAAGTTCAAATTCAAACCTGATCACAAGGCGGTTTATCTCGTTTTTACTCGTACATATCGGATGCCATTTTTCAAAGATGTCATCTCACGAAGATTGAAGTAACGTCCATCAACAGTATTGCTGAACCTACACCCTTTCTCCCTCCGCTGGGCTACCGAAGTTTCGGCAGTCAATCCATCACGCTCACTATAAAGCGCGCAGCGGTGCGCGCCAATGGGTTCCCGCTTAACACAGCCACCGATAACTTAGACTTCAACGGTGCCTGCATGATTATCGCCCCGGTACTCGCCGAACTCACCATTCGCTATTGGCTCAAAGACCCCGTAACTGGAACCGAAGGTACCATGCAACCAAAGGTTTCTTGGCTGATTATGCCGCCAACAACTGATCACGACATGTGGGGCAATCTGATATACGCAGCTACAACGATGCGAAGAATACACGTAGGATGCTAAACAAAAACTATTGGTACTCAGCACGAATGGGACAGCGCCGATCCCCGGCAGCCCACACAGGAAGGCTGGGATCATAATAATCCAAAACTCATCCTCAAAAAGCGCTACGCCGATCCCGACCGCTGGCACAACACTATCACCACAGCGGCCACACAGAGCGCAGCAATTGTCCCAACGTAAACGAAAGTTACTGGTATGTTCAGCAGGGGACCCACATTACGATACCAATGAGCTTTTTCACTTGTATGGGACAATCTGAAGAACAGTGGTGTCTGGTTTGGTAAAGCAGCAAGCGAAAATCGCTGCTGAAAAACAGCACCACAGTAGCTGCATCTAGAATGCCGGCCCCGATGGAACCGATTATCGTGTATAGTCCGACCTTCGACACCCCAACAACGCCCGGACACCCACCTGCACCACCCACTATTTCTTCTTGCCCTCTTTTGGGTACAATATGAGTGGTGGATCATTCAATATTTTCGGCGGACCGAGGGAGGTGAGTACTGGACGAGTAGCCCGTCTTGGGGCACCGATTCATATCAGATGTACTTCGGTAATATGAACACAGGCGTATCCTACGGCATACGGCCACACTTAGCAAACACCTTTGTGGGAAAGCAGAATAATCGATGTCATTCACCATTCGGCGAGAACGACGAAAAATAGCTGTCGTACCCCTACGACGAGCAGAAAACGGAATACACGTTTCGTACCTACGAAAACCTAAAAACGCATCGCCCGGCGTAGGGGGCATACGATTGATGAAAAACAGAAAGAAGCTTTCGTAGGGGTACGACGGGCAAAAACGGCGAAAGCTGGCTGCGTACCCCTACAATTCATAATTTCTAACCTTTAAACTAAAAACACAATGGGAACAAGAATTGAAAATCAGTCAGCTCCAAAACATGGAGCACTTCCAGTTTGCAGGGCACGTCATCGCCATGTGCGAGGAGTCGGCCATTGAGAAAAATCAAGGCGGTGTTGGAACTGTTGAAAACGGCTGTGGCCGAGGAGGATAAGGCGCCCAACCTGCCGCGGAAACAGTGAGGGACAGCCGATTTGGAGAGCTCGACTGCGTGCGCGACCAAGCCTCACCGCGCACTGCAGCTGCTGATTGAGATGCACAGCTGTTCGGACGACATGACGAAGCGAAAGCCTGGCGCAGCAGATGAGCGACGTTCTAGGCGCTATGACTGGCCGAGCCAACGCTACGACAAGGAAACGGGCATGATCAAGAACCTTGTGACCGATCTGGAACGCAGCCGAAATGTCGGTAGCCGTGGCGCAGCGCTCGGGGCCTCGGGCAGCATCACGCGTCTGTCGGCGGCCAACTCCGATTTCGAACTGCGCACTGCCGCTCCCTGAAATCGGCGCAGCCCTCGGCGTGTTCGACGTCAAGGCCCTGCTGCCGCGACCGACAAGGCCCTCAATGCCGTCATCCGCCGCATGGACTTCTCGACGACTTAGGAGCCCGAGACCCCAAAACTGCCCGAACTCATCCAGCAATATAACGCCTTGGTCGACAAGTATCGCCTGACGTTGGCCCACCGCGCCGGCATCTTCGCAGACGGCCCGCAACAAGCGCACGCCCCGAATACAAGCGCTCTGAAGCCTGGCTTCTCGCAGCCTGGAGCAGCTTTTGAATTGGAAAAAGGCAGCTTGTCGTTCACGGGCAAGACCGAGGGCACAGGCCAAGCGCCATTATGAATTGGCCGTTAGGGGCCAGACCGCGCCCGACGGCAAAACCCAAGACCATCTGGGGTGGGCGTGAACAAAGACGGCTCTCTGATTCCTTTATGAGAAGATAGTCTAGCGAAGCCAGGGGCGCCAGGCACGACCGAAAAGCCCGAATATGAGATTAAGCCCAAGGCTGAAGCGTGAAAAATGCAGGGCACTTGGCAGAAACTATATACCTGATAGCATATCGCTTTGATATGCTATTCCCATCGTTCGGCGCAGGCTGTGTTAGAAACACACCTGTGCTTCTTTTGCTTTTATATTTCTTTCATCAGAAAAACTCGAAAGTTTTGCTAACTTTCGGGGTCCAGTCTCACAAAAAGACATCCTTTTCTATAGTGTTCAATTTGAAACCTATTCTTCCACAGCTGCCTGTGCCGCAGCAAGGCGAGACTATTGGCACACGGAATGGAGAACAACTCACATAGTCTAAGCTCACGCGATGGCAGAACCTGACAGATGAGGCTCGCCACCATGCTCACCACAGATACCGCACTTAAGTCCGGACGGGTTGCGCGACCCTTCTTTACAGCCATTTCAACAAGCTGACCTACACCTTCCTGATCCAAAAACCTGAAAGGATCAACCTTCAGCATCTTCTTTTCAAGATACAGGCAGGAAGCTTGCAATGTCATCACGGCCATATCCAAATGTCATCTGGGTAAGGCTGGTTCCAAAGCTGAAGTATTCAGCTCTCCTGGCAATATTGTCAGCTGTCAGAGCGGCACGTGGTATTTCTATCATCGTACCGACTTTGAATGATTTCAACGCCCCTTTTCAAAAAGCTGCTTTTGGCAGTAGAGCGGATAACATCTTCCTGAACATCAAACTCGTTGACAATGCCAATCAGTGGAACCATGATTTTCAGGCATTGGATTGAAACCTGCTTTCTTCAAATCAATTGCAGCACCGAGGATTGCGCGTGTCTGCATCGCTGTAATTTCGGGTATGTGCTTTGCCCAGACGACAGCCGCGATGACCCAACATCGGATTGTGCTCGCTCAGAGAATTTACACGACGCTGGATTTCCTCCACAGAAATGCCCATCTCTTCAGCCATAGCTTTCTGGCCGGCAAGGTCATGAGGCACGAACTCATGCAATGGAGGATCGAGCAAACGGATATTCACGGGATAGCCATCCATAGCCTTTTTAATATGCCATAGAAATCCTGTTTCTGATAGGGTAGGAGTTTTTCGCTGCGTTTTCACGGCCTTCTATCGTGTCAGCAGAATCATTTCGCGCATAGCTTTAATCTTCTCGTTCTCGAAGAACATATGCCTGTGCGGCAGAGACCGATACCGACTGCACCGAAATTGATGTGCAACCTCTGCATCAAGGAGGCGTGTCTGCATTTGTGCGGACAACAAGGCGTGTATGCTTCTGGCACAGATCCATCAGCATGGCGAAGTCACCTGTGACCTCAGCCGGCTTTGTTTTTACCTCGCCCAAATAAACTTCACCCGTTGAACCATTGATTGAAAAGTCGTCACCTTCATGAATGATGTGCCGTCGATTTCAAGAGTACGTGCTTTTCATAATTAATATTAATAGCACTCGCACCACTGATCATAACACTTGCCCATACCGCGTGCAACCGCAGCATGACTGGTCATCGCCTCCTCGTGCCGTAAGAATGCCCTCGGCAGCACTCATACCTGCGAGGTCTTCGGGGCTTGTTTCAATGCGCACCATGATTACCTGATGTCCCGTCATCATGCCATTTCTCTGCATCATCAGCAGAGAAAACAACCTGACCACAAGCGGCACCCGGACTTGCAGGAAGACCTCTGTCAACACCTTGGCAGTTGTTTGTGCCTCCTTATCAAAGATAGGGTGGAGCAGTACATCCAATTTGTTTGGCTCACAACGCAACAGGGCTGTCTTTTCATCTATCTCGCCTTCGCGCAACAAGTCCATGGCAATCTTCACCATTGCCGTGCCTGTACGTTTTCCGTTACGGGTCTGGAGGAACCACAAATGGCCTTCCTGAACGGTGAACTCCATATCCTGCATATCGTGATAGTGAGCTTCCAGTTTCTGCTGGATATCGTTCAGCTGCTTGAAGATTTCAGGCATAGCCTCTTCCATCGATGGATATTTTGAAGCACGGATTTCCTCATCAATACACTGCTGTTTAGCCCAACGCAAAGAGCCTTCCTTGGTAATCTGCTGCGGTGTACGAATGCCGGCAACGACATCTTCGCCCTGAGCATTGACCAAATATTCACCATTAAAAACGATTTTCTCCTGTTGCGGCATCACGGCTGGAAGCAAACACCTGTTGCAGAGGTTTCGCCCATATTTCCAAATACCATAGCCATAACGTTGACCGCTGTACCTCATTCTGCAGGGAATACCTTCCATCTTTCGATAGAGAATAGCGCGCTCATTCATCCACGAATCAAAGACAGCACAGATAGCGCACAGTTGTTCCATTGGATCTGTTGGGAAATCATGACCGGTCTGCTCCTTAATGGCTGCTTTTAAACAACTTGACAGCTGCTTGAGTTCATCCACATTCATTTCGTTATCAAGAGAGATGCCGCTGTTTCTTTTACATTAATAATGATAGCCTCAAAAGGATCAATGTCTTCCTTGTTGGCTGGTTTCATGCCGAGAACAACGTCACCGTACATCTGAACAAAGCGACGGTAGCTGTCATAAGAAGCGTTCATTGCCGGTCTTACGAGCCAGACCTTCTACAACTTCATCATTGAGACCGAGATTAAGAATGGTATCCATCATACCGGGCATGCTGGCACGGGCTCCGAACGTACACTGACGAGCAAAGGATTTTCAATATCGCCAAACTTTGATTTCATCAAAGTCTCAATATGCTTTACAGAAGTTTCAACATCTTTCTTCAACAGATTGACAACTTCCTCTTTTCCTTTCTCAAAGTACTCGTTACATACGTCTGTCGTAATCGTGAAACCGGGAGGAACTGGAACACTGATAAGATCTATTTCGGCTAAGTTCTGCACCCTTACCACCAAGCAGATTCCTCATGTTCGCCCGTCCCTCGGCCTTACTGTTGCCGAAGATATAAACTCTTTTTCTCACTCATAACTGATTTGGTGTAAAATTGCTTTATTTGGTTATTTGATATTTAATATTTGCAAATATAATGTAAATCTATCAAGTAACCAAACTTTTACCCTGCTTTTTGCTCATCTTCACCTTACATTTTTACTATATTGTAGCATTTCTTCTCCGTAGCTTCCAGTGCCTACTAAACAGACATTCAAAAATGAGAAAACTGAAGGCATTTCCCCATATCTGTATCCCTGTTGTGTAACATGACGCATAACGCCTTGTAACTTGAGTCAGATTACACGCTGATTTGAGTCGATTACACTGCAATCTGCATCGAATTACAGCGCATTATGACTTGAATTGCAGAACAACTCTGGGAAGGTTATAAAAGCAAGTCTGCTTTTGAATTTTTCTTTATTTACTATTACAGGAAAGCGTTGGAAAACGGATAATAATTTTACAATAGGGAGAGGTTTCGAACTGCAGTTTCTGTGTAATTGCTATAATATGTTATTTTGTTCTGCCAATATATGTCATCTGAAGCATACGGCGTAACTGTTTGAATAATAGAACAAGCCAACATTTAGAATATAATTGTTTTCATTCGTTGTTAAAGTAAAACTTCATATTGCATTGATATGTCGCTTGATAGCGGATGCTTGATAACAACCAATTAATAAACAAATGTATATATATCTTATTCTATGGAATATGCAACTCTTTATTAGGCTAAAAATGGGAAAAATTTTGCAAGTCAAATAAAAGCCGTATTTTTGCGCTGTAGAAAATTCTAACACTTAATGAGGCAGCTGAAAATCACAAAGTCAATAACCAATCGGGAAAGTGCATCGCTCGATAAATATCTTCAGGAGATAGGTCATGAAGACTTGATTTCTGTAGAAGAGGAGGTGGAGCTTGCACAGAAAAATCAAGCGGGTGATCGTCGTGCCCAGGAGAAACTGACACGTGCAACCTGCGTTTTGTGGTTTCTGTTGCCAAACAATATCAAAATCAAGGACTTAGTTTGCCAGACCTCATCAATGAAGGCAATCTCGGATTGATTGAAAGCTGCAGAGAAATTTTGATGAAACTCGTGGGTTCAAATTCATCTCGTATGCTGTTTGGTGGATACGCTAGAGTATTCTTCAAGCTATTGCCGAGCAGAGCCGTATCGTCAGACTGCCTTTGAATCAAGTCGGTCTCGGTAACAGATAAAACGTGTTCTCAACAAACTTGAACAGGAGAATGAACAATTTCCGACGATAGAAGAAATTGCTGCAAAAAGTTGACATACCGGAGGATAAAGTGGCCGATGCGATCAAATCAAACGGCAGACATGTGTCAGTTGATGCTCCGCTTGCAGAAGGAGAGAGAACAGTCTGTTGGATATTCTGCCCAACAATAATGCTCAAATGGCTGACAGCGTGCTGGTACAGGAGTCCTTGCGTGATGAAGTCGCAAATGCACTTCAGTCGTTGAATGAGCGTGAACGCAACATCGTCGAAGCTTTTTGGCATTAACCAATCAGAGATGACACTTGAAGAAATCGGAGATAAATTCGGTCTGACGCGTGAACGTGTACGCCAAATAAAGAGAAAAGCAATTCGTCGGCTCGTCATAACACAAAGAATAAAAATCTTAAGGCATACCTCGGGCAATAAAGCTGCATCGTTTGTCGTTATAGTAAATAAAGAATAAAGGTAAATGAGATTGAAAACACTATTATTGACAGCTTGTGCATTCTTTGTTTGCGTGGGCTGCTTCTGCTGGAAACAACAAAGTGTATCTTTATGGTTTTGCAGCGTCTTTTTAATGATTCTACTGTCTATTTCACTGATATTCAGGAGTTGGATTCTGCTGTAGTAGACAGGGAGGGTTTCTGTATGGCCGTGACAGCTACTCATATCAGCTGCGCGATTATCTTGCTTTCCAGGGGTTTGAACATGCCACTTGTGTGACCATGTGGGCTACAAAGCGAGATGTTATCGAAAAAGAAAATTCCAGAATATGAGAAGCAGATACGGGGGTTGTTTTTCGGTAAAAACAAAGAAAAAGAATACCTATACCATTAAATATCTTACAACCGATGAATTTCACTATCAGGCAATCATCCTGATGAAAGTCAGATTGTAGCTCCTGTAAAATCACGTAAAAAGAAATAGTATGGCTTCATGTGGCAATGTCAAATTTCACATGAGCTTTATATGTCGGCCCTTTGCAGGATATGAATTACTTTTTGAGATAGCAGAACATTTTATCAGGATTGTATATCCAGGAGAAGAAGCCTGCATATATAATTTGCTGCCTTCATTTCAACCGTTTAGATGTGAAGCAGCAGAAGAGGACAAGCTTCTGTTTAGTCTGGTGATTAATCCGGATCTGAAAGTTGTAGGATAAGAGAAAACGACATCGTATCCGAGTGTTTGATACGGGTAATGGAGATACTGTTGCAGACAGATTTGCCAGACGGCGGCTATCAATATGTCATCAAGGATATTAATAAAATGCCTTTGTGCTTTGCTTATCTGTGATAAGGATTTCCGCAATTGTCAGTGTGCATTGAATGGTAATCTCAACATGAGAAGCTTTTGGCCTGAACAATGTATTGATGCTGATCATGGCATTTTGCCGGCAGCAAACGGGACACGGTGTTGATACATGCTTCACTCGTCAGGAAACATGAGTGTGGATATGCATCTCATTGCTAAAAAGTGGGACTGGTAAGAGCACACAGGTCAGCCTTTTGGTTGCGATATATTGAAGGGTGCGACTTGATGAACGATGACAATCCAATCATTAGGATTGTGGATGGCATGACATATATTTATGGTAGCCCATGGAGTGGGAAGATCCCTATGCTATCGAAAAGTAAAGGCACGCTGGAGCAATCACACGTATTGACCGTGCCCGGAGAATTCTGATAGAGCGTCTTCTGTAGTAGAAGCTTTCGCTTCTGTCTTTCCTTCATGCTCATCCATGAAATGGGATGAGATATCTTTAATCATATTTGTAATATAGTAGGTGATATCATCGCCCAAACACCAGTGTATACCTTGCATTGTAGACCGGATAAAGCTGCAGCAGAATTATGTCATCAAACAATATCCATAAAATAAATAAATGCTTCGCCAATAGGTTGTTGATACCGAAAATCATAAAGATGCTTGAAGAGGGATACTCCGTGACACTTCCTTTGCGTGGTTACAGTATGCGTCCGTTTCTCGAGGATGGACGTGACATGGCACTATTGACAAGTCCTGTTGATATAAAAGTTGGCGATCCTGTTCTGGCAGAAACACAGCCAGGCTTCTATGTGTTACATCGGATTGTCGACATGAATGATGAGCAAGTTGTGCTGAGAGGTGACGGGAACCTGCCTGTGAATATTGTCAAAAAGAAAGATATTAAGGCGTCTGTCATCGGTTTTTATAGAAAGGGACGTCGAGACTGGACCGGACAGATGGCCGTAAATGGAGAATTTATTCTCGTATATGGATCTTTCTTTCTCCCTGTCAGACGATATCTTTTAGGCTTTTTACAGAAGAATTTGGATCAGATTTTTCGGCCCTGATATAATGATTAATCATCATGTAACTTAAAACGAATGAAATATGAAAACAAAACAAGGATTTAATCTTCGGAATATATGCAGTGAATATATCATCGTGGCGGAAGGAGAATCGAATATTGATTTCAGTAATCATCATCAGCATGAATGAAAGTTCTGCTTTCCTCTGGAAAAATATTCAAGGTAAGGAATTCACATGTGAAGACCTTGTAGAAACTGTTAACAAATGAGTACGAGGTTGATGAAACGACATGCGGCCAAAGACGTAGCTGCTCTTGTTGAAACATGGAGGGAAGCTGAGTATTCTGAATAGGAAGTTTTCTAATAGAGATATCAATAAAGCCCAAAAGCGATTATGCTTTTGGGCTTTATTTTATGAATTTCTATTTTTAGTATGCAAAAGAGGATAGTCTTTCATCGTTGCATTGACCTTTTCGCGAACGCGTTTAATGACTTGTTCGTTCTCAGGATTATTCAATACTTCCCTCTATCAGTTCTGCAACAAGATGCATCATGTCTTCTTTTTGCACCACGAGTTGTGATGGCGGCAGTGCCAAGTCGGATACCAGAAGTCTGGAAAGCACTGCGAGTATCGAATGGCACCATGTTCTTATTTGGCTGTAATATCTGCTGCCACTAATGCATTTTTCAGCAACTTTACCTGTCAAATCAGGATACTTTGTGCGTAAATCTACCAGCATAGAATGATTGTCTGTGCCGCCACCGACTATGCTGAAGCCGCGTTGTATCAAATCTTCGGCCAATACAGCTGTATTCTTCTTCACCTGCATGGCATATTCTTTTCCATGAAGGTTGCAAGTTTTCCCCAAAACCAACTGCCTTGAGCTGCAATGACATGTTCCAACGGCCCGCCCTTGTAGTGCCTGGGAAAACTGCAGAATTGAGCAGCATGCTCATCTTTCTTCACTTCGCCTTTCTTTCGTGGTCAATCCCCACGGGATTGTCGAAATCTTTCCCATTAAAATGATGCCACCGCGTGGTCCACGGAGTGTCTTATGCGTGGTGCTGGTTACAATATGAGCATATTTCAAGGGCGTTATCGAGCAGTCCAGCGCAATCAATCCTGCAGGGTGCGCCATGTCAATCATCAGCAAAGCACCTACTTCGTCCGCAATCTTTGCGCATACGTGCATAATCCCACTCACGGCTATATGCAGAGCCTCCGCCAATAATCAGTTTCTGGTTTATGTTGAAGAGTCAACCGTTCCATCTCATGCATAGTCGACACGTCCTGTCTCTTTATTGAGATTATATCCGATAGGATTGTATAGCAGTCCAGAAGTGTTGACGTGACTGCCATGTGAAAGATGCCCACCGTGATCAAGATTCAATCCCATGAAGGTATCTCCAGGCTTAGACAGCCAAAAGAACAGCAGCGTTAGCTTGTGCTCCTGAATGGGGTTGTACGTTGGCAAACTCTGCGTTGAAGAGCTTCTTTTACACGCTCACGAGCAAGGTCTTCAATCTGATCGACAACCTGACAGCCGCCATAGTAGCGCTTCCCGGGAAGTCCTTCAGCATATTTATTGGTAAGGTATGACCCCATGGCAGCCATAACCTCGTCACTCACAAAGTTTTTCTGAAGCAATCAACTCCATACCTTTCAGCTGGCGCTGATGTTCTTTTCTCAATAAGGTCAAAAATCTCTTGGTCTCTTTTCATTGTGGATATGAATTTATAATGAACTTTTTAGTCTCTATATCTATAAAATCTTAAACTTGCTGTCAGCACAAAATAGAATTGACAAATCAGCAAAGCTTGATGCTGTTGAAATCCTGCTCCTTGTCACAGTATCTGCATTTCAGTATTCCATGTGCTTTGTCTACAACATTGAATAACGGTTTGCATGGGTTCGTTGTTGGTGATGCACTTAGGATTATTACACTTTACAATCCTCGCAGTTCATCGGGCGTTTCAACAGTTTTCTCCCTCAACAACTTCATAGTCTTTAATGATATTGAGCACTATCTTTTGGGGCTACTACACTGAGTCGGCTAATTTCTTCATCAGAGAAAAAGCGATTTGTAATCTTGATGATACCTTTCTTTACAATCTTTTGTGATGGGAAGATTATATCCGATAGTCACAGGAGTTGTAGAATCTTTTCAATCCCAATAAATCAACGACTCTGATAGGTCTTTTTCTGCAGGGATATGGTCGATAACCGTACCATTTTTCGATAGCTGAAACAAGCATTTCTTTTCTTTCCCATGACTTTAGAATTTAGAATTGATAATTGTTTTGTCGTTTTGAATATCTTCCAGCGTGATGCCCAAACAATGGCAGAATATAGCTTCACGGGCATAAAGTCCATTGCGAGCTCTGTTGGATATAGTAGGCATGTGGGTTGTCATCCACATCGTAGGCTATTTCATTGACACGAGGGAGAGGGTGGAGTATTCTCATGTTTGGCTTGGCACATCGCAGCATTTCTGCTCTCAAAATATAAATATTCTTAACGTGTTCGTATTCCATTAGATCAGAAAACCTTTCTTTCTGAACTCACGTGTCATATACAGGATATCTGCATTGTATGTAACCTTGTCTGTAAATTCAGTGTGTTCTTCAAACTTTATTCCGTTTTTCCTTGCAATAAATTTTATACTCCTGTGGCATTGCAAGTTCTTTTCGGCGCAATAAAATGAAAGGTAGGATTGAAATGGCGCATTGCCATGATAAGGGAATGAACTGTACGACCATATTTTTAGATCGCCAACAAGATAGATATTCAGATTTTCAAGTGTACCTTGTGTTTGATAGATGGTATAAAGATCAAGCAGACATTGCGAGGGGTGCATGTGGGCGCCGTCTCCTGCATTTATGATTGGAATAGGCGCAATTTCCGATGCATATTGAGCAGCTCCTTCTATGTAATGCCGCATGGCAATAATATCAGGTAATGCTACCATTAGAATGGTGTCTTTTAATGTTTCTCCTTTCCAGAAACACTGGAAGCTTTCGCATCGCTGAAACCAATAACTCTTGCGCCGAGCCTGTTGGCTGCTGTTTCGAAACTAAGTCTTGTGCGAGTCGACGGTTTGCATAAAAAGAGTGTCGCTATAACCTTCCCTTTAATAATTCCCCTGTCAGGATGTTGCTCGAACTCATGTAGCCATTTGAATAAGGTAAAGCAAATCTTCTTTACTCAAATCAGCAATCGTTACAAAGTTACGTTTTCCCATTTGTAATATGATTGATATTCCGAATTCGACTTCAGTTAAGCATTATTTCTGATTAATGTGTGTTATTTGACAGAAAAATTCTATTTTCCAAGAAAACACAGTTGAAAAATCAAGGAAGTGCCATTTTTCTACTTTGTCTTTTTACGCTGGCTGTCTTTTTCTTTCCTTTTTCCTTGCACATTCCAAAAATAATCCATACCTTTGCCCGCAGAAACAAGACAAACATTGAACGGAATAGAGAGAAACATGATTTTTCATAACTTTTCCTTATATAATAAAAGATGCTGGGAAGCGAAAAGTTTTTCAGCAAATTATTATATAAAAAGTTGTCGAGATTATTTGTAGTTCCAAATAATTTGCTACTCTCTCTCTCTCTCTCTCTCTCTCATAGGCGCCACGCCATATAACTACTCTAAAAATTTTTCACCTTACGCGCGCGAGGCATGCACGCGTTCTATCAGCAAAGGGCTCGGCCGAGTTCCCTTTGTTCGCTACTATATCCTTTTTCCAACTGTTATAAAAAGGATATAAAGCCTTTTGTAGCACGCAAAAGAAGTCAAATCGTATGTTACTCAAAATATAGCAACATGAAAGAAAAGAAAGAACAAAACCTGCAGACGGCCTTACGTCTCCCTGAGTGAAGTCCTCGCCACAGAGGCGAACCCGCTTCGCCGGCAGTCCTGCCGTGAAGCCGAGTGTCAGCATCGAGGACCCCACAGAAGACGACGATAACACCAACCTCTTAGTGCAGAAGCATTTCAACATGTGGGAGGACTGGGACAGGTAAATAAGTAAACAGGTAGATAAGTAAACAAAAGAAACGATTTAATAATGGAAACAATTCATAATTTATTGAGGTACCATTCCCATAGGGTTATGTTCGCGCTTTCCTGCATCGCAGGGCTCACCCATAGTCTCATGTGTCGAAGAAAACCTGGTAACAAGAACGATGGCGACAAGGGCGCTGCCGTGATATTCAACGTGAGCAGTGCACAGGAGGAAGCACAGGCTGTCACGCAGCCAAGGCCACGCTGGGCCTGCCCGTGACACGCAGCATTCAGTGAGCAGTTGGGCGATGATGAACCTCACGCCCGAGAACCTCACCTCACAGAAACTCACCGTGCAGGGTGCTGACGACCTCTGCCTCATCGAGACTACCACTGCGTGGGCATTGATGAGATGCCACGCAGGCAGCCATAGGACGCGCCGACCCGCGCCAATATCACCACACTGCCAGATTTAGGACACTTCTCTTCTTACGGTTACCGTGGCACCACTGCTACGTCCTTCTCGCCACGCCCGACTGGTTTTACGGCAAGGACACTCAATCCAGACGGCACCCTCGTCGACCCAGCCTACTGGTCGTGGGCAGAAACCATTACGGCAAGTTCTATGCCGTTTATCCTCAGGTGACTTCAATCTACACCAAACTCACCATGTCGCCGAAGAATTACGCCTCACGCCTTACGTGGACTTCGAGGTGGAACCTGATGTGAAGAACCAGAAAGACCTCACGACGGCCTGCTCGGGCGTGGTGCACTATGCCACGCAGTTTGTTGCTCCCACCACCAACCTCAAGTTCCCGCCATGCCCTGACCGCAGTGCGCTTCAAGGTGGGACAGAACCTCTCTTGGAACAAGACCATCACCAGGTGGAAATCATCGGTGCCAAGAGCAAGGGCGCTAGCACATTGGCTACCGATGAGAACGGTACCAATGCGGCATAGAGCAACCTTGATGCGCCGAAGACTTCACTCTCGGCGACGGCACGGTCAGCGTGAGCACCTCCGAGGCTGTAAACATGTATCATCATGGGCAAGGTTAATCCCAGACAATTACGTGTTCTACATGATCCGCAGTTGCTCGCAGGCGTACGCGGTAAAAATATATTTCGACAACAGTACTACCCCGCCATTACTGCCAACCTCGCGGGCAGCTGGAAGGCAGGCACCACGAAAACCTACGCCCTCGCAGAATGCGTCAGACTGGACTTATACGCTCACCGTGACTTCGCCCGCAGCAGCAGAGATACAACGCCACAACAACGGACAACTACAAGATAGAAAGCTACCGCAAAGATCCCGTAACCTAGTTCTGCAGCCCGTGAAATGGAAAAGTCATAGGTTATGATACCGACGGTGACGGCATCGTTCTCGAATCAAGAACCGTTGCAAAGTTGGTTCAAGGGATTTCAAAGATGAGCAACGGCAGCGTACAGGGCCATCGGCGAAAACTGGAACAGCTACTTGCAGCCCGAGGTACTTGCGCGATAGACTCGCGCAAATGAATGCCGCGCTGAAAGCTAAATCCCAAGGGCAATTCCACTGATTACCACGACCTGTCAACACACAACATCAAGGGGTGCTACCATTCCCCGGAGTACGGCGAATTGCTATGTCATCTCCCACCCGGGGCTGATTACAAAATCCCTTGGTTTACGCAACGCCATCGACAAACGGAGCAACTTCACACCAATGCTTACATCAGCCATGAGCACCGACCGGTACGCCGAATGAAGCATTTGCTAGGCGTCATCTCAAGGACCACAACAATAAACAGATACCAACCCATGGATAGAGAAAACCAACGGTGGGGCGAACAACGGTGTTGATGGTGCCAAATTAGTTTGGGCGATGCATCAACCTATGCAGCACTTCAGCAGCACCCCTATTGTGCGGAAGGGGTAATGAGACTTTCGTTCAGTTTGAGGTCAAGGCAAATGATATCAAAAACGGCAACGCCGTCATTGCTGTCACAAAGGTGGCACGGTAGTATGGTCATGGCACCTGTGGTTTATCCGTGACAATGCACTCAACACCATTACCTGCACGAACTACCAGGGCTATAAATACAAGTTCACAGAGGAGTCGCTCCGGTATGAAAATATACTACTTGGAAGCGCACTACCTATACCTCGCCACGCAGCATCAAGGTAAAAAGTAGGCAGGAAACACCCAATGGGGGTGTAAAGCAAGAAGGTATCTTCACCATCACACACGAAGCCGGGCAGCGCAGTCAGGGCATACTACACTCTATCAGTTTGGTCGTAAAGACGCTTTTCCGCAACGGACGACAGCTTATCGGGAGCATTCAACAGGATGGCGGCGACATATGTCTATCCCAAACGGCATTCAACATCCTGAAAACTTCTACGCCTATGGTTTTTCGTGGCTCAGCGAGCCTCCACCGGCTATTCTTGGCATAACCTGGTGGTCAACCAACGTACCACAACAGGTTTTTAATGACAACACCAAATCGTCAAAACTGTCTATGACCCCTGTCCTGCCGGCTTAAAGATGCCGGCCTCACGCTGTTTCACCAGCTTCACTACTGCTGGCAATAATACGGGGCATCAGACTGAGTTTAATGTCAGCAGCACTTGGAGTTATGGCTGGAACTTCAACAACAAGCTTACCACTCCTGATGCCTCGGTTTATTTTTCCTGCTTCAGGTTCCCAGACTACCCGACAGTTCGCTGAGGGATGTGGGCAGCTTCACGGCAACCTATTGGTCGGCAGTCCCATACGACGCGCTCTACTGCTACCACTGACTTCGACTCCAGTTGAATATATATATCCGCTGCTCAAGGTGTCCGTTCATACGGCTTCAGTGTGTCACCCGTGCAGAATAATCAGAAGATATCCCTGCCGCCAGTTGATAAAGTCAAAGGGAAACGGGAAAAGAATGAAAAACGGGAAAAATTATGCTTCGGGCATCCCGAAAGGTTGAAATTCGAAAATAAAGTTTCTGGATGCCCGACGAGTTGTTTTCTTGGAAAATAAGCTGTCGGGGGAGTCCTGAAACTCGAATTTGAAAAACAAGCTTTCAGGGGCTCCCGAAGCCTCAAAATACTATGAAAGACAAGTCATCGGGGAGTTCCAAAACATATTTATCACTTATTAAATTACAAAACCCATGGAAATCAAAAACAATTCAAAAAGACAGGCTCCACAACATGGAGCACTTCCAGTTTGCAGCCACGTCATCGCGATGTGCGAGGAGTCGGCTATCGAGAAAATCAAGGCGGTGCTGGAACCGCTCAAGACGGCCGTGGCTGAGGAGGACAAGGCGCTCAACCTGCCGCGAAAGCAGGAGGGAACGGCCGATTTGGAGGAGCTCGACCGCGTGCGCGACCAAGCCTATCGCGCGCTGCAGCTGCTGATCGAGATGCACAGCTGTTCGGACGACGCGACAAAGCGAAAGTCGGCGCAGCAGATGAGCGATGTGCTGGGCCGCTATCCGAAACTCGCCGTGGCCAACTACGACAAGGAAACGGGCATGATTAAAAATCTTGTGACCGACCTGAACGCTGCCGAAACTGTCGGTGGCCGTGGCGCAGCTCGGGGCCTCGGCAGCATCACGCGCCTGTCGGCAGCCAACTCCGATTTCGAGCTGCGCTACCGCTCGCTACTGAAATCGGCGCAGCCCTCAGGCGTGTTCGATGTTAAGGCCCTGCGCGCCGCGACCGACAAGGCCCTCAACGCCGTCATCCGCCGCATGGACTCGCTCGACGACTTAGAGCCAGAGACGCCCAAACTGCCCGAACTCATCAAGCAATATAACGCCTTGGTCGATAAATATCGCCTGACGCTGGCCCACCGCGCCGGCACTACTCGCAGACGGCCGCAACAAGCGCACGGCCGAATACGAAGCGCTGTCTGAAAACCCTGGTTTCGCAGCCTTGAGACAGCTTTTCTGAAATTGGAAAAAGGGCAGCTCTCGTTCACGGGCAAGACAGAGGGCACGGTGCCAAAGCGCCACTATGGATTGGCCATAAAGGGCCGACTGCGCCCGGGACAGCGAAGCCCAAGACAATCTGGGTGGGCGTGAACAAAGACGGCTCTCTTTTCCTTTATGAGAAGAAGTCAGCAAAAGCCTGGCACGGCAGGCACGACCGAGAGCCTGAGTATGAGATTAAAGCCCAAGGCTGAAGCGTGAAAACGCAGGGCTGGAGAATGAAAAATGCAGGGCATTTGATAGAAACAATATACCTGATAGCATATCGCTCGATATGCTATTCCTAATGTTCGGCGCAGGCTGTGTTGTGAAAACACGCCTGCGTTTCTTTTTACCCTTTTTACTTTTCACTTTTTATATTTGCCTTTATATAAGACATACATAATATGGTCAGAAATCAAGAGAGTCTCCTTAGACATGAGAGTTGCTTCATGAAAATAGTTCAGGAAAATTCTCTGATATACCATTACCTTGCAATGAGATTTTTACAAAAATATCGAGATGAGAAAGGCTTTTATTCTACTTCCTATGGGGAGCATTGATATTATTTATATGTGGGACTGCTTTTTGCATTCGTTGCCATCTGGGAAGGCTGGATAGGCTATATGCCTCCGGTAGAGGATTTGCAAAATCCCTATCAGTCGTTATGCCACACAGGTGTATTTGCAGATGGGAAGGTTATGGGTACTACAATTTTAACAAGGAAAACAGAATTGTCATCCCTTACGGTAAAAATCTCAAAAGCATTTGGTCGAAGCATTGGTTGCTACAGAAGATGAACGTTTTTATGAACATAGCGGCATTGATTTCATTGCTTTGGGAAGAGCTGTCGTCAAACGGGGGCTGTTTGGGCAGAGCCTCGGCGAGGCGGAGGATCGACCATTACCAGCATGCCAAGCAACTATATTCAGACAGGTGCATAACTCATTGGAGAGAATGCTCCAGAAACCGATAGAGTGGGTGATTGCTAGTAAAAATTGGAACGTAATTATACGAAGGAAGAGATTATCGCTTTATATTTGAACTATTTCGATTTCCTGCATAATGCCGTAGGCATAAAGACTGCAGCAAATACTTATTTCAATAAAGAAGCTAATGACTTGAATGTCGTGGAATCAGCAATGCTTATAGGACTCTGCAAAAATCCTTCACTGTTCAATCCTGTGAGATTTCCTGATCGTGCACGAAACAGGCGTAATGTGGTTTTGGGTCCAAATGCTGAAAGCCGATGTTACTTGTCGAAGGCAGAGTTTGAGGAGTATAGTGCCATGCCGATAGCTCTGAATTTCCACAGAACCGATCACAAGGATGGTAATGCTACGTATTTCAGAGAATTCCTTCGGCAGTATATGATGGCCGAAAAGCCGGACAGAGCCAACTATCCTTCATGGAACAGGGTGCAATATACATTAGATTCCATTGCATGGGAAAACAATCCACTATATGGTTGGTGCAATAAGAACTTTCAAAGAAAGATGGTAAGCCTTATAATATCTACACTGATGGACTGAAGATTTATACGACCATAGACAGTCGCATGCAGCAGTATGCAGAAGAGTCTGTTTATGGACATGTCGCCAAATTCTTACAGCCTGCTTTCAATAGGCAACCGAAATAAAAAGAATGCGCCGTTTTCTGGATCACTTACGCTTTCGCAGGTTCGTTCTATTCTGAACAGGAATATGTTTCAGAGTGAGCGCTATCGCAACATGAAGGCTGCAGGTGCAAGTGATGCTGAAATACGAGCTGCATTCAATCGTCCTGTTGACATGACAATATTTACTTATCATGGAGATATAGATACCGTCATGACTCCAAATGGATTCTATTAAATATTACAAAGGCTTTTCCTGCGTGCAGGATTTTTATGAGTATGGATCCTAAAACAGGTGCTGTAAAAAGCCTATGTCGGTGGTTTGGATTATAATCATTTCATGTATGACATGGTTACAGGAGGGACGCCGACAGGTTGGTTCAACCATCAAGCCATTCTTATATGCGCTTGCAATGGAAAAATGGTTTCTCGCCCTGCGATTTGGTTCCCTAATGTACAAAAAACATACATGGTTGCAGGCAGGGGCGTGGACCCCACGTAATGCTTCGCATGCACGCTATGGCCAAATGGTCACTCTCAAGTGGGGACTTGCACAAAAGTAACAACTGGATCTCTGCTTATCTGATGAGTAAACTCAATCCTCAGCAGTTTGTCTCTACACTTCATGAATTCGGTATTGACAATCCGGATATTCATCCTTCTATGTCATTATGTTTGGGGCCATGTGGATGTAAGCGTGGCCGAGATGGTTAGTGCATATTCCACATTTGCAAATCATGGAATACGTACGGCCCCCATGTTTGTCAGCAGAATTGAAGACAATGAAGGCAACATCATTGCAAGTTTCCAACCTCGCATGAACGAGGTAATCAGTGTAGAGAGTGCAAACAAAATGCTGGTGCTGTTGCAAGGAGTTGTTGATGGAGGAACGGCAAGCGAGACTTCGTTATAAGTATCACATGGAAGGAGAAATTTGTGGTAAGACGGGTACTACGAACAAGAATAGCGATGCCTGGTTCATGGGGTTCACCCTCACAGTTAGTAACAGGAATATGGGTTGGTGGCGAAGACCGTGACATCCATTTTGACAACATATCAATGGGCCAGGGTGCAACAATGGCCTTGCCTATTTGGGCGTACTTCATGAAGAAAATCTATAGGGATAAATCATTGAATTATAGCAGCAATGCTACTTTTGAACTTCCTGACGGCTTTGATCCCTGCTCCAAACAAGATGCTGATAATGATGAATTCCAAATTGACGAGGTAGTGAATAGGGTGTCTGATCTTTTTAGCAATCTGGGTTGTTTCAGCAGGAGGCGGATTTGCTCAAAAGGTCAATCCGCTGAGATAGTCTGCGGGGTTGCTGCAGACTCATTGGCGTATCATCCGGACCGGATAGACCTTAGACTGAAAAGCATCATGGAACGTTCAATTGGAAGAATGGAATTATGCAAAAGAGGAATACGACCGCGTAGCTTTCCAAAGATGCAGAACAATCTGACAGCACTCTATTTTCGAGCTATGTGAACGAAAACTTTCAAAGATATAATTTTGCACGCCTTGATTATCAACACCTGTATATATCGTGCCGGGCAATTTTGAAGCTCAATTGGGATTGGCGTTACTTAATGAAAAGGACAAACATTTCACGAGAAGCTTTTTGATGGTGTTAATCGCTTGATTGCTCAATATCCCGACAGCGCAGTGAGCTGCGCAGCAAGAGCGAATATGGAGCGTGAACGCAAATGTATGAACCGGCAGAATATGATTATGCAGAAGCACTCAAGCGCGTTCCTGATAATCAGGATTATCGGCTTTCAGAGCGTATGTCAGAATACAATTGAAAGAAGAAGCTGCCCTAAAGCGACTTAGACTATCTTGTTGGCTTTGAGGTGTTTTAAGGTTGCTTTGAAAGGAATTCTATGATAAATTAAAAAGATAGATTTGAACAATAATAAATAAAATTACACACTAAACTTATGAGAAATTGAGCAACCATCCTTTGAAATCTGCCACAAGAGAGATTATCAACGGTGTATACAAACAAATAGAGAGAGCTGGTCGCGTTTTGTTATAAGAGTGAGAAAAATGCTCGGAAGATTCTGCAAAAGCCTTTCGTTGAGCGTATGATTGCTGCTGACCACACAGCCATGCTTGAACATGGAACAGATCTATTTGAAAGGAGCAGTTGAAAATCTTGTCAATCGCTATGCCAACAATCGTTTTTCGCGTATCCATGTGAAAGATGGTGTTGCCTATGTCAACAAACCTTAGAGTTGTTGCAGAAAACAAATGGATGGAAGACTTAGAGTGTTTTTGCGAACCTACATCTCATCACAGAACAACGCATCACCGTTCACTTTACCACACGGGTTGGAGTGACGCGCAGTTTAACAGGCATCGTGCAAATTCCATACGAACAGTCTACTCGGTATTGCAATTATAGCAGATAAGTTTGGGGGAGAAATAGCGATCAATCTTCCTGAATGGATAAAGGAAGCAGACTGTCAGAAAAATCTATCAAGGACTCAACCGTAATCTGTTGAAACAGCTTTGCCAAGAACTCGTTATAGAAAAGGATCAACAGGCTTGGGTGCTGTTGACAATTGGCTTTTTGCCAATCTTGCCTGTGAGTATGCATATTTGAATTTGATTTCTTTAGGACGAAAAGCGCAGGAAGCTCGAATGTTTTGCCCTAGAATATAAATACAGAATTGTACATACGGCCTTCGTCTGTGACTGGAAAACATTTCTCGACCTGCGTGCTCTTGGGAACGACAGGTGCTCCACATCCAGATGCGAAAGCTATTGCAGCCCTGCTCTTTTGAGGAATTCAAGAGACTGAAACTTTTATAATCTGTCATCCTAAAACCGTGCAGAAATGGAATTCTTTTGAGTTCTATTTCAGTAATGAGTTATATCAATGATACACTCTAGATACGGACAGATAATATTATACCCAGTGGTTTTTGACAATGTAGCCCATGTTATAAGGGAAAATAAAAAGGAGGAAGTTGTTGCTTCCTCCTTTTTCTTTCTCAAAGCTTATTTGAAATAGTAGAGAAAAGTGGCCTCGCCTTCAAGCGCAGGTTTCTTTTTCACCTTCGATCTCAATTTTTGAAACCAATCTGCTCTTTACAGATGCTACGTAGGTTTTCGATGGCATCGAGTTTTCGTAACCAAACGGACTTTACTTCCCGTGATAACCGGCTTTCCAAAAGCGCATTTTGTCCATTCCGTAGTTGACCATCATTTTAAGATTGTTCACCTCAATAATCTGGTTCCACATATATGGAAGCAACGAGAGGTCAGATAGCCATGTGCAATCGTGCTTTTATAGGGACTTTCTTCCTTCGCACGTGCTTCGTCAACGTGTATCCATTGATGGTCGAGTGTGGCATCGGCAAAGTTGTTGATGCGTTCCTGGTCCACCAAAGAGCCACTCTGAAACGCCTAATTGTTCGCCCTAAATGTGATGCGAATTCCTCGTATGAATTTTACTACTAACTTACTCATCTTGCTCTTAGTCTAATCCAAGTCCTTTTAATTGCTATCTCACTTTTTCCATACCTTTTCGCTTCCAGTGCATCGTATTCGGATGCATTCTTCATGTCGCCTTTCACTTCAAGATAGAATTTTATCTTTGGCTCTGTGCCTGAGGGACGGCAACGCTTACTCGTTCCATCATTACAGAACCACTGCAACACGTTACTTGTAGCAGGCATGTCAAGCTTAGTCTTGCTGCCATCTTCGTGCAATGCTTCAAGCTTTCAGGAAATCTTTCCACAATACAACTTTGCTGCCACCAAGTTCCTTGGGAGGATTGTTACGGAAGTTGGTCATCATCTGTTTGATTTCATCTGCGCCCGTCTTTCCCGGACGAACAACATTGACAGTGACCTCCTTAGAGAAACCATACTCTGTGTAAATATCCATCAGGACATCATAAAGGGTCTTGCCTTGATCCTTTGCCCATGCACAGATTTCGGCCAAAAGACTCATTGCGGACACGGCATCCTTGTCGCGAACAAAATCTTGTGCAAGAAAACCATAGCTTTCCTCGCCACCGCCAATATATTTCTGCTTACCCTCAGAAATACGGATTTCACGTGCAATCCACTTGAAACCAGTGTAGCAGTCACGCATTTCAATACCAGCCTTGTCTGCAACTTTCTTTGATAACCTCAGTCGTTACAATGGTCTTGACAATGAAAATCTGTAGGTTTCAATAAGCCCTTAGCCTTGCGATTGGTGATGATATAATAGAGGAACAGCAAACAAGTTTGGTTACCATTAATCAGTACCCATTCGCCCTTGCCATTCTTGCAGGCCATGCCCACACGGTCGGCATCCGGGTCATGAAGCATGACGATAGTCAGCATCTATTGCCTTGGCATCACGGATAGCCAAAGACAAAGCCTCGCCATTTTCCGGATTTGGACGACAACCGTTGGGAAATCACCACTGCGCACCATTTGTTCCTTGACACAATGTACATTGTCAAAGCCCCACAATTTCAAAGCTCTGTGGAATAGACATCATACACTGTTCCATGGAGCGGAGTGTAGACAATCTTCAGATCATGCTGGCGCTTGATAACCTCCGGATCAATACTCAACGTGTGGATCTTTCAAATAAGGTTCGTCAATGTCCTATACCGATAATCTGAATCAGTGACGGATTGCCCTCAAACTTAACGTCATCGACTTTTACCTTGCCTACTTCTTCAATGATACCTACATCATGAGGAGTGAGCACCTGCGCACCATCTTCCCAGTAAGCCTTATATCCATTGTATTCCTTGGGGTTATGACTGGCTGTGATATTCACACCGGCCTGACATCCTAAATGACGAATTGCATAGGAACATTCGGGAGTAGGACGCATGTCCTCAAAGAGATAAACCTTTATACCATTAGCCGAGAAGATGTTTGCAACAGTCTCTGCAACTAGCTATTGTTACGGCAATCTGTGACATACGACAACGGCAATGTCTTTTTTGCCTTCAAAGTTCTTTTTCAGGTAATTGGCAAAGCCCCGTGTCGCCATTCCTACCGTGTAGATATTCATGCGGTTAGAACCTGCCCCCATGATCTCACGAAGACCGCCGTACCAAATTCAAGGTCTTTATAGAAGCTCAATCAGATCGGTCTTGTCTTCTGCAGCTAATTTGCTTCGACCTCTTTCGTGTTTCCTCGTCAAAAAGCCGGTGTCAACCATTGTTTGGCTTTCGCTTCACACTGTGTGAAATGTTCTGTGTTATTTGCCATAGTTTTAAAGTATATATTTAATTTTACAAATTGCTTACACGCAAAGATAAGCATTTTCATTGGAAAAACATCGGATTATATATATATTTTTGTATCTTCGCAACCTAAAAGCTATAACATTATGTATTTCACAGGAATTATCATTGCACTTTCTACATTTCTGATTATCGGCATATTCCATCCGATAGTCGTCAAGACTGAATATTATTTCGGTACACGTTTCTGGTTTGTTTTCCTCATTTTGGGTATATCTCCACTGTAGCTCACTCTGCGTGTCCCACATTATCTGGTCATCCTGCTTGGTGTGCTCGGTGCTTCACTGCTTTGGAGTATCGGTGAACTGTTCGAACAGAAGAAAAGGGTAGAGAAGGGGTGGTTTCGCAGTAGAAAAGAAATAGATTATAAATGAAAACGCTTCTTGTTCTCGTTGGCAAAACAGCCAACAAACATTTCGTTGTGGGCATTAAAGACTATCATGAACGCATAGAACATTATATGCCTTTTTGATATTGCTGTTGTCCAGGAATTCAGAAAAACACAAAGACATCTCAGCAACGAACAGCAGAAAAGAGCTGAAGGAGAACTTATCTTAGACGCAGATAAAGCCCAGTGGATACGGTTGTTCTTCTGGATGAACACGGAGCGGAATACCGTTCAATAGAGTTTGCAAACTGGCTACAGAAGAAGCAGCTTACAGCCCGCCGTCTCGTCTTTGTCATAGGTGGGCCTTATGGTTTTTCACCATCAGTATACAGTCGGGCCAATGAAAAGATATCACTCCCGCATGACTTTCAGCCACCAGATGGTGCGTCTCATCTTTACAGAGCAACTCTATCGGGCATGCACTATCATCAAAGGTGAACCTTATCATCATGAATAAAGAATGAATGCTTATTTGTCTGCATATGCAGGAGAGAGGGCATTGACGTGAATGGAATAGTGCCCTGCACGATAGTCCATTCTCATGACACGAGGAGTATATACCTTTTCAGATAGCGACAGAGCCACATGGCCCATGGTCTGCCGTAGGTTTAATTCAACACATGGGTGAACCAATCCGTCAGTTGCAATCATCATATCAATGCCGAAAAGGCCCTCGAATAGTTGCCTTTCAGCTGTTTTGACATAACACTCACCACGGTTTCGCGTATGCTATCCAGACATTCAAGGGATGTATAGCGTGACAACATCTCTTCTTTTTGCGCTTCGCCCATGAGTATGTTGCCCGCATAAGCACCGTTAACCGTATCGAAAACAGAAAGACCGAGATAGTCTATTGTCCCATTCCGATGTGCATGAACTCCATACCGAAGTCAACCACGCTTATTATAATAAGGCTCAACGGTACTATATCCTTGTTTGGAGATTACGTTTTTAATCCATCCTTGCAGATGAGTTGTTATGCCTTCATGGTTCATGTCGATAAATCTCAGCCCACGTCCGCTGCTACTCCATGGCATCTTCAGCACATACCGATAGGCTGGTCCGTTATCTGCAGGCTGCAAGTGGGTGAGCAGAGCGAAGCATAATCTCTGAAGACTTCAGCCTGCCAACGGCCTTGTCGAAACATGTTGTCAAGCAGGCAGGAGATGTTCTGCACACCAGCCTCTGCCACTCAGCATGCGTAGTATGGTCTAACTGCTGCACAGGAAGTGCATCTGCAAGCTTTCCGTTTTGACCGCTCTATAAGGCGATTGCATAATGCAAGGTTCCATCCCCAGGGAAATATCTCAATATTCGTCACATCAAGACTTTCCAAATCTTGATAGTCGATGAAACCTGCCTCTGCAGCATACTGTCTCAAATGCGATATGCTTATATGCTCCTTGTCTTCAACAAGAACAAGGTCGCCTTATTTTGCCCAAAGCACGGGTAGAAAGAGCCGAGGTCAGCCTGCAGCTGGCGGGCAGCATGGGGCAAAGTTACATATTTTCTGATGTGCAGCCAAGGCGATGTCATGCCCTGGATTGAATAGATGAGACTTTCATTTCCTATTAAAACTTAAAATCATTCAGGTGTTTTGATCACGATTTTGTCATCAATCCAAAGTCCCGTTTTCCTTTGCCTGAACTATGCTTTTGTACCATTCCTCATGCTGTGCTGCCTTTTTCAGCTGCAATCCAGCATACGCATTGCCTTCTGACTCTTCGGGAAGAATACGCATAGTTTTTGCTTTCGCAATGAGATCCTTGATGACTTCGCCTCCGATGATCAAGCGCTGCCAGCCAGGAACCCACGCATTGCTGGCCGGTCATGGCTATGCTCAGCACATTCTACAGTAGGATGAGCAATCTGCCTGATGAGGTTCTTCTTCACTATAAACCACCTTTTGATCGAGGGATATTCAGCTTACGAAGTTTCTTTCTATCACCTTTGCCAACGGATCCATATGCGTTTTCGTTGATGTCTCGCCACACGGAATAGCCGTTGCATCAAGCTTGTTAGCCGCTCCCATGCTGGATATGATGGGAATGTTGGAAACGATGACAACGCTTGATAAGTTCAAGTTTCGCACTCACCGTATCGACACAATCCACAACATAATCAAACAGCTTCAAATCAATTGCATCCGCATTTTTCGGGAAGATAGAACATCTGGTATTTGTGAACAATACAGTGGCTGTTGATATCAAGAATACGCTCTTCTGCAACATCAACCTTGTTTTTCCCTATTGCTGAAAGCAGGGCATAGAGCTGTCGATTGATGTTCGTCGGACGACACGGTCGTTATCAATGATATCCAATTCGCCTATGCCACTCCGTGCCAACACCTCTGTCACATAGCTGCCAACACCACCTATGCCGAAACAGCAATGCGTGAGCCGGCCAAAGTGTAAGCGCCGGCTTTGTCAATCAATAGCTCTGTACGTGAAAATTGATTTTTGCATAAAACTGATTACCTGATTTTTCTACTGCAAAGGCAAGGAAAAAGAGAAAGCACAAAGCAGATAAAATGAAATAAAGAAAAAGCGCTTTCAGTGGCTTCAAATGGGAAACGAGAAACCAGAAAACAAGTATCAGCGCTCTATCTTAGATCTCTCTGTTTTTCAACCTGTTGCATTAGGCTCTGCAATCTGACGCGATTACGTGGTGATTTGAGTCAAGTTACACGGTGAAATGACGCAGATCGGGTAATTTGACGCAAATTGCAAGGCTATCTGCACGGATTAGCTTTCGCTTTGAATTCTATGTTATAATGAATTAGCGCACAAGCAGGCATACTCCATGCTGTCTGTTGCTTCATGTCAAAGGAACTCTTGCTTAGAATTTCAGCAAGTCAGCCAACTTTACGTCCTTATGTGTCTGCAGATAATCTTCTGACCAAGCTGACATAATGGGTTGAGAAAAACCTTTTGTCCCACAAGTTCATTGACCACATACATGACACGAGCCATGTGCATGTCTTTCTCCTGCTGACTCTTCTTTAGTCGAAGTTCTTCACGGATATAGGCTCAACAGATAGAAATTCAAGCAGTCGGGGAACAATATACTCACGCTTCATGGTTGCACGTTGACTCTTTGAATAATATTTTGAATAGAGCGGATAGTCCTCTCCCAAATATTTATCAAGAGAAATACCAATCATATTTTCACCCACAATTATACTCTGGTCAAAGGCACCAATCTGTGTATATATCTTCGGAATAGTAAAGTCAGGCAATTGTTTCTGGGCTTTATCAAAAACTCGTGTCAGTGACTTGTTGATGTCATCCATGTTGGCAGTATTGAGTTTCTACATCTGCTATAACAGTCTGTAAAACAGTGTCTTGATAGAAATTAAGAAAGCGACTGTTGATGTCCGGCTCATAGACGGCTCCCAATTTAAGCACATTTTCAACCAGCGTTCGAGTCTCTATAGCATACTCTGTGTTCATTTCCTGCAAAGCAGAAAAGTCACCTGAAGTCAGATAACTGACTTTTGCACACGATCATAACGTGCGACTTCTATTTTTGTCTTGCGCATCATCGTTGGATTTCAACTTCATTTCACAAACTACACAAAAGCTAACATTATTGCAAACAATATGTACATATCTTTCTCAAACGTTTGGGTTATCTTAAATCTGAGCAAAATACTAAATTATTTTCAACAGCAAATATTTTGCTAAAAACTTAAAATAAAGGCTAAAAAGGCACATTAAAGCCAAAATTAATAGGCAGTGTTAAATCAAAAACATGTATGCAGCATGAGCTTCTATCAGTATTACTAATAGAAACAAAGGCTGTCTCCATGCTCATTTTGTACTACTCAGTTTTGCTTTACATGCTAGTCTGGATACAGACTTTGCTTTACCGCAGAACTACTCAGATATTCAGGTAAAGCTGTATCCAATTATCCTGTAACCAGCTGTCTCCTGAAGGATATCCTTGGGTTTCCTGTGCTTCTGTTTATTTTAATGACAAGGAGCTTCCATCTCAACTTGGTGATTTGGATGGTGACAGGAATAAAACATGAAATGCGTTTCACTTGCCAAGAGCCTGAAAGGAGTGACAAACCTAGTAAACTCGGTAAAGTCGTGTTAGAAGAAACAAGGGTAACACAGAAAAGGCATGCACGCATCACGCACATACGCCGAACTCTTATTGAGAGAAATCCCAAGATAAAAGAAAAGAACAAGCAGAGTTTATATATACAGCAAATTGAAGTTAGGAAAGAGCTGGAGACAGCTATCATTTATTGCATCACCATCGGGTGGCATTTGAAATGAACGCTGATAGCATTGCGCATTTAGTTTTGATAAACGGCAGACACTCGACCAAAGGGATAGGAAGCGTTTAGGCTTGGAGTCACAGCAGGACGCAGTTTTACGACGACCAAAAGAGTTAGCAGTCGTTGCAAGGATTTGGAGACGATATTCTGATGGACTGGAAACAGCATGGGCTTGGGTGCACTCCGTGGATGGGACGGTCGAAAAGAGCCAGATGTTGGAAGAGGTTAGCATATCGAGGAGTTGGACAGCGCATAGTAGCTCAAGGTCCAGTGAGAACAATCATTGAACTGACTGATAGAGGTTGGGCTCTGGAAGAGCGGAGAACGAGAGGATTTGTCTCACAGAGCGTTACACCTTATATAGGCCATAGCCCGAGTTTAAGCGTGGAAGCGTGGATAAATCCAGGAAGATGAAAGACTACGTCTTTGTAACTGGTTTTGATGCACATTTCGGGTGCAGGAAAACTTTCAGACCATAAAGGATTGGTCGATTGGCAGGAAAGACTGGCACTTTAAAAGACACGACTGCCTGCAATTAGAGACTGGGAATGGAGATATATGTTTCCAAGATTATTTACAGGAAGAACTTGCTTGCGACGTATCAATGATGCTTATGGGTTCGGCCTTACCGGGTCACTTGAGTATTATCTCACTTATTCATGGAGCAACAGAAACTCGTATGGATTTCACCAAGCCAAAGATTGGTTTTGCCATTTGAAGGAAATGGAAAGAGCACACTTTTGCCTGCCCCAGGGAGTCAGAATTATGGGCAGGCATCCAAGATAGCAGAGAATGTGTTTTCGTCCATAGTCGCCGAACTGCCAGAGCAGAGAGAAGTCTTTTCGTTCATCAACTCGCAGATTAATCCGTTGTTGTTGTAGCCGTTTTCGATCTTCTATCAAAGTCATGACGCCACGCTCGAAAGGCGTGACGACGCCTTTACAGATAGCCTTGAAACCTCGGCTATGTTACGATTGAAAATAAGGTGTTGCCACGCTGCAAAGATAATCGAGGAAGAAACGAAGTCGCATGATAGTTTTCAGTTTCCTCATCCGGCGAGGTTCTTATAGAGCATGCGCACAGATTATTGCGGAAATTCAGGAACGTTTTCATCGGATTGTCTCTTCGAGGGAGCGCAAATACCGCCGCCGACATGATAACGCCACGCTGTTGGGAATACGTACAATTCTTCTGCTCAGCGCCAAGCCGCCAGCAGAGATCAATTTCCTCGTTATGCGCAAAAACGACCATCAAGAGCACCGCATTCGCAATCTTTCGAGACGAATCAGCAAGACGTGCACCTGTAGCCCACATGATATCGGCAATCGAGATCGTATTGACCACGGTCTTCTTCAACAATATCGAACACTCTTCCTCGACAGAAGAGGGTAGCCCAAACGGTCGATAGAAACTCCCAGCACCACAGCATGACGTCTTCAAAGCATTTCGTGATTGCCTCACTGATAGCAGTTTGGCTGACAGGCTGCCCACATCTGAATGTACTCATCCATATAGGTCAGTAGGGGAGTGAGCCCAGTTTTCTGTGACTCTGGCGGTCAGGAATTCAATAGCAGATAGTATTCTGCATCAACCATTTTGAGTGCTTGAGTTTATAGCCTTCTGCAAATCCATATAATCTTATTTAGTGAGAAGGATTTCGACCTCGAAGTCTTCTTTCAACATGGCAACAGAGACGCCATCTGTTGAAGCATTATCAGCCACAATAATCTTTTAGCGTGGCAGCAGAGAAGATAACGCATGACAACAGGAAAGAGTATTGTTTGAGCATCTTCCTATCCCAGTTCAAAATCACAATCGCAAGTTTCATGCGTCATTAGATTAGTTCTGCTCTCAAAGGCTGATTTATCGTAGCTGAATTCACCTACTCTTTACACGCATGAGTTCGTTGTCATATTCTGTACGCGCCTCGTGAAGGAGGCAATTCTACGCGGACATAATTGTCCGTAAAACCGTACCAAGGCTTTCCATGCGGTGCTTTTTCAGACAACACCTCGCGTTCTAGTGCCAATAAACGCTGATGTAGTCTCGTGTCTTGGTATCGCTTAAGGCCAGCGGGCAGCAGGCCGCAGCTTCTTATCCTTTTCTTCAACGACATGCGGAATGGATAATGCGCTTGTTCCTCGGGCGTTCATCACTAGGGAAAGACTATGCAGTTGCGTAACGGGAAGATGGGCAGAAAGCTGATAACAGCCTTCGATACTCGGGTCTACTCACCTCGACTGCCTACCATGACATCAACTCCAATGAGAAGCATCTGGCATTAATTTCTTGATGAGTTCTATTTTATGTGCAAACAAAGCTGCATGTCCAGATCGGCGATGCATCAGCTTTAAGAACAGCATCGCTACCACTCTGCAATGGATGTGGAAATGAGGCATGAAAGCCCGGCCTCTCTCGCACAGAAAGCTATCAGATCGTCATCTATCAAATCGGGTTCCTAACTGCTGATGCGAAAGCGTTTAATACCTTCATACTAGCCAGAGCCTTGACAAGATCGATGAATCATGGGTGGTTTCACCCAAAATGGCCGATCATTTACAGTAAGCACTATTTCTCACGCCTGTCAGCTGCGGCCTCTTCTGCTCGTGCAACTAATGACGCCATTGAAGCACTGCGGGAGAAGCCACAGTCATAAGGAATTGCACAGTGCTACAGAACAATTGCAACCATCTTGTACTTTCAGGAAGCTATCGGGTACGGTTTCTCTTGAACATGATGCCCGGAAAGTCTTGATATCTTTTTAGTCTCGACAGCGTGATATCTTTATGCTGTGCAGTGCCTGCAGTCCTATCAATAAAAGCATCATTTAGATATTGAACGAGACGGCTTTTGCTCATTTGAATCAAGCTTCTCAAGGTCTACTCCTGGTATCTTACTGACCCGCTCAGACTCAGATTGGGCGTAACAGCCTGTCACGTGTACTACGTGCTCCAGGGTTCTCACGTACCATTCCCATGAATAGCCTGTCTGTGCACCCTATGGTCCGGCAACATCTGGCAACACTACAGGTGTTGATGAGACAAATGTCTGCCTTCTTCCCCCTTTGCTGCGGTCACGGCACCCATATACTCGATAACATTTTTACCAAATGTGGATGTCTCTGAAAATTCAGTTTACATCCAAGTGTATAATATGTGTGCCTACCCTTGAAAAGCAGAGACTGTCTCATCATTTATTCTTGGAAATAGAGGAAGCAAATTAAAGTCCTAATGCTCTTTATAATTTTAATCAATAACGTTTTCTGTACTGTCAGAAACTTCATCAAGTTTCTTATTCAGTTCTTCGTTTATCTTATCCTCGACTTTCTCACTGACTTTATCAACTAATTTATCAGCATCTTTACTGATGGTTTTGTCTATACTATTTTTCAACATCTTCGCTGTCGTTTACCACTGACGGTCTGTATTGTCCACAGACGAATTCCTTCTGACCATTCTGATTAACTGTCCTCATAACTCGCTCACATCATCGCAGCATGTAGCGAATACATGTCCACGACTGCATGATGAGACTTTATGTTGTTCGCCATCAAAGAGTGGCATTCCGTAGAAGAACAACTCAGATAGTTGTGGTAATTGAGAATTTGATCTAGAGGTAGCATCAACCGTGCACTGCTGGCAAAGATTAGTCAACATCTTGGGTCCCATAGATGTCGTTATCTTGATTGTTTTCTGTCAGCCAATTTAGTAATGGCTAGTTTGTCACTTCTGCTTTGATAGCTTCCTTAAGATCTTGCTTGTTAGGATTGCTTACCATGAGAACGAGTAGAGGCAAACAAGGCCAATTGCCACAACAGAGTACCAGAAGGTCTTGTGGTTCTTCTTAGGCATTTGCTCTTTATTCTGCGCAGAAAGCGGCTGCAGAGTTGGCGGAACGGGTGGAGGAGTCTGCGCTGAGGGTGGTACGAGTCTCCATGGCCAATCTGATTTCCTCTATCCGCCGCTGGTGTCCAGTCTTTCAAACCATCTGTCCAAACTAAGGGTTTCAGCAGTGATAAGTTTCTGTATTAACAAGTTCTTCGGTGTGAAATGGACCTGCATTGGGCACCATTCTTCAATAACGAAGTAGTGCATTTTCGTTATCTCCTTATTAAAATATGCGGCTGCAAAGGATTAGAAAAACTTTGAGAATACTTTGCATATCTCGTAGTGAAAAGATTACTCTTGGTACTGTCGTTTCTTATACTATGGGGTTCCGTAGCTCAGTTGGATTAGAGCAACAGCCTTCCTAAGCTGTGGGGCTTGTCTCGAATCAACAGGAATCACTAGATAACAAGAAGAGAGAGTTTTATTTTTCAAAACTCCTCTTTCACTTTTACATACAACTATTTGATTAAATCAACTTGCAGATTCTATACTTCGGTTCGAGGTAAGATAAAAATAAGCTGTCACTACATAGCGATTATAATTTGTATTGAATCACGTTCTGATTTGAGTCTTTTCACCTCGCAATTTGAGTCATTTTCACACCTGGAAACTTGAGTCAAAATGCACGTGTAATCTATGTCAGCTATCATGCAAACTGACATGAATTACATTCTCTGGAGATTAACCTTTAGCTTTGTAATAGTTTCAGTGACTTCATCCCGGAACTTGGCGTATTCATGAGCCAATCTCCCGAAAGTATCTGTCATGACATGCTTTTAAAGGTAAAATGGAGTCATCAACAGTCTATGTTAATTATCTCTGCAGAGTTGAACTTTCCCTTATAAACCACTTTCCCTCATGCTTTTAATGCAGAAGCTAAGAATTCTCGTGTGTATCCCAACTTACTTCCTTGGCTATTTCTTCCAGGTGTTCCTGTGGTAGCGATTGTTCACCACCTCGCGCTCCTCAGGACCACACACAATAGATGTAGCCAGCCAGCTGATAACATCCAAGTTGTGATTTTCGTATCACACCACAGTGTTGCCACGGTCGGTAGTGGGTTTTGAAGCACATCCATCAGAATAGATATCCTCAAAGTGAAGTCCTGCTGTCGCTCATCGAGCGATACAAAGCGTCTTGCCTAGTATCACGCTTAGCCAGTTCTGTAGCTAACTTTACGCGCGCGCTCACCACCTGAGAGTGTCGTTGAACTCTGTCCAAGCTAGATATACCCCAGACCTACATCCTGCAATGTCTTGATTTTCGCAGAATACTTGGCAGCATTCTCAAAAGAATTCCTGACGGCTCGATTAATCGTCATATCGAGCACATCAGCAATGGATTTTACCCCTTACATCTCACTTCAAGTGTTCTCGATTGTAACGTTTGCCGTGGCAGACCTCACATGGAACCATTACACTCGGGCAGGAAATTCATCTCACTGTCTTGTAGCCATTACCGCCACAAAGCCTCACAAGCGTACCACCTTTCACGTTGAAGGAAAAGCGCCTGGCTTTATAACCTCGTATCTTAGCTTCAGGCAAGTTAGTGACGAAAGATTTCGACATCACTGGGTACCCCCGTGTAGGTTGCAGGGGTTACTGCGGCGTGGTGTTCTTCCAATGGACTCTGGGTCAACTTATTTGACCACTTTATCCATTGCATTCTCAATCCCTCCACCTTGTCCTGCTGCTATAGGCTTTTCAACGAACGATAGAAATGGTGAGAGAATGGGCTGGAGTGTTTCATCGATAAGCGTAAGATTTCCAGAGCCTGATACTCCAGTGACAACAATCAACTTGCTTGCCTACTTGGAAAATCAATATCCACATGAGATTAGTTTCCTTTTTGCGCGAGAAATCTTTATATGTTTCCCGTTACCCTTGCGACGTTCCGGATAAGGTATTTCTATCTTACGTTCACCATCCAGATATTCAGCTGTGATGGTATGCCGTTTAAGCATTTCTTCAGCGCCCTTGAAATGCAACTCTCACCACCTTTGCGCCCTGCTTTGGTCCAATGTCTATGATCCAGCCAGCGGCCCTCATCATATCTTCATCGTGTTTCAACAACACACACAGTGTTACCAAAGGTCGCGCAGTTCCTTAAGTGAGCGGATGAGGCATGTCATTGTCACGTTGATGCAGTACCGATACTCGGTTCATCAAGGATATAAGCACATTGAACACTGAATTGACACCCTATCTGTGTAGCTAAGCGAATGCTGACTTTGGGCACCTCGCCCGAAAGGGTGTGCACTTTGACCGACTGAGTGAGAGATGGTCGAGCCCTACTTCCAACAGAAAGTTCACACGCGTTCGGATTTCTTTTAAGCTATCTCGGTAGCTATTTTCTTTGCTGAACTGCATGTGTTCTTTCCATATGTTCAAGCCATTCCTTGAGATCGTTGATATCAAGACAGGCTACCTCGCCGTAATGTTCTTATCCCAAATCCATAGAGAGAGCGCCTCACGGTTAAAGGCGTTGTCCCTTGCATTCCTGGGCACTCAGTCGGACCATGAACCGATCGGCCCGCTCTTTCCTGCAGCCGATTCGTGCCGTTTCTGCATAACGGTCTGCAGGTATTTAATAATACCATCAAAGGCCACACCGTCTGAAGAAGTATGAACGCAAACCTTGTCAATCTTTCAGGATTCTCCAGACTGCCATATAAAAATCTCATTAACAGCATCCTGTGGGAATATCTACAAAAGGGAGTCTTGAGATTGCACTCATACTTCTGAAGAATAGCATCTATCTGCCAAGAATATCATCTGATTCTTATATTTCAATGGGGCACTAGCCCCTCTCGCGTATACTCATCTCCTCTATTCGACTTTACTTTAAGATCTATCTCGTGACATAGCCTAATCCTTTGCAGCAATGTGACATGCCCCTCTGGTGAATTAAACGAGAATATATTTGGTGCTGTCTTTATAGGAAATTCCAGTAGTCGGGCACGATAAGGCGTTTAGGAGAAGAATTTGACTTCACCGCTATCTTTATCTCAATACATAATAAGAGATATCCACCCTGCTTCATGGCATTTTGTATACTTTTGGCGAGGCGCTCATGAGGAGACCTCTTCCACGAGCATCCCATCGACTACTACCTCTATAATATGGTTTTGTAGCGGTCAGTCTGCACACCACGCGTGATTTCGCTCTATCTCTCACGTCTACTCGGATATAGATATATCCTTGCGCCTCAATGCTTTCAAAGAGTTCACGATAATGCCCTTTGACGGTTTCTAATCAAAGAGCAAAGGATGTAAATACGCTTATCTACATAATCGCGGGTAATCATTTCAGTGACTTTCTCCTCAGTACACTTCTTACCACATCCTCGCCAGTAGCATAACCATATATGCCGTTCCGCGCGCATAAAGCAAGCGCAGATAATCGTAAATCTCTGTGGTCGCACCCAAACAGTTGACCGAGGATTCTTGTTCGTTGTCTTTTGTTTTCAGTGCTGATAACGAGGCTAAACGCATATGACTGTCAACATCCGGTCGCTCCATGTTACCCAGGAAATTGCACGACATAAAGCTGAAAACGTTTCTATATATCTACGTTGTCCTTCGGCAGAAAATAGTGTCAAAAGCTAATGATGACTCTGCCAGAACCCGACAAACCAGTGATGACTGTCCAGTGAGTGCGAGAGTTTGCACGTCGACATTCTTTAGATTATGCACACAGTGCCCCCAGACATTAATTGTTTTTATCTTCTCTTTCCATAAAGAGAAATCATTCTAGTTTTGTGTTTCTTGGAATACTTCTTTCTGATGGTCCTCTCAGCCCACCTCATTGCCTGCCTGTTGTGGAGTCGATGTAACCCTTAGAAGATTTACATCACGCTTGATAGAATAGCGTCTGCCATCGGCGCCACGCGCATTTACCACAACAAATATACACCCTGCTGACATCTTTACCGTGACTTTCCATCCCAACCGGCCGGTGTATCATTCCATTCAGAGGTTTCTGGTCTCGCGATTGCAAGTAATGGCATGACTCAATAGTGCTCCGATAGGTTGATCGAGCACATGATAACATCATTGATGCCGTCGCATTGGTAGCAAAGGCGTTTGGCATTTCAAAGTTTGCTCTCTGACAGCGTAATGCTTATCTGGGTCGCACTCTGTTCTAGTAATGTCATTGCCATTGGTGAACTTTTGCATAGAGCACAACCGAATGATGTCCCGACCTACTGAATGCTTATGGGATGTATTCCTCTTCATACCTGATAAGATAGAACTTATTCTCTCTTTCAGAACTGAAACGCCATTCGTAATAAACCCGTCAAACCAGTTACAGACTGCGGGTTTGGCTTCTTTAAAAGGTGCCTCAAACTAGGTGCTGGTCCATTATAATCTTCTTGGCTTTCATTTCTCAAGTCATCCTTTGATAATTACAGTTGATTGCTACGTAGCAGGATTATCACTCGCCCAAACATATCATACTGCCCTATCAACCTGTAAAAGAGCAGAACTAATATCTTTATTTTCATTTTCTTTATAGCTATGTGCATAAGTTACTAAAAGAGAAACACAAGATATGGTGTACGACGTATTTTGTATTTTTGCAGCTGGAGTTAAATATCTAAGATAGATTTATTTAGTGAGATACATATTGCTTTTGTTTTGCTTGTCGTTGTGGGTGTAGTCACAGGTAAAGCTGGTAGTAATAACTTACGATTTCTGTGGGTGTACGCTAGCATTTGCATCAAGTAGATGGTGATGGAAAGCGCATGATAGAGATATTATCGTGGTATGCTGACAGCTTTTGAGCAGCTGAAAAAGAGGGCCTACACATCAATGTTCATGCCTGGAAATGTTAGTACATTGGCCACGATATCAGGAACTGCACACGGACCCAAATGCAGCCAAAGTGTGATTTAATATTCGCCCTTTTGTAGAGCAAAACAAGTGAAACCTCTTGGTGATTTCTAGCAAAACTAAAAGGCAGATTCGATCGGTGGTAACCATTCTCTATTTCCGGAAATGATGTGGCATATAACAGCAATATCTTCCAGGTATATCAGGATGAAACACGGTTGATAAACGCCACAGTAAATGCTTTTATTGAACGTTTCAGTAAATGTCATCCCTGTAGTTTGTCGACTGTGGAGAGATGCCACAGGCAGAAGCAGCTTTCACTGCAGCATTGCGCAAAGCGGCCGAGCAAGCGAATACGCTATAATCTCACAGAGTCTCAAGTCGGATGATATTGCATTTTCCAGAGCTATTTGTCAATGGGCAGACAAATGTTGTCGTGCTCAATACAGCGCGTTCTCCCGAACTGAATGCCGCTTTTGCCGGAAAGCTGAGCGTTCGATCAGTTGCGTCCAGAACACTCATCAGCATGTTTGGATAGCATATGAATGGTTGATGTATGCACCTTATGACTTTCGCCCACTTTCGCAAATATGTAGCACCTATATCACAACCTTTTATTATAATGACATCTTCTTCCAGGCACGAAGGCTTTCGGAAAAACAGCTATCGTTATTGGTTTCATGAGGCCTATGCAGCAGGCCTTGCCACGCTTTGCCATCATGGCCACGACCATGCGCCATTCGATTCGAGGCATGGCGCAGGTGGCGAAAGTTCCTCGGGCAGCAAATGGCAACAGCCTTTACAAAGGCATTGCAGTCACCATTTGCAGTTCGAGACCTGTTGACAATGGTGGGCGTATTAATATGCAAGTTTTCAGTTAATTCATTACTTCTACAATGGCAATGATAGACGATGTGCCTATTGATTTCAGTCTCATTTCTCTTGGTTCTTAGCATGAGATTGCAAAACAAAATAATAGGAGTCTCTGCTGTTTGTCTGCTGTGATAGCCGTCGCCTGCTTTGAGCGCAGATGGGCGAGCATCGCGATGACTTCTCTGGGGTTTCCAACGGAGGTTACGCTGTTGAGCAATGTTGGTTGTAGCCTCAAAGTCAATCAGAAACAACACGAGAGTATCACCGGTGGTCACTTGCGTTGCGCTATAAAAGAGAGAACATTTTTCACACTTTGTTCTATCATGGCAGAAATAAACTATGCTCAATTGGGTTGGAAGGAGGACATTCTTGATGCTAAGCACCAACTCCGTCATCAATGCCAAACGACAGGAGATGCAGAAGACGATAAACGCACAGTCAGCTATGTTCACAGCACCTATCTTTGCCCACCTAGCATGGGGAAAGACAGAGAGAGAAGCCAATTTCTCCACCAGCCATGCACAGTTTGGCTATATGCTCAGTGAAAGTACCGACATGAATTTCAACTTTGACTAGCGTAACACAAAGAGGCCGCGTCAACCCAGTGGTTGCACAAGATACAATGAGTGTAGAGAAGAAGTTTGATTATGGCATCACTCAGGTCTTGGCGGAGAATACAGTCACCCAAAAGTGGGGCATTTCCTGCTTGAAGCACGCTATTATTACGGACTTGGCAATATCTGTGGCTCCACCAAACGCGACTTCTTCTCCAAAGTCAAACTTTGGCAATATTGTTATCAAACAACCTATCCTTTGATATCAAACGGACGAAAAACGAAATAATCACAATAAAGAAAATAGGAATATGTTTGAAAATCAAACTCGAAAGGTCTATGCGCCTTAGCCCCTTGCCAACACGGGTGAGCTGGTTACTACACAATGTTAGCCATCTTTGCATTGTCATGCAGGCTAGTTCTATGTGGACAGAGTCTCAAGCAGGACAAGTCTAGCTATTTTCTTGCTGTTGTTTTACATTTTGCCCACTCCTTTAGGTGGCATATTAGCTGATAAAGATCGCTGGGAAGTGTGTCACGATAGGCTTTCTCGCAACCATGTTCTTTGGATATCTTGGATTTGAAGCTGTTCCGACAGAGCTAACGACATCGGTAAGGCTGCCATGTTTGCCGGTTTAGCTTGCGTATCTCTGGGAACCGGGCTTTTCAAAGGCAATCTTCGGCGCTTTGTAAGCAACCTTTTATGATAATCCTAAATATTCAAGCAGTCGTGATTCTGCTTTCAGTCTTTTCTATATGGGCATTAATATAGGTGCCATGTTCCGCTCCTTCAATGGCAAAATGGATTACGAAACATCTATCTTCGTAATATGGATTTGTGTATGACGCCGCAATTTCGACCTGCATATTTGCACGCACCCTTTATGGTGCGTAAGGTCTTTTGCTTTGGTGTTGCCTGCATATCACTGATACTTTCGGCTATAATCTATTTTCGCCCTGCCGAGCTGGTTTAAGCATGCAGACGTCACAGCCAATCAAGCAAAAGCCGCCAATCAAGCTGTTGAAGAACTCCACCGAAGCAGACGAAAGATCGTATTTGCTGCTTATTATTGGTCTTCGCTGTTGTGATATTCTCTTCGATGGCTTTCCATCAGAACGGTTCTGCGCTGACTTTCTTCGAAAAGAAATATACAGACCTGATCAGTAATAGGCTCAATGCGCATTTGGTTCACATCTTCAGTCTTGCTTTATTAACGCTTTCAGTCTACACCGGCTCTCCGTTTTCCAGGCAAAAACCCACGAAAGAACAAGGTCATCTGTAGCGTTGTCACATTGCTTGCATGAGGGAGTACTATACCTCTTGGCGCAAATGGATAATCCAACTATGGCTCAACCTTCGACTTCCAGCAGTTCAATCCTTTCTCTTTGTCGTCTCACCCACACCTTTCAGTATGCTTTTCTTCGGCTTATTAGCCAATCAGCCATGAAGTGCGTGCGCCGCCCGCATTGCCTGGGGTATGTTAGTGGCTGCATTGGGATTTGGTATATCATGAGTCATTCAAACCAGTCTGATTTCTCCTATGGACCTGGGGATAAACCCAAAAGCATTCTTTCTCCAAGCGTTGGTTGATTTCCACCATTTCACCTTGACCTTAGCTGAGCTTCTCTCACCAATGGGCATTTCCTTTGTCAGCAAGGTAGCACCTCAAAGTATAAAGGCCTCTATGGGTGGATGGTTTCTAGCAACTGCCATAGGTAACTACCCCAGTTCTATCCGCTTCAAATGCTATGGAACCGTATTCCGCGATGTATAACTCGTATTCTGATTGCACTTTGCCTTATCAGGTGCAGGTAATGTCGGCCCCTGTTGAAGAAACTCAGTAAAGATGACAGCTTGATGAACGCTGTATAAAATGATGATAAAAGAGGCATCGCTCATGACTGTAATTATCTTCTTTATCATTTTCAGGATTTTAATCACGTCGTGTTTTTGCGTCACTTTACCGTTTAACTGACTCAAATCACGATGTAACTGACTCAAATCACGGTGTATTTTGACGCAAGTTACGCGCTGTTTTATGCAGATTCACATCGTGATTTAACATTTGCAAGCTGCCCGACACACATTATGAAAATATTCAGCTTCTGCAAATTGAAATGGAGATATCCGTGGATGATGAAATTATCCGTTTACGAAGATACCTAAACCCTAAATGTATGAAAGATTTCTTTGCAACCATTTACATGGCTTTGTCTTCACTTTTCACTATAGGGCAGCATGGGCATCACCAAACTCCAGACGGTCACTATTATGGGCTTCTGTGTGCGTTTGAGCATTACTTTTTCGGTCTTCCTCTGTATCTCATTTCCCTGCCGAAGGGATAGGAAGAAGGAAAAAGAAGATACAGTACAAGTAACCATTATTCTCTCCCCACGATATAAAGATAAATTAGAAGCACTTGCACTCAATTGATTGATGATGATAAGCCGCTTATGGATACCATTCGAGAGTTTAGCATCCCAAGCATTTTATGAACATAAGGCCAAGACCGTAGGTGAAGATGATATTATATGAGGCATCGATAGACGCGAAAAACGACATAGAATACACTCCCTCAAGTGTTGGCATGCTGTATCTTCTTCTGATGCAAATGTCGCTGAAGTGTCGATCCTAAGGAAGGACTTGACAATTTCTCTAGAATATTGAATGTCTGAAGCGTGTTCAACTGCATCATCTGACCATAGAAAAAGCTGTATTGAACAACACATTAGATATTCTCCATTGCTGTGATATCATCAATACAATGGGAACCGACAGGATTTCAACTCTGCACTTATTGATGATGTAATAGCGACAGCACGATAACGGTTATTGCCAATAGGGTGGAAAAGGATTTTCATAATCCATGGAAACATTCAAAAGCATTGTCCACGCCATCATACGAGACTAAGCTCTTTTTGAATTATTTTTATGTATATTTGCACAGACCGACAAAATCAACAGACTATGGACGTAGAAAAGATAAAAGAGATGCTCCCATGACGGACTGTCAAATACGCTTGGAATGGAGTTTATTTCAACTCCCGAACCTGATACCTGCAAGGCTACTATGAGATAGATGAGCGTAAAGCAGGCTTTTCGGTTTCCTGCCTGGGGTAATCATTAGCTTTAGCCAGAATTTGCAGCAGGCGTGGAGCATTGCATTGTGCCCACGTAAAATCTGTGTAGATATCAATGTCAGTGGAAATCATGTAAAAGCTGTGCTTGAAGGCGACACGGTAACAGCTCCGGGACTGACTTTTCAAAAGGAAGCACGTTGCATGTGTGGCAGATTGACATTAGGCCAAACTCTGCCGGGACTTGATTTCAACGGTTCATGCTCACCAACTATATCAATATGAATTCTACTACTCGGAAAGCATGATTTGGCAACTGTTGTCCTATCGACCGATACAGATCATTACGTGCGTATCGGTCACGACATGAACCGCTTTCGCCTTTCTTCTTGTGAAGAACTGAATGGTCAGGCACAGGTTTTGTCTTTTCGCCCTTTGCTGTTTCCCGAGGATACCTTTGCTGCTGATAAGGCCTGGCAGGTCGAGGTGTTGCCTTTTAGACCATCTGATAATGACACCGTTAGGTGTGGAAAGTCCTTTGACAGGGAAAGAATACCACAAAGACTTTCAATGTTTTCACACAGAATTACTCAATCGACATTTTCAAAAAGATTGTGTTGTCACGTCATGTTGATGTAAAGTGCTGTGAAAAGGCCGGTCCGATGCGTTTGTTTGTAGTCTACGTACACTGTATCCTCACCCAGTTCATCTGTCTGATATCAATGCAACAGAGCGGTACTCAGCCATGGCCACCCTGAAGTGTTGATAGAAAAGCAGGAAGTCCTGCGGCTATACCATGGCCTAGCAGGAATAATGCGTGAAGATGGGCCTGAGCGAAAAAGATTGTCGGGAACAACGGTATGTGGCCGATTATATTGCGCAGCATTTGGCTAATCACGCTATAGAAGTGAAGAAGTCAACCTTATACGCGTATGGCAGCCCATCTTTATCACCGTTGTACGGATTTTACTTTTATCTTAAAAGATGATAGGTAATAGAGATGTCATCGTCCTTGCATCCATGCCTGCTGTCTGTGGCATTCCCCAAACGCGAAACACAGGATTTTATCTTGCAACATGAGTCTCACGATCGAAAATATTACAGTGGTTTTTGTGGACCATTGCAGATGGATGACGCTACTCATCTTTATGTTTCATTGCGCTGTATGCTGCTGATGGAACAAAAATTGTAGGCTTTATGCAGGTGGAGGATTGCCGATAATTCTGATGAAACACGGGAATGGAGGAAACAGAATATAAGTTGAAACACAATGTTGGATGTTCTCAGATAAAGAAAATGTAAATATATTAACGAGTCTTCTCATTGCTCAGTAGTGTGCGTCATGCGTGGTCTGTCCAGGGCAGTAGGAATGCTCTTATTGTCCATAATCTTGATGCTGTGGCAGCATTCATTGTTATCCTGTGACCGATCAGGCGCAGTGCGGGGTTCATGCCTTGGAGCTTCTGCCGAGCGGTCAATGCTCCGGTGGTTGTCTGTGTGACGAGTGGTCGACAGCACTATTCAACCTTTGTCCGTCAGTGGCGAAGCCTTTTTATCAGCATTTGCCTTTAGTCGTGATTTCGGCAGATAGGCCTGCACAGTGGATAGACCAGCTTGACGGACAGACGCTTCTGCGTAGGTGCTTTGGAACGCTTTGTGAGTAAGACTGTCAGCCTGCCTGAACCGCATGATAAAAGAGTCGTTGGTAGTACCACCGGCTTATCAATGAAGCCATGATTGATGCGTAAAAGGCAGCTGTGGCCCTGTACTATCAATGTTCCCATTACTGAACCACTATCAGTTCAATACAAATACACTACCTATAGAGCGCAAAAGTCACTTTTCTTTTCAGGCCTGTCAGATTTCAATGCAGCTTCTGTTCAGTGCTTTCAGCCTATAGTGCAGCGTTGAAACATGCGCAGAAACCATTGATTATCATTGGACAAATGAAACCTTCTGTGGTGATTTCACGCATGTTGGACGTTTGATTTCACAGCAACATGTTGTCCTATATGAGCCATTGGGTGTTGATAAAGGGATAACTGCTTAGAGAAACGATGTGCCTGATTGCGATAAAAAGGAGTTCTTACCTGACTTTATTCTCTATTTTGGCGATACATTTGTGAGCAAACGACTCAAAGAATTCCTGCGGAAAGCCAAGAAAGCTGAATGTTGGATAGTTAATCCAGAGGGCGTTTTATATGATACTTTCATGAATTTAACTGCTATCGCACAGGCTAACCCATAGATATCATGCAGGCTATCGACTTCAGGAGAATACTGAATGGTTCAACCTATGGGAGAATATGAAGCAACATGTACGTAAACATCGCATGGTCTTTGAACCTCACTATTCAAATATGTTGGCAGTGAAGCAGTTGGAAGCCCTCCTCTCAAACAATCCATCGGAAGCTATTGTGCATTATGCCAACAGTACATCTATTAGATTAGGTTGTATTTGTGCACGTCATCATATCTTCTGTAACCGTGGTGTAAATGGTATAGAAGGGTCACTTTACAGCTGCCGAGCTGTTCTTTGGTAACAAAAGAACAGGTGTTTTGCATCATTGGTGACTTGAGCTCTTCTGTGATCAGAATGCCTTGTGGAACCAAAATTTAGGTGGAAATCTAAGAATACTGCTTTTGAACAATCATGAAGGAGAGATTTTCGCGAAGTTTGAAGGCCTGAAACAGAGTCCGGTACGCAACAGGATAGTAATGGCAGAGCATGCAACAACAGCAGAAGGGATATGCCGTGACAATCGAATTAAATATTATGGAGCAAACGACATGCAGACTCTTGAGAAGCTTCTGTATGTGCTGGTAAAGGAGAAATCAGAGCGTCCAATGCTCTTGGAAGTGTTTACCGATGTCGAAACCGATCTACAGATATACAGGAATATCTTAATACTTTATAATTATGGAACAAAGAAAATGGGAGAAAATCAAAGGATTTGACTTCAGGAAATCCTCTTTGAAAGCTACAATCATATTGCAAAGATAACCATTAATCGTGAACGTTATCGCAATGCTTTTACGCCATTGACCACTTGGAGATGGGCCAAGCATTCACTATTGCGAGAATGCCAGGACATTCGATAGTAGTTATATTGACCGGTTCAGGAGATAAAAGCTTTCTGTGCAGGTGGAGATATGCATGAAAAGGACGTGGAGGATATGTGGGAAGTGACGGTGTCCGCGCCTGAATGTGACTTGGTGCAGATGCAGGTCGCCGTCGTGCCCAAGCCATGTTATTGCAATGGTGAATGGCTATGCTATCATGGAGGACATGTCCTGCATGTGATGTGCGATCTTACTGATTGCGAGTGAATGCATCTTCGGTCAGACTGGCCCAAAAAGTTGGGTCATTTGATGCTGGTTTTGGAGCCAGTTATCTTGCTCGAATGGTAGGCCAGAAGAAAGGCACGTGAAATATGGTTCCTCTGCAAACAATATAGTGCAAAGGAGGCCGAGGCTATGGGAATGGTCAATAAGGTGGTGCCTTTCAACCAATTAGAAGACACTTGTGTAGAGTGGGGCTGAAATCATGATGGAACGCAGTCCGCTGGCACTTCGTATGATAAAGCCGGTCTGAATGCAGAGCTTGACGGTCAGGCGGGCATTCAGGAACTTGCAGGTGACGCAACCATGCCTTTTATTACATGATGGACGAAGCACGAGGAGGGAGGCGAGCTTTCGCTGAAAACGCAAAGCCCGACTTTGACAAATATCCACAATTCTAATGATACACATTGAAATCAGGAGCGGACATTTCACTCAACGTAGCCGGTCAGCACCTCTCGAGGTGTTTATACAAGGCGTCACAGTTATTTTCTAACGGTGACAGATGATGCACGCCCTGGGATAAAAAGGATTTGGAGAGTGTGCTACTTTGCCAGATCTTTCATGTGATGCCATACCTGAATATGAAACGATCTTGCGCCAACTTTGTCAAGACAGTTGAGACTTTGAGGCAAGATTCCTATGACATGTGACGACCTTATCCGAGCATTCTTTTGGCTTGAAACTGCTTTTGCACAATTGGAGCTCATGGAGCAGCTTTTTGGCACTCCTTTCGGTCGAGGTGAAGTGGGCATACGCATCAATGGGCTTGTATGGATGGGGAGTTTCGATGAAATGTATCAGCGGATAGAGGCTAAACTTCAGCAGGATTTCATTGTGTGAAGCTGAAAATCGGTGCTATTGACTTCGACAAAGAACTTGAACTCATCCGACACATCCGTGAGTCTTTCAGCAAAAACAAATTGAACTGCGTGTAGATGCAATGGAGCTTTTACACCAAACGATGCACTGCAGCGCCTCGAAGCATTAGCGAAATATGACATTCATTCGATAGAACAGCCTATCAAACAACATCAATGGAAAGCCATGGCAAGGCTTTGTGCTATCTCACCACTACCTATAGCCTTGGATGAAGAACTCATTGGAGTAAATGTAAAAAGTATGAAAGCTGATTTGCTTGACACCATTCAGCCCCAATATATTATTCTCAAACCAAGTCTTCATGGCGGAATGTATGGCACAGAAGAATGGCTACAACTGGGCATGAAGAACGGGATTGGAAGCTGGATAACAGTGCTTTAGAAAGCAATGTGGGATTGAATGCCATTGCACACTTCTGTACAAAGGTCTACGGTTCACACATTACGACACCCCAAGGCTTGGGAACAGGTCAGCTTTTTACGGATAATATCACTATGCCTTTAGAGATAAAGGAGATGAATTATGGGCTATAAAATAATATTGCAATGACTTTAGAGGCCTTTTTAGAAGCATGGAACAATCCTTCGGATAGGATGTTGGTGCACACCAGCGGTAGTACGGAATGCCAAAGCCAATGTTTGTCGAGAAGAAACGAATGCTCAATTCAGCCCGCATCACTTGTGATTTCTGGTTTACAGGCTGGTGACATGGCTTTTCTTTGTATGCCATTAGACTATATCGCAGGGGAAAATGATGGTGGTACGCAGCATTGAACGACATATGGAACTGAAAAACCGTTGAACCATCAGACTACCCATTACATGGTTTTAAGGTTGACAGAAAGCAGCATTCTCTTGCTGCAATGGTTTCTGCAGGTTTATAACAGTCTCAAGTGGTCCGAAGAGACCGAGGAATTGGAAAACATTTCACATCTTATCATTGGTGGTGGCGCTATCGATAATCAGCTGGCTGAAGCCTTTAGAGACTTTCAAAATAATGTGGAGCACGTATGGCATGACAGAAACGCTTTTCGCATATTGCACTTCGACGCTTGAACGGGCCGGAAGCAAAGCGATTGTATAAGCCTCTTTGAAGGAGTAACGGTATCTTTCTAATGCCGAAGGATGCTTGTGATTGATGCACCGTTAGTGCACGACGGACTCCTTGTGACGAATGATATCGTAACAATTAATGCCGAAGGTTGCTTCAAAATCCGGGCAGGAAGGATAATGTCGTCTGCACAGGAGGCATTAAAGTACAGATGGAAGAGGTTGAGACCTCTATTGAAACCATGGCTTGAAAAGCCTTTCATGATTACCAAACGACCTGACATTTGGAGAAACTATCGTTCTCTGACAGAAGAAGAGGAAATCTCAAAGATAAAGCATATCTGCAAGGCATGTCTTCCAAAATATTGGCAACCACATGATTATCTTTATATAGATCACATACCACTCACCGAGACAGGAAAACCTGCACGTGCAGCAGCCTTATCCCTCGCGAAAGAAATCTAATGCCTCTTTAATCTCCTCATCAGTAGCCGTCTGATTGATGCGGATATCACCGATATTCCCTCAACAACGTAAAGTTGATGATGCCGTTTGTATTCTTCTTATCATGGGTCATCAGCGCAATGAGTTCATCATAGTCATTGCATGTAATAGGAAGATATCCATAGTTTTCACGAATGAAACTGACAGTCTGTCTCATTCTTTTTGTCGGAAAACCAACCTTGAAACAACTGAGATAAAGCTCGCAAATAAGTCCGAAAGCAACGGCATAACCATGCAGGATAGGGCTTCTCTTGAGAGCCCAACTCGAAAAGCATGGCCGAAAGTATGCCCCAGATTTAATGCCTTTCGTGTGCCTTGTTCATGTGGATCCTGCTCAACGATACGCTCTTTCACCTTGACAGACTCGGCAACCATATCATTGGAGTTTCTTCAAATCTGGCTGCATTAGCGGAAAATGTAATGAGTTCATTCCACGTCTTTTCATCCGAAAATGAGTCCAGTGCTTCAGCATTTCTGCATATCCCGAACAGATGTTTTTTGCATCGAGTGTCTGCAGAGGAATTGCGTGTCAATCAGAACGAAACGACTCTCATTGAACACGCTGATTTCATTCTTCAGTCCGTTGAAATTAATCCCTCGTCTTTCCACCCACGATGCATCAACCATAGCTAAAAAGCGTTGTTGGAATATTGATGAAGTTGATGCCCTGCTTGAAAGTTGAAGCTGCCAGCCCCTAAATCTGTCTTACCATTCCACCACCAAGGTTCACAAGACAAGAATGTCTCATGGCACTCCATTGCTTAATTCCTGCCATACTTGCATGAGTGAAGTGACATCTTTGTGGGTGTCTGAGGCCGGAATGGTTTATGACTTTCGCCTCTTGTCGTGCAACAACTCGTCCAGAACAGGCCAACAGAGTCTGTGCGTAGTCTCATCTGTGAGTATGAAAAGACGGTCGTGCCGACACGAAGCAATGGCATCGGTGAGTTCTTTTTGCTATGTTTTGGGATATGATAATCCTGCTTTTTCATCATAAACTTTAACATTCAGATTGTTTTACAAAAAGTATAGTTTTTCTGGTTTCTCACAAAAATTTTCACTGATGTTTTTAGGAGCATGCCCTGTAACTTGATGCACATTGCGCTGTGATTTGATGCAAATGACACTGCATTTTGACGGCAAATGAGCGCGCAATATGACGCAAAGTACAGCGTCATTTGCATCATTTTTGTTCAGTCATTCCTGTTTTATGGAATAACTGTCTGACAATCAATAAAATATCAAACATAGATAATCACCATTTAAATAAGATGAAAAGAACTGCTCTTTTGAATGTTGATGTACATTAAATAGGGGAGGGTTGAATGTAAACTGTTGTATCATGAAATTAAATATACCTTATTATAGGATTTTGAGATTAATTTATTAATTTTGCACTAAGCAAACAAGAATAATGACAAGAAACATAAGCCATACCCAATTTTAGAAAAACGTTACGATAGAGGCTGTTGCAGCTGAAGGGAAAAAGTCTTTTTCATCACGAGGACAAAGTAGTCTTTGTTCCGTTCTGTGTTCCCGCAGACATCGTTGATGTGCAGATTACCAGAAAGAAACACAGTTTTATGGAGGGAAAAGTCAAAAGTGATTGAATACAGTATAGGTACGCGAGACTCCGATGTGTGCACATTTTCAGCATATGTGGTGGCTGTAGGGCAAAATCTACCCTATGAGGAGCAGTTGAGCTACAACAGCAAGTCTACGACCAACTGACGCGCATTGGCAAGATACACTTCCAGAGTTTAATCCCATTATGGGAAGCGTAAAAACAAAAGGGAATATCGTAACAAATTAGAGTTTTGGCGTGCAAATAAACGTTGGTATACCAGGACGAAATTGTTGCTATGCTACCTCGTGAGGAGGGAACGGAGGTATTTGAACGAGTGCCATTGCTTCATATCACGGGAGCATTTTGATAAGATACATCCTATTGAGAAATGCTGGTTGATGGACGAACTCCATAACCAGATTAGAAATGAGATAAACCGTTATGCCAAAGGAGCAAGACCTTTGCATTTATGGATATCAGAGCAACATGGATTGCTCGCGCGACTTAATGATGCGCACCAAAACACACGAATTCCATGCTGTTGGTGCAGTTCCACTATGATGAAGAGGGCGACGAAGATAAAGCAATGGCATTGCTTCAGCACATTTCGCAGATGCTTTCCCGCAAATTACCAGCCTGATTTATGGACAATCAAAAGAATGACACTTTCGGTGACTTGGAACTGACGACTTTCAAGGGTACAGATTTCATCTATGAGACTATGGAAGACCTGAAATTCAAGGTTGGACCGAAGAGCTTCTATCAGACAAATACCGAACAAGCTTATCATCTTTACAGTGTAGCCCGGGCCTTTGCTGCACTCACAGGAAGGGAATTAGTCTATGATTTATATCCTGGAACGGGAACAATTGCTAACTTTGTGGCTCATCAGCTAAGCAAGTAATAGGTATAGAATAGTGCGGAGGCTATCGAAGATGCTAAGGAAAACAGCAAGGTCAATAGCATAGACAACACTTTTGTTTTATGCTGGCGACATGAAAAACATCCTTACAGACGACTTTATCCATGAACATGGGCGTCCGGATGTCATCATTACCGATCCTCCACGTGCAGGGATGCACCCAGATGTCGTTCAGGTTATTCTGAATGCTGCACCAAAGCGTGTCGTCTATGTAAGCTGTAACCCTGCAACTCAGGCGCGAGACCTGCAATTGATGGATGCAGATTACAAGGTGACAGCTGTGCAACTGGTTGATAATTCCCTCATACGCATCTGTTGAAAATGTGGTTCTGCTGGAAAGAAAGATAACAAAAATATTAATTTTCTAATTCATGAATTATGGTGAGAAAAGGCCTATGCGTTGCATTGCTCGTGCTTGTCACACTGTCAGGTAGTGCACAGAAGAAAGAATTGTTCAGCAACATTAAACTCTCGGCTATGGAATGACCCAGTATCAATAGCTGATCAAGAGGGGAAGCAAAAAGGCACCATTTAATCTGCGATTGTTCCGTTTGTCTTTAGACGGACGTATCTTAAAATGACTTTTATATTTGAAGGCAGCCCAATTCAATGGAAACACATCGACATTGAGACAGTCCACGTCTGTAGACCTATTTGTGAGAGTGGCAGAAATATGATTATTTTCAAGGTGAAGTTAGGCCAGTTTAGCGACCATTCACGTTTGAAAATCCCATTCATCCCATTGACCAGGGGTGTGTGTGCGTGGGACAAAATCACATCGAAACCGCCCGGCTTCAGTGACAGAAGCGGTGAACAGCCCAGCAACGGACGTGATATAGGTCTCCAAATTCAAGGTGATTTCTCAAGAATGCAGCGGGGCGCAAAGCCTTTACACTACCAAATATGGGTGTTTAACGGCCAAGGTATCACACAAAAGATGTTGACCAGCGCGAGAGATATCATTGGTGGCATTTGGGTAATGCCTGTAAGACGGTCTGCGATTAGGTGTCTTTGGCTGGGAAGGTTCAGTGGCCCGTAAGGGGAATGGACAGATGATGCAGGTGTAACACACACTGGAAAGGTTCGTTCTTTGCCTAAACATCGCTATGCTGTCAGTGGCGAATACAAATTTAATGACTGGACTTTGCGCTCTGAATATGTTCATTCAACGGGATATGCATTTGCTAAATCCATCACTAATACGACCGCACAGGATCCCAATTTCACGAATTGCGATGTGAATACAACCTTGGGAAATAAGGCAGATGGCTTCCATGGATTAGTTATAGCACCTGTCATTCAGAAGAAATTACATGTGAAAGCACGCTACGACCTGTACCGTCCAAGTGCAGAGTGGGATAGGGCTCGTACCCAGTATGAGGTTGGAGCAGATTATCTTTTCCACAAGAACTTTCAAATCACGTGGAGTATGCCCGCATCAACGACCGTGCGTTGTCAAAGCATAACTATAACATGATTGATGTTGAAGTCGACTTCAGATTTTAAATTCAGTGCGAGCCGATAAATTGAATGTCGTAAAAAGAGTGCAGAGTTGTTCGGGAAAGAGGCTGAAACAATATATAAACACTTGCCGACAACTCTGCAATTATATTCATATAACTACTGCAAGCGAGAGGTTCAATAGCCATTTGTCATGTTGCAATTCTTTAGCACTGTCTGCGGCTTTCTCTGCGAAATCTTCATGTTGGCCGGCATAGATAATGCCACGAGAAGAATTAACTAACAAGCCACAATCTGCCGTCATTCCATACTCTGCAGACTTCCTGAAGACTACCACCTTGTGCTCAACACCAGGAACTAAAGGAAGTGATCAGGCGCTATCTTTCGAATATCCCGGACATTGCACCTTGTGTAGCACCAACAACATACATCAAATTGTCCTTGTTGCCCCCATTCCTGACTCTTTGATAACACCTTTTTCAAACAGACGCTGACCATTATCGGAAGTGAAAAGCTGGAAATCCTGGCTACCTTTTATTACTGGTCAAAGCCAATAAAATGACCCACTTTTCCTGTCATGTTCAAGGAAAGGTTTTTACACTGTCTTCACCCATGTAAGGTGCAACGGTCAGTGCATCGAGATCATATTCTTCAAAAGAAAGTCTTGGCATACATGCGGCTTGTATTGCCAATATCACCACGTTTGGCATCTGCAATTATGAAATGATGAGGATAGTGTTCTTTCAAGTAATTGATTGTTTTTTCGAAAGCTATCATTCCTTTTTATGCCATAGCACTCATAGAATGCAAAGATTAGGTTTGTAGGAAAACACAGTATGGAGCGGTCGCATCAATAATAGCTTTGTTGAAAACGAAAATAGGATCATCGTCATCCAACAGATGTTTCGGTATTTTATTTGGGTCGATATTCTAAACCTACGCACAGGAAAGACTTCTTTGTCGAAAAATCTCTTTTATAAGTTGTTCTCTGTTCATGTTATTTTGTTTTTCAGCTTTTTGGCAACTCTGTTTTGACCTTATCCTTTCGATGAGTAGAAACTCATGAGCCGCATAAAATCATCAGCCTGAGTGTACGTTCCTGCTGCTCTTGATCCTCATTCTTCTTTGTATATTTTAATGCCCATCTCCGTTTTGATGGTTTAGAGTTCATTTTCTTTAAGCTTTTCAGCGTTTTTCTGCCAATCAATGCATCGATCATATCCTGAATATTTCACCAAGAAACCTTGAAGATCATGTATGTATAACCAATTCTATGGTCTGTTACGCGCCCTTGTGGGAAGTTATAGGTTCTGATTTTGGCCGATCGGTCACCCGTTGAGACCAAACTTTTCTTCTGTTTGCAATATCATCAACATACTTCTGATGTTCGCGGTCATGAATAAAAGATAGAGGCGACTCAAAGCACGCTCTTTATTCTTGCTGATCGCGCGTTTCTGCACATTCAATCAATATCTCTTCAACCTCACCACGTGTTAGGATTCTTCCAGGGATAGCGCAAACGGACACCGGACTCCACTTTATTAACGTTCTGACCACCGGCACCACTTGAGCGGAAAGTATCCCACTTGATGTCTCCCTCATTGATATTCACTTCAAATTTATCAGCTTCAGGTAACACGGCAGCAGTAGCTGCACTGGTCTGCATACGGCCGTTTGACTCCTGTCACAGGCACGCGTTGAACACGATGGACGCCACTTTCATATTTCATTGTGCCATATACATCAGTGCCACTGATAGCAAAATCGATCTCTTTATATCCACCTGCAGCTCCCTCCTGAAACATCAGCAGTGACACTGAGTGTCCAGCCCTTCACATGTCGCAAAAAGCGCTTATACATGTTGAACAGATCCCCTGCAAATAAAGCTGCTTCATCACCACCTGTTCCTGCACGTATCTCCATTTGAACATTCTTTGCATCCTCAGGATCCTTAGGAATTAAGAGTAGTTTTATCTCTTCTTTCCAATTGCGGTTGGAGAGTTTCGTTCTGCTGTAACTCTTCACGAGCCATATCTTTCATGTCGCTATCGCTCTCATTCGCAAAGTATATCCTTTTGCCTCACGGATAGAATCGAGACATGCTATGTATCGTTTTCAGGCGTTCATGATATCGCCTACCTTTCCATTCCTTGGTAAGCTTTTTACATAACGTGTCTGATCAGCAATCACATCTGGGTCGGTAATCAACGTACTAACCTCTTCAAAACGGCTTTCAAGGCCGTCTAACTTTTCAAGTATACTATTATTTTCTGGCATATATTTTATATTTACTTATGAATATCATGTTGTGAATTCGGATTTTATCATCTATCTTTCTGCTTCCAAGGGGTTGGAAAGCCGCTTTTTCTGTTTTCTGATGTCATCCAAGGGGCTGGAAAGCTAGTCAGTTTTTCGTCTCATCCGAGGGGTCGGAAAAGCTATTTTTCAATTTTCTGCTCTCCGAGGTCGGAAAGCCGCTTTTTCCCAGTCTGCTCATCCGAGGTCGGAAAGCCGTTTTTCTAATTTTCTGCTCTCATCCGAGGTCGGAGCCATCCAATTTTCTGTCATCCGAGGCCTCCGAAAGCCGTTTTTATTTTTCCCCATCAAAACCCAAACAGATTCTTAAACTGAATTCAGCATATAATGTTGCGGCAGAGTATCAATATTCGAAAGTCCCAAACTCGGAATGAATAGTGAGACTACGCTTTCCTTCCTCTATATGTGCCAACAACCCGTGCTACAATATTAAAGCTTTTTACTGATGGTTTATCACCCTTATCTGCAATCTCCGGACGCACGAATATTTCATTCGATGTCCCATATTGAACACTTGATACATTTCTTTCCAATCTGTTCCAGAACAATCCTGAATGGCTTTGAACAATGGAGGGTAGGAACATGTTATCTTTTATCGCTTTGCAATTGTCACCACGAAGTGTAAAAGCTTTGTCTCGTGCACCTCCTGTGCAATGTACCATTCCGTGAACTTCTGGACGAAGCTCGTCCAAAAGCTTTTTGATAACAGGTGCATAGGTACGGGGTAGGAGAGAGCACAAGCTTTTCCTGCATTAATGGACTACCTTCCACGGCATCTTCAAACTTGTACTTTCCACTATAAACCAATTCTTCCGGCTCAGCATGGTCATAGCTCTCCGGATAACGTTCTGCCAGATATTTTGGCAAAACACATCATGTCGGGCACTGGTCAATCCATTGCTACCCATACCTCCATTATACTGCTTCTCATAAGTAGCCTGTCCTGTAGAACTAAGACCAACGATTACATCTCCAGGACGTATATTGGCATTGTCTATGACATCACTTCGCTTCATGCGACAAGTAACGGTTGAGTCAACAATAATCGTTCTGACAAGATCTCCGACATCAGCAGTCTCTCCACCGGTAGGGTAAATGCCGATACCATATTCCTCATTTCTAAGTAACTCATCTGTTCCATTGATTATGGCTGATATAACCTCGCCGGGAACCAACATTTTATTTCGCCCAATTGTACTTGAAACAAGGATATTATTCACAGCGCCAACACACAAAAGATCATCTGTGTTCATGACAATTGCATCCTGTGCAATACCTTTCCAAACGCTAAGGTCACCAGTTTCTTTCCAATACATATAGGCTAATGACGACTTCGTTCCCGCACCGTCAGCATGCATGATGTTACAGTATTCTGGATCATTTCCAAGATATCAGGGATGATTTTTGCAGAAAGCCTGCGGGAAAAGACCTTTATCTATATTCTTAATAGCATTATGAACATCTTCCTTGGCAGCACTGACACCACGCATCATATATCTATTATCCATATCTCTTGTCATATAAAATTTATTCTTTTCTATTCCAAAAATTTCCAACTTTCAAAGGCTTGAAGCAGCAACATTTCCAAGCCATTCTTTACTGTAGCCCCATATTCAGCTCCCTTATGCATAAACAAGGTCTCATCCGGATTATAAATCAAATCATAAAGTAAAGTATGGCTGTCCATAGCTTCATAGGGTAGGCGTGACATCTCGTCTGCTTTTAGGATACATGCCACATGGAGTACAATTTACAATCACCTTATATTCTTGGAGTAATTGAGACGTAACAGATTGGTACTGTATAGTGCCTGGACGCTCAAACCTACTGACCAATAATGTTTCCAATCCAAGAGAATCCAAACCGTATTTAATAGCTTTAGAGGCACCGCAGTACCTCAAAGATTTCAAGGCCTTTTTATGGCATCTCTAAAAAGAGGTTCTATGCTTTTTAGTAAAGCCAATGACATCACTATTGTAACCTTTCATGAATGTTTTATTCCCATTATGGCTCACTCTAATAACATTGACCGCTCCAATGTTCTTTGCTTCAGGACTGAGTTCATCAAGAAAATCTATTATTTTCTCCTTATAAGGTATGGTCACATTCAGGCCTTTGAGGTCTGGATTTCTGCGCAATGATTTCCGGAAGACAATCCAAACTGGGTATTTCAAAGTTGCAGTATTGTGCATCAATTCCTTCATTTCTGAAATTTTTCATTGAAGAACCCTATAGAAAAGGAATGTCCGAGTGGGTATCCTATAAGACCATATTTATCCATAGTTGATAGGTGAGATTTAATTCTTACTTCGTTGCAAAAATACATTGTATCAAATACCAAAGGTAAGCCTTTTGAAGCTCGCATTCTAAAACCAGCTTTCCTAAGGATATCTAACATCACTTCACCTTGCGGAAAAAGCCTCTATAGTTTTTGGTCAGATAGCTGTATGCACTGGTATCTTTTTGAAATTAATTTTTCCATATGCTAGGAGTATCGTATGTAGTATAGCTTAAACAATTGCTCATGGGAAACTCACAGGTGTATAATTCCCACAATGCTTAGATGACCATTAGGCTTCAAGACACGATACATCTCGCTCAAACCTTGGTCAAGGTTCTGAAAATTACGGATGCCGAAAGCAGCCGTAACTGCATCGAAAGAATTATCATCGAATGACAAATGTGTACAATCATCCTTTTTGAAAGAAAGCAATATGCTGTAGCCCTTCAGCTTCAACTTTCTCTTCGTCCGATCTTCATCATCCCTCACTGATATCTATTCCAATCATTCTTTGAGGGCGAAGTTCTTTTGCAGACAGTATGGCGAAATCACCTGTACCCGTTGCAATATCCAAAATTGTTTTCGGTTGAAAGGGCAAAAGCTGACGAATTGCTTTCTTTCGCCAGCCTTTATCTATATCCCAGAGAGACGGTGATTTAGCGTATCATATGTCGGGGCAATGTTATCAAACATTTCCTCAACCAACTTTCCTTTCTCACCCTCCTTACCGTAAGGCTTTCATTCTTCTTGTTTATACATGCAATGCCTTTAAATACAATTATCTGACTGTCTTCAGATAAAGTTGCAACGATTATTTTCATTCTCGCTGCAATATCTCCACGATTCAATGCTTCTATCAAACTTTTCTCCAGTAATATGCTCATACAGTTCAATGTATCTATCACTAACGCTGTCAGCATATTCGCTCAGTAATCTCGGGCATTTGCTGTCCTGGTTCATTCATAGGTTATGCTCAATCAACCATTGGCGTACAAATTCCTTTGGACAACTGCTTCTTGAGGCTTTCTGCTGCAAGTTTCTCTTCGTAGCCTTTCAGCGTAAAAATAACGACTTGAGTCTGGTGTATGGATTTCATCTATCAACAAATCTTTCCATCACGCTTACCAAATTCATATTTTGTGTCAACCAAAATCAGTCCTTGCTTAGCAGCTATCTCCGTCCACGCTTGAAGAGTTTCTTGCATAATCCTCTATAATTTCGTAATCTTCTTTGAAACAATCCCTTGTGCTATAATTTCTTCCTTGGAAATATTCAAGTCGTGCCCTCTTCAGCCTTTTGTCGTTGGAGTGACGATTGGCTCAGGGAATTTCTCGTTTTCACGCATTCCATCAGGAAGTTTAACGCCACCTAGCTCACGACAACCCTCTTTATAAGAACGCCAAGCACTGCCCGTGAGGATAGAACGGATAATCATCTCAACGCGAAAGCCTCTCACATTTAAGCCCAACTGTTACCATAGGGTCAGGAGTTGCCATTTTCCAGTTAGGACAAATGTCACTTGTCGCATCCAGAAATTTAGCAGCAATCTGGTTCAACACTTGTCCCTTTGAACGGAATTCCTTTGGCAAGCACCACGTCAAAAAGCAGAAATTCTGTCGGTTGCAAACTATTACCATCAAATCATCGTTGATGTTATATACATCACGAACTTTACCATGGTAAACACTTTTCTGTCCATCGAAATGGAAATCTGTCTTTGTTAAAGCTTTCATTTTCAATATTAATTAAAGTCGTTTGTCTGAATTTTCTAATATTGTATATTCTTCTTCAAGTTCTGGTTTCTCTGCCCTTTGGGGAGCTTTTTGTCTTCTTTCCTCACGCTCCTGATCTTTCACTTTGTCAAAAGCATCATAGGCATTAACAATCCGAGTGACAAGCTTGTGCCTTACAATATCTTTCTGGGAAAGATTAATCACGCTTATACCTTCTACTTTACCAAGAATATGCAATGCTTCCCTTAAGACCGTTTTTCTGCTCTTTAGGCAAATCTATTTGAGTCATATCACCCGTGATAATCATCTTCGTATTCCAGCCCATTCTGGTCAGGAACATTCTTATTTGCTGCGGAGTTGTATTCAGAGCTCATCCAAAATAACTTCTGCATCACTAATGTGCGTCCGCGCATAAAAAGCGAGTGGGGCAATCTGAATAACATGTTTTTCCATCATGTCCTGCAATTTGACTGCCGGTATCCTATATCTTCAAGCGCATCATATAAAGGTTGAAGATATAGGATCAATTTATCTTTCATGTCGCCAGGCAAGAACTCAACTTTTTCACCAGCTTCGACAGCAGGCCTACTCAAGATGATTTTCTTTGCAGTTTTCTCCTTGAGCGCCTTTACTGCCAGGGCAATACTTTCAAAATAAGTTTTTCCTCGTTCCGGCTGGACCAACAGCGAATATCATGTCATTTTTAGAAAAAGGCATCAACAGTTTCTGCTGATTTCGACCGACTTTAATCGGTCTTCCTGGACACATGTAAACCAAAAGACATCCTTAACACCTTCAGCTTTAGTCTTTCTGCCTTTTACAATGTCAAGGATATCTCTCATCGAAATGGAATTATATTTTTAGCACATGTCTTTGTATTGAAGCCAAATCTTCCTCTATTTTAGCCATCTCTTCCTCGTCGCCAAGAATTCTAATGACATTGTCCCGCGCAGCAATTCTCAGTTTGAGGAGAGAGTTTAATCATCTGCAGATGACTGTTATGACGCCATAGAAAACAACAGGATCAATATCTTCAAGAAATATATGCTTCTCATCAATGTATAGCTTCTTAAAATTTACTTGCAAAAAGTAGAGTGAGAGTTACAAAATATTTGGTCTATCTTTGCACTGCTGAATAAAAGTTTATTTATAGGGTCATGAAGATTTCCAAAAATCGATTTTTACAGGGTTTCGGCCTTAGTGTTGTCTTTTTCTTAGTTTCATTCGATGTCTTTTTCCGTCGATTGCCAACAAGGAAATACACCCAGATGGCATCATGGAGAAATCGAAGTTGCCCCAAACAGACACACTCAACACGCATCAAACAACGGCGCAATATGCTCAAACAAAGTCTTCTCAACCACATGCTTCAACCTTTTTTAATGCTGATGGTTCCGTTATAAAAAACAAGATTTACAGTGTACCAAACTTCGGTAAGGCTTTCCCTGACCAGAACGATGTGCAACTTCTGTCTGCTCAGGCATTAGGTGTTAATCCGGTTGCAAACCGTGAAGAGGCAGAAAACAGAAAGGAAGAACTTGTATATGTTGGTGGAAATCCATATTATTATGTTGACAACTTAAAGTCAAGTATTCCTTATCTGGTGCCCAAAGCCGCCATACTGTTGCAGGATATCGGACACAACTTTTTTGATTCATTGCAAACTAAAGGCATCCCTTTACATAAGATTATCATCACGAGTGTCATGCGTTCTAAAGAGGATGTAGATAAACTTCGAAACCATAATGGCAATGCAACAGTAAACAGTTGTCATCTTTTATGGAACAACGGTAGATATTTGTTACAATAGATATAAAAACTGTAGAAGCACCAAATGAAAAGCATCGTTCTGTACAGAATGACACATTGAAATGGGTTCTCAGCGAGGTATTGAACGACATGAGAAAACAAAACCGCTGCCACATCAAGTACGAAGTTCATCAAGGTTGTTTTCATCTTACCGTGAAATAGGGTGAATATCTTAGAAAGTTTATCTTTCATATAGCATTAATTTATCATAATGATGATTATATAACAAAATACATAGATGACAACTGACACATATTGCATTTACATCTGAATAAACATAGCTTATCATCAAAATTATCCTGAAATCTCTAATATCGTTCAGGTTAGTTTTTAATTTTGCATCAGATTAGCGTGTGATTTGCATCAGAATACAGTGCAATTAGCATCATATGACAGCAGCATAACTTGATGCAAATTAAAAATCATCACATAACACTTTGATTTCCAATATCTTTGGAACACAGTTTCATTACGATGTGATAAAACGAAAAATAACCATTGAATGAAAAATCATTAAAATGAGGGATTGTATATCTAACGGCAAAAGAATTATCTTTGCAAACAAATGAATTGATGAATTGATTATTAGAAAACTGGTTGATTATACGGGCAGACTTTATATATGTAAAAATGTATAATTCTGTCCGTTTATTTTTAATGAATGGGAATACTCATACAATATATTATCATCTTTCTGGTTATAGCTTTGGCAGTTACATTCGCTATAAGAGGCATCTATAAATCTATAAACCAGAATATTAAGTGCAAAGACTACAAATGTGCAGGCTGTGCATTTTATGATAAATGCAAAAAGGAAAACGAAAAACAGTAGATATATTTGGTCAAATAGTTTTTGTTATACCTTTGCAACCGCAATCAGCAATTATGGCACCTTGCTGATCGGTTAGGGTAACGGTCTGCAAAACCGTGTAGAGCAGTTCGACTCTGCTAGGTGCCTCTTTGAAACTTGGGGATTATCTATCCCAAGTTTTTATTTCAAATGCTTATCTCGGTATGAAAGCACTTGCAGCTATATATGCCTCATGGTCCTCATCATACAATTTTTGCAAGCCTTTTTACGAATGAGAAAGTTCATGAACAGCTTAAGAAGTCCAAAAAGAAGCGCACCCCCTACCCCGCATACAATCGCTGCTATATGGTCCAAACGGTAAACTTTCTTTTCAGGGAATAATGAAGCTATAAAAATGGGAATGACGACAAAAATTCCTAACAGTGTCAGCTGAAAGCGTTCACTTTCCCATCACTGTCAAGAATGGATTGTTATCAAAGAGATAAGATAACAACGACTCTTTGGTCACTCCGTAACTCTTTCATCTGTGGGAAGTTTTTGTGAGTCTCCCACGTGTAACAACTCTCAAAATGGATTGTTGTAGGTCATCTACCTTGTAATCAGTCTCGTTTAATGTAAAATTCATATTGAAAGTGATTTGGAGTTATAACGAAAAGAAAAGAGAAAGCAGCGCCCTGATAAGCTGGGTTCTGTATTCATCACGAAGATGAAGCCCTGTTATTTATCTAATCCATGAGTCACCCACGGCTTAAGCATTCTACCCTCCGTAGCGTGATCTCGAAATCCTTCAGGCGGACAACCCTCAGTCTACGGTATACATGAACTTGCAGCCTCCAGATGACACAGCCTGACGATCACCCGTCAGCTGGTGGTCTCTACACCACCTTCTCACCCTTACCACAAAGAGACTTGACCAGAAAAGCCAGTCAGCATCCCAATTATATGGCGATGTTTTCTTCTGTCGACACCTACATGTCACCAATAGCTTCTATTTTCAGAAGTGGAGTATCCTATGCTGCCCGGACTTTCTCTCGCATATGAAATTATGCCAGCAACAGAGCCGGGGGCACTGCTTTCTGCCTGCAAAGATAAAGGAAAATAAAGGGTATGGCAAAATAAATAGATAACTTTATTGATTGTAACTAAAAAGATTGATTGCCTCACGACAACCAATCTTTTTTCTTTAACTACAATAATCTAATACCATGAAAAACACAATGCAAAAGATAACTATTATTCTGTATTTCACAAAAAGAAATACAGACTTTTTCTTTGTGTTCATGTGTCTTTTAGCGTTTTTAAAGAGAAATTAATTTGTTAACCTCTTCATTTAAGTTTCTATCAAATTCTTAACTCTTTCAGAATGTCGGCCATCTTCTGCTTTGTTGTTATGGTTGTTGGAACAAGCGGAAGCCAAGCACATTCTCAATCATCCCCATATCATTCAGCAATGCCTTACAACCTGCAGGATTACCGTCAACGAACAGTGGAATAAAGTTCGGTAAACATGTGGTGTATCTTACGTGCCGCTCATATTCTCCCTTGAAACTCAAGACGTATCATGCGGCTGAATTCCTGAGAAGTGCATTTCCAATCACGGAGATAACACCTGCTGCACCACTCGCTATCATAGAGAATGTCAAGCATCATCACCACTGATAACATCAAAATGATCAGGTTTATTCTTAATAATCTCATCCACTTGTCTCAAGACTTCCACTGGCCTCTTTCACTGCAATGATATTAGAAAAGTCTCTGGCCAACTTTACAGTTGTTTCAGCTTTCATATTAATTCCCGTACTGACCAGGAACATTATAGAGGACTATTGGTAACGGACTAACTTCTGCTATCGCTTTGAAAATGCTGATAAAGACCTTCCTGAGAAGGTTTGTTATAATATGGACAAATGCTAAGGATACCGTCAATTCCAGTCCAATTTGTAGTCTTAATCTCTTCAACAACCGCAGCAGTATTATTGCCTCCACAATATTTAAGAATTGGAATTGCCTCTTACAATGTCTTTTATAAATGCCGTAAAGTTCATCTTTCTCCTGACCTGTCAGACAAGGAGCCTCTCTGTTGTAGCTAAATGCACAGAAAATCAGCACCGTTAGCCAACTGATATTCCAAAAGACGCTTCAATGATTTGTAGTCAACCTTACCATCTAAAGTGAAAAGGTGTTATCATGAGCAATTCCTAAGCCCTTGAAAATGTTACGTGCCATGCTATATTGTTTTTACGATCAATCTTGTCTACAAAGATACAAGTTTTTATATCAAAAAAGCAAAGATAATCTGACAAATTAATTCAACAACACACCTCTATCCCACCCTAACTATTTTTGAACCTATATACAGGAATATCATACCAAGCAGGACAAGTGCCAAGTCGAATGCTTTAGCTTTGAGATTCTTTTTCATGGAAAAATAGTGCTCCAAAAAGGAAAACTTACCAGCACACTGCCTCGACGTATCATGCTGATTATGGATATCATTGCACCAGGTAAGCTTAACGCATAGAAATAAACAAAGTCGGCAACACATAAGAATAAGGAGATTAAAACTACAGTCCAGTCCCAATGAAAAGGTGTTGTGCGTTTTCGAGTGAGGCCACCATAGCAGGAGCATCACGCTTCCCATCATCCCCATCTGATAGATGTTATACCAGCTTTGAACCATCATCCTGTCTATACCTACACCACCATTCTGCGGACTTGCCATCAGATATTTGTCATAGAGCCCACTAATTGCCCCCCAATAGTGCAGCAAACACGAGGAAATATATCCACTTGTTATGCTTGAAATTAATTCCTTCTTTTCCTGCCACTCTTGCTTAACAGCAAGAAAGACACTACAGCAAGGGCCACACCTATCCATTGCCAACCATTCAATCGCTCACCAAATACCAACAAAGCTCCAACAAGAACCATCACCGGACGAGGTGGCATTAATCGGCCCAACAATTGTCAAAGGCAGATGTTTCATGGCAAAAATAGCCGAAAATCCAACTGGACAAGACAATTAAACTCTTTAGAAGAATGAAGCGATGCACTTCCCAACCTCCTTGTGATACAAAAGAATATACTGCCTTCTAAAAATCCGAGTTGACGAAGACAAAAAGATAAAAGGCAAGAAATATTAATGAAGAAAAAAACTGTATTCAAAAATAATATTGGGATGACAGCATTGTCATGAAGTGCCTTTTTTCTTAAACGAATCATAAAAATCCCAATAGCGTTGCTGAAAGGAATGCTAATAGTAACCACATTTTTAATTCAATATTCTATGTTCTCCAAGAACAAAGCATGACCAGGCATACTCTCTCCTGCATTACTGATCACCTTCTTGTAAGATGTAATCCAAATCATCAAGCGAAATATGATGACGCCCCAAAAGAAACAGAGTCCCCACGGTTGCACGCACCATATTTCTTAAAAAGCGATTAGCTGTAATCTCAAAGTACCACGAAATAGCAGAAGTCTGCACCCATTTGCTTTCTCCTTATAGTACACAGTGTGGACTTATTGTCGGCTCCGGTCTTGCAGAATGCTGCAAAAATCTGTGTGACTTTTCAGTAGCTCTGCCCCTGATTCATCAACTGATAATCGAGTTTATAAGGACTTTCATAGGAATAATGACGCAGAAAAGCATCTTTTGTGTATGAATGTAGTACCGATACGTGCGCCATTTTGCCGAAAAAGCGTGCGTGCATATCCGCTTCCACAGGTATCACTTTATTGATGGTAATATCGCGTGGTAACAGCCTATTAAGTCTATACCTCAGCTGTTCTTCTTCTATACTTTTAGGAAAATCAAAATGGGCAACCATCATTCGGGCATGTACTCCCGTGTCAGTACGCCCAGCTCCAACAATCTCTATCTTCTGCCGAAGAAGTTTGGAAAGAGCTTCCTGAAGCTTCTCCTGCAGAAATACCATTAGGTTGAATTTGCCACCGTGATAAGCTGAGCCATCATAGCTGAGATAAATGAAATACCTTTGCATCTATTTAGTTTTTTTCGGACCTTCTAAAACCTGCTTGAAAGCTTGACGATGAAAGCGCTCTTCTGCCTTAATCACTTTCATCACCTTACCTGCAGGAACAACCTTCAAAAGCTTTGTATGATAACGCTGTTGCAATTCTTTCATTTCCAAATCAATTTCATCTAATCGCTTAATCGCTTTATATGACGCTTCATCATCATTGGTATCGACGTGCCGATACATACGCATTTCATCAAAAACATCCTCTTAACTCTGCGGTGCATCTCACGATAAATCGGAAGAACTTACTGGCTTCAGCGGGTGTAAAAACCTGCAGCTGTCGATACGTATTGCTCCATTTTTCATTTCAAAGGCTTTTGGATCGAACTTCGGACGCCCTCTATCTGGAACTTGAGCTACAAGTTGTATTGCCGTAAAAAGCATGACAATAAGGGTAATAATATTCTTTTTCATTTCCATTCTACATTTAATTATCAGAAAGTGTTGTATAGTAATCTTCATTATCCATCATTGCATAATCTGCTATTTGGCCGAATAATTTATCTCCATTATAGTAAGTTGTTCTGCCAGGTGCCTCTATAGAATTTCTCAGCTGTCAAGAAACTATTAATGCCCAACACAGAAAATACTGCTACAAAGCAGGCTACTGCCGTATAGCGAGACAATCAGAACAAACTTCTTAGAACGGAAATGTTGGTACTTGTTTTTAGTGTCATTTGAGTCTGCCAGACTATTCATTAGGGCGGGCACTGAAATCCTCAAAATAACTGTCAGGGACGGTAAAAAGGCCCTGCTCTTTTCCAAACTTTTCAAAAAGTTCCTGCTCGTATTTTTCCATATCACAATTCCTTTTCTTATCCTTTTGACGTAAAGTGCTTTACCAAAGTTTAATCACGCAGCTTTAAAAAATCACAGATCACTGCCAAGTGGTAACTTCGCTTTCAAAGCTCCCTTCACTTGTTCCTAAAAACTTGACTCATCTCGTTATATTTCATTTCGTCAAAGTAACGCAGATTAAAGACTGTTCTGCTGTACTTCGGGCAATGTTGCGATTGCCTCCTGCAGCAGTGCTTGTGTCGCATCACCATCAAAAATAGTCATCAGCCAGTAGTCTTATTGCCACGCCACCATATTCATCTGTGCTTATTTTATCTTTCTTGGAGCGGAGAAAATCCAGACTTTCGTTGATAGCAATACGATTAATCCATGTAGAAAACTGGGCACGCTTTTGGAACTTGTCCATATTACTCCACACCTTTATAAACGTATTCTGCAAGACATCATTTGCATCTTCATGCGCCATAGACAATGCGCCTGATACGCCAATATAGCGGCTCTCGATAGTGCTCCACCAATTGAGAAAAGGCATGATATTTAGTCTTTTTCGTTCCTCAATGCCTCCAAAATCTCTTTTTCATTGTATTCCCATCACCTTACACCAAAGCTTTTTGAGGACATCGAATATAACTTTATCATAGCCATATACATCACTGAAATACTGCAACTTGCCATTACATCAGGGTAAATTGGAAACAGGTGATGAAGAAAGGTATCTGTGGTTCCACCTTCAGAGACTGATCAACATGGAGCGCTGCAAAGTATCTGGCTTTTTGTTTCTTTATCATTTTCTTTTTCTTCTTCAGAGCAGGCAGCAGTACTTTCCCCACCTATTTCTGCAGTCATGGAATAATGAAGTTTACGGATTAAACTCTCGTTTTTGTCTTTCAACAAGAATACTAGCCAGATCAAAAGGACGCTCTCACGTATGCAACCATGACTCACTCCCCCGATTCTCTTGAGAGAAAACGTTATGCTGATTGGTGTCATGTAGAAACACACTGAACGAATTATTGAACCGAAAGATAATCCTTCCCAATGAATTACCGATGCCACCTTTCTGTATCACAAGATAATCTTTGCTGTGAAACATGTCTTGCGTTATTCGATCAAATGGTACTTTCTGTCCTGTTTTTCGATCTCTGACAAAGTAACGATGACTATCGAAATATTGTCTGTCCCCAAAGTGGTTTGCTATGTTTTTCTCTGTAATGCTACGTGGAATTACCCATTGCGGGTTGATATCCATGCGCATAATACGGCTTGTCAAGAGCGGTGTTTTCGTTTCAGTTGTTCCACATCCTATTTTCATCTCCAACACCTCTCTTCCGTTTACAGCACGCAAATGGAAAGAAGGAATGTTGACAAGCACATATTTTTCATGCTTGCTTGGCTCATCATAGTATCTCCAGCGACAACGTTCCATATTGCATAATATCCTACTTCGCATCATCTTGTCAGTTGTAACAGCTAACAAGCTTTTCAGTTGGCAATACAATTCACTTTTAGGTTGTATCTCATGAAGAAAACTCCCCACGCTGTCATGGGCAATCTTAGCCAATACTTCCTTGCAGAATTGCTTTCCCACAGTCTTCATTGGGATATCGAAAAGGCCACGATAGCTTACCCGAACGGTGTCTCTTTCATTTCTGTCAAGCTTATTCAGCAAGCGCGAAGGGTTGACTAAACCAAAATTTTGCACGATAGTATAGCGCAGATAAGCTTTCGTCAGATTGTATTCCAAACGGCCCAGAACCTTGTTTATAGCATGCTCTCCCTTATCAAAAATCCAACAAATGAAACCTTTCAAAGTCTGCTTCTATTTGGGAAACTCTAAATCTACTCTTACTAAATCCCAATTCATCTACCCTTTGCAGATAGGCAAAGTAAAGTGTCAGCCTGATGATTAACCCCTTGACGACTCACCCAAATGAATTCACCACCATGGAGGTAATAACTTTTTGCACGACCATCAACGCCTGTAGTTTCTGTATCGGACAGAGCCACTTGTTCCAGCTAATGATGAATACGGTGTGAATTTAATGCGTAGTCGGATGTGTTCACTGCCTCAAAAATCTGACAGTTGAAGATGCAGATTAGGATTTCTTGACCTATTACTACAAGAACTGAAGAATGCTACAACTAAAAGCAAAAACAAGAATATACGATACATTGAGTTATCCGTTATGAACAAAACTGATTTTTGAGAATATCAATGTATTGAAACTTTTCTGACAGTTCTACCCACCTTTACGATATAACAGCCCTTGGCCAAGTTCAAATCAAAACGCTTGTCGTTGCTATCCACCCGAAGCGTCATGACACAGACTCCTGCAACATTATAGATATAAAGCACCTGACCGGCGCCCACTGTAACGCGTAATGTTGTCTGACTAATCGTACTTCAATCTCATGAGCACCGTGAACCATTTGCATTCATATTCTCCGTAGCACCAAACGCTACAGGAGACACCCAAAAGAAAATCGCAAAGAAAAATATTTTAAGTAGAGATTTTGCCATAAACGATTACAATTCTTCAAGTTACTGAAACCTTTATTTGTGTACAAAGTTATGGATTTTATTGTAATCCTAAAACAAATTTAACAATAATTAAAGGCATTTTTCTGAAAACATCCTTAAGGATGACTGTTCTATCTTAATCGTACAAAACTCTCTTTGCGGGTGAAGTGGTTTAACAAGGCATAAGACTAAAGAAGATACTTGCAATACAGAAAAAGGACATATAAAGTCTAAACATTTCTTCCTTTTCTGTAAATATTACTGCTCGTTTTTAACATTTCAAAGGGACACCAAATAGAAACACGAGTCGCTTTTTCAGCATGTGTAAAGTCTCTTTATAGCTTCAATACCTTCATTTCTCTCCTTTGATTTACAACTTCAGGCATTATGCGTGCAACTTCTGAGTCAAAACATACTCTCATTTGCATCAAAACATACGATGAAATGGTACAAATTACGACTTAATTCAATACAAATCACATCGCTTTTTATTGTGATTTTTGCCTTTGTAATTCTCCTTAAGTTTTATAACAATCTGATAGTCAAGAGATTGTGAAGAGCTAAAAATAAGCATTATTGAAAGCTTAGGATGCTTTCATTTTCAAATCTGTGAATATTATAAAGTCATTTGTAACAAATTTAGCAAAAGTCAAAATGTAGTGTAAAATTTGAACTATACATTGCCATATGGCTGATTATGTTAAATTTCAAGATAAAGAAATAGCTGATAGAGGCAATAATAGTTCATCTCTAAGATGTGTTTTTCTTTTCTTTTTAAATCACCACCTATCAAACGTCAAACACAAGTCCTTCATTTGTTAACCAACTCGTTTTTGAAAACAGCTTTTGGCTTCATCGAGAAGACATTTGTCATCATCATAGCGGCACTGAAAATGCCCTAACAATAACTTCCTCACATGAGCATCACGAGCCACTGTTGCTGCCTGGCGTGCTGTGGAATGCCAATATAACTCAGGCACGCGATGCATTATCTTCTGCATAGGTGCTTTTCGTGATAAAGTGTATCTACACCCGGTTATCAACTCATGAAGCGTGGGATATAGCGTATCACTACAATAAGCATAGGCCTTGACGGATCAGCAGGAGTTGTCAGCCTTTCATTGGGAACATCACGCCCTCAGGTGTTGTCCAATCCATGCCTCGTCTGAATGTTATTCAATTGGCTCAAAGGCACTTCATAACAATCAATCATCTCGCGATTTATATGTCGTAATTTAGGTTTTTCCTGAACAACAAGAAACCACATGTTGGGGGTTCTGTGTTCAAGAGGAATTGTTTCTACCGTCAGACTTCGGTCTTCATAAATCACGATTTTCCGGGTTGTATCAATGGGATGAAACTTGACTTCAAATCCCAACCCTTTGCAAAAGAAGTCCAATTGAATTTGCAGAATTGGGCCTAATGCTTCCGGTGCATACACATGAAAGGGGGCAGTGCGCCCCAACATCCCGAAAGTGCTGATCATACCAATCAATCCAAAAACAATGATCTCCATGCAATGAGTATAAAAACAGCCTGCAACTTCTGTGAAACGTGACTTTTATTTCGTCTGAGTTGCATTTGCGTTCCTCACCATCAATCAACTATAAAAAGCTTCTCTCGATTTCAACAACCTGTGAGGAAGCATAGTGACTGAGAGTCGGCAAAGCCGATCCACAGCCGAGAATGTGGATTTTAAATGGTTCCATAGTGTAGCTTTTCGAGTATTATATAATGGGGCTTAAACTTAATATTCACGCACATATTGCTGTAGATATGAGCCTTACTTTACCCTCTTAAAAGCGAAGATGCCCTCTTTGTTCTCAATATAAAGCGAGTCTGCACCCAAGTTATCTATCATGAAAGTATCCTTATTCAGCAATAATTTGCCATTACAGATCTTCCAAACTGTCCATGGATTTGTCTCCAGCCTTTACATTGCTCTTGATCTGTCCGCCTCAAGTATCTCGAAATTCCTGTCTATACTAACCCATTTTCCAAGCAAAGTAGTCAAGTTAATCACACGCTGTGCAAAGCGTTCGCCATCAACTTCATGACCGATAACCGCCAGACGGTCGCCTGACAAAAGGCCACCTAAAATAACGGTAGAGTCTCTTCCGTCATCCAATGCAGTATATTCAAGCGTGTCACCTAAGTCAGTAATCAATTCAATATTATGCATTGATGTGTTTTCTCCACATACGCCATAAACGGTAGTATCTGCAAAACCAACATCTTCTATACTGTCTTTCATCCCTACATTCGATGCGCTTTTGCCTATGCTTGCATGCGACTATACTCATCATGCTCAGCAAGATTACGCCGAAATAAAATAACTTTTTCATATGCTTTTTAGTTTATATATTGTTTTCTATAGTCTTTGCTTCATTCCACAATTTATCCATCTCTTCTATAGTCATGTCTTTCAGTTGCTTATGCTTTTCCTTTGCTTTTCGTTCCACATATGCAAGCGATGGATAAACTTCTGATTGGTCTCGTTCCAATGCATTATCAGGATTGAGGTGATATAGGCGGGCTGCATTGATAATGCTGAAAAGGAAATCTCCCAATTCTCCGATAGACTTATCTTTGTCTTCTTTCAATTCTACCTCAAGTTCGCCAAGTTCCTCGCGTACTTTGTCCCACACATCTTCCTTTTTGTTTCCAATCAAAGCCCACATTTCGTGCCTTGTCCCTGTATTCGGTATGCCTTGATGAGAGATGGTAACGACTCAGGAACCCCTGAAAGAACCGTCTTGTTTCCACCACGTTCCTGTTGTTTTGCGCTGTTCCCATGTAGTGGAAACCTCTGAAGCTGTCATCGGTTTAGTTGCGCTTTTTCCTTTTTGTTCTTCGTCCTTATAGACGACCTGTCCCTGTGGATTAATTACCATATCGGGATTCGTAACAGTCCAATTTCCACCTTGGTTCCAATCAATGAAATCGTGTCTGAACATTAGTTTGTCTGCCTGTGCATTGCAGACATCAGCAATGTCGAAGTCTCCGTCTCTTGCCCTAACATGGCATAAAAAGACTACATGTTCCATAACATCGCCCAACTCCTTTGCAAATTTCCTTCTGATTGCCTTTTATCAGTGCGTCACATAATTCATAGACCTCTTCAATTGTATTTGGACGCAGACTTTCATACGTCTGTTTTCTATCCCAAGGGCAATCTTTTTCTAAGTCTGTCCTGTATATCAAGCAAACGTCCAAACGCCTGCATTTCTCTTCTCTTTCTCATGACTTCGCTTCTCCATGCCACAAATTTAGACAAAATCCAATATATCAAACTACAACGAAATAATTCTATAGAATTGAGCATTCCACGTGCTATTGCAAATGTCATTCATTCATAAGAGCCAGAGTCAGCACTCCTTTTTGTTTGCCTTGTAACACCAAAATAGTTGTCAATTCTTCGTCCGACAATCCATAGTATCTTTCCTTTGAGCATCTTCAATAACGATTTGTCGTTGTTTATCTACTAATGACAGCTTCAGGTCAGTCAGTAATCACTGACCAATTTACTACCTGCCATACCAAAAGGATGAAATCTATCTCCTTGCCGTGCGTATAACGGATTATCAAAGGAAAAACACCTTTTCGGCATCTATAGTTATTTTATCAGGGTCGTGACTTGGCTTGAATTCAGGGTTATAACATGTGATGTGATATTAAATTTAACTTTATCATCCCAAACGTAGCACTCCTATTTCTGGCACTTTCTAAAACCTTATTTGACGCATCCAAAAGCGGGGCTATAACAAGCGTTCCTCTATCCATAACGGCTTCATGTATTCGACAACCACTTTTTCCCTGTCGGTGCATCAAGTGAGCATGCCATTTTCTCAATCTGAACAGATGAAAACGAAAAATTCTTCAGAATGGTATATAGTGTCTGCTCCGGCGAAATTTCACGTTCTAATTTGTCTATATCCACAACATATCGGTCAGCCTTGCGAACTAAAGTCACCCTCTCAACACTCTCTTGCAAGGCATTATCAAACACTTTTTGCTGCATCATTCAAATGTTTAGCAGTTAAGTTATACTTTCTGATACCGAAGGATTTATCTCACGCAACAATGGTAATACTTTCAATCTTATCTTATTACGTTTGATGTCTGCAATAAGATTGCTGCTATCAGTGATAAAAGTCTGCTGAATAGAAGAAAGATAATTCTCTATATCATTGCGTGTCATTGACAATAAAGGACGTATAACATGACCGTTCTTTGGCTTAATTCCTTGCAAACCGTGAATGCCGGTGCCACGTATTAAGTTTAATAATACAGTTTCAACAGTGTCATCCTGATGATGTGCCACAAGTATAGCGTCAGCACAGATATCCTTTCTTAACTGTTCCAAAAATATTGATAACGCAGTTCACGTGCAGCCATTTCAATACTGATATGATGAAGTTCTGCATACTCTCTTGTATCAAAATGAACTCGATGAAATGGGACTTTTGTGATTACTAGTTCTTCACAGAAGTGTTCATCACGTTCTGACTCTTCACCTCATGAATTGAAAATTACAATGAATGACTGCAATATGACAGCCAAGTTCAATCATTACCCGAAGTGAGGGCAACACTATCACAGCCCCGCTCAGGGCAACAAGATAGAAACCTTCAGGCTTCAGCAGAAGGCTTTCTATCTATGAACAACAATTCTACGAGCAAAAACTACTCAACATATAAAACTAAACCTTTCAGATATTCCCCTCCGGATGATAGATGTTGATAGGATGATCTGCCGGTTGATGCAGCTGATGAGTATCTAACCTTTGCGACCTGCCTGTGCTGCTGCGTGAAATACAGCATTACGAAAATGTTCTTTCGATACAACTCGTGAACAACTGAAAGTAAACAAAAATGCCACCGTGCTTGATACGTTGCAGACCTTTACATTCAAACGTGTATAACCTTTCAATGCATTGCGTAAAGCTGCACGATGTTTGGCAAAAGCCGGTGGATCAAGGATTATCAAATCATACTTGTTATCATTATTATCCAAGTATTTGAAACGCATCCTCAAAATGCTTCATGACGCAAATCATCTGGAAAAATTCAAGGCTATATTTCGGTTTGTCAGTTCAACAGCCTTTGCACTGCTATCCACAGAATGAATCTAATTTGGCTTGACCTCGCATGGCATATACAGAGAAACCCACCTGTATAACAAAACATGTTCAGCACGCTTTTCCCTTTTGCATAATGCTCTAAAAGGTTTCGATTTTCCCGTTGGTCAACAAAGAAACCTGTCTTTTGACCACGAAGCCAGTCTACATGGAACTTCAGACCATTCTCTATAGCAATATCATTATCCGTTCCACCATACATGAAACCATTCTCTTGTCCAAGTTCTGCTTTTGAAGGGAAGTGTTGTCTCACTTTTATAATAAACATGCTTAATACGCTCCCCCATTACTTTAATCAGTGCCCGGCAGATTTCTTCACGGCACACGTGCATGCCTACACTGTGCGCTTGCATGACTGCAGTTTCGCCATAACAATCAATTACTAAGCCTGGAAGATAGTCTCCTTCGCCATGTACCAAACGATAAGTATTATTCACATTATTATCTGCAATCCCAACATTTTTGGCGCATTTTCAAAGCACTACTCAGTCGATCGCACCAGAAATCATAACTGATTTCCACCTTTGAAAACGTCAATACACGTATAGCAATCGACCCAATTTGATAATGTCCAACCGCAATAAACTCATTTGAAGCCGTGAATATATTGACAAGTTCCCCTCCTCTATATTATCATCCATATGATGAATTGCCCTGAAAAATCCAAGGGTGAAAAACGATTCAATGATTCCTCTTTCCCTTTTTAAGATAGATTGACTTATACATAAGTATTTTAGAATTTCAATTGATTAATAAAGCCTCTGAACGAGCTATTATCACCATTTCATTATGCTAATTTAGCCATTGCTTTTTCTGTTGGAGTCCCTCTAAACTGCTGGGTTCTACAGACAACAGTTTATACTCCTTTGGTTTTATACAGCCGTCTGATTTCTTCATATAGTTTTATACATGTCCAGGCATCCGTCGCTGCATATTGCTTTTTGCTTGTCAGTAAGCACTCCAGCTTCCCAGTTTGTAAGACGCTGGCGCTGCTAATCTTCTGATGAAAGATATTGGCATAGAGTTTTGCAGGCTTAAATCTTTTATTCCTATCTTTCCAACGATGTCCTGTAAATCAATAAAATAACCTGGTTCAAACTCTGAACGACGATGAAGAGAAAGGATATCATCATGCCATGACAATCCAATTTTTGGAACAGTTCTGTCTTCCAAGAGTCTGATTACCGATGCTGGCATTCCTATATCATTAAGTCTGAAGAGAAAACATGTCACGTGAAGCCACTTGGAGCAAAGGCTACTTTGTGCTGTTCACCTTTATGAAAGGTCGGTCTTGTCTCGGTATCAACGCCCAAAATATCTCACATGACAGCAGATAATCAACAGCTTTTATCTGCATCGGCCTCACTGATAACAGTTATGATTCTTCCTGGAAATTGAGCCGCAGGAAGGGCAGTTATCAGTCTCTTATCGAACTTACTATATATTGTTTTCTTCATCTATTAAATACATAACTCTAATTTGCAAAATTAGAAAAAGTTAGAAAAGAACGCCATTTCTCAGTTTTTACGTTAATTTTGCAAGAAATACAATACAATAAAGAGCATGGCAAGAAAAATCTGACCGCAAACCCAAGAACTTGAGCAGGGCAGTTGGCTTCGTAATATATTCAGCAACGAAAAACAGACTTTCTTTTTAGGATTAATACTCCTTCTCATTGCAATCTTTGTCATCATTGCAATGGTTTTTTCTTTTTCCACAGGACAAGGTGACCAAAGCCTGCTTGAAGGGTTAAGACCAGGAGAATGGGTAAACACTAATCATTCGTTTACAAATTATTGCGGTTCCATCGGGGCTATCATGGCCTATTTCTTCATGCTGTCAACTTTGAGTCCTGCTTTTTATCATGCCAGCTTTCATCATTTTTAGTTGGTTTAAAGCTGATGAAAATCTATACCATAAACCTTTGGAAATGGTTTTTCGGCATGATGCTGACAATGATTTGGTGTTCTATAACCTTTGCAAAAATTCCTTTCCCCATTATGGGTAATCTCTTTTTAACCCTGGTGGAGAAACATGGACTGTTTTGTGTTCAGCATTTGGAAAACATTGCTGGTGCCAGGATTAATTGGTATACTTCTCTTTACAGCACTTGCCTTCCTTACATATCTAAGTGCAGAGACTATTAACATCGTCAGAAAAGCGATGAATCCGGTGAAATATCTCACCTCAAAGGTAAAATTCTCCGTTACAAATCATGAAACTCAAACGACGGAAACATCCCAGGAAGATATATCAGAAGACATTACCGATGACGCTATTGAGGATGACCCAACAATTGAAGATGGTTTACCAAATGATATCCCTGCACCCTGTTCTTGACTTCACCAACTACGATAATGTTGACAATTCAGCACACACTTCTACAGCAACTTCTCCTGTAGTAAATCTTTCTCCCTAAGGCAGAGACTCCTCTAAAACGCTACAGAGCAAACGACAACAACTGACTGTAGAGGTAGCAAAGAATGAAGAGCCGAAGTGATGTGAGTTAACATTGAGGAAATCCTCAATACTCCTATCGATCCGCTCTGAACCCTTTCACGAAATATAAAAAGCCTACGCTTGATCTTCTCAAGAAATATGACGACGGAGACAAGCCAAATGTCGACATGGATGAAATCAAAGCTAACAACGCACGCATTGTAGAAGTGCTCAATAGTTTCGGTGTATCTATCCGTGAAATCAAGGCTACTGTAGGCCCAACAATTACACTTTACGAAATAACCCCTGCTGAAGGCGTACGCATTTCCAAAATCCGAAACCTTGAAGATGACATAGCATTTGAGTCTCTCTCGCACTGGCATCCGAATTATTGCACCTATCCCAGGAAAAGGAACTATTGGTATTGAGGTGCCAAATAAGAGGCCGCAGATAGTTTCAATGGAGAGTATTCTGAACTCAAAGAAATTCAAAGAGACAAAGATGGAGCTTCCACTGGCTCTTGGAAAGACCATTACCAACGAGGTATTCATGGTTGATTTGGCTAAAATCCCACACTTGCTTGTTGCCGGTGCAACGGGACAAGGTAAGTCTGTCGGCTTGAATGCTATCATCACTTCATTATGTATAAGAAGCATCCAAATGAACTGAAGTTCGTTCTTGTTGATCCAAAGAAGGTAGAATTCAGTGTTTACCACAAGATTTCAGACCATTTCATGGCCTGTCTGCCTGAGAACGATGAAGAACCGATTATCACCGATGTAACCAAAGTCGTCAGAACACTCAACAGTCTCTGTGCACTCATGGATCATCGCTATGATCTTTTGAAGATTGCCGGTGCAAAGAACATCAAAGAATACAACGCAAAATACGTCAATCACAAGTTAGATTTGACGAAAGGTCACGACTATATGCCTTACATTGTTGTCATTATTGATGAGTTCGGCGACTTAATCATGACCGCAGGTAAGAAATTGAGCTCCCAATTGCACGTATTGCACAGCTTGCCCGAGCCGTAGGTATTCACATGGTAATTGCTACAGCGACCAACTACAAAGATTATCACCGGTAATATCAAGGCTAACTTCCCGGGAAGAATGGCATTCCGCGTGAGTTCACAGATTGATTCACGCACCATTCTCGACCGTTCAGGAGCCAATCAGCTTGTAGGACGTGGTGACCTTCTGTTTCTTAACGGCAACGAACCCGTTCGCGTACAGTGTGCTTTCGTTGATACGCCGGAGATTGAACGCATCAACGACTACATCATGGAAGAGCCGGGACCCGTTGAACCAATGGAACTTCCTGAACCCATTGATGACAACAGTGGTGGCGGTATAGGCAGTGGCAGTGCTGACATGTCCACACTTGACCCCTATTTTGAGGAGGCCGCCCATGCAATTGTACTTTCACAGCAAGGCTCCACCAGTATGATACAGCGCCGTTTCTCTATTGGTTACAACCGTGCAGGTCGCTTGATGGACCAACTCTGAGCAAGTAGGTATCGTGGGGGCTGCACAAGGAAGTAAGCCACGCGAAGTGCTTATTCAAGACGAAAACCAGTTGAACAGCCTTCTGCTTCAGCTCCGTAGCTAAGAATATTCATTGAAAAGTAATTAAAGCATACAGTTGCATAAGAATTCATTAGAGTCGGTGCAGCTGTATTTTGTTTGAGATGCTTCTGTCAACTACGTTGTCATAAAATATAAGTACAGCCAAACAAGCTTTCAATTTGCATGTCAATCATCACGCATTTTGACACCAGATTGCGCGCTCATTTTGCGATCGAATCACAGCGTAATATGCATCAGAATCACGAGCATACTCCTAAAACATCAGTGAAAATTTTGTGAGAAACCAGAAAAACTATACTTTTGTAAAACAATCCGAATGTTAAGTTTATGATGAAAAGCAGGATTATCATATCCCAAAATATAGCAAAAGAGCTCACCGATGCCATTGCTTCGTGCCGGCACGACCAGTCTTTTCATACTCACAGATGAGCACTTGCTACAGACTCTGTTGGCCTGTTCTGGACGAGTTGTTGCATGCACAAGAGGCGAAAGTCATATACCATTCCGGCCTCAGACACCCACAAAGATGTCACTTCACTCATGCACAGTATGGCAGGGAATTAAGCAATGGAGGTGCCACGAGACATTCTTGTCTTGTGAACCTTGGTGGTGGAATGGTGACAGATTTGAGGGGCTGCAGCTTCAACTTTCAAGCCGGGGCATCAACTTCATCAATATTCAACAACGCTTTTAGCTATGGTTGATGCTTCTGTGGGGTGGGAAAGACGGGATTAATTTCAACGGACTGAAGAATGAAATCGGCGTGTTCAACGAGAGTCGTTTCGTTCTTATTGACAGCACCAATTCCTGCAGACACTCGATACAAAAATATCTGTTCAGGCTATGCTGAAATGCTGAAGCACGGACTCATTTCTGATGAAAGCGATGAATGAACTCATTACTTTTCTGCTAATGCAGCCAGATTTGAAGAAACTCCAATGTATGGTTGCCGAGTCTGTCAAGGTGAAAAGAGCGTATCGTTGAGCAGGATCACATGAACAAGGCATACGAAGGCAGTAAATCTGGGGCATACTTTCGGCCATGCTTTTCGAGAGTTGGGCTCTCAGAAAGTCCCTATCCTGCATGGTTATGCCGTTGCTTTCGGACTTATTTGCGAGCTTTATCTCAGTTGTTTCAAGGTTGGTTTTCCAACAGAAGAATCAGACAGACTGTCAGTTTCATTCGTGAGAAACTATGGATATCTTCCTGTTACATGCAATGACTGCGAGTGAGACTCATCGCTGATGACCCATGATAAGAAGAATACAAACGCATCATCAACTTTGACGTTGTTGGGGAATATAGATGATATCCGCATCAATCAGACGGCTACTGATGAGGAGATTAAAGGGCATTGAATTTCTTTCGCGAGGATAAGGCTGCTGCACGTGCAGGTTTTCAGTCTCGGTGAGTGGTATGTGATCTATATAAAAGATAATCATGTGGTTGCCAATATTTTTGGAAGACATGCCTGCAGATATGCTTTATCTTTGAGATTTTTCTCTTCTTCTGTCCAGTAGAACGATAGTTTCTCCAAATTTTTATCAGGTCGTTTGGTAATCATGAAAGGCTTCTCAAGCCATGGTTTCAATAAGTCTCAACCTCTTCCATCTGTACTTTAATGCCTCTGTACAGACGACATTATCTTTCCTGCCCAGATTTTGAAGCAACCTTCGGCATTAATTGTCACGATATCATTCGTCACAAGAGTCCGTCGTGCACTAACGGTGCATCAATCACCAGCATCCTTCGGCATTAGAGATACCGTTACTCCTTCAAAAAGCCCTTATCCAATTGCTTGCTTCCGGCCCGTTCAAGCGTCGAAGTGCAATATGCAAGCGTTTCTGTCATGCCATACGTGCTCCGCACATTGTTGGAAAGTCTCTCAGAGGCTTCAGCCAGCTGATTATCAATAAGCGCCACCACCAATGATAAGATGTGTCGAAATGTTTCAATTCCTCGGTCTCTTCGACCACTTGAGACTGTTATAAACCTGGAGGAGACCATTGCAGCAAGAGATGCCTGTCTCGTCAACCTTAAAACCATGTAATGGGTGGCCTGATGGTTCAACGGTTTTCAGTTCCAAAATGTCGTTCAATGCTGCGTACCACCATCATTTTTCCCGCGATATGGTCTAATGGCATACAAAAGAAAGCCATGTCACCAGCCTGTAAACCAAAGAAATCACAAGTGATGCGCGCTGAATTGAGCATTCGTTTCTTCTCGAGCAAACATTGGCTTTGGCATTCCCGTACTACCGCTGGTGTGCTACGCATCCTATCCGAGGACTGTTCCATGCTTCTAGGCCTCTAAAGTCATTGCAATATTATTTTATAGCCTCATAATGTCATCCCTCTTATCTCTAAAGAGCATAGTGATATTATCCGTAAAAAGCTGACCTGTTCCCAAGCCTCGGGGGTGTCGTAATGTGTGAACCGTGAACCTTTGTACAGAAGTGTGCAATGGCATTCAATCCCACATTGCTTTCTAAGCACTAGTCATCCAACTTCAATCCCGTTCTTCAGCCAGTTGTAGCCATTCTTCTGTGCCATACGTTCCTGCCATGAGGACTTGGTTTGAGAATAATATATTGGGGCTGAATGGTGTCAAAGCAAGTCAGCTTTCTACTCGACATTCACTCCAATGAGTTCTTCATCCAAGGCTATAGGTAGCGGTGAGATGGCACAAAAGCCTTGCCATAGCTCCCATTGATGTTGTTTGATAGGCTGTTCTATCGAATGAATAGTCATATTTCGCTAATGCCTCAGAGACGCTGCAGTGCATTGTTTGGTGTAAAAGCTCCATTGGCATCTCACGCAGTTCAATTTGTTTTGCTGAAAGACTCACGGATGTGTCGGATGAGTTCAAGTTCTTTGTCGAAGTCAATGGCATCGATTTTCAGCTCACACAATGAAATCCTGCTGAAGTTTTAGCCTCTATCCGCTTCGATACATTTCATCAAAACTCCCCATCATAAGCCCATTGATGCGTATGCCCACTTCACCTCGACCGAAAAGTGTCAAAAGCGTCATGTAGCTTCGCATGAGCTTCCAATTGTGCAAAAGCGGTTTCCAAGCCAAAAGAATGCTCGGATAAGGTCGCAATATGTCGCATAGGGGATCTTGCCTAAAGTCTCAGCTGTCTTGCAAAGTTGGCGCAAGATCGTTTTCATATTCAGGTATGGCATCACATGAAAGATCTGGCAAAAGTAGCACACTCTCACAATCTTTTATCCCAGGGGCGTGCATCATCTGTCACCGTTAGAAAATAACTGTGACGCTTTGTATAAACTCCTCGAGAGGTGCCAGCCGGCTGCTTGAAGTGGAATGTCCGCTCAGCTGATTTCAATGTGTATCATTAGAGAATTGTGGATATTTTGTCAAAGTCGGGCTTGCGTTTTTCAAGGAAAGCCTTTGCCTCTCACCATGCTTCGTCCATCGTGTAATAAAGCATGGTTGCGTCACCTGCAAGTTCTGAGATACCCGCCTGACCGTCAAGTTCTGCATTCAGACAGCTTTTATCATACGAAGTGCCAGCGGACTGCGTTCCATCATGATTTCAGCCCACTCACAAGTGTCTTCTAATTGGTTGAAAGGCACCACCTTATTGACCATTCCCATAGCCTCAGCCTCCTTTTGCTATATTGTTTACAGAGGAACCATATTTCACGTGCCTTCTTCTGGCCCACCATTCTGAGCAAGATAACTGGCTCCAAGACCAGCATCAAATGACCCAACTTTTGGTGCTCAGCCGAAAAGTGCATTTTCACTCGCAATCGTAAGATCACATCACATGCAGGACATGTCCTCCACCGATACGCATAGCCATTCACCATTGCAATAACAGGCTTGGGCAAACGGCGTATCTGCATCTCACACATCAAGTACATTCAGGCGCGGGACACCGTCACTTCCCACATATCCTCCGTCCTTTCACATGCATATCTCCACCTGCACAAAGCTTTATCTCCCGAACCGGTCAATATAACCACACGAATGTCCTGGCATTCTCTACAGTAAGTGAATGTCAGCTCATCTCCCAAGTGGTCAATGGCGTAAAAGCATTGCGATAACGTTCACGATTAATGGTTATCTTTTGCAATATGAGTTGTAGCTTTCAAAGAGGATTTCCTTGATCAAATCCTTTGATTTTTCTCCCATTTCTTTGTTCCATAATTATAAAGTATTAAGATATTCCTGGTATATCTGTGAGATCCGGTTTCGGCATCGGTAAACACTTCCAAAGAGCATTGGACGCTCTGAGTTTCTCCTTTACCAGCACATACAGAAGCTTCTCAAGAGTCTGTATATCGTTTGCTATATAATATTTAATTCGTTGTCACGGCATATCCCTTCTGCCGTTGTTGCATGCTCCTCCATTCACTATCCTGTTACGTGCCGGATCTGTTTCAGGCCTTCAAACTGCGAAAATCTCTCCTCCATGATTGTTCCAAAAGCAGTATTCTTAGATTTCCACCTAATTTTGGTTCCACAAGCGTTCTGATCATAAAGAGAAACTCAGAGTCGCCAATGATGCAAAACACTTGTTCTTTTTGTTACCAAAAGAATAGCCAGCAGCTGAGAGTGACCCTTCTATACCATTTACACCACGGTTACAGAAGATATGATGACAGTGCATATCTAACCTAACCTAATAGATGTGCTTTAGGCATAATGCACAATGGTTTTTCGATGGATTGTTTGAGAGGGCTTCAACTGCTTCACTGCCAACATATTTGAATAGTGAGGTTCAAAAACCATGCGATGTTTACGTACATGTTGCTTCATATTCTCCCATAGGTTGAACCATTCGGTATTCTCCTGGAGTCGATAGCCTGCATGATATCCTTAGGGGTTAGCCTCATACGATACGATTTAAATTCTGAGTACTCATATAAAGACGCCCTCTGGATTAACTATCCAACATTCAGCTTTCTTAGCTTTCCGAAGAAACTATCTTGAGGCGTTTGCTCACAAATGTATCGCCAAAATGAGAATAAAATCAGGTAAGAACTCCATATCACCAATCAGGCACATCGTTTCCTCTAAGCAGTTATCCCCTTTATCAACAATAATGGCTCATATGAGGACAACATGTTGCTAGCGAAAATCAAACGTTCAACATGCGTGGAAATCACCACAGAGGTTCATTTGTCCAATGATAATCAATGGTTTTCTGCGCATGTTTCAACGCTGTGACTATAGGTTGAAAAGCACTGAACAGAAGCTGCATTGAAATCTGACGGGCCTGAAGAGAAAGTGATTTTGCGCTCTATAGGTAGTGTGTTGTGTGAACTGATAAAAGTGGTTCAGTAATGGGAACATTTCGATATGTACAGGGCATTACAACTGCCTTTTACGCATACAATCATGGCTTCATTGATGAGCCGGATTGCACCACCAACGACTTTTCTTTATCATGCGGTTCAGGCAGGTTGACCGTCTTACTCACGCAGCGTCCCAAAAGCACCTACTGCGGAAGCGTCTGTCCGTCGAGCTGGTCTATCCGACTGTGCAGCGCCTATCTGCCGAAATCACGACTAAAGGCAAATGCTGATAAAGGCTTCTGCCACTGACGGACAAAGGTTGGTAATGCTGTCCCACTCGTCACACAGACAACCACCGGAGCATTGACCGCCTGGCATAAGCCCAGCGCATAGAACCCACCACTGCGCTCGTCGGTCACAGGATAGGCAAATGAATGCTGCTACTGCCATCAAGATTATGGACAATAGGAGCATTCCTACTACCTGGACAGACCACGGCAGCTGCGCACACTATGAGCAATGAGAAGACCTCGTTAATATATTTACATTTTCTTTATCTGAGAACATCCAACATTGTGTTTAACATATTCTGTTTCCTCCATTCCGTGTTTCATCAAATTATCAAGTAATCCTCCACCTGCATAAAAGCCTACAATTTTAGTTCCATCAGCAGCAGCAGCAATGAAAGCAGTGAAACAGATGAGTAGCGTCATCCATCTGCAATGGTCCACAAAACCACTGTAATATTTTTCGATCGTGAGACTCATGTTGCAAGATAAAATCCTGTGTTTCGCGTTTGGGAATACCACAGACAGCAGGCGTAGGATGCAAGGATGAGATGACATTCCTATATACCTATCATCTTTTAAGATAAAATGGAAATCCGTACAACGGTGATAAAGATGAGCTGCCATACGCGTATAAGGTTGACTTCTTCTTACTTCTATAGCGTGATTAGCCAAATGCTGCGCAATATAATCGGCCACATACTGTTGTTCCCTGACAATCTTTTTCGCTCCAAGGCCCATCTTCACGCATTGTTCCTGCTAAGGCTAAGGTATGCCATGCAGGACTTCCTGCTTGCTTTTCTATCAACACTTCAGGGGTAGCCATCAGCCAAGTACCGCTCTGTTGCATTGATATCAGACAGATGAACTGGTGAGGATACAGTGTACATGCTTTTACAAACAAATGCATCGGACTCGGCCTTTCACAACACTTTACATCAACATGACGTGACAACCAATCTTTTGAAAATGTCGATTGAGTAATTCTGTGGTGAAAACATTGAAAGTCTTTGTGGTATTCTTCCCGTCAAAAGGACTTTCTCCACACTAACGGTGTCATTATCACGATGGTCTAAAAGGCAACACCTCGACCTCGTCAGGCCTTATCAGCAGCAAAGGAGTATCCTCTGGAAACAGCAAAGGGCGAAAAGACAAAACCTTGCTGACCATTCAGTTCTTCCGCAAGAAGAAAGGCGAAGCGTTCATGTCGTGACCGAATACGCACGTACTGATCTGTATCTGGCGATCGATGAGACAACAGTTGCCGTCATGCTTTCCGAGTAGTAGAATTCATGATATAGTTGGTGACATGAACCGTTGAAATCAAGTCCCCGGCAGAGTTTGTAATGTCAATCTGCCACACATGCAACGTGCTTCCTTTTGAAGAGGTCGCCCGAAAGCTGTTACCGTATCGCCTTCAAGCACAGCTTTTACGCGATTTCCACTGACATTGATACCTACACAGATTTTACGCGGGCACAATGCAATGCTTCCTACGCCTGCAAAATTCTCTGCTAAAGCTAATAGAGGCCCCACCCGACAGGAAACCGAAAGCCTGCTTATTACGCTCATCTACTTTCATAGCCTTGCAGGTATCAGGTTCGGAGTTGAAATAAACTCCATTCCAAGCGTATTTGACAGTCCGTCATGTCGGCGGAGCATCTCTTTATCTTTTTCTACGTCCATGTCTGTTGATTTTGTCCAGTCTATGCAAATATACATAAAATAATTCAAAAAGAGGCTTGGTTCGTATATGATGGGTGGACAATGCTTTTTGAATATTTTCCCATGGATTATGAAAATCCTTTCCACCCTATTGGCACAACCGTTATCGTGCTGTCGCTGCTGTCATCATCAATAAGTGCGAGTTGAAATCCTGTCGGTTCCCATTGTTTATTGATGATATCACAGCAATGGAGAATATCTAATGTGTTGTTCAACAAGGCTTTTTCTATGGTCAGATGATGCAGTTGAACACGCTTCAGACATTCAATATTCCACAAGAAATTGTCAAGTCCTTCCTTAGGATCGACACTTCGCACGACATTTGCATCAGAGAGAAGTACAGCATGCCAACGCTGAAAGTGTATCTATGTCGTTTTTCGCGTCTATCCAAAAATGCCTCATGAGTCAATCTCATCTTCACCTACGGTCTTGGCCTTATGTTCATAAAATGCTGCAGGGATGCGCTAAACTCTCCAGAATGGTATCCATAAGCGGCTTATCATCATCAATCAATTGAATTGCAAGTGCTTCTAATTATCTTTTATTCGTGGGAGAGGATAATGCTTTGCTTGTACTGTATCTTCTTTTTCCTTCTTCTCATCCTTCGGCAGGAAATAAGATATAAGAGGAAGACCGAAAAGTAATGCTCCAAACACACACAGAAGGCCCATAATGTAGTGACCTGTCTGGAATTTTGGTGATTGCAGCCCATGCTGCTCCTATAGTGAAAATGAGAAGAACAAGCCATGTAATGGCGTTGGCAAAAAATCTTTCATACATTTGGGTTTTAGGCATCTTCAATAAACGGATAATTCATCATCACACCGGATATCTCCATTTCAATTTGCAAGAGAAGCTGAATATTTTCATATTGTGCTGTCGGGCAGCTTGCAATCTGTGTCAAATCACGATGTAATCTGCATCAAACAGCTTGTAACTTGCGTCAAAATACACCGTGATTTGGTCAAGTTACATCGTGATTTGAGTCAAGTTACACGATAAAGTGACGCAAAACACGACGTGATTAAACTCAAAATGAAAAAGAGACAATACCGTTTCAGTCACGACAATGCCTCTTTTACTATCATTTTATACAGCGTTCATCAAGCTGTCATCTTATTGAGTTTTTCTTCAACAGGGCAAAACATTACAACCGCACTGATAAAGGCAAAGTGCAATCAGAATGCCCCAGTTATACATCAGCGGAATACGGTTCCATAGCATTGAAGAATAGAACTAGAGTGAGTTACCTATGGCAGTTGCTACAAAGCCATCCACCCATCATGAGCCCTTTAGTACTTTGGAGGTGCTACCTTGCTGACAAAGAAATGCCCATTGGTGAGAGCAGAAGCTCGGCTAGAGTCAAGGTGAAATAGGTGAAATCAACCAACTTGGAGAAAGAATGCTTTGGGTTTTATCCCTAGAGTCCATCAGGAGAAATCAGGCTGGTTGAGTGCCAGTGTGATAGCGCAAATCCCAATGCAGCCACTAACATACCCCAGGCAATGCGGGCCGAGCGCACTTACTTCATGAGCGCTTTATTGGCTAATAAGCCGAAGAAAAGCATACTGAAAGGTGTGAGTGAGACGACAAAGAAAGGATTGAACTGCTGGAAGTCAGGAGGGTTGAGCCATAGTTGGATTATCCATTTGCTTAAAGAGGTATAGTGCACCTCCCCATGCAAGCAATGTGACAACGCTACAGATGACCTTGTTCTTCGTGGTTTTTGCCTGGAAAACGGAGAAGCCGGTGTAGACTGAAAGTGCTATTAAAGCAAGACTGAAGATGTTGAACCAAATGCGCATGTGAGCCGGTAACAGTCAGGTCTGTATGTTTCTTTGCGAGAAAGTCAGCGCAGAACCGTTCTAGATGGAAAGCCATCCAGAAGAATATCACAACAGCGAAGACCAATAATAAAGGCAACGATACGATCTTTCGTCTGCTGCGGTGAGTTCTTCAACAGCTTGATGTACTGCTCTTGCTTGATTGGCTGTGACGTCTGCATGCTTAAACCAACTCCGGCAGGCAAAAATAAATTATAGCCGAAAGTATCCAGTGATATGCAGGCAACACCAAAAGCAAAGACCATACGCACCATAAAGGTATGCAAATATGCAGGGTCGAAATTGCCGGCGTCATACACAAATCCATATTGACGAAGATAGATGTTCGTAATCCATTTTGCCATTGAAGAAGCGAACATAGCACCTATATTAATGGCCATATAGAAAAGACTGAAAGCAGAATCACGACTGCTTGAATATTTGGGATTATCATAAAGGTTGCCCACAAGCACTTGAAGATTGCCTTTGAAAAGCCCGGTTCCCCAGAGATACGCAAGCTAAACCGGCAAACATGGCTGACCTTACCGATGTCGTTAGCTCCTGTCAGCATAGCTAATCCAAGATATCCAAGAACATGGTTGCAAAAGCCTGTCGTGACACACTTCCATAACCAATCTTATCAGCTAATATGCCACCCTAAGAGTGGGGCAAAGTAAACAACGGCAAGAAAAATGGCATAGACTTGTCCTAGCGAGACTCCTGTCCAGCCAAACTTAGCCTGCATAAACAATGCAAGATGGCTAACATTGTAGTAGTAAAAGCGCTCACCCGTGTTGTAGAGGGCTAGGAGCGTACAGACCTTTCGGTTGATTTTTCAAACATATTCCTATTTTATTGTAGATTATTTCGTCGTCCGTTTGATATCAAAGATAGTTGCTTTGATAACAATATTGCCAAAGTTTGACTTTGAGAAAAGTCGCGTTTGGTAGAGCCATAGATATGTATAGGTCCGTAATAATAGCGTGCTTCAAGCGGAAATGCCCCACTTTGGGATGACTGTATTCTCCGCCAAGACCTACGATGATGCCATAATCAAATTTCTTCTCTACACTCATCGTATCTATGCAACCACTGGGTTGACGCGGTCTTTTGTGTTGCGCTGGTCAAAGTTGAAAATTCATCGTCGGTACTTTCACTGAGCATATAGCCAAACTGTGGCTAAATTGAGGAAAGAAATTGGCCCCTTGTCTTCTTTTCCCCATGCAAGGTGGGCAAAAAGATAGAGATAACGAATATAGTTGATTGTGCGTTTATAGTTCTTCTGCAACTCCTGTTGTTGCATTGTATACAGAGTTGGTCTTTAGCATCAAGAATGTCCTCTTTCCAACCCAATTGAGCATAGTTTATTTCTGCCATGATAGAACAAAATGTGGAAAAATATTTCTCTACTTTTATAGCGCAATGCAAGACCACCGGTGATACCTCGTGTTGTTTCTGAGTTGACTTTGGGCACAAATCCAACATTGCTCAACACGTAACCTCCGTTGAAACCTACCGAGAAGTCATCGCGATGCTCGCCTATCTGCGCCAAAAAGAGGCTGACCATAACAGCAGACAAACAGCAAAGACTCCTATTATTTTGTTTTGCGATCTCATACTAAAGAACCAAGAAAATAGACGAAATCAATAGGGCAATACTCTCTACACTGCCATTGTAGAGGTAATGAATTAACTGAAAAGCTTGCATTAATACGCCCACCATTGTCCAACGGGTTCGAACTTCAATGGTGATTGCAATGCCTTTGTAAGGCTGTTGCCATTTGCTCACAAACTTCTTGCCATACTGCATCATGCCCCGAACAAAAGAATTGTGCATGGTCGTAGCCCATGATGGCAAAGCATGTGCAGAGCCTGCTGCATAGAGCTCATGAAACCAATAACGATAACTGTTTTCCAAAGCCTTCGTGCCCGAAGAAGATGCATTATAATAAAAGGTTGGAGGATATAGGTGTCATATTTGCAGAAAATGGGCAAAGTCATAAGGTGCATACATCAACCATTCTGTATATCCAAACATGCTGATGAGTGTTCCTGGATGCAACTGATCGAAACGCTCAAGCTTGACAAAAAGTGGCATTCAGTTCGGGAGAACGCGCTGTAGTTGAGCACGACAACATTTGTCTGCCCATTGACAAAGCCTGGAAAATGCAGTATCATCCGACTTTGAGACTTGTGAGATTACTAGCGTATTCCCTTGGCTGGCTGCTTGCGCAATGCTGCAGTGAAAGCACCTTCTTGCTTGTAGCATCTCCACAATCGACAAGCTCGAGGATGACATTTACTGAAACGTTCAATAAAAAGCATTTACTGTGGCGTTTTATCAACCGTGTTTTCATCCTGATATACCTGGAAGATAGTTGCTGTTATATGCCACATCATTCTCTGAGAGTAGAATGGAATCACCAATCGAATGCCTTTAGTTTTACAGAAATCACCAAGAGGTTTCACTTGTTTGCTATACAAGGCCGAATGATTAAATCACATTTGGCTGCATTTGGGTCGAACCAATGTGAGTCTTGATATCAGTGTCAATATTAACATTCCGAGGCATGAACATTGATGTGATAGCCCTCTTTTTCAACTGTTCAAAGCTGTCAGCATACCACGATAATATTCTATCGTACGCTTTCCATCACCATCTACTTGATGCAATGGAAGCATGTACACCCACAGAAAGTCGTGTTATTACTATCAACTTTACCTGCGACTACCCACAACGACAAAGCAAACAAAAGCAATATGTATCTACAAATAAACTTCATCTTAGAAAAATATTTAACTCCAGCTACAAAAATACAAAATATGTCATTACACCATATCTTGTGTTTTTCTTTTTTAGTAACTTTGCAAAAATATAGCTATAAAGAAATGAAAATAAAGATATTAGTTCTGCTCTTTTTACAGTTGATAGGCAGTGTATATGTTTGGGCTGATGATAATCCTGCTGTAGCACCAACTGTAATTATCAAGGATGCTTCTGGAAATGAAAGCCAAGGAGATTGTAATGGATCAGCACCTGTTGAGGCAACTTTTAAGGCAAACCGCAGTCTGTAACTGGTTGGACGGCTTATTACGAATAGCGTTTCAGTTATGAAAGAGAGAATAAGCCCTATCTTATCAGGTATGAAGAGAATACATCCCTATACATTCAGTAGGTCGGGACATCATTCGGTTGTACTCTATGCAAAGTTCACCAATGGCAATGACATTATAGAACAAGAGTGCGACCCGATAAGCATTACGCTGTCAGAGAGCAAACTTGAAATGCCAAATGCCTTTTCTCCCAATGGTGACGGCATCAATGATATTTATCAAGCCAAGTCAACCTATCAGAGCATTATTGAGTTTCATGCTATCATTTACAATCGCTGAGGACAGAAACTCTATGAATGGAATAATATAACTGAGCGGTTGGGATGGAAAGTTCACGGTAAAGATGTCAGCCAAGGGTGTATTTTGTTGCGGTAAATGCGCGTGGCGCCGATGGCAAACGCTATTCTATCAAGCGTGATGTAAATCTTCTAAGAGGTTTACATCGACTCAACAGAGGCAATAGAGCTGGGCAGAAAAACTATCAAAAAGAAGTATTCAGAGAACACAAAATAGAATGATTTCCCTTATGGAAAGAGAGATAAAAACATTAATGTCTGGGGGCACGTGCATAATCTAAAGAATGTCAATGTGCAATCCTCGCAATTCACTGACAGTCATCTACTGGTTTGTCGGGTTCTGGCAAGTCATCATTAGCTTTTGACACTATTTTTGCCGAAGGACAACGTAGATATATGAAACGTTTTCAGCTTATGCACGCAATTTCCTGGGTAACATGGAGCGACCGGATGTTGACAAAATAACAGGTTTAAGCCCAGTATCAGCATTGAACAAAAGACAACGAACAAGAATCCTCGGTCAACTGTCGGTACGACTACAGAAATTTACGATTATCTACGCTTGCTTTATGCACGTGCAGGAACGGCATATAGTTATGCTACTGGCGAGAAAAATGGTGAAGTACACTGAGGAGAAAAGTCATTGAAATGATTACTCATGATTATGTAGATAAGCGTATTTATATTCTTGCTCCTTTGATTAGAAACCGCAAAGGGCATTATCGTGAACTCTTTGAAAGCATGAGGCGCAAGGGATATATCTATATCCGAGTAGACGGAGAGATAAAGGAAATCACGCGTGGTATGAAGACCGACCGCTACAAAAACCATAATATAGAGGTAGTAGTCGATAAGATGCTCGTGGAAGATGTCTCTCGCGAGGCGCCTCGCCAAAAAGTATCACAAAATGCCAGTGAAGCAGGGTGATGGCCTCATTATGGTATTAGATAAAGATAGCGGTGAAGCCAAATTCTTCTCTAAACGCCTTATGTGCCCGACTTCTGGAATTTCCTATAAAGACCCCGCACCAAATATATTCTCATTTAATTCACCAGAGGGGGCATGTCCACATTGCAAAGGATTAGGCTATGTCAACGAGATAGATCTAAAGAAAGTAATCCCCAATGACAAGATAAGTATACGCGAAGGAGCTATTGCCCCATTGGGGAAATATAAGAATCAGATGATATTCTGGCAGATAGATGCTATTCTTCAGAAGTATGACTGCAATCTCAAGACTCCCTTTGTAGATATTCCACAGGATGCTGTTAATGAGATTTTATATGGCAGTCTGGAGAACTTGAAGATTGACAAGGGCTTGTTCCTACTTCTTCAGACTATTTTGTGGCCTTTTGATGGTATTATTAAATACCTGCAGACCGTTATGGAAACCGACGAATCGGCTGCAGGAAAGAAGTGGGCCGATCAGTTCATGGCTACGACAGAGTGCCCAGAATGCAAGGGACAACGCCTTAACCGTGAGGCGCTCTCCTATCGCATTTGGGATAAGAACATTACAGAGGTAGCCTGTCTTGATATCAATGACCTCAAGGAATGGCTTGAACATGTGGAAGAACACATGGAAGTTCAGCATAAAAAAATAGCTACCGAGATACTTAAAGAAATCCGAACGCGTGTGAACTTTCTGTTGGAAGTGAAGGCTCGACTATCTCCTCACTCAATCGGCAAAGGTGCTACCCTTTCGGGCGGAGAAAGCCAGCGTATTCGCTTAGCTACACAGATAGGAAGTCAATTGGTCAATGTACTTTATATCCTTGATGAACCGAGTATCGGTCTGCATCAACGTGACAATGACCGTCTCATCCGCTCACTTAAGGAACTGCGCGACCTTGGTAACACTGTAATTGTTGTTGAACACGATGAAGATATGATGAGGGCCGCTGACTGGATCATAGACATTGGACCAAAGGCAGGAGCGCAAAGGTGGTGAAGTTGTATCAAGGGACGCCCTGAAGAATGCTTTTAAACAGCATACCATCATGCTGAATATCTGAACAGTGAACGTAAGATAGAAATACCATCCGAACGTCGTAAGGGCACTTGGGAAACGATATAAAGATTTTCGGTGCAAAAGGAAATAATCTCAAAAATGTGGATATTGATTTTCCATTAGGCAAGTTGATTGTTGTCACCGGAGTATCAGGCTCTGGGAAATCTGCCTTATCAATGAAACACTCCAGCCCATTCTCTCTCACCATTTCTATCGTTCGTGAGCCTGCGCCATATGACAAGGTGGAGGGATTGACAATGTGGATAAAGCGGTCAATGTTGACCAGAGTCCCATTGGAAGAACACCACGCAGTAACCCCGCAACTCTACACGGGGTATTCAGTGATATTCGAAATCTTTTCAGTCAACTTGCCTGAAGCAAAGATACGAGGTTATAAAGCCAGGGCGCTTTTCTTTCAACGTGAAAGGTGGTCGTTGTGAGGCTTGTGGCGGTAATGGCTACAAGACAATTGAGATGAATTTCCCTGCCCGATGTAATGGTTCCATGTGAGGTCTGCCACGGCAAACGTTACAATCGAGACACTTGAAGTGAGATATAAGGGTAAATCCATTGCTGATGTGCTCGATATGACGATTAATCAGGCCGTGGAATTCTTTGAGAATGTGCCGACTATTCTGCCGAAAATCAAGACATTGCAGGATGTAGAGTCTGGGGTATATCAAGCTTGGACAGAGTTCAACGACACTCTCAGGTGGTGAGAGTCAGCGCGTAAAGTTAGCTACAGAACTGGCTAAAGCGTGATACGGGCAAGACGCTTTATATCCTTGATGAGCCGACAACAGGACTTCACTTTTGAGGATATCCGTATTCTGATGGATGTGCTGCAAAACTCACTGACTGTGGCAACACTGTGATTATTATTGAACACAACTTGGATGTTATTAAACTAGCTGACTATCATCGATGTTGGTCCTGAGGAGGGCGAGGGTGGTGGAACAATTCTTACCACAGAACACCTGAAGAAATAGCATAAGAGTAAGTTGGGGTACACCGAAATTCTTAGCTACGCATTAAAAAGCATGAGGAGTGGTTTATAAGGAAAGTTCAACTTGCAGAGATAATTAATATAGACTGCAGGGGACTTCATTTACCTTAAAAACATGTTTTCATGACGAGATACTTTCGGGAGATTGGCTCATGAATACTGCCAAGTTCGGGATAAAGTAATTGGAAACTATTACAAACAAGATTAATCTCCGAGAATGTAATTCATATCAGTTTGCATGGCAACTTGACATAGATTACACTGCATTTTTGACTCAAGTTACACGGTGAAAATGACTCAAATTGCGAGGTGACCAAATGAGCTCAAATTAGCGCGTGATTCAATACAAATTATAACGTTATGTAATGTGACAGCTTATTTTTATCTTACCTCGAACTGAAGTATAGAATCTGCAAGTTGATTTAATCAAATAGTTGTATGTAAAAGTGAAAGAGGAGTTTTCGATATAGCTCCTCTCCTTGTTCACTGAGTGATTCCGTTGGGATTCAGACCCAAGACCCACAGCTTAGAAGGCTGTTGCTCTAATCAACTAGGCTACGGGAACCCCATAGTATAAAAACGAATACAAAAGTAATCTTTTTCCATGAGATATGCAAATATTCTCAAAAGTTTTTCTAACTTTGCAGCCATATTTTAATAAGGGAGATAACAAAATGCAATACTTCATTATTGAGAATGGTGCCCAAGCAGGTCCATTCACACCAGAAGAACTTGTTAATACAAAAGCTATCACTGCTGAAACCTTAGTTTGACAGATGGTTTGAAAGACTGGACACCAGCGTGGCAGATAGAGGAAATCAGATTGGCCATGGAGACTCGTACCAATTCTCAGCAGACTCCTCCACCCGTTCCGCCAACTATGCAGGTTGCTTCTGCGCAGAATAAAGAGCAAATGCCTAAGAAGAGCTACAAGACCTTCTGGTACTCTATTTTGGCAATTGTCCTGTTTGCCTACTCTGTTCTCATGGTAGCTAATCTAACAAGCAAGATCATAAGGAGCTATCAAACAGAAGTGACAACAGCTATTACTAAATTGGCTGACAGAAACAATCAAGATAACGACATTTTTCTATGGGACTCAAGATGCTGACTAATCTCTTTGCCAGCAGTACGGTTGATGCTCACCTTAGATCAAATTCTCAATTACCACAACTATCTGATTTATTCTTCCACAGATGTTACCTTTGATGGCGAACAACATAAAAGTCTCATATGGAATTCTTTTGGGACATCTATTCACCTCTGAAATGCACGATGATGATGGTGAGGATTATGAGCAGTTAATCAGAATGGTCAGAAGAATTCGTCTATAGACAATGCAGACCAAAAGTCGGTAAAGCGACAGCGAAGATGTTGAAAATAGTAGACAAAAAGCCATCAGTAAGATGCTGATAAATTAGTTGATAAAGTCGTAAGAAAGTCGAAGATAAGATAAACGAAGAACTGAATAGAAACTTGATGAAGTTTCTGATTGAGTACAGAAAAACGTTATGATAAAATTATAAAGGCATTAGGACTTTAATTTCCTCTCCTCTATTTTCAAGAATAAAATGATAGACAGTTCTGCTTTTCAAGGGAGGCTACATATTATACACTTGGATGTAAACTGAATTTTTCAGAGACATCCACGTTTGAGTAAAATGTTATCAGATATGGGTGTTGTGACCGCAGCAAAGGGGAAGAGGCTGATATTTGTCTCCATCAACACCGTACGATGTTACAGATGTTGCCGACCATAAGTGCAGCAGAGCTATTCATGAAAGTGGTACGTGAGAACTTGGAGCATTTATTGTGTAGACAGGTTGTTACGCAACTCTGAGTCTGAGCGGGTAAGTAGAGATACCAGGGAGTATCTTGTGCTTGGTTCAAATGAGAAAAGCAAATCTCATTCAATATCTAAATGATGCTTTTATTGATAGGACAGCAGGCACCGCACAGCATAAAGTATCACGCTGTCAGAACTAAAAAGATATCAAGACTTTCCAGGCATCATGTTCAAGAAACGTACCCGATACTTCCTGAGGTACAAGATGGTTTGCAATTATTTCTGTACTTACTGTGCAATTCCTCATGCACGTGGCTTTCCCGCAACCCAATAGCGTCATGGTTGCACAAGCAGAAGAGGCTGCAGCTGAAGGTGAAAGGAACATTGCTTACGAGGGTAAATATCGGCCCATTTTGGTGAAAACCACACTCATGATTCATCGATCTTGTCGAGGCTCTGGATAAGGTAGAAGGTATTAAACGCTTTCGCATCAGCAGTTTAGAACCCGATTTAATAGATGACGATCTGATGGCTTTCTGTGCAGAGGCCGGGCATCATGCCTCATTTCCATTCCACATTGCAGGTGGTAGCGATGCCGTTCTTAGCTGATGCATCGCCGATATGACAGCAGCCATTTGCACATAAATAGAACTCATCAAGAAAGTGTGCCAGATGCTTCATTGGAGTTGATGTCATGGTAGCAGTCAGAGGTGAGAAAGCCCGAGTATTTTGAAGACTGTTATCAGTTTTCTTGCCCATCTTCCCGTTACGCAACCGCATGTCTTTCCCCTATAGTGAACGCCCGGGAACGAGTGCATTATCCATTCTCGTATGTCGTTGAAGAAAAGGATAAGAAGTTGCGTTCTAAGCGTCTGCTGGCCTCTAAGCGATACTCAGACACAAGACTTCTATCAGCAGTTTATTGGCGCAGAACGCGAGGTGTTGTTTGAAAAAGCACCACGTGAAAGCTATGCACGGCTTTTACGGACAATTATATCCGCGTCGAATGCCACCATCACAGGCTCGTACAGAATATGACAACGAACTCATGCGTCATAAAATTAGGTGAATTCAACTACGATAAATCATGCTTGAGAGCAGAACTAATCTAATGAAAACACATGAAACTTGCGATTGTGATTTTGAACTGGAATGGAAGAAGATGCTCAAACAATACCTTCCCTGTCTGTATGCGTTATTCTTCAACACAAGCAAAGATTATTGTGGAGATAATCTGCCTCAACAGATGGTTCTGTTGCCATGTTGAAAGAAGACTTCCTCGAGGGCTCGAAAATCCTTTCATTAAATAAGAATTATGGCTTTGCAGAAGGCTAACTAAGCACTCAAAATGTTGATGAATACTATCTGCTATTGAATTCTGATGTCAGAGTCATGAAAACAGCTCACTCCCCTTACTGACCCATAGTGGATGAGCATTCAGATGTGCAGCCTGTCAACCCAAACTACTATCAGTGAGCAATCCGAAATGCTTTGAATATGCCGGTGCTGCAGGAGGTTTCATCGACCGTTTGGGCTACCCTTTCTGTCGAGGAAGAGTGTTCGATATTGTTGAAGAAGACCATGGTCAATACGATTCGATTGCCGATATCATGGGCTGCTGTGTGCATGTCTGCTGATTCGTTCGAAAGATTACTGACGATGGTGCTCTTGATGGTCGTTTTTGCCAACGAGAAATTGATCTCTGTTGGCGGCTTCGGTTGCTGGGGCAGAAGAATTGTATGCATTCCCAATAGCGTGGTCTATCGCGTTTGTGGCGGTACGCTCCTGAAGTAAATCCGATGAAAACGTCTTGAATTTCGCACTAATCTGACCATGCTCTATAGAACCCGCCGATGAGATGAACTGAAAACTATCATGCGACTTCGTTTCTTCCTTGATTATCTTTCGCAGCATGCAAACACTTATTTTCAATCGTAACATAGCTGATTTCATATTCATGCAGGCGCGTCACGCTTTAGCATATGTAGCGTCATGACTTTGTTGAAGATCGAAAACGGCTACAACAACAACGGATTAATCCGAGAGTTGATGAACGAAAAGACTTCTCTTTGCTCTCAGCAGTTCTGGCCAGACATGGGACGAAAAACGTTCTCGCTATCTTGGATGCCTGCCCATAATTTTGACTTGGGGCAGAGCAAATGTTCTTCCATTTTCCTTCAAATAGGCAAAACCAATCTTGGGCTTTGAGTGAACATCATGTTTCAGTTGTCACTTGAATAAGTGAGACATACTTCAGAGACCCATTATAGGAGTCAAGACATAGGCATCATTGATACTGTCGCAGGCGAAGTTCTTCCGCAGAAATAATCTTTTGGAACACTATATTCCCATTCCCAAAGTCTCTAATTTTACGCGCAGTCGTATCTTTTGAAGGCCAATTCTTTCCCCACAATCCCCGCAACCTTTATGGTCTGAAAGTTTTTCTGCACCCGAAATGCATCAAACCAGTTGCAAAACGTGTCTTTTTCCTTTCGGATTTATCCACGCTTCCCACGCTTAAATCCCTATGGCTACATATAAGGTATAACGCTCTCAGAGACAAATCCTTCGTTCTCCCTCTTCCAAAAGCCAACCTCCTATCGGTCAGTTCAATGATTGTTCTCACCGGACCTTGAGTTACCATCGCCGTCCTCGATATGCAACATCTTCCAACATCTGCTCTTTTCGACAGATCCCATCCACCGGAGTGCACCCAAGCCCATGCTGTTTCAGTCCATAGAATATCGTCTCCAAATCCTTGCAATGACTCTTTGGTCGTATAAAACTGTCTCGTGTAACTCAAGCCTAAACGCTTCTTCCCCATACGTCGAGGTTCAGCCGTTTATCAAATAAATGCGCAATGCTATCAATTCATTTTCAAAATGCCACCCCATGGTGATGCAACAATGATAGCTGTCTTTCAGCTCTTTCCCAACTTCAATTTGTTGTATATATAAATCCTGCTTGTTCTTTTCTTTTTATTTTGGGATTTCTCAATAAGGTTCGGCGTATGTGCGATGCGTACGTTTTCTGCGTACTGCTTCTTCAACACAACTTTTATAGTTATAGGCTTTGCCTCCTTTCAGCTCGGCAAGGAAACACATTTCATCATTTATCCGTCACCATCCAAAATCATCAAGTTGAGATGGAAGCTCCTTTTGTCATTAAAATAAACAGAAGAACAGGAAACCCAAGGATATCCCTTCAGGGAGACGACTCTGGATAATTGGACAATGAAAAGCTTACCCGAATATTTTGATGTTCACGGTAAACGTTTCTGTATCAGGCTGAAGCATGTAAAGCCAAACTGATAAATAAAATGAGCATAGGACGTCCTGTTTTCATTAGTAATACTGATAGAAGTTTATGCTGCAAAAATAAAATGTTTTGATTTAACGCCCTATTTTTATTAATTTTGGCTTTTAATGTGCCTTTTTATAGCCTTTATTTTAAGTTTTTAGCAAAATATTTGCTATTGAAAATAATTTTTAGTATTTTTGCCTGTGAGATTTTAAGATAACCCAAACGTTTGAGAAAGATAATTACTATAGTTGTTTGCAATAATATTGCTTTGTGTGGCTTGTGAAATGAAGCTGAAATCCAACGATGATGCGCAAGACAGAAAAATAGAAGTCGTGCGTTACGATCGTCTGCAGCCGTTATCTGACTTCATGTGACTTTTCTGCTTTGCAGAAATGAACACAGAGTATGCCATAGAGACTCGAACGCTGGTTGAAAATGTATGCAAATTGGGAGCCGTCTATGAGCCGGACATCAGCAGTCGCTTTCTTAATTTTTATCAAGACACTGTTTTACAGACTGTTATAGCAGATGTAGAAACTCAATATGCCAACATGGATGACATCAACAAGTCACTGACACGAGTTTTTGATAAAGCCCAGGAAAAACAATTGCCTAACTTTACTATCCGAAGATATATGCACAGATTGGAGCCTTTGATCAGAGTATAATTGTGGGTGAAAATATGATTGAGTGTTTCTCTTGATAAATATTTGAGAGGACTCATCCGTTTATTCAAAAATATTATTCAAAAGAGTCAACGCAACCATGAAGCGAGAGATATTGTTCTCGACTGCCTGAATTTCTATCTGTTGACCTATCCCGTAAAAAGAACTTCTGACAAGAAGAGTCAGCAGGAGAAAGACATGCGCATGGCTCGTGTCATGTATGTTAATGAACTGTGGGACAAAAGGTTTTCTCAACCCATTATGTCAGCTTGGTAGAAGATTATCTGCAGACAATATAGGACGTAGTTGGCTGACTTTGCTGAAATTCTAAGCAAGAGTTCCTTGACATGAAGCAACAGACAGCATTGAGTATGCCTACGTTGCGCCAATTCATTATAACATAAATTCAAAGCAGAGCTAATCCCTGTGCGAGACAGCCTTGCAATTTGCGCAACTACCTTTGCACTAATCCGATGAAGAAAAATCGAAGTTGGTGCAAACTGACTGACAATGAGCACGAAACGGAACGATTTGACATAAAATTTGCCTCTGTTCGTAAAGGGCAGCAATATGCAGATTCAGGGCAAAAGTTCAGTTACTAAACCGTTACCCTATTTTTGCCATAGGTAACGACGGAGCAATGTCAGGTAACTGAATTATTTTCGCCCGTGTGGCTGTTGCTTCGGTCGGCAGTTTTCTGCATAAGTGAAGAACGCTTTAATTCGGGTAACTTTGCCCATAAAAATTAAGGCGTATGAAAATAGAGAAAATGAAGGTGCTGCTCTACCTCAAAAAGAGCGGTCTGGACAAGTCAGGGTAAGGCTCCGATTATGGGGCGCATTACATCGGTCGTTCCATTGCGCAGTTCAGCTGCAAGCTGTCCCTGAACCCCTGATTTGTGGAATCCCTCGTGAAAAGTAGAATGGACGGCAAGAGCCATGAGGCGGTGGAGGTGAACGGCAGGCTGGAGAACTTGCTTATTTCCATTCAGGTTGCCTATCAGTCTCTGCTATCCAAAGGTTGCCCATTTGACGCAACCGATGTGAAGGGTTGTTTCAAGGCAGCGTACAGGCACGCTGCATGCTCACCGAAAGGCTGGACATGCTCATCAAGGAGAAGGAAAGTCATGTTGGCATAGACATCAAGGAAGGAGCCATACGGCTACTCATTCCACCCGAATCCATTTGCAGAGATTTATACAAAGGAAGTACAAGGTATCGGACTTGGCTTTCTCACAACTCACGGAGCAGTTTATCTACGATTTCAGACAGTACTTTGTGGGTGAGTGTGGCTTTCAGGAATGTACGTTCTATAATGCCGCCACCTTTTTGAAAAACGGTATGCAGGCTGGCATACCGCGAGGGGTTGGCAGACACGCTCCTTTTGACAAGGCGAAAATATCAAAGGAGACAACAAACGCCAAAAAGCTCTTGACAGGGAAGCATTGGACAAGTTGAAGGTCCTCCGCTTTCGAGGACTTGGAGGAGGAAATGGAAACGGCAAGGGACATTTTCCTTTTTGCCTGTTATGTCGGTGCAGCTTTATTGCGACCTGATGGAACTGAGCAAGTCCCATCTTGTCCGTGATGACGAGGGCAGCCTCTGGCTGAAGTTCAACCGTCAGAAGACAGGAGTTCTCTGTCGCGTCAAGTTACTGCCTGAAGCCATACGGCTGATAGAAAGATTTCACAGCGATGAAAGGGAAACGCTGCTTCCTTTCATCAAGTACAAGAACTATCAGAGTTGCCTGAAAGCCCTCAGGCTGCGTGCAGGCATATCCTTTTCCTTTACCACGCATACCGCAAGACACACTCTGCCACGCTCATCACGCTTGAACAGGAGTACCCATAGAGACGGTGAGCAAGATGCTGGGACATTCCAACATAAGCATGACGGAACGCTACGCAAAGGTAACACCCCAGAAACTCTTTGAGGAATTTGACGTTTCCTTTTCTTTCACCGAAGACATGCAGCTGGCTATCTAATCCTTATCACAATTATTTTTATTTATTATCCTTTCTTTCAAAACATCAAGACAATGAGAAGTACATTCAAGATACTGTTCTATATCAACAGACAGAAGACAAAGGCAGACGGGCGGGACAGTCATCCTCTGCCGTATCACCATAGACGGAAAGAGTACCGCCATTACCACAGGCGAGGAATGCAATCCTCCGAGTGGAACTCTAAGCAGGGGCTTGACAACCGACAGGAAGACCAGCCAAAGGCTCCATGAGTTCAGGGAACTTGTGGAAAAAGACCTATCGGGATATTCTCGTAAGGGACGGAGTGGTAAGCGTGGAACTCATCAAGAACCATTTACAGGGGCATAGCCACCCATCCGACAACCCTCCTTGCTATGAGCAGGGCGGAACTGCAAATGGTCAGAGAGAGCGTAGGCAAGTCAAGGACAGAGGGAACGTACCTGAACCTATCTCATGCAGACAGGAATCTCCATGAGTTTGTCAGAGACAAAGGAGTGCAGGACATCCTTATTGAGGGCAATCACGGAGGACTTGTTTGAGGAATACCGTTTCTACCCTCAAAAGCGTGGACTGAAAGGAACGACCATCAACAACTATCTCTGCTGGCTAAGTGATGATGTACCGTGCGGTCAGTCAAAGGCTCATTCGCTGTAATCCTTTTGAGAATGCCAAGTATGAGAAAGCGGAACAGAAGATACGCTTTCTGCAAAAGAGCGATGTTGCCAAACTGGCATGGCATTGAGAGTAATACGATAAGGGGAAGCAGAACAAGCAAGACGGATGTTTATCTCTCATGCTTTACAGGCTTGGCTGTTGCTGATATGGAACATCTGCAATATGGACACATCCACATGCAGCCGACGGACAGAGATATATCCGCAAGGAACGGCAGAAGACAAAAGGTGGAGTTTGTAGTACCGCTGCATCCCCATAGCGAAAGCCATCATCAAGCATGCAAGGCGGAGCAGGAAAAGAAGACACAAAGAACGAAGACGGTGAAAGGAACAAGGACAACGACCTTGTCTTTTCACCGTGATTGCAGCCGTAGTGTGATGGTGCAAAGCTGAGCATCGTGGGCAGAGCTTGTGGTATCAGAGAGCAGTTGTCCTACCACATGGCGAGGCACACGTTGGCACGCAGTGAGTTTAAGTGCAGGAATTCCCATAGAGCATTGCCAAGATGATGGGACACGCCTCTATTGCAAGCACTCAAATCTACGCACAGGGTTACTGATAATAAGATTTCGAAGGATATGGATAGGTTGATAAGGAAATATCAGACAAAGGAAACGAAGGAGGAAAGCCGTATGAATGTCAATCATCATCAAACTAAAAAGAGACCAGCTGTTATTTCGAGTGGAGGCGATATGCAAATCATTTGTAAAGGCAAAAGGGTGAAATCAGCCATGACAGAGAGTGAGCTTGTAGATTTCTTCGGTGTAACATGGAGGAAACTCAATCATCGTCTGCAACTTCTACTAAAAAGTCTCTCCCCTGCAACCCGACGAAAGGGATACAGGGGAGCAGGAAGTCTACGTGAAATGGACGAGCTAGAGGTTATGCTCCGCTTTATCCGCTTTACAATCATCATCGCTTTGTCTTATCAATTGGGCAGCTACGGAAATCCACTTGTTCAGGAAAATACATCTGTCGAGACAGAGCTGCACACGCATCTGCACACTGCTAGATGGACTGGCATGATATACCTTTTCACCGATATCAGTCGACATAGCAAAAAAGATATCAATTGATAGAAAAAAAGTTAGAATCTAGTTTAGACATCATTTCACTCGATATCATCTACTTTTCTTCTACGTACATATCTTTATTTTCAGATAAGTTTCAGGTATTAAAATGGAATCAGAAACTACTTCATCTTCACCCACGCTTTCGAGTTCTTACCATACATGGCAAACTTGCCTTTGTTGGCATGGAAATAGTCATGCCGACGGTTAGTTCTATATCGTCGTTGAGAGAATAGGAGGCGGAAGGCGGTTGAAGATGCCGCCGTTTGCCACGTCGATGTAGGCAAAGGTGGAGAGTTTCAGCGTGTTGTGCAGCAGTTCCTTTGAGAGTCTTGCTGTGGCAAGTCCGGCATTGCGATAGACGGAGAGCGCTGCGATTGCCCGATGTGTATATGGCAATACTGCACGCTGATGTTCCAGTCGTTACCCGGATACCAGTCTACCCCTGCAAGGGCGTTGAGGGTGTTGCGCCGCACGGCATTCTGCCCCAAACCACTTCCTTGTGCCTCGCTCATGTACCGGCGACTTCGGCGCGGAGGACAAACTGACCGACGGGCAGTGAGCAGTCGGCACCCAACATCGTCATACGGCGGTACTGTCCGTTGATGTGGAGCGTCCTTCCATCGCCCGACAGGGCAGGGCAAAGGGCGGGCAACTTTGTTCCACGTCCGCAAGGCACTCACGGAGAAGTCTATTCCGCTGAGATTGACGCTTGCCCGTCCGCCAAACTCCATATTCTTGATTTTCTTCTCCGGCTTGCCGCTTTCCAAGTCGGTGGTATAGGCTGTAGTAGCAGATGGCAGGCGTATTGCCCACGGATTGCGCTCGTCTGTCGGCAGACATGAAAGAAGTTTACCACAGGATTGCACACGGCTTCGAGGGTGACCGAACCTCTTGTGTATTTTGCACGCAGTCCGTTGACGGGCATGCGAATGTCGTCGTAGTCTTGTGCGAGAAACTCGCATAATCGAACGGCGACACGCAATCGGTAACGCGCAGTGCATCCGCCACGCCCCATACGACAATCTGCCGCCCGACGCGCAGGTCGAAGTTGCCCTTTGCACAAGAGAGATAAGCCTCGCGCAATTCCAGTCCTGTGCGTTCTTTCAATATTCCGTTGTAGGTGGCGTTCAGGGATAGGAAGAGCGAAAGCCCCCTTTTCTCGAGTTTGAGTTCTCCCCGCGCCCGAGTCCGCGAAGCCATCCAGTCGGTCCGTCCCTCCGTCCTGACGGCATGGTAGTATCAAGAAAACCTTTCACCTGCACCTGCAAGGCGTTATCGTCTGATGCTTCGACCGTTTCCTGCGGAGTGCATTCCGAACCGATGGTGTCGCTATCGGCCGGCAATGTATTATCGATTTGGGCCGCTGCCTGCACCGAGAGTATCGGCACAAGCAAGAGCATAAATAGTTTCATATCAGAGTCCTTTCTCCAGTTGGGAAACGGTGAAAAAGGTTGAGCGATAGCTTATGTTGAACTTCTGATTGTCCATACGGATAATGGTTTTTGTGTCCCGTCTGTACATTCTCCATCTGCATAAGTGCATCGTCCAGAAGCCCTGCACTTTATTTATGTTGGAAATCGTGAGCCTACGGTGCAGCTTGTTCAGTTTGTCGTAGTATTCCGCCTTTACCGCCATCAGGCAGTCCTGCCGAACCCAGGTGACGCGGCGTGTGTAAATCTCGTCCTTGTCGTTGGGTACCGACTCTACCACCCAACATTTTTGACCGCCCAACATTTCTTCGCGCAGAAGCGTATGCTTTTCTTCGTCCACGCTGCGGGCGCTCATATCGTTGTAGGGTAAAGTCGCTGCCCATGAAGTAATCGGTTTTCGACGACTTCCGCTGATGCGCCTCGTCTTTTTCATTGCCGGAAGATAGAGCCACTTATCGTCCACCTTGGCGGTATTGTCGTAATCCCAAGTGAGGAATCCCGTACCCTTCACGTCGCCGGGATAGGTGAAGAACATGATTTTCTTCGTATCATTGCCTATGTCCATTGCCCACGATTCGAGTTTCCTCACGCTTGTGACCGCTCTTCTGAATGAGCGTCATTTTCGATGGTGGCATAACGTGTGTCACCGTCTGCGCGGTTTCTTACTTTCTGCATGATGTCTCTGCCCGACAGCCCTGCTGCCTGCGCGCCGCACACCGCCAGTATGGAGATGAGCAGCAATGTGAAATGTTTTGTTTTCATATCGTTATATTTTTATGGTGTTTTTGTTGTTATCAAGGAAATTCATTTTGATCGTTCCATGAGAAGTCCTCTTGTCTGTTCCCTGGAAGTCCGTTTGTCGTTCCTAGGGAAGTCCGCTTTGCCGTCCTGAGGAAGCCTCAGTCGATCATTCCCGAATACACGGAGATACTTGAAAAGAATTGGCGTGAGAAAGAGGTCTGCACAGCAGGGCCGACATCATACCGGCAACAGCCAGAATGCCCCAGTGCGCATCTGTGTGCCATCGGAGAAGACGAAGCCTGTAAACGTAGCCGAGATGACGACTGTGGACATGACGATGGCGAGTCCTTCGGTGCGGAAGGTTCGGTTGATGGCTTCTGCATAATTGCCGCACCTGTCATATGCCACATGGCTGTGGTTGATGAAGTGGATAGTGTCGTCGACAGCGATACCCAAGACCATCGGAATGAGCGAGGCTGTCATCATATCGAGCGGATAGCCCCCAACCCATCATACCGCCCACGATGATGGCGGGGGCAATGTTCGGTATCATCCCAACGAGCCCCACTTTCCAGTTGCCGAAGACAAGCACGAGGATAACGCCGATGACCAGACCGACAACAGCATCGACCACATCTGCCCGCGCTCCACTACTGCTGCATCACGGTGAACTGCGGTATGCTGCCCACCACCGAGACGTATGCGCCGGGAAAGAGTTTGCGCGCCTCCGCTTGTAAGTCGTTCATTTCCTTTTCCGCCTCGTTGGAGTTATAGTCTTTCATCTCCAACTGCAACCGCAGCCGCTTGTAGTCGTAATCCATCCAGTATTCCGACCCGTACCGCCCGCATTCTCCTAGAGCAACAGCAACTGCGCCACCATATCGGCATTGTCGGAATACGGTAGAACTGCTGCTTGTTGCCGTTGAGCGTACAGTTCATGTCCTTCACGATGTCGGTGATGGAATTAGGCGTTTCGTCAGCTTGTAGCCACCCTGCAATCTCCGCCAGTCGGTCGAGTTTCTGCAAATTCTCCGGCTTCTTGGCGTCGTTGTCGTGCGGCAAGGTAATCATAAGGTCATAGGGAATATATCGAACCGAGTTCGGTTTCGCAGAGGTCGAGGAATTTCTTTACGTATGGAATCTTCCGCCCCATCGTCTTTTCGATGTCGAACGCCGGCTCGATGGAGAAGAGTCCGATACCGCAGAAGATGGTCAGCACAACCGACGAAACGACAATGGAACGATGCCTGCGCATCACGAAAACTGCCAAACTGTTCGAATCGTTTGCCGATATATCCTTCAAAAACTCTTCGACATATCGGCGGCGGGCTCGCGGTCCTTACCGAACGACAACAGGATGGGTGTGAGCAGCAGGCAGGTGAGCAGCACGGCAAGCAGACAGAGCGAGGTGTTGATGCCGATGGCTCGCATCGGTACTATCTTCATGGACAGGAACGTCATCATGGCAGCCACGGTGGTGAGTCCCGACAGCAACACGCCCCAACCGGTTTCGCTTACGGCTTCTTGATGGATTCCCTGCGCTTGCTCTGTTTCTGCAAACTGCGTCTTGAAAGAAATTGTACGGTGAATGTTGTAGGCGATGGAGCAGGCAAAAGTCAGTATCACGGCAATCATTGTTGTGGTCATGTCGATGTAAATGCCCGTCCAGCCGATGATGCCGAAACCGATGAGCAGTCCGAACACGGACGTGAGCAGTGGTGCAACAACGCCGCGCAGCGAACGGGTTACGATGAGCATCACAGACGATGGAGATGATGAAGGCAAGAGGAACAGTCGCCCCAGTTCGCTTTTTGAGATAAACGAATTTCTCGTAGCCCAGATAGGGGCATTCCCGCAGCGTTGGGCGACAGTTCGGCGTATTTCGCCTTGCCGATGATGTGTCCCGCTTCTTGCCCGTAATCATGTCGGGCGCAATGTCGCTCGTCTTCTTCCACACGCTGTCTTCGGGGAACGTCGCAGTTTCACCGCAATCCACGTCATCGTGCCGTCGTTTGACACCATCTTCTTTTGCCAAATACGGTTTGCTGTACGCTTTCTGCCGGATTACGTTCAGCGAAGCGGCATCAGACGGTATTTCGTCGGGGACAATCTATTCGATGGTCATCCCTCCTCCGTACCTACGGCAAACTCAATATCGGTGAGCGACGTTACCTTTGTCGGCATACGGCAGGCTGTCTTTCAGTTCGTTGCTCAGTTCGCGAATGAGCGTCAGGCTGCGTTGGGAGAAGATGTCCTTGTTTTTCACCAGCACCGCCACATAGTAGTCGTTGCCGAAGATGAGACTTGAACTCATTGGTCTTGAGCGAGCATCGGGTCGTCGCTCACGAAATAGTCGTCGAACGAAGTTTTCATCACGATGCGCTTCGCTCCCACAAACGAGAAGGCGACGATGACTGCGAACAACGCACCGACCACAAGCCGGTGGCAGAGTATCCAGTCTGCCAACTGCTTGAATTTACTGTTGATTTTACGATTTTCATTGTTGTTTTTATCTTTGTTGTATTACTATTTCTGAACGGTTGTCTGTATCTCTGATCTCGAACGTCGTATTATATCTGACGGTGTTAAGAACGTTTAATCTATGCGCATTGGACACGTTTGTCCAACTAATTGGACCCTGTTTGTTCAGCTCATTGGACTCATCTGTCCAACTTATTGGACAAACGCGTCCAATTTCGCATAGTCGCCATACGCGTCGTAAAGCCATAGGCTGTTGCTGTTTGCCATAATCCTTTGCGAGCGATTGGTGTAGGTATCATTGCCGTTTATCCTGTTGCAGACGAACCATGTGGGCGAACTCGCCGTTGCGAGTCAACAGCTCGTCGGGTGTGCCCTGTTCGCTCACCGTTCACGCCACTCGGCACCACGATGTGGTCGGCATTGCGGACGGTGCGCATACGGTGGGCGATGATGATAACGAGTCTTTGTTGCGCACCAGTTCGAGATACCCGCTTGTATTTTCGTCTCGTTCTCGGCATCAAGAAGCTTGCGGTGGCTTCGTCGAGAAGTATGATTGGGGCATTCTTCAGCAGGGCACGGGCAATGGAAATGCGCTGCCGTTCGCCACCCGAAAGGGTTTCGCCGTTTTTCGCCGATGACGGTATCGTAGCCTTGCGGCATTCGGCTGATGAGTCGTCACCTGCGCCAGTCGGGCGGCGTGGCGCACTTCCTCGTCGGTGGCGTTGCGCTTGCCGATTCGGATATTGTCGGCAATGAGGGCGATGAACAGCAAAACGTCCTGAAAAACAATGGAATAGTGTTTCAGCAGCGTTTCAGGGGTCAATCTTCGAGATGTCGTTTCCGCCCACGAGAATTTGTCCGTCGATGTCCCAAAAGCGTGCGGCGAGCTTGGCAGTGGTGCTTTTTGCCCCCACCCGACGAGTCCCTACGAGGGCGGTAACGGTGCCTTGGCGTGCCGTGAACGAGACATTGTGCAGCACTTGCTTCTCGGTTTCGTAGAGCAAAACTTTACGTTGCGGAACTCGATGTCGTAGTTTTTCGAGTTGTACGGCTGCACTTCCCTCCTGCGTGGGCATGCTTTCTATTTCCTTCATACGGTTGATGCGCACGTCGAGGAAGAGAAGGGCAGGAAGTTGCACACTTCGATAATGGGATTGTAGACCATTGCCGATGCTAAGAGGTAGCCAAGTAGGTGAATACCGACACTTCGCCCTGCTGCAACAGCCACGCTCCCACCAATATAACGGTGGGCATGCCGAGCTTGAGCAGCATTCCGGCGAGGTTGAGGAAGACTCCTGCCACGAGTTCGCCGCGCACAAGCTCGTGTTCGTAGCCCTTCAGCCGCTTGTCGAAGCTGCGGCAGTATGCCTGTTCGCCACTGTACGACCTTATTTCCTGCATACATTCAAGCCTTCTGTATCTGTTCGGTTACGCACGCTTCACTTTATAGTGCTGGACGAAGGCTTTGTGGAGCTGACGGCGCGACAACAGCAGGGTGGTTACGGCGAGCGGAACAACCCAAAAGAGGGCTAAAGCCAAGTGCCAGTTGTAGGAGAACATGCCCACGGCGATGATGACGACGCTCAGAGCCGACGCAAACAGCTGGGGAACAGCGTGCGAGAAGGTTTTGCTCGAGCATCGTGCAGTCTTCCATCACGGTAGAGGTGAGGGTCGGAAAGGTTGCGCTCGCCGAAGAAAGCGAGGGGCAGTCGGCGCAGCTTTTCTGCCACTCCGATGCGGCGTTGCGCACTCTCGTTGTAGACGGTGGTGTAGGTGCTGTCGTACTGTCGGAGGGCTATGAAGAACATAAACACTGCCAAAAAAACTGCCACAAGCACATAGAACCACAGCGTGTGCGGCTCGGTGGAGGGCTTGGCGTCGATGTGTTCCATGAGGAAGAAGAACAAATAGGTGGGCGGCAGCATCAATGCGAGGTTCATCAATGTAGAGAAGGCGATGCCTTTCCGCAAGTCTTTCGCTCCTTTTTCGGTGAGGGCGAACCGTTGTTGAAGATATTTTATCATAATCTTGTGTCCTTTCTGTTTAGGTTTAGGTTTATAGTTTCCATGCCACCGACTTTTGGTATTCGTTCCACATCTTATAATATAATGTGGCTTGCTCCATGAGCTGTTGGTGCGTGCCCTGTTCGGCTATTCTGCCGTTGTCCACCACGACAATGTTGTCGGCATCTTGCACGGTGGTCAGTCGGTGGGCTATCATCGAGCACGGTTTTCCGCAAGTAAGGTGGGCAAATGCCTGCCTGATAAGGTGCTCGTTTTTCGGGGTCGGCAAGGCTGTAGCCTCGTCGAGCACCACGATGGGCGCATCTTTCAGAATGGCACGGGCAAGCACTATGCGCTGCTGTTCGCCGCCAGAGAGGTACGTTCCCTCCGCTCCTATCACGGTGTTCAGTCCCCGTGGCAGCGCTCGATGATTTCCCGACTCTGCGAGAGGTCTACGGCACGGTTCACCTGCTCGATGGTTGCATCAGGGATTGCGTAGCGTATGTTCTCCAAGATGGAGGTCTTGAACAGTCAGGGTGTTCTGAAACACGAACGACACGTTGCGCATCAGCGTTGCCTTATCCATGTGCCGAACGTCCACCACCGCCTATTTTCAAACTGCCTTCTTTGCACGTCCAGAAGCGTGGAATAAGCCTTGCGATGGTTGTCTTTGCCGCTTCCGGATGCTCCCACCAGCGCAACGGTCTTGCCTTGCGGTATGTCGAGGTCGATGTGGCTTACGGCATCGTGCTCCGCCGCTTCGTATCGGAACGACACATTGCGCAGGCTGACGTCGAAGGCTGCCGCTTTCTCAGCTCGGAACTTTCTGGAAGCGGTGGCGTGGCGGTGAGTTTCTCCAATCGGTCTACCGCTTCGTTTGCCAGAAAGAGGTTCTGACTGAGGTGCATGGCTTTCATTACGTTGGCTGCAATGATGGGTGCGATGAGCACATACAGCACCATATCGGAAACGATGATGGCAGTTTCGCCGCCGTGCCCTATCGGTATGATGCCCGTAAGCGCAAGCAGAAAGGCGAAAGCATTGATGGCTATGGTGTAAGGCAGACATGGGCGTGCGCCACAGAAGGGTGTATCTGATGACGAGGTCGCGGTAGTTGATGATGCTGTCGTGAAAGCGTTTGAACGAGAATACCGTCTGTTGGAAGACCTTCACGACGGGTATTCCGCGCACGTATTCCACGGCTTCGGCACTCATTTTCTCCTGTGCGTCGAGGTACATACGCTGGAAATCGTTGTTCTTAGGGTTCATCATGTAGCCCATGATGCCGAAGGCGCACACTATCGGCACCATTGCGGCAATGCCCAACTGCCAGATCTACGGCAAGCAGAAGCACTATAATGCCTATCGGAGCCACCACGCTGCCTGCCACATCGGGCAGTATGTGCCACGAAAGTGTGGGTCTGAGCTCGAATCTCGTCTATTATCTTGCGCATGCGCCCCGTGTTCTGCGTGTCGAAAAGCCCAACGGAACCCGCATCAGCCGTTCCATGGCGGTGCGCCGCATATTGGTTTCGATGCGGAAAGCGGAAAGATGCGAGAGCATGAGGGCGGCGAAATAGAGCAGAAACATTCGCCACCGACACCACGAGACGCCGCAATGGCATAGTCCCATACGGGCGTATCGGCAGGGTTTCCGTCGGCAGTGAGCGTGCGCACTACCAACCACAGGAAAATAAAGGGTACGAGCGACAGCAGTCCGTTCACTGCCGACAGCACTAGCCGAGCAGGGCAGCAACGGCTTGCGCCCTCCCATGTAACGTCCTAAGCGTTTCAGTATTCTTATCATCTTCTTCTATATATTGTTCTAGGTTATTGTTACTCTACACTGGCTTTTCAGTCAGTTCCTCTCCACCTGCCATACTGTAAGCGGCATGCTGCTCGAGCGCACGGTTCACCTCGCTTTCGTCGTAGTCCTCGTGCTCCCAAGCTCGCAGAAGATGTTCACCCACATGGAACTCGCAATGTGCAGGAAGAAGGGCGATATGTCGATGTTGATGTGCGGATAGCGCGCTTTCATCAGTCGCAGGTATTCCCTGCCTGCTCAGCTGGTGCTCAGCTATTCTCTCCTTGTACCCCGCAAGCGATGTGCCTTCGGCATTGAACAGCAACAGGCGAGCTCGGGACGGTAAAGCCTCACCATTCGCTTCATTGCGCCGATGTATTCGTTCTGAAAATCGAGTGCGTCGAACACCCTCGATGCTGAGGTGCCGCTCCTCGTTGTGCGACAGAATGTAGCGGTTCAGCTCGTTGAGCAGTGGTCGCAGCACCTCACAGACAGCTCGTCCTTGCTGCGGAGTAGTTGTACACGTTGCCGCAGCAATGCCTGCACGCCGCGCCACCGTGCGGATAGACGTGCTGCGTGCGCCGTGAGCGATGAATTCCTCGCGCGCTACGGCAACGATACGCTGCCGAATGTCGTCTTTCAGTGTCTGCATACGCCCATGAAAACTTTAAATAATGAACAAGTTCTGTTTTGTTCTATAAAATCGCACCGTTTCGTAATCGACGGTGCGATTTAGATTGAACAGACTATTTGCGCTCTTGCTATATAATAAATTGTTTATGTAATCACATAGCTGCAATGTTTATTTTTGTGCAAAAAGTAGTAAGAGATATAAAGCCACAATACCCAAAAATAAAGTATTTTGCAATAAACACTTATGTGTTGAATGTCTAAATTTATTTTATAAGTCAAACAACATATTGTGGAATAGAATATGAAGTTTCAGTTATACAAAATCAATCCCTCACTTGTAATTCTCCTCCAACATCTCTCCAAGTCCGAAGCCTTGTAGAGTATCTTTCCCTACAAACTGCGTGTAGGGATAATCTTCCCTGTCGCGATAGTCCTGCAAGGTACAGGGACTGATATAGACGCTCGCACACTTCCTTTGCCCGTGAGGAAAAGTTCTCCTGCAAAAGTGGCTTGTGCGTCTGCGCCACTTCCACTATTCTTTTTCCTACACCTCTCAATGCCAGAGACGACCAGCTGCATCTCGTCCGTCTCCATGTTCAAAATCTCTTGCTGTTTCCATCTATCTGTCTGTTTTTAGATTTGTCTGACTTCGTAAGAAGAAGTGTTTCCACATCCTCACGCTTGTACAGCACTTGTGCCCGATTTGCGTAAACGGCAGTACGCCCGTATCACGATAATGTCTGCAAAGGTGCGCTTTGCTGATGTTCAGCAGTCGCTACACATCGCCGTTGTGCAGCCAGTCCGTGTGCTACTTTTCTCCGAAATGCCTTGTGGCAGCATTCTGCAAGGCTCAAGATTTCATCTCGAAGCTTTGCCCAATTGTTCTCGTAATGACGTAGTTCGCGTCATATTTCGTTGTTATTTAACGTGAGATCAACGAATCAGAATAAAGTAAACCGTGTATCGACAGCCCTTTGGCCACATTGATACACGGCTAACTGGAAACAGGCAATAAACAATGGCCCTAATAAGTTGACGACCGGTCAGCCGAAGCATCTATATCTAGTGCTCACTTTGCAATATCGCACCTATTGCCGCGTAAAAAGTACGGACCTTTACTGAAGACGGGTCTTTTTAACAAAAGAACAGGTTTCTAAAAGATACGTACCTTTTCGCGTTGAGATGGTATGGAATACAAAAGTAGAGAAAACATTTCCTCCTACTCAAATCAAGTTGTTGTAATTTACGTTCCGCTACAGGAAGGCCACCGCCCGAGGGCGCTCTTCTGGGTTGGTTGCCGGTAAAATTGCACATCGCTGACGGCGAAATCTGCTGTCGGCGTAAGCAGATGTGAAACCTTAAATACAATCCATCGGCAAGGTCTTTCTCTTTAGCTACGACTTTCCGACGTAAAGTCGGCGAAACATTCGAGCGGGCCAGCATCCTGGTAAAGCCCTGCGAACGAGTTGGTTCAAAACCGTGCAAACATGAACACTGCAGCCATCAGCATCACCGACCGTAGTGTCTTCAGCCATTCCTTTTAAAGAAGTTTTATCAGATAAGAATCCGCTGCTTTTTGGCAAACGGGAGCTGGCCACATAGACTTCTTTGCCTTCGCAGAGCCAATGTCATTTTACGCTTGTTTAGAATAGTCCGCAGCCTATGGTTTTAGAAGGTTTATATAAATCACAAGGGGACGGCATCGCGCGTGCACTTCACATTTCTTCCCAATACTCACTACGGGTCAACAAAGATTTTAGACAGGCAAACAATGACATTCCATTTCGACCGTTCTCCAGTGATTTTTCATTATTGATTACAATAATAGAACAGAGTACATTACCTTGCCCGAAAGGTATGAAGCAGGACTACCATCATAATAAATCTAGAAAATTGATGCAAATAAAGAAAATTAGTGCAAATAAAAGAGATACCGGGCTCGCCTTTATTTTTAAGTCATAGGACTTAATAAACTAAATTCAAGTCAAATTGTGGACATTGTAGCTGTTCCTATCTTTATAGGAAGGGCCCTTGGCTACTCAAAAAACGTATAAATCTAATGCGGTATATGTGAACAGACAGTAAATACCTGGTTCATGATATTTTGACAGTGCTATTACTTTGAGCAACGATTGTGCTTTAAGTGACCGGACGGGACATAACGAAACGGACAGCCAATAAAGCAGTCCCTGTCATCTTCGTTCTGCGAACTCAACGCTTGCGACCAGGGGTCTCAGATTCAACCGGATACTATGCGCTATCGAAGCTGAGTATCCTTTCAATTCTATTCACGTCGGTTCCAACCTTGTTCTAAATTGTTACGTTTACAGCTACACGAGGTCATGAAGAAGATAATGCTGAAACACTAAGCGAGGCAACTGTCACGCACGTACGATGAAACATCCCTCTTGGTGGCATTGTCTGCACAATCAACAACAAGACAATAAAGATCACTCTATTGGCTGACCTACTTTCTATGCTCCACTGGTTGCCTTATCCGGTTAAGCTTCCGCGTGGCAAAACTCAAGTTGTTTTATATCAATGGTGCCGCTCTCACATAGCGCCCTTAACTTTATTTAATTATCTGCGCTCACTATCGGCCGAGCGGTTTCCTCGTTAAAGATTCTTCATCGGCCTCCTTTGGAATATGGGGTTGATGATGATTGTGCAAATTATCGACATCTGTTAAGAGATAATAATGTCGGTTTCAGGGCGCATTGTGAAGAGATTATCAAGACGCACAACTGGAAAAACCGAGCAATACGACTTTACTCTTAAGACATAAAATTTCCTCCTGTGCTCTTTTAGTACGAAACTAAGGATTACGAGCGTGCAGAAGGTACTGCCATGCTTTACCTCCTTTACAAATTGAAAAGTTCAAACAATGCGTACGTAAACAATACGACTGTCGGTAGTAGATACCAGCTATCGCCTGACCATCTGTTGCGGGTGCATCCCAGTAGATATGTATGATTACGAGAAGCCAAAGCCTCGTGCAGACTTACTACACTGAAATAGCATCGACTCGATGTTCAAAGGCAATATCCGGTCGTATTCTTCAGTCGTTATCTAGCCACAACTTTGTTCTACAGGGTAAGTTGACTAATGGCATATCTCTCGGCTGAATTTGGTTGTGGAAGTAATTGCCACCAAGGCCGTAGATAATTACAGTCGAAGCGACATACCGACTACTCGACCTATTTCAAATTATATGGCGCCTACAGCCAAACGCAAAACTATGAAACAAGTTCGAACCGGCATTCCGATTGAGCATTCGATTTGACCCTCGGCGCTCAGACGCAGAGCTATCGACAGGCAGATTAGGGAAGAATACATATCACGTATGTACCCGCTAACTATTGTTTGCTAATCAACAACTCAAATATAATGAAGGATATTTTATCTACGCCCTACTAAGTTATAGTTCCCTGCTCCATCACCTGTACAGGCTGGTTGCAGTTAATATAATAAAACCTCAGGTGCCTTTAATTTACTGCCCACACCGGCTATAACGACCATTGGTACCTATTGCCTGGACTTAACTGGCAAAGTCATCAAAGACTGTTGTCATCTACAACTTTCTCGTCAATTATTATCACTCGTTTGCAACCTTCTCCTTTTTAATAATAGGTTCCGTACAATAACTTACTCGGAAATCCTACTTTCTCTATAAATCATATCATCGCCAACAATCCAGGTATAAGAATCTTAATACAATTATTTATTCTCAAAGTCGTGACGCCACTTTAGTAATTCCCACTTAGACCCACAATATAATAGCAGAACTTTCCTGTATCTTAAAAAGCACATAGCGGACTCGTTGAATATAGTGGATAGCGTCTTGGTGGTATCTGAATGGCAATGCAAATTTCAACAATGCGACTTAAAGCCGTTACCCATTGTTAGCAATATACCTCCTTATATAACTAACCTTGGATCATTTCGGGTAACTTAAGTAATGCGTTACAATTTCAAGACGTTACGATTGGACGGCAGTTTTATATCGGCTATTCGGCACCTTATCGCTGGGCTTGTACACACAACCCGGTATGTTGCCAATGTAATCTGAATATGCGTAAGGCTGTCGGAAAAGTTTTATAATCTGCTTTATGGTGTTATAAATCTTGGATACCTCAATTGATCATCAGGCTTCCTTCTTGGGGTATTGGGCTCGTACTCCTGATTTCTGTGTTTCTTGAATGTAAATCTTGGGGAGAAGATACGGGGAATGGCTACCACTGACATTTGCTGGAAATCTTCGGCTTAATCAGCATAAACCGCCTATTATAGATGCTTCTGGATTATCTCCGAACCATTTATGTTTCACTTCAAACAACAAATTAATAGAAAAAGAATTGAAGAAGTCCGTAATTCAAGTTTACTGTTTTGCAAGCTGAGCAGACCTCTTCACCGTTGAAAGCCATCAATAAAAAGGCGTCATAAATCTCTTTGATGGAATAATCAGGACTAAATTATCAACCATCCATACTGGCAATTATCTTATATGAAGGACATTACCCAGTTTACCCAGAAATATTTGGGTTTGTTTCTTTTTTTGCATGTTCCCGCGGCTTCATAATGTTCGCATTTGTCCACAACATTTAATCCTTTGTTCAGAATGCCTTGAGTTGCTAACAAGTCTTGTGAGCTTGAAATATATAAAAGATTTCGAGTAATCATAGTTGAAGATGGCTCTCAAGTAAAGTGCCGAAGCGGAGGTCGAAACTTTCGGACGCAATTGACATACATTATTATTATAAGACAACTCAGGCCAGGGGCAAGGCAACGCAACTATGGCGTTGAACGCACCCAGAACATACTCGTATCGTCTTAGATTCAGACGTCGTCATCGCGGTGTTGAATGCCGTGAAGCGAACTTGAGGCCGCACCCTGCGGGTAGCAAGCGGTCCGGATCGCGCATAGCTCATTCACTATTCAAGCGATTAACTACGCGATGACTTCATTCTTCACCACCGGCATACGCGTGGCGGCCGGGCAACCGACAAGTTTTATCCAGATGGGTTTCATATGGGTGTTCATCATAATCACAACGACTTACAAGGTTTCAGCAAATGCGCTTTGGCAGACATAGATTTCTCCACCCCGCTCTTTGAAGGCGGCTACTTGCCGACTTTTCCCTGAAGACGTTATGCTGGCGCGCACAGACTAAAGTTTTTCAGCTGAAGTACACAATTTCGGCATCGCATCAATCTTACACAGCGACACCCCGGTACATTAAAATAGTACACCTACTTCCCATGTGTTTACCATCGGCTCTTGCCTCTTGCTGCTAATCGGTTTCTGTCCGTGGGCTTGGGTACTGGTGACTATATATGCACTGCTGGTGCTTCATAGATGCCAGCATCCGCGGCCTGATTTGCTCGTCGGACTCTTGGCTATGCCCGCCGCATTCGTACAGCTCATCGGTTATGGTACGGGTTTCTTGCGCGTGGTGGCATAACGCGTTTTAAACAGAGTGAATTTGAGGCCTTCAGAAAAATTTCACCAAGTAACCTTTTCCTATGCATGAATCAATCAGTGAATCTAAAGAAGATCGTCCTTGCAGTTTGAAGAATTGGGCCCCGGGCAATTGAGTTTCTGACCGAACTGTGGCCATTTGATCAGCTCAAGTTGTCGGCAAAGATGCAGTCGTGTTTGATGAAGGATCCTCAATAGTCGGCCAACAGTCTGCGGCGTTTAGGTCGTGAATATTAAAGCCTCTGCCGTGCGGTATAGGTCGGCGAAAGCCATCACGATTTAGCGGCGTGCGAATTAGGCCGGCACCAGGGCCGAAGCCGGCGGGCGACGCCCACTTATGGACGACCCGCAAGATTTTTGACTGCTCCGGCGGGTGGAGGATACGCCTGCGAAGAATTTTCACTATGTTTCTCAATCGCCATCTCCAGTTGGTTTTCTGAAGCACTCATCTGGTCGCGGCGGACTGACGAAACTACAGTTGACGTGCGTCTGCTCTTGGAAGGCTTTGGAGGCTGAGGCTGCGGCGCTTGCCGTCTCGGTAGCCGTCACCCCTCGGAACGTCACGACCGAGGCGGGCCGATGATCGGCGGCGCAGGTGGCGACCGCCGACTATTGGATATCGAGGAAACATGAATCCATTGTTGTGGCTGACCGTGCTATTATAGTTATCGAAGGCTCGCTTGATTGATTGACGTTAAGTATTATGACACAAGAAGAAAACTGCAGATGGGCTAACGCATTGATGACGTACTTAAAACGGTTTGCGGCCAAATCCCCATAATATCGATTTGGGACTTATTGCGTAGCTCGGTAATTATGAAGCTCATTTTAGAGATGGATATGAGCGTGACGGCGCCCAACTGTCGGCGTTTTATTATGGAAGACGATAAACCGAGTTGAGGCCGTAGGGGCGTAAAGAGCTTGAAAGCCGTTGCAGGCAAAGCGTGGGACAAAGAGATGATGAGCGACAGGCTAAGCTCGATTTGGGCCTGCTTTTAATCCCCAATAACAACACGACACCTCGCAACTGTGTTTCAGTAAACAATTGGGTCTGACCGCAAAATTGCAAGAATGATGTAAATACACGAAATCGAATAAAACCAGTTTATTTTGTCGGACATACTTAAGCGTACTAGCATTGGCCACGGGCGACCTATAGGCGCCGCTTGGTCAACTTCTTGGACAATATAAAGGAGAAGGCAGGCGGTTGTCTTTTGGGGGCATATTTGATTTCTGGTATGAATATCATTACAGTCGTCGAAGGGATACACACGCGCCTGCTGGTAAGATTAGCGAACTGACGGATAAAGATTGTGGGGCGCACTTCTTTACGAGCAACCACGGTTATGGGTAAACGACTACTTTGGGCAGGCCGCAGCATGATTGCCATCGAGAAATAAAGCTTTGCACTGCAAATCTGGCAAGCTCTTCTATCGGCGCACGGCGATGGCCTCAGGCGGAGGACAAAAATAAATATTGCGCCGCATCTTTCCGCAACGCCGGTACAAGCGGCGCCGGCCCTGCACCGGGTGGAGCGTGCAGTTTGAACTCGCTTCGTTAAGCACAGCCGTCTGAAACACGGCGGGCAGCGATCCGCCGTATGGGCGAGGGCGCGAGGCTTGATTCGCTTTCAAAGGCCTCTCTCGACACATGACATCAATTATTTTATGCCCGGTCATCGCCATATCGAACTGGATTTATCCATCTCCCCACAACCACTTTGATCATCGGCGATTGGATCAGCAGGTTAGCTATGCCGTCTTTGATGGCGAATCATGAAACTGGAGCGCACTTGCTCAAGGCGAGGCGGCCTTAGACGCTTTCAGACGCTAACGGGCGGCTATATCTGACGAGATAAGCAGCACCCTCGACCCATCCTCTAAAAGTAGTGCACGGTGCAATAACGACCGAGCAAAAAATACAACCAGCAGGTGTTCCGACCACTCTATTCTGCAACATCAGCATCCCTCTTAAGTTGGCCACCGGTTCATTATATTTATCGGGAATGGTGGCGAATATATACGAAGACTCACACGGCAGACTATCCCCAAGACACTCCGGACGGTAAACTGTAACTCCCCACTCAAGCTACCATCAAATCGGAACAGAGGTGACACGACCAGCGCCATAGTCCGTTTGCAGGCTATATTCGACTTTAAATCCGCTGATCCGCGCATCAGTCCTCAATGGTGACTGGTGGCAACAAACTACTGGTTTACCGGCAGCAAATAATGGTTGCCAGGCAAACTTGATGGTTTGGTGCCGCAAACAATGGCGAGGCTGCAATCATCATCCGTCTGTACTTATTGTTTTTCATTCAAAATGCATCTCTGCATCAACAGAAAAAAAGAAATACGGGCAACCTCAACGTCGGTGCAGAAAGAATGAGATGTCCACCCTCCATGGTGAATCTTAAGAGAAGCGTCAAAGCAATGATGAGCAAGAAAGCGATCGACGAAAACAAGCGTCAGATTTCTTCCACAACAGCTATGCCGTGGTGACGGCATAAATGGTGACGCAGAAACGGATCGAGCAAGGCTTAGCCGTCAAAGTTCTTGCGGTGTGAAACCGGCGGTTGGTTATCAGACGACGCCTAAACGATTGGCAATCTCCTTGTGGGTAAACCGGATACAACAGGCGCAACACCGCCATTCGCGCAGCGTCGCTGACGAGGTTCGCTGCATTTCGCCTTGTTGGCACCAGCACAGGTCGCGGCCGTCGATACCCACCTGCGCCATTTAGATATCTTTGCGCAAAACACCATCCTCCGGCTGCTGCCACATTAAACGTACGGAAGCCTGCAAAGCGTCTCTTCGCCGATGCATCAATGGGTGTCTGCTAACGTTGCAAGAAAAATTGTGCGTGGCTCGTAAAGTTCCGACAAAATAAAGAAACTGAAAAGCCGGCAGATTGAAGTCCAAAGCCGAAAGGAGGGCAAAAAGCAGGACGTCGGCACAGGCATCATCTTTCGCACCAATGCACCAACCCTATTGCCTCAAAGTATTGCCGGTAATTATCACCAATCTGCGGTTTCATAATTACAAAGTTAAATTTGCCTGGCAATCAACGAACAAACTGAGCATAAATTTCACCTTTAGGAATGGAGGACCGGCTTCTACCAATCACGATTGTACTTTATGGCGCCATATTGCCTCATTTTCTTCATAAAATCAGTTTATAAGCCTATATTGTCTTTTGCGACGTTATGTGATGAAAAAATACGCATTTCGATTGATACTGGGCAACGAGAAGACATTGTGCGCAAGTAGTCGAACTTACCCGCAAAAACGCGTGCAACTAACTTTCTGCTCATAGTTCAAAGGTATGTAGGGGACGTTTTTTAATTTTGCAGCCTAATGGTCAGGCGTTCTCGGCTTATTGTTCGACTTGCGGCGGCTTCTCGAAGGATTTTTTGTCGCAAGACCAGGAAAGATTGAAGAAAGATGCTTGTTAAGTCCTCAATAATTAACATCCTCTCATCTCTCGACAAAACCAATGCAGCCAACTTCC
>BNJU01001323.1_pt1 | contig 161043 bp, 164 predicted proteins | sample 8539281 | NCBI WGS metagenome assembly BNJU01 (sample SAMD00202456, study PRJDB9452) | human saliva metagenome | isolation source: human saliva | place: Japan | reverse complement strand
TATTCAACCTTTCCTTGTGCCTATTGTAATTGCAATAACGATAATTGGTGTTGATATTTACTTTATGGGAAATATATTTACCCATTCTAAAGAGATCTCAAAGGGTACTTTGGTCATATATCTTAAGGTTTTTTTAATTACGATCCTAGTGATGATATTTATTATTTATCCCTTTATTAGTCACTATGCTTGGGTTAGTTTATACCGTTTATTTAAATTATTTGGAAAGATTCTTTATTCAGAAGATTATATAATTGTGTCATTACTTACGGTAGTTCTCTGTCTTTTTATATGTGATTTTATAGCTAAATTGACTCTTTTCAAAAAAAGAAAAAAATAAAAAAATTGGTAATTTACCAGGGTACTGTATTGGTTTTTTTGTATTTTTTTTATATTTCTCGTACTAATAGTATTCTTTACTTTTTACAAAAATCGTTTAGCCAATTTGAGATATTTAAAAATACCGGCTATTTTTTTCTTATCTTCATTCTATGGTGTATTCTACTCATATGGCAAAAGATTATACTGTCTTTCGTTAAATGATTTTGTATCAATTGATAGGAATTTGTATTCCTATTCAGAAGACTAATGCTTATTTTGTAAGATTGGAGTAAATAGTTTCAAATTATTCAGAGGATTTTTAGCAACTCAAGGATAAAAAGGATAGTTGGTTCCATAATAGAAGACTTTTTGCGTATGGGGAGGGACTATTTAAAAACATAAGTTGTATCGAGATCAAATAAACAAACCAGATATTATTAGTGAAGGATTTAGTTCTATATTATATAGGGCTAGGTCCTTTTCTACTATTTGTCAAGTATATCAAGGTATTTGATGAAAAAAATAGTTTGAGTTCCATAGTCACACTAAGGAAATTGTCTTTTTTTGAAATAAAGTTTAGTTTAAAAAAATGTACACTAAACCAAACACTCTATCTGGTGATATTTTTTTGATAAGGCGTTACAATAATATGGTATAACAATTTTACCGATTTTTGGGTAGATGTATAATCATAAAGTTTGTTATGAGTTATGAGATAATACATTGTTCTAATGAGACGATGTATAGAGGCAATCGTGTGTGGTTTGGTTGAAGTCACTTGCGATTGCTTTTTACGTTTTAGTTTAATTTTCTAATTGTTGAAGAAATAAATCTGGACTAAAATACCTTAAGGGAGATTCAATATCAATAATTAAAAAAACTAATAAGAAATACATAAAAATTGTTAAATTTTTAGAATTCTCGTTGTAATAAAACTAAATTTACGATAAAAATTAAATCAAAAAGACAGAATAAGTTGGTAACTATATCATTATAGTAACATTTCTGAATTTAATACTATAGATAGTCTGTGTTTAGAGCGTATAAGAATTTTGTTTGTGATTTTGCTAGTAAAGAAGGTAACTGCGAATGACTATAAGAGAACGGATTGATGAAATAAATTCATTTTTTATAAATCAACGAAAGCGTTTCAGTTTAGTTGAATCCGAAATAGATACATTAAAACACACATATACTTCAAGAGAAGAACAAATTCGTAAGAAATATTTAAACAGAAGAAATGATGTGAACCGAGTCTACAACGAAGTACTGAAATTTTATAGAATTGCGAAAGACAATACACGTGCTGAATTAGTTAAACGGGGAAAACAGCCGATCGCTCCTGATATTAACCTTCTATCAGAAATGCTATATAAAAATAGATGAAAAACAATTATAATGATTCTACCGCTTCAAAGATAGTTGAGCTTTCAAGTAATTACATTGTTTTTCTCGAACATCAGATTAATGAAATTGATGGAATTGAAAATGAAGAACTGGATAAACTAGAGACTGAGTTAAAAAAATAAATTATTGGTTTTAAACCGGAAAAAAAGCAATCTATCTTAAAAATCATGTGAAGATTATCTTTCAGGACAAGAGATTGGTAATCTTAGAAAATTACTTGATATTCTTGATAAAGAATATGGGTTTGGTAATAACTATGCAGTTCGAAAAACAAATGGATTAAACAAAACACTTTTATACGGGTATCAGCAAAGAAAGTTGTCGATACCATTAAGCTTGCAACAGAAGGCTCAAAAAGAGTTAGGAAAAAACTATAAAAACAATTATATTGATTGTCCATGTGGATTTAATTTCAGCAAGCAGACATATATAATTGCAGAATATGTTCCTTGCATCGAATCGGAAATTCAAAATGGAATCAAGGGTTTAGTTATAAATGTTTTACTCAGCCTACCAATTGAAGATATTAGAGTAAGTATTCTTGATAGTATAAAGTACAGTGCAAATATGCTTGGAGATTTATCCTCACTCGCTAGTCTGCAAGGAGGAGTTATAGAATCTGTTCCAAAAAATGAGGATGATTTAAAAAATAAAATTAAAGCGCTTTCGGAGTATTATCGTAGTGTTGAACGAAAAATTGGGAAAAGAAATGTATTTGACCATAATAAGAGAGTGTCCTCAACAGAACGAATTCCCCTAAGGCTCTTGTTAATTAATCGGGAAGAAAAAAAATATAATTCTACTTCATCAGAGATATCATATTTATTAAACAATGCACATAAGCTAGGGATTATTGTTGTAGAACTCGTGTGTAACAGAGACGGAGGTAGCAAGAGTCATAATATAGAACAGAATATACTTACAAATACAAATGGAGAAATAAGAATCGTTGCAGATAGTGCAGGTAGATTATACAGGCTTCAAGATAAAGCGTTTTATCCATTTAGATGGCATCAGGCCCCCAATAGGCTTTCAGATGAATTTATAAGTTCACTTGAGGGACAGATAAAGCGAAATAAGCGTGATCCAGATTTATTCTCGTACTATCCTTTAAAAGTTCCAGAGAGGTCAAGTGGGAAAAGACGTCCTATAATTATTCCATTTGCAAGAGACGACAATGACTCCATAGTGAGTTGTACTTTTGAAAATGAGAATTTTGCTGCTTACATCATGGGAGCATCTCGTTCTGGGAAGTCTACACTTTTGCATGTGATGATATGTTCACTAATTATGAACTACCATCCTGATGAAGTTGAACTATGGCTTGTTGACTTCAAAAAGACTGAGTTTCGGCGTTATGCACAATCATGTCCCCCTCATTTAAAATATTTGTTGCTAGAAGAATCTGAAGATTTAATCTTTGATCTTATTGATGAGCTTAAGGAGACCTTGAATGAACGTATGAGGATTTTCTCAGATAATGGATGGTCAAAACTATCTGAAGTGCCTTCGCAAATATATATGCCTGCTATCTTTATTATCATTGATGAATTTGCGCAAGTATCTCAAAAACTACGCGATTCACAGTTTTCTGGTGAGACCAACTATTCTCGTGAGCTTGAAAATATTCTAGCAAAAGGAGCTGCTTTTGGAGTGAAGTTTATTTTTGCTAGTCAATCATATAATACAGGAGTTGAAGGCCTTTCTCAAACAGCAAGAAAACAGATACAGATGAGGTTTGCTCTAAAAATACAGCTGATGAAGTGAAAGATACACTTAATTTAAACTCTTATCAGATTGATGAGAGATTAATGCAGTTAATTTCATCCCTTCGAGTATATGAAACTTTATTCAAGAGAATAGATGATAATACCGGCGTAACTATAGTAGATAGATATTTCAATCTAAAAAGTAGAAATGTCAGAATTGAAGTCTGCGATTGAGTTTTTAAATTCCAAATTTTATCCTACAGATTCTTTAATAGATAGATTTTCCTATATCAACAAAAAAATCCAGTTTTACTGATAAATGACCAACCATTAACTTTTTAAAAAGCTTAGTTCCTAAATATATTTCTTTCGAGAAGAATATATCTAATAGTAGAACTTATAGAGATGTAGATTCAGATGATGTGTTTATTTATCTAGGGGTCCCATGTAGTTTTAAGCTAGTGAAACCCATTCTTTTTAAGAAAATGGCTTCCCAAAACTTATTGCTTGTTGGAGGAGAAATAGATACACAAGCATGCATATTACTTTCTATTATTAATAGTTGGAGAAAGATAGATACTAAGTTATCTAACTTTGAAATATGGGCTCATGAGCAATACCCTACATTTAAACGATATAAAGACCGTTGGCAACAAGCAAAATGTGAAAGTGATATTCGTAAGATAACAGAACGAACAGAAAAGCTCATTGATAATCTTTCTAACAGTATTACAACAAATAAACTTATTGTTTGTATGGGGCTTGATTTTTTGTATGATGATTTTGATGATTATATCAACTTATCAAACTTACGAAAAACAAGTAAGGGAAGTAACCCGAGTGAGAATAGTGGTATTGATTTGTGGTCACTTATGAATTCTACGGATGTTACTCAAGAACAGATAAAGACTTATAATAATACTACTGATTCGAACAATACGGATCATGATGTTATAGGTGACTTGAGAAAGAATATGAATTTGTTATTATCAATGGCCTCTAAAAAAGGAATCCATTTTGTATTTTTGTTTACACACCATCAAAATTATCGTGCTGCTAAGATAAGAGCATCTGATTGTCAACACAAAGTACTATTTCCAATGTCTAGAACTGAATCGAAAGATATCGCAAATATTGATACAAGTGATTTAGGAAATGGAATCTTTGTGTACAGCGATGGTTACAAAAAATTTTATATGCGCCCTCATATTTATAGAGGGGTTCCATGTAATGGTTGGATTTTTGATAATGGTACTATTATCAAGTTGTAATGTAAGTGCTTCAGAATACGGAGGAATCCAATGACAAGATTCGATGTAAGTTCTAGTGGGGCGAATGCTCTGATGGAATTATCAAGAAAGTTACTATCAACATATGAGAATCTGGTTAATGCTGGTGTAGTGTTAGAAGAGAGAATTGGTTTTCTCGAAGGAAGAGATGCGGAGCTTTATACAAAAATTATAGAAGCATCGCAACATATAACGTTCCTAGTAAAAAAAGATAGAGATAATTTTTTCCAACTCTCAAATAAGTTGAAGCTTTTATCAATTAAATTACAAGAAATACTTGATATTTCGTCAGTATCGGTAACAGCTAATTCTGGGGAACAAAATGTAAGAAACGAAACAATGTTCATAGAGAGCATAGAAGAAAAGAACATTCTTGATAATTTTTATAATAGTTTAAACGTGACCAAAACAATCAATCTTATAGATCCTCCGGGCGGTCACCGTCTGTCTTGGGTGCATTCAAGGGATATCATTGGCGTATTTCATTTTGAGAGTATTAAAGCAGATGATCTTTGGAATCACCATATTGGTAACAAAGCTAAGTTTGCAGAACTTGCTTTAAAAATCGGAACTGTTAGGACTATGATTGAAGGAGGAATGAATTTGGAACAAATAAAACAAGATTCCACTTTAACAGCTTGCGTTGAGCAATATTTTTCTTTGAATAGGGCGGTTAGAGTCTATCAATATGGCAATAAGTATATTTTCTCAGGAGAAGGTCGTCGTAGAGTGCGCATAGCTCAAGAATTGGGACTTGATATTCCTGTTTTTATAGCTAAGATTGCTCACATAGTATAAGGTGTAGGAGGCTTAAGTTAATGTTAGATACAAATGAATTGCAGAATGCAGCACAAGCATTACAAATTTATATTGAAGATGTTCAAGATAACATCAAGGTTATGAATAGTGCTGCTATTGATTGCATTGATAATATGGGAAGTGACCAGTACAGTGAGAAGGCTGCCAATCAGCTTCAAGAATGTATTAAGGGAATAATACCTAGTGTAATTGAAGCGCAGGTACTACATGGAAAAATTTTGAGCAAAATCAGAGAAATTGAAGAGTCTCAAAATATACTTTGATAGAACAAGAGGGTTTATATGGCAAAGATAGAGGCAACCAAAATGGGTGCTGAGACGTTGAGAAAATTAGCATCTGACTTAAAAAATAGCAATAATAATTTGCAAATATGTAGCAATACATTGAAAAGTTCAATATTAGGTTTAGATAATTTAGGAGACTTTTCTGTCCAAATAATGGATATTGTAGAGCAAATTGCAGCATCTCAAGTTCAAGGAAGTGAATCGGTAGAACAACTCTGTGGTAGATTAAACACTTTAGCAACTAAGATAGAGTCTATTTGCGATTCATTATAGACATCGGGAGAGAAATAGAGTGGAACCTATAAGAAATAGCATTATCAAAGAAAAATTTAGGTTATATAATGACGACGTAGCTCAAATGAAAGAGAGAGAGATCCATGAGCAACTAGAGCGTGAAATAAAAGTGCTTTATAAAAAGAATATCCCACCAATAGGAGACTATCTAGTGAGGGGTGTTATTTTTGGATATTTTATAGCAATCTTTATTGGGCTTGCAAATCAATCTCTTAGTGCTTTCGGAATAGCATGGTTTCTCTCTCTTGTTGGAGGTGGAATTATCTGGGGATTTAAATATGTTTCAATAATAGAATACAACAAATCCATTGAAGAAAAAAAATTGGCGTTAAATCGCAAAGCGCAAGAAGACATAAGAAAGGCCCATGAGGATTCCGATCGAAAAACTCATGAAGAAATTGATAATTACGATAGGGAGGTGAAAACATACTTTAGGAAAATCAAGAATAACAGAAAAAATCTTGAACGGATGGTGGACTTTGCATGTAATATCTTTGATTCTGCTCTTGTAGATGCTACCAAGATGGCATCTAATGCTGAGAGATTTATTAAAATCGATTTTAAGTATACAGTTTCTATGACTAACATAGTTTATGAAACAAGTGTAGGTCACTCAATAGTATATGATATGAAATCTCATCGTTATAGGAATCTTGATAAAGATACTGAGTGTGAAGCACTAGCTGCAGCTTTAAGGAAAATGATTGGAGATTATATACTGAAGAAATATGTCTCAAAGCAGGTACAATTAATGTATGGGAACAACGATGCAAATGTTATACTTCATTTTGAAATGCCTAATACTAATTTTGTTCCAGCGACAGTCATTATATGACAATACACTTTTTAGTTATTACGGAGGTTAAAAATAATGAATCATTTTGAGTCAGGAAAAGTTATAAACACTAATTTTGGCATTCCTATCACAATAGAGTCCTTTATAGCAGGTGGAGGACAAGGTGATGTGTATAAAGTAACTTATGATGGTAAGAAGAAAGCCCTTAAATGGTACAAACCAGGAGCATTAGCAGATCCTGATGCATTCTATGAAAATCTTGAAAAAAATGTTAAAAAGGGCTCACCTGATAAGGCATTTTTGTGGCCGCAAGCGATTACAGAAAAGACAGAAGGTTCCTTTGGGTACATTATGGATTTGAGACCAGATGAATATCGTGAACTTACGGATATTCTTGTTTCTTCCGGTGGAGGTGGCTTTTCGACCTTCAAAGCGATTGTGGAAGCTGGAATTAGAATAGTTTCTGCCTTTCGAAGTCTATATAAGATTGGCTATAGCTATCAGGACATGAATTCCGGTAATTTCTTCATCAACCCCAAAACTGGTGCTGTACTTATTTGTGATAATGATAATGTTGCTCCTAATGAAACATATACAGGAATTATTGGGACACCACAGTATATGGCACCTGAGATTGTTATAGGGGAATCAAAACCAAACACTCATACGGATGAGTTTTCACTTGCTGTTGTTCTTTTCATGCTTCTATGTGCAAATCACCCTCTTGAAGGGAAACATTGGACAGTCCCATGTTTAACACCCGCTCTTGAAAAGAGATTGTACGGAAGCGATGCACTTTTCATTTTTGACCCAAATGATGATTCGAATCGACCAGTAAAAGGAGTGCATAACAATGTTCTGAAAAGGTGGGACTTCTTACCTCAATATTTAAAGGATATTTTTAATACAGCATTCTCTCATGATGCGATAACCAATCCTAACAGAAGGGTTAAGTATTTGGATTGGTTGAAGGTGCTTATTCGTTTCCAAAGCGACATTGTTAGATGTCCATCTTGTGGTAATGAGATTTTCATAATAAATGCTTCAGACACAAACTGCGATAAGTGTCAAAGACTTTTTGAGGTTAAAAATACTCTAAAACTATCAGATTACTCAATTACGGTTGCCAAAAATACAAGAATCTATAGGTGTCAGATAGAAGTTTGTAATGCAGAAGAGGCCCTTACTCCGGTTGCTCTTGTTGTAGCAAAGAAAGATAATCCTAATATTTTGGGGCTTAGAAATATGACCAAAAGTACTTTAGTTGGAGTAACACCGAGTGGAAAGACAAATCAGGTGAAACCTGGTGAGGTTATTCCAATTAAGGCTGGAATAAGCGTTAAAGCTTTTGATGGAAAAATTGAAATTCAATAAATAGGAGGATACACTTATGCCATTAACTAGTGATACAGAAGAAATCGCACGCAAGCTACTTCCCATTATTTATGTATTAGATACATCTGGAAGCATGGAGGGGAGTCGTATTGCAGCAGTAAACGCAGCAATGAACGAGACGATGGAGGTTCTTAAAGATGTCTCCAGTAAAAATCCTACTGCACAGCTGAAAATAGCCGTACTACAATTTTCAAGTGGTCCCCAATGGGTGACAGATGAACTAGTTTTTATGGAAGATTTTTACTGGAATGATTTGAAGGCTGGTGGACTGACAGATTTTGGAAGCGCTCTTAATGAATTGAACAATAAACTCTCAAGGGAGCAGTTTCTAATCAGTAAACCTGGGTTCAAAGCTCCAGTTATCATTTTTATGAGTGATGGAGAACCAACCGATGATTATGAATCAGCACTGAACAAAATTAAGAGTAACAATAAGTGGTTCCAAGTGGCTACTAAAATTGCCATTGCAGTAGGAGACGATGCAAATGTTCAAGTTCTACAAAAGATAGCTGGCAATAAGGAGGCAGTTATCAAAGTTGATGATCTTGAATCTCTTAAAAAACTAATAAGAGTTGTATCTGTAACTGCTTCTACGATTGGTAGTAAAAGTAGAACTGAAGATAATCAGACAGAGAGTATTATGTCTCAAGTTGAAAAAGATATGGGAAATGATATTCAGATTCCAAGCGATTCAGATATTAGTCAAACCGATAATACTCAAGATTCATCGGATTCGTGGTCTGGACAAGATGTAGATGATAGCGATGAACCTTGGGGAGATACTTCTTGGGATTAGTAGATGGAGGTATAGGACATGTATGAGCTAGTGTGTTCCTTGACCCGGGGTTCTGAACATATAAAACATGATATTCCATGTGAGGATCATGGTCAGATTTTTGAGGCAGAATCTTGTAAAATTTTTGCAGTAGCAGACGGACATGGTGATACAAATTGTCCCAGAAGTCAACTCGGATCAATTTGCATGTGAGATTGCTATCTCTGAAATGAAGGTTTTCAGCACTGACATTATTGAGAATTCATGGGAGAAAAGAGTTATTTCTCCAGGTAAAGATCAAGATTCCCTCATTCGTCAACTGATAACAAGCATTGTAGCCAAATGGATCACAGCAGTTAATGAAGAATTAGAAGAGAATCCTTTGTCGGACGAAGAAAAATCAGGATGTAAAAGGTACATTGACAGATATGATAGAGGAGAGAGACTTGAGCATATCTATGGTACGACTCTTATTGCAGGTTTACTGACTGAATCTTATCTTCTCTTAATACAACAAGGTGATGGGAGATGCGTTGTTTTTAATGCTGATGGAAGCACATCTCAGCCCATTCCTTGGGATGAAGATTGTTTTGCAAATGTCACAACATCACTTTGCGACCAGGATGTTATTCAGAAATTTAGATATCATGTAATTGACCTTTCTAAGAATCCAGTAATTGCTTGTTTGATGGGTAGTGATGGAGTTGAAGATTCGTTTTTCACCATGGAACTTATGGATTCCTTTTATCGTGATTTACTCGTCTACGCAAGTGAAAATGGAGTGGCAGGATTAAATAAACATCTGGATGAAGAATTACCAGAATTTAGTCGACAAGGTAGTGGTGATGATGTGACAATTTGTGGCATCATAGATATTGATAAAGTAAAAGAGTTTATATCTACTTTCCAACGTGATAATGAGATTATTCGTAAGGAAAGTGCATTAAAAGAAATAAATGATCGTTTAAAATCAATGAATGCTATGGGTAAGTTGGATGCTTTAAAATCTGACTATGAAAAAGCTGCAGAAACAGTAAGAAAATCTGAAGAAGATTATTCTAAAGCTGTAGAGAAGTACGATTCTTATACTTCAGATTTTCAACAATTTAATCAGGATGAAGCAGAAGGATCTGAGATAGCCAAAGTATTTGCTAGGATACTAGATGTAATCTTATCAGGAAAACGTGCTGAGACTTTGAAAAATAAAATTACTGAATTAAAAAAATAGAGGTTGAACAAGCAAAGCAAAAATCTTGATTTATCACGTGAAAATTTAGTTCCAGTAGAAAAAGAATATCATGATTTTTTGGAGAAAAAAATAGTGTATGAGAAGAAAAAAGAAACTATAGAAGTACAACTAGCTGAACTTAGAGATTCAGAACAGTAACGATGTTTCTATAACAGTTTTTAGTTTACTCGTACTTTAATTTGCATGATAAAGGATTGAAATTAATATGGAAGCTAGTGTTTTGGTTATGAAGTGTGGCTTATCAAGAAACACATTCGGAGTTCGAATTCAAAAAATGAGGGATGGCGATTGGTATAGAACATGGGCTTTTAAACTTAACGATAAGTTAGCAAAGAGGGAAGGGTATGAGTTACAAACAATCTCAGGAAGTTTAATTGCAACAGAAGATTTCCCTGGTTGCCCGTATTGTGGAGCTCATAGTTTTTATCAATGTGGCAATTGTAATAAGATTGTATGCTGGGATACTAAAGATACTTCATTGACTTGTCCGTGGTGTAATAATAGTTGTGATACTATGGTTCAAGTAGAGCAGTTTTCAGTTGATGGTAATGAGTTTTAATTGTTTATAATAATACTTATTCAGATGGTAAAAGATACTTTCTGTAATTCTGTTAATATCCTAGACATGTTTTGAGCCAAATATTAGGGGTCTAGCAATCTACGGTTGCTAGACCCCTTTACAGTAAAGGTAAAAACTTTGCCTTTACTGTAAAGGGTGCCTTATATTTAATCCTTTTGTTTTTAAGTCTTGGTAAGTATTACTAAAAGCAACTGTTGGAATCTTGATGCAGTTTTGTGTAGATCTATGATGATACTCGTTAAGCAGATAATTATATAAAGTTATAGTTACTTTTTTTGGAGGTTGAATGTGTTTCCTGAATATGTAAAGTTTTACTATGAAAAGATCCCAAAAAGTACAAAAAAAGATATTTATAAACAAATGTATAGAGGCTTTCGGGAACATAAGCAAAAAAATTTAATATAAAGGCTGATACAAATATCATAAGTCCAGAGGATTTGCAATATATATTTAGATGTCTTTATAATGATACGCCATCCTTCTATTTTGTTGATATTTCAAAGTTTGAATTTATCAAGAGGTCAACAGGATATGTTTTTTTGTTAATAACTTCATTTACTCTGAGGAGGAAATTTTAAAGTATAACAAAGCAATTCTTGATGGACTTCAGATTTTTAAAAAACGTTATATCAAAAGTGACATGACTGATTATGAAAAAGAATTGGTTATTCATGATTATTTAGTTAGAACAGTCACCTATGACTATGAATCAATCAATGAAAACGAAAAAGAAGATCAAAATCGTGAAATATATAATGTCTTGGGACCATTATTACGTAAAAAAGCAGTATGTTGGGGCATTGCATGTGCCTTCAAACTTATTTGTGACTATTGCCGAATCAAGTGCTTTGTAATTTTGGGAAAAGCCTTGCCGAACAATCCCGGTGACTCTGGCCACGCATGGAACATAGTAAGATTAGATGACGAAAATTACCATGTAGATGTTACTTGGGATATAAAGAAAAAAGGTGATATTTCATTTATCTATGATTATTTAAATCTAAATGATCATTTGATAAAGCTAAATCATACATGGGATGACGAGATATATCCCTTATGTAAAGCTCTTACATATAACTACTATTATAGAAATAAGTTATATGTAAAAAGATTTAGAACAAATACCAGACTATATAAGAAGAAGCATATTGTCAGGATTGAAGTACATTACTTTTTAAATTTGCAAATCGTATTCCTGAAGAAATTAAAATTAGAGAAATGATAGAAGTGGGCATGAAAAAGCTCGTTATTATGATTCATACTATTGGTTAGTAGACGTAGAGACACATAATATATATATTGAATTACGTTAGAAGAAAAAGTTGTTAAACAATAATATACCTATATGAAGCTGTTTAAAGATATAAATGTGTTTGAAGATACAAAATATTTTTATACCTGAGATAAGACGATATTCTTGATATACAATATGTAATTCTCTAAAGCAAACAATTATTGTAGGAGGAATTTATAGATGAAATGTAGTAAGTGTGGTAACGACTTAGGAATAGAAAGTAATAGTGCTGAAAAAGTGGAGTATTGTTCTTTTTGTGCAAAACATAATTTTCCTGAAGGTAATTCTATTGAGGAGGTGCTACGATGGATTGTCCAAGATAGAGGAGTTAACGTGTTTCAAAATAGTGGTGTAATCAATGCAATTCTTTCTGATCTTGCCCCCAAAGATGAAAAAGGTCGGATAAAAATAAAGAATGCTATGGCTGTTGGAGCAGGTGACTATTTTTACGGTGTTGTGCAGCAGGGCACCTTGAACGAAGTTTCTCGTAAACAGTTTTTGTCTGATTTATCATCTAATGGTTTTACCATAGAATTTTGTGATTTTATCTTTGATGTCTTTGCATATTCTATTAATCAAAGTGTGACAGTGCAGGAAGAAGAAACCTCTAAAAGCTCGGCTAATGATTCTTATAAGAACATTGTCGTTAATACAGAGCAAAATAATAAAAATATTTCACATAACACGAAGACTGATACAAAAAGAGACAAGGAAGAAATCGTAAAAGGGGAAAAGACATGGCCAGGTGGTACGATATATAAAGGTGAGCTCTTGGATAATATGTGTCATGGGAAAGGTGTTATGACATGGACAAATGGGTCAAAGTTTGAGGGCGAGTTCTGTAAAGGTAGAAGAAGAAAGGAACTTATACTTATTCGGACGGGTCCATCTATAAAGGTGAGTACTTGGATGACTTGCGTCATGGGAAAGGCGTTATGACGTGGACAAATGGGTCAAAGTTTGAGGGCGAGTTCTGTAAAGGTAACTTAAAAAAAGGAACTTATACTTATCCAGACGGAGCCATTTATAAAGGTGAGTACTTGAATGACCTGCGCCATGGGAAAGGTGTTATGACTTTTCCTAATGGGTCCATATATGAAGGTGAGTTTTCAGAAGGTATGCACCATGGGAAAGGTGTTATGACATGGCCAGATGGTATTGTCTTTGATGGAGAGTGGAGAGACAACGAGTATAATGGAACAGGGATATTGACTCTCCAGAATGGAGAACAATATTTGCGAACATTTGCTCAAGGCAATTTGATTAGTGAAAGAAAATTGGAAATAACTGATAGGAACAAGTTATGTTTCTGTGGGTCTGGTATGATGTATAAAAATTGTCATCTTAGAAAAAGATTTTAGGAATGTGTTTTCTCTAAATTAGAAGATTTAATTAGATATTTATTAAACTTTCTGTTGTTGTAGGAAGATATGAAAATATCTAAGCTTTACTAAAGATAGCTGGTGATAGATAATAAGGCAGTGGTAGAAGTTTATGGGCTCAAGTCTCTTAATATGGATTCTTGTCATTAATTTACTTGTTGTCCATATAAAGTCAAAGTATTTCAGGATTTGGTTACTTCGACTGATTATATATAATTGTTAGTTCTTGAATAATTTACTCATGTAAACATTTTTGTAGGAGGAATTATAGATGAAATGTAGTAAGTGTGGTAACGACTTAGGAATAGAAAGTAATAGTGCTGAAAAAGTGGAGTATTGTTCTTTTTGTGCAAAACATAATTTTCCTGAAGGTAATTCTATTGAGGAGGTGCTACGATGGATTGTCCAAGATAGAGGAGTTAATGTGTTTCAAAATAGTGGTGTAATCAATGCTATTCTTTCTGATCTTGCCCCCAAAGATGAAAAAGGTCGGATAAAAATAAAGAATGCTATGGCTGTTGGAGCAGGTGACTATTTTTACGGTGTTGTGCAACAAGGCACTTTGAACGAAGTTTCTCGTAAACAGTTTTTGTCTGATTTATCATCTAATGGTTTTACTATAGAATTTTGTAATTTTATCTTTGATGTCTTTGCATATTCTATTAATCAAAGTGTGGCAGTACAGGAAAAAGAAACCTCTAAAACCTCAGCTAATGATTCTTATAAGAACATTGCCGTTAATACAGAGCAAAATAATGAAAATGTTTCACATAACACGAAGACTGATACAAAAAGAGACAAGGAAGGAATTATAAAAGGAAATTAACTTTCTCGGATGGTGTAGTTTATGAAGGGGAACTTATGCAAAAACACCCTAATGGGAAAGGTAAAATGATATGGCCAGATGGTGCTACTTTTGAAGGACAATTTTTAAATGGTTGTAGGGTTAATGGTCAATTTCATTATCCCAATGGGGTCATATATGAAGGCGGCTTCCAAAAAAATATGCGCCAAGGGACAGCAAAAGAAGTATATCCCAATGGGGACATGTTCGTGGGTGAATTCTTGAACGATAAGAGAAAGAAAGGGATTTATACTTATGCGGATGGCAGGGTCTTTGAAGGTGAGTTTGAGGATGGATTGTCTGAGGGTAGAGGGAAGCAGACATGGCCGGATGGTATAACATATATTGGGGAGTGGCACAAGGATCAGCGTCATGGTAAGGGAACTATGACATGGCCAAATGGTAAAACGTATAAAGGAGACTGGCATAAGGGTATGTATCATGGTAAGGGAACTATGACATGGCCAGATGGTATAACGTATAAAGGAGACTGGCATAAGGATATGTATCATGGCAAGGGAACTATGACATGGCCAAGTGGTAAAACGTATGAAGGAGACTGGCATAAGGGTATGTATCATGGCAAGGGAACTATGACATGGCCAGATGGAGATAAGTTCTGGGGTGAATTCTTGAACGGTAAGATAAAGAAAGGGATTTATGCTTTTGCGGATGGCAGGATCTTTGAAGGTGAGTTTGAGAATGACTGTTTTGAGGGTAGAGGGGAGCAGACATGGCCGGATGGTACATTATATATTGGGGAGTGGCACAAGAATCAGCGTCATGGTAAGGGAACTATGACATGGCCAGACGGCACAATATATGATGGAGAATGGAAGGACGATAAACGTAATGGCACAGGTATAATAACTCTACCCAATAAAAAACAATATGTACAAACATACTCTCAAGGAAATTTGATTAATGAAAGGAAATTGGGAATAACTGATAGAAACAAGCCTTGTTGTTGTGGATCTGGAATGATGTATAAAAATTGTCATCTGAAAAAAAGATATTAGGAATGTGTTTTTACTAAATTTTAAATTGTAGTTTGTAGGATTCTAAACTGTTTTTAAAAAATTATTATTCAAATTTAGTCTACCTATATCATTATAATAAAGTGGAAAGGAAAAAATTATGCCAATTGTTCCAGAATTTATACCTAGAAAGTTACTTCCCGTATTTGTGTCTTAGACATCCCTATGAGCATGGATGAGGAGCAGATTACTAGAGTGAATACAATAATGCTTGAGATGGTTGACTTGTTAAGAGAGAAAGCTAATAAATTATATTCCTCTGAATTAAGGATAGCTGTTCTTCAATCTTACGGAACCTCTCAGTGGTTGACTGACGGTCTAATTTCTCCGGAAGACTTCTCGTGGCAAGGCTTAAAGGCGAGTGGTGCTTCTAATTTTGGTAATACACTAAATGAATTGAACAATAAACTCTCACGAGAGCAGTTTCTAGTCAGTGAAGTTGGGTTCAAAGCTCCAGTTATCATTTTTATGAGTGATGGAGAACCAACCGATGATTATGAATCAGCACTGAACAAAATTAAGAGTAACAATAATTTTTTTAAAGTGTCTACTAAAATTGTCGCTGCAGTGGGAAATGATGCAAATGTTCAAGTTCTACAAGAAATAACTGGTAATAAGGAGGCAGTTATCAAGGTTAATGATGAAGAGTCTACTAAATCATTCATGGAGATAATTAGAAAAGCGATGAAGATATATTTTTAACCCAAGTGGGTCACAAATAACTAACTTTTAGAGAGAAATGAATAATAGAATACTGAAAAAGCGAGTTCTATAATTTTAAAAAAAGGAAAATCCATCTCTACGGTGGCTTTACCCACTACAGAAATTATAGAGCCCTTTAGATATTTCTTTCTTATTTTTAAAAGTATGAAGGAAGAGCTATGGCTTAACTTATAAAGAACATGACAAAAAGTTTAAGGAAATATAATATCCTCATAGACCAAGATGTTATTCGGAACACAAAAACTTCGTCGTAGGTTCTATTATTGTAACTTTATTTTTGTTAAGGGATGATCTACCGATACAAGTACCTTCAATAAGAAGTGAGACAATTAGCTTATCGATTAATGTTAGCTTGCTATCTTCTAATATGTTTGCTATACTAATGACATAAATTGTTTAATTTATATTTTTATTCACCACACCTCTAACGGTGAACCTTTGGTCACGTGACTAAAGAAAACAGAAACATGGAGGAGGAGATGCTATTACTAGTTCTGTCCCAGCAATAGGCATCCCATGTTTTATAAGGGGTTAAAAGGGAGCGTACTCGCTTTTAGCTATCAGTTAAGCCATCAAGCAGAAGAAGGGGCTTAACGCTTTGAAACACGTACGAGATAATTTGCCTGATTGATTGAAAGGCTACAACAAACGTTATTAGCAACTAAGCATAACGAGAAGTTTATCCTATGGTTTGCCATAGGCACGCGCATCCTTGTTTTTTGAGACAAGGCTTGCCGGCTTCTTTGTTATGCTTTTTTTGTTTTGAGTTTGGGTAGATGGACAAAAAAGGAAGGCGACATCTCGATGTTTAGAGGCGAGGAACAGGTGTTCCCAAGTCTAAACTGTCGGCAGGCGGAGGAGAGGCCACGAACAGGTGTTCGAGGCTTTCCAAGGTAACTTTACAACAACATTTTAAAGGAGAAAAGCTTATGCTTAACAAAGTCATTATTACTGGTCGTTTGGTCTCAGATCCGGAACTTCGCTACACACCTTCGAACAAGGCAGTGGCGACGGCTCGAATCGCTTCTCCCCGTGATTACAAAAATCAAAATGGGGAGCGAGAGACTGACTTTATTAACCTCGTCATTTGGGGGAAATCGGCAGAGAATTTTGCTAACTGGATCAAGAAAGGCTATCTTGTGACCGTTGAAGGACGGTTGCAAACTCGTAGCTACGAGAATCAGCAAGGTCAACGTGTCTATGTAACCGAGGTTAATGTGTCAAACTTTGACAACCTACATCCTCGTGAACATAGTAACACTTCTTCGCAAAGTCCAGATTTTGGACCTGCAGAAGGGGGCTTTCCTGGAGGTGGAGAACCTTTAGATGATTCTATGTTTGAGAATATTCCTTTCTAGTACATAGTTCAAGGTTTTAAGAAGAAAGTAGAGAGTTCAGTCATACTGAGCTCTTTTTGTTTTGGAAGGAGAAAGAATGATAAAAGAAGTAGAGATACTTCCTCCATTGACAGAGGATAATTACTACCAAGATAGGTATTACATGTCCACTTCTCGTCTGAAGGAGTACATCAAATGTCCCTTAAGACAACAAGTTGTCGATTTGGGCTTTTGGCCTGAGAAGACGGAGACAGAAAGCCTACTTGTTGGTAATTATGTCCATTCTTATTTTGAGACTAAAGAAGCTCATGAAGCTTTCTTGGAAATGAATCGAGATAAGATCATCAGTCAACGAGGAAAAACTGCTGGCCAGGTAAAAGCCTCTTTCAAACAAGCAGATAAGATGATTGCTGCTTTAGAAAAAGAGGAGCTTTTTAATCGTTTGTATCATGGTACAGATGATGAGATGGTGGAGAAAGAACGGATTATCACTGGAACGTTAGAAGGGATTCCTTTCAAGTGCAAAATTGATAGTCTGAATCTTTCAGGTGGTTATTTCATAGATTTGAAAACGATGGAGAGTCTTCAGTCGGAAAAATATTCGACGACACTACATCGTTATACGAAGTCGCTTCTCTATAACATAGTAGAATATCAGTATACGCTACAAATGTACGTATATCAGGAGTTGCTGAAGCAAACCTACGGTTATGAGTTTACACCTTATATTATGGCAGTTTCAAAGGAACCTGTTCCCGATAAGGAGTTAATTCTAATCGATGATACAATCATTGAAATGGGGAGAGACATCTTCTATGGACATGTTGAAGCGCTTAAAGATGCTTTGGCACATAAGTCTGTCGAAGGATGTGGGCACTGTGATTACTGTTTAACGAATAAGTCGTTAACAACAGCAAAAACAGTGGCAGAATTTTTACAACAATAAATAGAGAAAGTGGTCTAAAGGCCACTTTTTATGATAAAGGAGAAAAACAAATGACTGAAACTATGTTGAACACACCAAATGAGAAAACCTTAGTAGCTGAACTTATTGAAGCTAAAGTAGCTTTAGCTAAGGCGGAAATGCAGTTAGAATGGCAAAAGGCTGAACAAGTTAAAAAAGACGAACCGGAAGTTATGGCTCCATTGTTTGAGGCTTTGGCCAAGGCTCAAGCTGAGTTTGAGTCGGTAACTGCGACAAGTAGAGTCACGTTTAAGAACGTGGACTTTAAGTTCGCCCCTCTCTCAGAGATTTTAGGGGCTGTACGTCCAGCTCTTAATAAGTACGGTTTAACATTGACGCAACAAACCAAACATATTCCGTTTGGTAATGCCAATGGGATCAAAGTTGTGACGACACTACTTCATGAAAGTGGTGTTTCTTACGACATTGAGTCGGTTCCGGTATTCTACAATGTCAATGATATTAAGAATCTGGGAGCACAAGTAACCTACCTACGTCGATACGAGGTGAAAACATTGCTTGGTATTGAGGCTGATAGCGAAGAACTAGATATGGACAATGTGTCAAATCATTCGCAATCAGCTCAACAGACTGGTAATTATGATAGTAACCATAATTATCAGTCAAATGCCCAAGTGAAAACACCTCGCAAACCAACGGGTGCTCGCTATGGAAAGACTGCTCAGTCAGCGTCGCTTACTGCTTCTTTGAGTAGCAGTGAACAGACATCACTTAGTGAGGTGACATCAGATAACAAAGTGGCAAGTGACAGTGTATCACAAGCAACTAGCGAGTCTGAAGTAGCTTCACAAAAGAGTGAAACAGCTACAAAAGGGATAAAAGCTGCTTGTAACGATGATCAACTGATTCAAATGGTTGCTCGTGGTGAAGAAGCTGCATTGTCTCTTGGAGCAACAGAAAGCCAGTTGCTTGAGTGGTCTCAGCTAGGAGAAAGCCAAGGGTTGACTGTTCAACTCAAAGCTTTATCTGATTTTGTTTCTAAACAACGTCAGCAGGCACAACAACAATAGTAGTAGAACAAAAAGTGGTCAGACTTTATTACGGCAACAAAATAAGATAAATGTTAATTAGAGGTGTTTACCTGATTGGCATTAATTGAACATTATCCAGAGGGTAGAACTATCCCTGGGTGAGAAAGAGTTTGCTATAATAGGAAGAGAATTATACAACATGATATTATAAGGACTAAGGTAGGAATGGGTATGCAAAATATTAATGATCTTTTTGAAGCATATGTAGCAGAAGAGGACCCTATTAAGAAGGAGTTTTTGCTAAATATGTACAACCATGCTTTGCAACAGAAACAAAAAGAGGTGATTAGTCGTGACTTTGTCAGATAAACAATCACCAGTATTTTAAATTTTTTCCATTCAAACCGAACATATGTCGAACAACAAGTTTGGTACACTTTCTTTAAATAGACACTTCCAGAGCTGTTGGTTATTCGGGTTGTGGCCAATCTAGGCTATTTTTCCTATGCAACTTGCTTCGCAACAAATTGGTTTTTAAACTATTAGTTGCCGTAGTATTTCTAATCCCTATTCTTCTGATAGAAGGGATTCAACACTTCTTTCGTAGTTGAACAAAGGAAGGAGACGTCTATTATTAATATACTGTGTTTTTTAGAGGGTGCAAAAAAGCCTAAAAAACATAGGGAATGTATGGCTAAAGTACGTACTTATCTAAAAAATGACGGGCATAAGGTTCGAGAAGGGTATGTTTCACTAGCAGGTCTTGAAGCTTTGGATAAGAGAGGAATCAACTCCATGAGTGAAGCGGTTCCAGGAAAAAGAGTCTGGTTAATTGTTTATGATGAAGATCGTCCGTGTAAGTCCTATACGAATGAGGATATTCATTACTACAAGGAATTTGTGGCTTTGTTTTCGTCTCGTCTGAAACGTAGACTTTACTATGAAGAAATCCTCAACGAACTGACAGCCCACAAAACAAGAAAAGAAAAATGGTCCTAGGGGCCATTTTTTGTTTTATAAAGGAGAAAAAACAATGACAAAAAGAGAAAAAGCCTTGTGGTTACACGAGCACTACAAGAACTACTCCCTTAAATGGTACCTAGAGAATGATGCCAGATTAAATGCGATGTTTAGGAAAGTTTATCATCGCTATATGACTGATCTCAATGCACGCGCTTCGAAAGCGCAATTGTCTCATATTGAGGACCTAGGCAAACGTATGAGAGAAGTATACGAAGATGTCTACGGTACTAATTTTGATAGCGATTGTCGCTTAGACCGTTCAGAGACAAATCGAAAGGTGCAAGCTATCCGCTCTATGTGGGTAGTAGCACCGGCCTAGGAGGAGGTAGTTATGGATAGAATTATGATTTTGACCAATACGCTACCTCACGAAAGTAATATTTCGGTTATCTATAAGGGTGACGTTGCTGTTGTAGTTGCAAGAGATAACCAGGAGCGTTTACTCTTTAAAGTAATAACAACAGTAGCAGTCGCAATGAAACTACAGGCTGAATGGCTTGTGGTTTAACAGGTAAAGGAGAAAAAAACAATGACAGAAACAATTACTAGGAGACAAGTAAGACATCCTAAAGACTTTGGTGATAGAGAGCTATTCAAAAGAGCTTTCACTCACTGGATTCCTTCAGAAAAAGGTCGATGCCTTGTATTCTGAATTGCAAGGAGATTTTAAGAAGGTCTTTAAGAAGGTCTGTGAGTTAAGTATCGAGGAGTTAAAACATTATGGATTAACTCAGAGAGATGCTATTGCCTTTCTTTCAATGCTTGAACTTTTTCAAACGTTCAGAAGGTGAGGAAGAAAAGCCAACTTGTGTCACTGGGACTGGATATTTTGCTCAAAGTATCCAAAAAGCCTATGGACATAAGAAACAAGAGCATCTTGTAGTGTGGTACTTGGATGTGCATTGTAACGTTATCGAGGAGCGAGTAGTTTTCATCGGTAGCGTTCATCGTAGTATGGCGTGTCCAAGAGAGATTTTTCACTATGCAGTGAAGAATTTAGCTCGCTACGTGCTGGTAGCTCATAACCACCCCTCTGGAAGTGTATATCCTTCCAGTAATGATATTAATGTTACTGAGGCCCTTGAGGATGCTGCAAAGCTCTTTGAGATGGAGGTCTTAGACCATGTTATCGTAACGAAGGATAATTACTATTCTTTTAGAGATAACGGAAGAATGCGTTGTTTCTAGGAAAGGAGAAAAAGAATGGGAAATATTTCTGATGCCTTTGGCAAGGTAACTATTTCCGCGCCAACATTTTCAGATATTGAGGTGCTTGTGGCTACTCATAGAGTAATCAATGAAAAAGCTTGGACCCCAACGACTCTAAATGGTTCTCCAAGTGAAGCGGATTGTATCACAACTCAAGAAGGATTTGTCTCAGTGACACTTCCTTTTACAGCTTGTGGTAACTGGAATATTCGAGATAATATCGATAGCTTTTTGATTAACATCTTAAAGCAAGATAGCACTCTTAGTGATATCCCAATGTCTGCCACATTTGATTATGTGGATGCAGAGTCTGGCGTGAACTTTATTTATAAAGCAACCGTTCTGACTCGTAATGTCCCAGGTAAGGGGGGTAACCACTGAACTCTTAACAGATGAAGACCTTGGAGATTATTCAGAGTCTTATCTAAAAGAGCTAGAGGAAGTCTATGACCAAGAGCTTGCTTTAGGCCGACTGTCTATCTAAAAATGGTGTTATAATAGGTATAAAGAAAAAGATGTAGCGAGGAGACAAAGCATGAAAGAAACCTTCTTTGGACCTTTAGTTCAGATGAGATTTCGACCTTATCTGATTTGACGTCAGAAGGTTTTGAAGTCGATTGGACGGTAAGGAGTTCATCAGATGCTATGACCAGTGGTTTTGTGATTCAAGGAGAGATTTCTGGAATGATTGAGTTCACTCCAGAACCTAGAGATGCTTACACCTTTGTTCATAAGCTAGAGGTTCGTATGGACAAGAAAAACCAGGGGGTAGCAGGGCGTTTGTTAGCACATGTTGCCCAAGATGCTTTCAATCGTGGTTTCGAGGGGGTCATGATGTGTCTTTCAAAGACTGCTCTTTTAGATTACTACGTACGTCGCTACGGTTGCAGTCGTATTGCAAACACTGATCGTGTGATGTTTCACGCATCAGCATGCCAGTTGCTTATTGACCGATTTTTGAAGGGAGGCGAAAGCTAACCATGAGGATAGTTGAACAATTTAAGGCAGACTGGAAGTCTTCAGGGTTACCGAATAAACCTTACAAGACACCAGAGGAGATTGAAATGATTAAGAATGGCAATCTTGTCTGGGCTGCGCGCGTGTTGAAGAAAAATTGGGGCGTAAGTTAAGCCCACGAGAACTTAATGAGATGCAGTGGTAAGCCACGTCTATAAATAGTATATCGTGTAAGATACATCGTATATTGGATATATAAGAGAAAGAGGAAGGTAGTAACTCTAGGTTACACCTCCTCTTTTTTCTATGGAGGAGAAAAACAATGACAACATTATCAACAAATTTACTAGGAAGAAAACTATTTGCTCATATTTCCTCTGATAAAGAGGTTAATGATTCATTTTCAGGAATGACCTTGCGTCAATTTTTGAACGAGACTGGGAATAGCCATCTTTTTATCAAGAAGGATGGAATGGTTGCTATCAATACCTTGTTAGAACAAAGTGGGTTAATGCCTATTTCTTGTGATGAGGCATTGGTGGCAATGGAAGACTTAAAGATGACTAGTTTAAGGTCACAATTTGGGTTTTTTATTAAACCAACTCAATATAAACGTCAAAATCCAGAAGTTTGGTACGTTTGGGAAACAATCGTAAGGTTGTGTTCCATCGCTATTACTTTGGTAATGGCTACATGGCTAACCTGGTATATCAGGTAGAAGATGATCAGATTGAGTTCTGTCAGTCTTCTGTCTTTAAGAGCTGGGATAATGGTGAGTATCATATTACTTACGATACGCCAGTAACAGAAGATGTTGAAGACATCAACACGCGCAAGGAGTTGCTTTCTTTCTTATGTCGTGTTGAGGAGCTCCCTTCTGTTAAGTAGAGAAGTTATATAAAAAGGAGAAAAACAATGACAACAAAACATATCTATATTTATAAAAATAAAAAAACTCAAGAGGTCTTTGCAGATCTTTTTGCTAAGGATCTTCTTGAAGGCGTTACAACATTCCCTCGGATTGATAACGCTCAATCTTATTCATTTTTGGAACTCTCTTGTCTTTATCTCAAGAGAATCTTGGAAATGAAGCAACGTAAGGTTCAAACCTTATTCGTTGAGGGAAAACCTGAACCAGCACTTGCTTCAGCATTGTTACAAGCACGTGTTATGGGGCTAAATGTTGTCATCAAATTGAAGACAACTGAAAGTAATAGCGAGACACAAGAAGAGTTCAAGGAGCTCGGTCTTGACGATGTTGTAATGGCGTGATTAGAATCAAGAAGGAGAAAAACAATGACAGGAATCACTCAAGGTCTCCACTATATTGAAAAGGTTCACCAATATAATACGAATATTGGTAGCTTTCCGTCAGACTTAATCAATGATCGAATTTCAGCGATTATTGATAGCAATAAGATGGAAATGAAACAGAGTTTGCGATACCGACCAGTTAAAAACGTGGTTTTGAATAGAGAGGGTGTATCTAATCTTCCACCTATCGAAATCCCGTTTGAATCTTCACTTTATTATGAAGTTGAGGAGATCAATCCTGGACTATCGAAGTTGATTATTACCCCGGAGCATGCAGAAGCCTTTCAAGAGGCTGATATACGTATGTTGGAAACTCGCTTAACTATGTTACAGCGAGCAAAAGAATGTGGAAATTTTACGACAAGTAATTTTCCGAGTCGTTTTCCAGAGGAAGCAAGAGACGATTTAAGTCAGTTAGATCTTCTAGCTTGGGGGACAAAAGATATGCCAACATATCTTTTCTGTCTTATGGAATCGGCATTAGACAGTTACCGAGGATTTTATTCCTTGAAGGACTTGATGGAAGATTCTAACGGTACCCTTCAGCAAGGCTATAGTCAAGCTGTTTACTGGCTCTATAGTGGAGTCAAAGGACAATATGAATATTAGAGGGAGAAAAAATGACTAAACATGGTTATACAGCAACATTTAAGCGTGAAGATGAAACCATCTATACGAAAACGTTTCTAGCTTCAGATTTGTTTGAAGCTGATGAATATGGGCTAGAGTATGCTACTAAGCGAGATATTCTCTATCTCGACTTAGGGCCTGCAGTTCAGTAGAAAGGTAAGCTACGTATTTTATACGTGGCTTTTTTAAAAGGGTTAAACGGTCTACTGGTTTTTATCGCTTGCCAAAAACTCGTGCTTTGGCGGCATCCTTATTGAAGAAATTAAACCCGAAATAGTTGATAAAAAAGAAATAAAATGCTAACATTTAATAAAAGTGTTAGCATTTTATTTCTTATGAAGGATAGTGCTATTATGAATAATATTGAAATGATTATGGCTTCTTTTCAACAACATCAAGGATTTTTGACCTTTCAACAAGTACTTGAAGAGAAATTACCTTACAAAATGTTACTGAGAATGATTGATGAGGGACAAGTAGAGGTTGAAGGAAAGGGGTTATATCGCCTCCCTGATACTTATCTAGACGAATGGTTTGTGGCGCAGCAACGTTTTTCAAAAGGAATTTTTTCTTTAGAAACAGCTCTTTGGTTACATGGATTATCACTAACAGTTCCCTTTGAGATGACCATGAGCTTCCCTTATGGAACCAATACAAAAAATGTTAAATCAGAAGGTATACGTCCGATAGTTCTTCGTTCTTATTACGATGAAGGAATTATTGAGCTTGAGCGACAAGTGGGTCAGAAGATTAAGGTGTACGAGCCGGAGAGAGTTTTAGCAGAATGTTTAAGACCAGTTTATCAAGTTGATGTTCAAGTTATAGCTCCTGCATTTAAGATGTATTTTCAAAATCACAAAGTTAACTATTCAAAACTGTTTCACTATGCACAGTTATTCAAGGTGACTAACAAGTTGCAATCTTACATGGAGGTATTAACCTAATGTTTTCCAATGCAAATAGCTTTAAGGCAAAGATTAAGAATATGGCTAAGGATAGAGGTATTCCTGCCCAGCAGCTTCAGCAAAACTTCCTGATTGAACAGGTGTTGAAATTGATTGCTAAAAGTTCCTATAAGGATTCTTTCATTGTTAAAGGCGGTTATCTAATAGGACAGTTGATAGGACTTGATAAGCGAACGACAATGGATTTAGATGTGACGCTTAAAGGGACTACACTTAGTCAAGAAAATCTGATTAGCATCTTCGAAGAGATTCTTTCGGATTCGGATGATGTCTTTTCATTTGAAGTAGATAAACTAGAGCCGATTCGCCAAGATGACGAATACGGGGGATTTTCTCTAAAACTCAATGCTACATTTGATACTTTAAGAGAGGTTGTTTTCATCGACATTACAACGGGTGATAAGATTACACCTAGAGAAATTACTTATTCGATGCCATCCCTATTTAAAAATGAAACCATTGAGGTTTGGACTTATAATTTGGAAACTGTCTTAGCTGAAATTGGAAACGATCATTAGCCGAGGAGTAGCATCAACACGTCCTCGTGATCGTTATGACCTTTTTACCTTGTATCATATCAGAAAAGATGAGATAAATTTCGATGTGTTGCGTGAAGCCCTGGCCAATACTGTAGAAAAACGAGGAAGTAAAGAGGCTATTGATATTTGGGAAAGTCAGCTAAATAGTATTGAGACTGATGAGTATCAAAAGCAACTTTGGACACGTTATCAAAGACAATTCAAATATGCACAAGATATTTCTTTTGAGAAATCAGTTCAGATTGTTAGAGAACTCATGACAACTATTATGTAATATATAACGGTTCATTACCATATATTGGGTAGTGAACCGTTTTTTGTCTCTAATCCTTTTGGTAAAAGGAACATTCATATTCATTCGCTCGAAGGTTGTTATTAGGTATCCAGTTAGGTGCTATACCCATTAGACTTGCTATATCTTCAAGAGGTCTTTATCACACTCAATGATGACTTCATCATTAAGGAGTTGCTATGTATTGGTGGTAGTGTAAAATAAGTTGTGTAAACACAAAATAATTGACAGTATATTTTTGGTTGAAAAGTCTTTACAAATATGGTAAAATAGCTTTAGAATTAATTATGTGCTCATGGGGTTATCTCACCATGACGTTTAACGCAAGGGGAAACTCTTGCGTTTTTTGTTTTGAAAGTCTGTTAAAGTTAAATAGACAAAATGTCTTTAATAAAGAGTCCCCCCCAACCCAAGATAAATGTATGATGATAGGTATGGTAAAAAATAAATGAAGCTAGGAAGTTAAGAATATGGAAATCAAAGATCACTTTGGTGTATACGGAGTCTGTCTTCAAGATGGGAAACTTCTCTGCATTGAGAAAATGAGAGGACCTTATCAACAGCGTTTTGATTTACCGGGTGGTAGTCAAGAACTCGGTGAGGGGTTGACAGAAACTCTTAAGAGAGAAGTTTTGGAAGAGACAGGATATGCGATAAGCTCTTATTCAAACCCTAGAATCTATGATGTGTTGGTTCAAGAAGAAGGGCAAGACTTCGCCGTATACCATATCATGGCCTTTTATGATATCGTACTCGATTTCGAACGCTCTCAACAATCCCTTCCTCAGGAGCTTCTTGATGGAAGCAATGATTCAGCAAATGCAATTTGGTTGAATTTGGAAGAAATTACTGCAGACAATGCTTCACCTTTAGTATTGAAGGTGAAGGCAGAGTTGCGAGGATTTCCAGAATTAGAACTGACAAGCTATAATAATTGGAAAGTAAAAGAAATAAAGGAGAAGAAATGACACCTCAAGAAATGTGGAATGCCTACAAGCAAATTAACCCCTCAATCGGAGATGAAATCGATGCTTGGGCTTTTGGAGTAGAAGCCGATCTCTTGGCAGATTTGGTGTTAAAAGGTGAAAAGACGGCAACTGCATCCGCCTATGATCTTTATGCAGTTGATAACGCCCCCCTGCCACAAGAAGGGACCTTTGATGTTGTTTTAGACAGTCAAGATCAAGCTGTCTGCATTGTCGAAGTCACAAAGGTTTCTGTTCAGCCTTTCCATCAAGTGTCAGCCGACCATGCCTACAAGGAAGGTGAGGGTGATAAATCTCTGGCCTATTGGCGTCAGGTTCATGAGGAGGTTTTCACCGAGTGGATGAGCGAGGCTGGACTGACTTTTACACCTGACAGCAAGGTTGTTTTAGAAGAATTTCGTAAGGTTTATCCATTATAGAACACACTCTACTTCTTGGAGAGTTTTTTGATCTGGAGCTTATTTTCCAAAAGGGTTAAAAAATGATGTAATGTAAGCGATATTATACAGAAGCACAGGAACAGTACGACCGCAGGGCTAAACAAAAAGGTCGGAAGTCTTGTTTGAAGTTGATGAACACGCCTAGGAATATGATACTAAGCGAGATATTCTCTATCTCGTCTTAGGGCCTGCAGTTCAGTAGAAAGTTAAGCTACATATTTAATACGTGGCTTTTTTATAAAGGAGATAAATTAATGCGGCTTGATTTAAAAATTGACAGAGATTTGGCTTTTGAACAGGCTCTTTTTGAGATACCATATCATAAAAAAATAGCTACTTAAGTTTTCGAAATATCAGCTGTCATTGGCAAAAGAGACAACTCCAGAAGAGTTGGATGATATAGCATTACATTGGGAATCTTTCCGAACCTAAGCGAATGATTACTGATAGTAGAAAACAAATAGGTACTTAAAGTTTTTTAACTTTGAATGCTTTTTTTGTTACTTTTTGATATCTTTTACGAATAGATATATTGTAAAAAATAGGAGGTATATAAAATGATAACATATGATGAAGTAATGGAAGCGATAGAAAGAGGGTTTATCAAGGGCGATAAAATCAGCATTGTCCGACGAAATGGGAAGATTCATGATTATGTCTTGCCAGGAGAGAAAATAGAACCTGGAGAAATAGTGACAGAAGAGGACGTAGAAACTGTACTTGAAGAGTTGAGGGAATAATACATGGAAGAGCTTTTATTTCAAACATTGATTTTTAATTTAGTATCATATGATATATTAATTGGTAAACCTAAAGAGAATATGGGACTAATTGGTCCTGTATTCTCTTTAGGTTTTTCCTTTTTTGTTATAATCTTATATAAAAAAGAGGTGGTAGTATATGGACGAAAGCAAATTTAATAGCACGTTAAAAAAGGATGAGAAGATAAGAGAGCATGACATGACCTTTATTGAGTATATAAAGATGAAGTCAAAAGACAAATTAACAATAGATGGAGAACTAGGCATAAAGACGAGAGAATTAGCTCAAAGAGTAGGAATAAATTATGAAATGTTTAGGAAAATACTCAATAAAACTAAGCCCAATCAACCGAGAGATTGCATAATTGCAATCTGCGCAGCTTTGTTTTTATCAGAATATGAAACAAATGATGCTTTATTTTACTATGACTATTTACCTAGATTAGATGATACTCCAGGTTGTAGAGAGTATTATATTATTCAAGCTTTACAAGGTAATAGAGAACGAGAGAATGATTTTAAATTTTTGGACCAGAGTGTAGCTGCAGTCAATAAGACGCTGAGATACTATGGTTTTTCAGAGCTTCGTCTAAGTAACAAAATAAAAAGTAAGGAGTCTAAAATTGTAGTTCAATCTGATGAAGAAGTTGACGAATATTCAATAACTACTGAAATTAGAACAAATCGTTTTTCATTTCAAGATTCACTATGTGACAGATATCATCCTAATCAATATCGAGTACTAACGCAAATGACAATAACATATCCAGAGAATATGAGATGTCAATTGGAGTATGATAGTAGAGATAATTTCCTCATTAAATATGAACAAGACGGCGAATGTTTTAGAAATATCCCTGAGATAGTAAATAAAGATTCTGAGTTGTTTTTACGTTTTTTCAATATTATAAAGGACATGAATTTAAGAGAATTAAGGTCATGTTATGAGACTGCTTTTGATTCTAGAAATCATGGTCTTAGACAAAGTGCTAAGTATTCAAAAGGCAAAATAGAATTATATTCGGAAAAAAATATAACTATATCCAGCCAGAAAGAAATGAATATTTTTATGGTGAAATAATAGATGGTACATTTACTTTTACGATACAAAAAGAAAGTAGATTTATGGAACGTTACCTTTCAGTTGATGATTTCAAAAAGTATTATCCATATAAAAAGAAAGAAGAAAGGGACTATCAAGGGTTAACCACTTTAGAAAAACTAAAGAGATACTGTAAGGCTAGACAGTGGGATAGTGATATTGAATGGTGTTATGTGCAAGAATTTAAATCCATGAAGAATCATTTAAATGCTCTGAAAAATAGCTTAATTGATAAAAAAAGCAGTTTATTCGTTCCTACGACGATTATTTTTTTCTGGAGAAGATCAATGGCGTATATATGAATATTACAATGTATTACACGAATTTGGTGTATTAAAAAAACTGAAAAAAACAGGAAGAATATAAAGGATATGATCCATTTGCTGAAAAAGAATGGTTTAGATGATGGGTTACCAATAGGTACTTTTTTAGGCTATCATGAAAGGACTTGGTTTGAAACAACTAAAAATGAAGCAACAGTAAAAATATAAAAAAACAAGACAGTGAATATTGACGATTCTGAACTAAAAAAATAGCTTTTTGAGTTGGGTATAGATAATTTAGAAGAAATATGTAGTCTAAAGTTGAAACATCCAAACCTAAGAGATTTGAGTATCAAAGATTTTCATTTGACAAAAAAACGGGACCAAAAAAAGTCCCTGTTTTTTTATTTTTGAATAACTTTACGATTAGTTTAGAATTTAGATATAAGTAATAGGAGGTTTTCTATATGACAAATAGAGAATATGTAGAAGATTTGTTAGCTCTTAATGAGAAGATATATATTGATACCTCATCGTTAATGAATGATACAGAATTGGGCAGGTTTTTTTAGTGCAATATCAAGATATTTTTTTGGATCTCTAGATAAAAAAATAATTGTTACTCGAGAAGTATGTTTAGAAATTGTTAGGCATTTGAGTTCAAAGAATATTGAAAAACAAGAGAAAGCGAAATCTGTGATTCTGCTTTTCAAGAACTACAGTAATTTATTTATATTTGAAGATAAGGATTTAAAACAGTCGGAGGTTAGTTCGGCTTTTTGCTGACTCAGAATTGTTATCTAGAATTACCAAAGATAAGTCAAAGCATTCACAGTTACTAATAACGAATGATAAAAATCTGAGTGTTGATGCTTATAAATTGAACAAATTATATTCCTGTAAAGGAAAGAAAATCATGGTTTGTTTTATTGATAATTTGGGACAACTAAATAAAGGGAAGACAGGTTTTTGAAACCAATCTAAACACATTAGTTATAGAACAAAAAACGCCAGAGGAGCAGGTTGAAGAGCAGAACAATAATCAAGAGGAATCAAAAATCTTTCAAAAGATTATTTGGGGAGGTTGTCTTCTATCAGTAGGATTTGTAATAGGTAAAATTAGTAATAAACTAACATAGATAAGGAGATTAATATGGATAAAGACTTTTATAATTTTTTAAATACATCTAGTGGAAGACTTTGTATCTTTCTGTTTGCAGGATTAGGATATTGCTTTATTTATAAAGGTGGACAAGTTGAAGCTTTAGGGGTGAAAGTAAATATCCCATGTAATGAAAGACAAAACCTACTAGTTTCATCAGCATCTGGAGAATAGCCTGAATTATTTTTTTAGAATGATGTCAGTTAATAATAGAGTGATTATAGGAGGTTGAAAAAATATAAAAAAGTGAAATAAAGGGTCCTCTGAGCTTCGCATACAAGACCTGTTATGATATACTTATATCAAGGTTAAGGAATGAGGTTTCTCCCCTCGCCTTAACCCGACCATTGTTGTTGTAAGGTTAGACGAGATATCTCCTCTCGCATCTAACATAATCTATTATCTTCTATTAGTTATGAATCAGGGACCTCCCCCAAATCATAACTATCCTTTCTGTTTTTAGTGTTATGAGGTTTCTCCCCTCGCTGTTAAACTAAAAATAGTCATTGTTTTTCTTCTCCAGAGAAATTTCTCTTGGGAAGAGAGGTAGTCCATTGAGGGCTGCCTCTTTTTTGTTGTCAACGAAACTTATTTTGAATAGAAAAAACCATCGGAACAACAGGGGGTCCCAATGGTTACAACAACAATATTTTCAAAAAACAATGACGTTTTAAGAAAAAGAAGATATGGAGAAGAAGGAGAAAAGCAACCTCTCCATAAAATTCCCCGAAGGGAAAAACAATGACTGTGTTTAGGAATACTCCTAAACACATTTTTAGTATAGCTTATTAAAGGGGTTATTTCAATGCTAGGAAACCAGAATAAGCTCGAAAGTCAACCTATGTCACTAGGTTGCGACACCCATATAAAATAGCCTATCATGGCTTCATGGTAGAATTTAAAGATTATGAAAATACACAAGGGCTCGAAGAGCTAGAAGGTTGGCGGTATTTTCCGATTAGAGCAGCAAATAAGATCAAGTCCTTCTGGGAGAGCAACAGGGTTTTCTCTTACTTGAGGAGACATCGGTTAAAACGAACGTTGATCATTAGCTATGCATTACTGGGAACGATGGTCTGGACAGCTACAACTGCTTATTTCTCTCCAACCCGAGTTACTTACTTAGAGTCACAACTGCAGGCAACACAATCATTTGGTAATGGTCTTGGAAGCATTACAGCAACCTCTATGACTTACTCTTCTTCAAATGGGTTGGTCGTTATGGAGTTGACAACATCAGATGCTACTAGTGCTATTAAAAAAGGGATTAATACTGAAAATCTTGATTGGCAGGTTTTCTTGCCAAGTAGTGTTAAGAATCCTGAAGCAGTGACCTTAGAAGTCATTCCGTTAACCGGAGATAAGGTGTATCTAGTCATGCGAAATGTGCCTTCAGATTATACGCTCATGGTTATTCGTGCGACAAATAAGACACCGAACTCAAACAGTCTCAAGATTGACGTTCAAGAATACAATGACTACTTATCATCAAGTTCTAATGACGCTTCAGTTTCTAAGCAGAATAAACAAAAAGATAAGGAAGGGAATAAGAACTACGTTGATTTCTTTGTAACCCCTCAAAATGAACTTCTCAAAAACAAATATGTCAAGAATTTGTCTCGTGAGAAGTTTGCCCTCAATATTTTTGAAGAGGAGTTGAAATATCAAAAAGGTCAACGAAAAGAACTCTTGGCTTCTGCAAAAACACTTGATGACAGTATTAAGGAAGATACTAAGACATTGGAGCAGTTGAAACGTGAGTCAGAATACTTGGTCGGTAACGAGTTAACCGATAAGCAGAGTGATATGGAAGCTATCGAGAAAAGTATGGGCTCTAAAGAGAAGGACGGAGCGAAAGCGCGTGAAAATGCTGCTTATGTTCAGACAATCATTGAACAGATTGAAAAGAATATCAAAGCAGTTAAGAATGGTACTTACAAGTTTAATTCACCAGTGCGCTCAGTAAACAAGATATTGGGGAATAAATATAAAAAGGAAAGAAAGGACTTTATTAACGATTATGACAATTGATGAACAACGCTATTTACTTAACCAGGATTGCCTATTGATGAAATATCAGCGAGGTAACGCTATGAATGAACCCCTTCAAATTTTTAGAGGGAAATGGGCAGACGGTTTAGAACGCCTACATCAAATCATTGATAAAGAAGTTGGTTGGAAGAACTTTCGTAGTTTTGTCTCAGGTAACGTACATCATGACTCTGAAACATCCATTGAGGTAGTTAAGACACACTTAAACCAATGCCGTATTGAATGTACGGACCTTTTGGATATTGATTTTGGAGAGAAAGGTTCTATTTGTATTCAGAGGGATCAAGTGGAGCTTTTGACTGAGAAATTCCGTTATTTCCTTTATTTTGAAAGTAATATTCAACCAATGATGGATATTGACTTCTAGGAGGTACTGGATGAATCAAGAAGAAAATCAACAACAAGAGGGGAACTGGGGACTGCCTCGTGGTCTTTACACGCAGGTAAAGTACTACGGTGTTCCGGTAATGAAAGCCTTCATTATAGTAGGGAGTTTTGTTTTTCCGCTACAATTCAGGGATATATTTTTCCCTAGAGGGCAGGAGTTGAAGTTCCTAATCAATTTACTCTGTACAATGACTTTAACGATTTATTGGATGATCCCTTCTTCGTCTGGTGGAAATAAGTTCTGGGAATTTATTCATGCACACCGTCGGACAAAGAAACGTTATTATCCAATTGATAAGAACTGTTACCCAGAGTTGAGAGATGATGGCTCGAAAAACCGTCGCTACTTAATGGATAAGGCTGCAGAACGTTTAGGAAGGAAGTATAAATAGATGAAGGAGAGGACTAACCATAATCTTAGTAAGACTCCTTATATTGACAAATACACAACAGACCTTACTGAGAAATCAGACCCAAGCGTCAAGATTTTGTGGCTTGGGGTAGACAAGATGAAATCAGACAAGTCTTTATCTCACTGAATCGATTAGAAAAAAACTCTCCTGTACTAATTGGTGAAGCTGGTGTAGGTAAAACAGCTATTGTAGAGGGAATTTGTGCGGATATTCTTAACAAGAAAGCCCACGTCCCAACACGTTTCCAAGGTAAGCAGGTTAAGCAACTAGAATTATCTGCTATCCAAGGGAAAGAATTTGACCATACTGGTAAAGAGGTGAACATCATTGCCAAAATGGACGGATTGATTAAAGAGTTCATGGCTCATAAAGATGAGTTTATCCTCTTTATTGATGAAGTGCATACCATTATGGGAACTGGGGTTGAGGGAAGTGCTCTTGACGTCGCTAATAGCTTGAAACCAGCCTTATCTCGTGGGGAAATCTATCTTATTTCAGCCACTACAGCTGATGAGTTTATGATTATCGAACGAGATCCAGCGATGGAACGACGTCTGCAACCAGTTTACGTTGATGAACTGGACAAAGAGGCATCTATTTTGGTCTTGAAAAAACGTCGTCCCAAGTATAAACGAGAACTTGATATTGAGATTCCTACTGATGCCATTAAGGCAGCAGTAGAATTATCTATTCGTTATGTCACGGATAAAATGCTTCCGGATAAAGCTATTGATATTATTGATGAAGCTTCAGCGACTGCAAATATCGATGGGAAATCAGAGATTACCTTAAAAGATATTGCGAGTGTCATAAACCGTAAAAAAGGTATTCCTATGGAAAGTCTACTACGCACGTCTTCAACTCCAGTGGATTTGCGGAAGGGATGCGTGCTGTTGTTAAGGGGCAAGACCATGTGATTCGAACTATAGCACGCCTTATGTATAAAGGTATTCAGGGTGGGCAGAACAAGCGAAGACCTCTAGGAACTCTTCTTCTACTTGGAACAACAGGTACAGGTAAAACAGAATTGGCGAAACAAGCAGCAAAACAACTGTTTGGTAGTGAAGAAGCGATGATTCGGCTGGATATGTCAGAATACATGACTGATAATGCCGTTGTTCGTCTTATAGGAAATGACGAGCGAAAAGGTGACTTAACGGAAAAAATTAAGAAGAATCCCTACTCGTTAGTACTATTGGATGAGTTAGAAAAGGCTCATCCAGATGTCTGGGCTTTGTATTTGCAAATGCTTGATGACGGGCATTTAACTGACGGACGTGGACGAAAAATCAATTTTAAGAATACGTTTATCATTGCAACATCAAACGTGGGGCACAAGCGAATCAGAGATAAATATATCACCTCTGGTCAAACCTTTACAGAAATGAACAAGACTGACTATAAAGAGTTCATGAAGGACATGAGAGACGAGTTAATCAAGATCTTTAAACGTCCTGAATTTATCAACCGTTGGAAAATTGAAGTGACTAATATCTTGACGAAACAAACCATTGATAAGATTGTCTATTCAAAAATGGCTGTACATGAGAGCAGTTGGTTTAAAGAGCATCATATCCTTATTAATTATGAGGATGTTATGGATGGTGAGCAAACTATCGATGGCAAAAATATTTCTATGAATATCTCAGTAGTGTCGGTGTTAGCCCAGAAGATGGAGCAAGGCCTTTAGAGAGAACTATTGATGAAGTGTTAACAGATGAAATCTTTGAGCAACTGTATTTCCTTGGGCGAAAGCCACAAGATTACTTTATAGTTGACGTGTCTCTATCTGGATATGCACCAGGAACATTTGCGTATGGGAACTCAGGTAGAAAGACAGTTCAAGATCGGCGTCAGACTCATATTACTGTCAAACGGATACCTCCAGAGGAGTATGGTAACTATTTGCTTACTTCTTAAGGGGTGTCACTAGGTTGTGACTCGTAGATGGAATATTGTAGACTACAGATATTAAATTTTAAGGAGGCTGTTTTGAAAGAAAACACATTTTTGAATAACGTGAAGACTAAGGCATCAACACTTGGAATGACTGCTTTGTTGACGTTAAACTCTGTATCCCTTGCTTTTGCGGAGCAAACTGGAGGAAATGCTGCTAACCCAGCTAATGAAGCAACTAATACGATTAATGATCTTTCAGGTATGTTGCGTCTCGTATTTCCGGGGTTAGCAATACTAAGTGGTTTAGTATCATGTATCTTGATGATGATGGGTGATAAGAAACGAAGTATAGCACTTGACCGACTCATGTGGACTGCAATCGCGCTATGTGTTGGTTCAGCACTCGTTTCAATTGTTAGTTATCTTTGGCAACCTAAATAAGTCTTTAAGAGGTATACTTTATGGAAAAAGAATTACTAACCATAAAGGGGAATCGCAAGGTATTGTTTCCCGATGCCTTGTTTCTTTATATTGAGTGGAAAGGAAATGCAAATCCTAAAAAGGATGAAGAGTTAGCGGATATCATTGATGACTTAGATACTGAATATTTCCCTAGTAATAAAAAGGAAAGTATCGCTCAAAGTCTACCATTTCTAACTTTTAAACAAGCAGAATTACTTTTTCGAGAAATCAAAAAGCGTTATTCTGAATTTACCTTAAAAGGAATTGCCCTTGCTAGTCAACCGATGGAACAAAATGGTCGTGTCACACGACCAACTACGGGAGTCCCTAGTATTGAAGGACAACCTCAGATTACCCCTTTTGTTATTACGAAAGATTATAAGGAACTCGTTACCCCACTCATCGAAGAAGCACACCGTGATAAACGGTTTGAGAAGACAACATATGAAGGTATCTCTAACTTTTTCAGTGGTCCAATGGGGTTACTTCCATGTTATGCTGAAAGTCTAGGCTTGTCTCTTGTTGATATGCCACCTTATCCAAACCTGGAACGATTGAAGGAGAACTTCCAAATCGTCTTATGTCGAATAAGGATAAGCATAAACAGTCAGTTGCTGGAGCCAAGAAACGGAAGGAGAAGACAGGCAGAGTGTATGAAGATGAAGAAGTAGGACCACCAAGTAAGTTGCCATTGATTTTGGCTATTGTCTCTTGTACGTTGTCGGTGTTCTTATTGTTGATGCTAATGGTCTATAATAGTAATTTCACGCGCGTGAAGAAAGAACTTGTGGCCACAACAGATAAAGTTGAGCGTCTTACAATGATACAAGATCATGAACATGAGATTGATGTCATGGCTCGTTATTTCTTGTCATACTATTATTCAGGAGACAAGGATAAGCTTAAGGCTTACTTGGATAATAACGACGCTAAATTTACTAACCCAGAGGTAGCAACTGTTTCTAGCACAATGTTGGAGAAAGTTGAACTCGTTAAGAATGAGAAGGATACCTATGAGGTTACATACGTTGTTGGTACAACGGATGAGGCTCAAAAAACGACAGTTCGTCGTGTTACTTTCAATGTTAAGAAAAAACCATCAGCTACTCAAGGTTGGGTAGTTACATCTGAACCGACAACAACAGCATTTGCCACTCCAACATCTCCTTCTACTGAAACTTCAGCTGAAAACAAGGAGGGATAACCTATGGGTGCAGAAGCAACAATTGAGATTGAACAAGGGAAGGTCTGGCCATCCCTATCAGATATGATCTCTCAATCGAAAGATTGGCCTAATGAAGTTGGTTCTAAAGGTTGGGGAGGTGACAAAGATAAAGAGCTATTATTGGCATCCTTTTATGCACAGTGGGACCAATACCTCCACCCAACAACTGGGGTATTTATAGCTTTTGGCTTTATTCCCGAGATGCTTTCAAAAGGTATCTATAGTTTTAGTTATGCGATTGAGAAAGCTTACCTCAACATGTTTAAGTTGTTCGGGATGTTTGATTATATTAGTCAATCCGATAGCTTTGTTGGTCAAGTTTATAAGTGGCTTCAAATCGTTGGGATTTCATTATTTGTTCTGGTAACGCTCATTCGTCTTATAATGGCAATGGCAGGAGCACCTTTCAGGTATCGAGAATTCTTCAATCATATGATTCTGGTAACTTTCTCTGTTGCTTCACTTCCAGTGTTTGCTTCAAAATTTGGTAGTGCCATAGCGAAGGATACCGTAGGACTAGCCTATTATGACATAACTGGCAGTGGTCAGAGTGTTTCGCTTTCTGTAACCCCATTTCGGAACAATACGGTGGACCTCGAAATGCTGTATGCAATGGATTTTGATACAGATAAGTTAGGCTATAATGAAGATACTCATTTTATAGCGGGTGATAAAAACTGGAATACCATTTCAGATGGTAATATTTGGTTCACCAATTTTACTGAAACTTATGGCCCAACCAATAAAGCCATGTTGCAGTATTATTCTGGACGTGAAGGACGAGTATCCTCAATAACTAAGTTCGTAGGAGTGCGAGAAGACGGTTCGGTTGATTGGGGGCAACAAGTAAAAAATGGTATAGCCTTATCTAACCCAATAACTGCTCTTCTTCAAACTAGTAAAATATTTTTTACTGGTTGGAAAGAGGAATCTGAGTGGAAAGATAATCAGGCAAAATCACCTTACAATGGATTTTCTGATGTAATGAGATCTACGCTCAACACCATTCGTTATGCAGATGGTAAGATAGCTTATGCACGAGTCACTACGTCAAAATCAGGTTATTTCCTTGGTTTTGATAATACAGCCTTTTTGCCGACTTACGCTCGCTATAAGGTTGACTGGATAGCACTGATAACTCAGCAAATCATTCTTTTACTCCTTCTCATCGGATTGCTAGTAACTACGGTACGAGTAATTTTCAAAACGCTTATAACAGTGATTATCTCACCCCTAGTTTCTTACGCAGCAGTGGGAAATAGTATGAGAATCTTGGAAGTTTGGCAGGAAGTTATGACAGGAATTGCTGCCATCTGGTTCCAACTACTATTCGTCAAAGTAGCTCAATGGTTCTTAATTACTTATAGCGAAGTGAAGCTCAATCTAGGTTCTGGAGCACCTGATGTTGCTAAGAAAACTCTAGGTGGAAGTTTCTATGATGGACTTGATCCATTCCAACATGCGATTGCCACGATTGCCGTTTACCTTGGTGTTTACCTAGCGGTTTCCCAAGGCTCAAAAGTCTTGGAACGCTGGATAGGTATTGATACTAACCTTTCAAGTGGCACTAAGGCTGGAGTCGCTACAATGGCTGTTGGTGCCATGGCTGCTAGGAAAATGGGTGGCGGTGCTAGAAACTTCGCTGTTGGTAGGTATAATCCAACTACTGGCAGACGAAATCAAAGTGGATTTAACCGTCTCAGAAATAGTGTTAGTAGTGGAACCAAAGTTGGTGTAAAGGGACTTAAGAGTGCTGGTAGCGTGGTAGGGTCGACCACAAATGGTATCAGACGAGGTGCTATGTCGGCTGCAGGCGCTACTGCAGGTGCTGTCGCTGGAACCTGGAATGCATTTTCTGATACTACAGATCAGGACCTTACTGCTTTTCAAGTAGCAAGAAGAGCAGTAGGGGTAACTGGAAGGAAATTATCAACAAGCACTAAAAATACGTTTAATAGTGCCATAAGTGGTACAAAAGAAGTCATGACTTCCGGTAAGGAGGTTGTTGGGACAGAATTCAGGAATGTAGGTCAAGCAATTAAGAAGGACTTCTCAAGTAGTTTCGGAGAACGTTATACTAGTACTAGAGATAATATCAATGATAGTATCTTAAATTACGATAGAGTTCGAAGTAATGGTGTAGGAAGAATAACTCCAAAAGGGGATACTTCAAATATTACTCCTCCAACACAACGCTTACCAAAGAAAAATAGCTTAGACAGTGACAGTCGCTTCCAGAAGTTAGATGCTGGAGAAGACGGAGAGTTATGATAAATAGTTTACGAAAAAACAAGCCTTAAAATTGGCTTGTTTTTTATTTCTTAACTAAAAAGAAGAGGAAGAAAGGATTAAAGAGACTGATGATGAATAGGATAATACCACAGATTATTAATAAACCAAATACTGGGAAAAAGAAACTAGAAACAGCACCTACTAGGATTCCTATTGAATGGATGATGCCATGAAGTGTCATAAATAAACAAAATAAGGCAAATATAGCAGTTAAACTCATCGAGAATTTCAACCAAATCAGTTGTGCAGTTTTGCCTTTGAATTCGAACAAAAAAGTGGCAAGGCAACAGCCAATGGCAATAAGAACCGAAAGTAGTAGCCATTTAAAAGATGTCCATGTGCTGATATAGAGTGAAAAATAAAATTCTTGTAAAAAGTCTAGCATCCTAAAACCCTCCAAAAAAGATTATTGCGATTGTATTGATTTGATTGTAACAGGATTTAAGTAGCTAGACAAGGAAAGAGAGCCCTAAATGGAAGTAAATAGTCAAAATCATGGAGAAGTATGAGTAGCTAATAGGTGTCACTGGGTTACGAACGCCCTATGTTGTTTTATAGAATAGTTGAGAATAATGTTGATGGAGGAAATGATATGCCAGGTTTAATTGAAGAACCAGTATTGACAAAAAAAGAGATTAGGAAACGAAAAAAAAAGAAGAGGCACGGAAAAGAAAACAAGAGAAGAAGAAGGAAAAGCAAACACAATTTGAAAGTATAGACCTTGGCGAACGTGCTGGAGAAGAGTTTGTGTATGTTCCACTCAATAAGAAAAAACGTAGAGATTTCTTAGACACTGTTGCGATTTCTGACGTGAAGTCTATTCTATATGGCTATCCTAATCAACCGATACGATTAGCTAATGGCTATTCAGGTTATGTGCAGATTTTTGAGGTGTTTGGACAAGACATTCAAGCGATGTCTAATGAAGAACAAGCAGCCATTAAGGTAGGCTTCACTCTTTTTCTGTCTGGGACTACCTTTGACATGATGATCCAGACAACAAAATTGCCAACAGATGTCTCAAGTCAATCTAACGAATTGCTGCGTCTGCTAGATGAAGTCAAACAAGAACAGAACGCTCCAGAATTGATCATCAATGATGGTGATGACATTGATACCATTTCACGTAAAGAGAGACTTGTTTATCAACTTAGACAAAGAGAAGATATTTTGAAAACAAAATATCTCGTCCAACAAGTCATTGCGATCAATCAACAAATATCGAGTTCTTTATTTGGGTGTTTGGAGACACTTTAGCTGAAATAGATTCCAATACCCGTACCACATTAACGATTGCTTCGAGCCACGGATTTGCCCCTAAAGTTGTATCTGTCGAAAAGAAGGAAGAGTTGTTGACTCAATATTACAACTTTAATGATTCACTGAATGTTTCGCCTAACCAGTATTAGAAGGAGTTTACATGGATTTAAGTTCACGAAAAATCAAGAAATATATTCGAGAGGGTTATGACCTCAATCTTATTAGTAGGATTCAAAGTGATATTCCAGATTTTAAATATGATGATCGCTATTGGAGACAAGCTAACGGGTATTATAAGATTGCTCATGTTCCATATGATCGATATCCAGAACACGGTTTACCTGACTTCTGGATGAGTGATTTAATGCTAGTTGATAATGTTATCAGTTTTATGTCTTTAGAACATGCTGCAAATAGTGAAATGTCCGACCTAGCTTCAAAAGCTATTTCGAATATGTTAGCCACTCAAAATACAAAGGCTGCACAAGATGCCGATGATAAGATGCGTATCAGTTCTTTGTTAGACTATCGCGAAAAACTAGGTAACAATGTTCCTTCTAAAAAAATTCACACCCGCTTTTTGTTAGCTGCAAACACATTGGAGCAACTGGTAGAACGAGAAGCTGACCTCAAGCAACAGTTGAATCAGTATTCTATCTCTTCTTCAGATGGCATGCAAGACGTCGAATATCATACAGCCTTTATCCCAGCTTCTCGTTTGGAAGACACCCCACTACGTCGAAAAGGGCAAGCAGCATCCGTCTGGGATTTAGGTGCTGGCTATCCTTTTAACCATACAAACTTAATGGATACCTATGGCGTTTACTTGGGAGAAACTCGTACAGGTGGTGTTGTTAACTTTGACCTTTTGCATGAAGATAGGGAACGTAAAATTCCATCAATGCTGATTGCCGGAGCAGGAAACGGGAAAATGAAACTGCTAGGTAATTTGATTGATACCTATTTTGCTAAAGGCCATACCATTTTTAACATTGACCTTACTGGTAACTTAAAAGAACTTACGGAACTTCAAGGTGGTCGATATGTTAAGATGTCTGGTACTAATAATCGGAATCATATTAACCTCATGCAAATTATAGCGACGGCTTCCTCTGCAGATGGAGAAACAACGGACCAGGTTCAATCTTTCTATGCCCACCGTAATAAACTACGTGCTTTGGCTCAAATTCTTGATCCAGGGTTAAAGAATTCTGACCTCAATAATTTGTCGTCTGCTTTAAACGACTTTTATGAAGACCGTAGTCTGTGGAACCGTAATGCAGAAGTCATGGACCAAGAAGACTTAACGATTACGAATGTTATTCCAGAAGATTATCCGACTCTATCTCATTGGGTAGAACGCTTAAACAAGCTTAAAGAGGATAAAATCGCAGAGGGAAATAAAATTGATGCTGAAAGTTATGACAGCCTGTATAATGCTTTCTCTGGTCTCTTGGGGGATTATCGCTTCTTAAATGCGACCTCACAGTTTGAAGATTTCAAATGAACAAGTTGTAACCTTTGACCTCTCTGGGATTCAAGATACTGAACTTCTTAATATTCAGCTTTACCAAGTGTTATCTATCATTTCATCATACGCTGTAGTAAATGGAAGAAGGGTCTCTGAGTATTTCCGTAGAGGGATTATCGGGGGAGATAAGAGCCAACGACCTCATAGCATTATTACCATTAACGGAGCACATAAGCTCTTCAATTATCGTTATTCAGAGTCTCTTAACTTTCTAAAGGATTTGATTGAGAATGTAAGTAGTAACTATTCCGCATTTATTATGGAAATGAGTTCATTAGATAACATTCTCTTGAATGCAAACTCTACGGACGCAGTGGACTACGTTTTAGCGACACGCGCAATTTTCTCTATGATGACGTATCGTGTCTTTTCTCAATTAGGTGATTTGACTATCCCCCGTCTAGCAGATGCTTTACAAGGGGAAATGACCGAGAGTGAACTTTCGTCACTTAAATATTTAAGAGATGGTGATTTCTTCCTAAATATTGCTTCTGTCAAGAACTTAGTCTTCAACCATCAACTAGCGGATAATAGGTCTTATGGTAAGTATCCGTATGATGAACATGTTCGCTATGCATTCTTACCTTAGAAATGGTGAAAGGGGGAAATACAATGAACCTATAGCAACCATATTCTGATGAGGCATTCCAACTACAAACTAAAATTCTGACAGAGGATAATCCGCATGATTTGGAAAGAATTGTAAATGATTACTTAGAGATCTTGGCTTACAAAAAGACCTGTCGTGTTGTTGATATTACTTATCAGATGCGAAAAACACATCTTTTAAGTAGTTTATGTGGCTTATTTGGAAGTCAGCAAGTGGATGAGTACTCAGCCATGATTATCTACCAAGAACCTGCTCGATTTGAGTCGAGAATATTTGAAACAGAAGAAGCACCAGAGGAGGAAAATTAATCAATGACCACACTAATGCAAATGTCTCTATGGGTTAACAATATAGCTTATGACATTAAGACACTACGTTTCTTTAGGATAGTTTCCTTCCTTATTAGTTTAGTTCTTGGTTTGGTTGGTTTCTATAGCTATCTCATGCTCTATCAGACACTTTTATTCGCCTATGGTGTTCATTTTATGGCTATTGCCTATACACCATATGTGTTTTGTGCCTTGATTGTAGCCCTTTATCAGCTACTTACTGGTAAGAGACGTGAACGTATCAAGAAAGCAAAGCGTATCCTTATGTTTAGTCTTCTTCCTATTAGTTTGATGAACACCTGGGGCTTTATCACGCTAGTGACTTGGGGGCTTGCATGGGTTATGGCTAAACTAGAATATAACCATAGAAAACGAGCTGTTAAGATCGTATCATTCTTCTCAAAGGAATATTCACCTCTTTTTGAAAAGAGATTGGCTAATCGAAGTAACTATTATGCTTATCAATCTGCTTATCGTCTCCTAGACTTGATTCAGGTGTCAGCTTATGAAGAACTCTTTAAGGAAGAAGTGACGGAAAAAGATTATAAAGCTGGTCTCGTTGTTAAGGAGTTACACCGTACTTTTAAAATTAAAGGTGTACCTTTTTCTAAGGTAACTGTAACAGATAAACTCTATATTGCTCCACAAAAAATGCCAATTATTGGCTTAAGGAGGTTTTAATATATGGTATCTTATCGTTTTAAACGAGATGGTCAGTATATTCAGCGTGAACTAGAGCTAGATCCTCTTGATGAGCATCAAGACCAAGTTTATCCGGAAAGCCTCGAAGAGCAAGTAGATTATTCAGCGTTTTACGATACCTACTATGACGGTTTTGGTGAAGACAGTATCTCACGTGAACAAGAGAAAAAACAAGGTCTCATTGCGCGTGGGAAAGAAAGGTTATACAGTGTCAAGGAGGATGTGACAGACTATTATAATTTGCAAGTGGAACGTCACAAAGACTATTACTCAGATGAAGATTCATTTTGGATGCGAAAGCAACAACAAAAACGAAATCGAAAATTCATTAAACAAAGTATCTTTCTTGCCCTAGGACTTTTACTTGTATTTGGTTGGTATTGGCTAACTGCACTACTTCATTAAGGGGGTGACTAAGATATTTGAAACGAATTGGTGATAAAACTGCTCGTGTTCTTCTAACGATTTTTGGAGTGAAGACAACCATTATTATAGGAACTATTTTAACTTTTGCGGTTATCTTAATTGCAATTATCACTGGTTTAATGGGGACAATTAGTACTTCCGGTGGGAAAGGTGGCAAGACTAACGCCCAATGTGTAACCTACCAAAAAGATGGCGATGAAGAAGACGATGATGAAGAAGACGATGATGGCTCTAAGCCTCAATCGACTTCTACTAAAACTGACTCAGCATCTGCTGGCGACTCTGATCCCTTTACGAAGGGGACAAAAGCCTATGAAATGCCCACAAAGTCTTTATGGCTTTTGTGAATGCTGGATTGTCTGGGGAATCTGCTGCAGGTGCTGTTGGTTGGGCAAACTCTGAAGGGAGCTATGACATCATTGGACGTGCCCAAGGGCATTATGGTGGTGGTATCAACGACTCCATTTCTAAGGGAGCTGTTCCAACGACAGGTGGGACATCTAACACACTTGGTGGTGGTGGAATCTTCCAGTTTGACCCCTACACGAAATATGCACCTCTTAATAGTCCTGATTGGGAAGATGCGGATAAGATGGTTGCCTTCGTTATCGATGCCATCTCAAAAGGTGACTGGAACCCAGCCTATGACGAATCTGGCCATAACTGGTCATTCCAGGAGTTTGCGAAACAAACCAATATCGATGAAACTGCTATGTCATGGAATGCCTACGAACGAGGTAATATGGCTTATGTCAAACCAGATCAGAAGAAGGCGGATGCAAGGAAGTTTGCGGAAGTCTTCGAAGCAAGTAAATATAAGTACGATGATGCCAAGTTCCAAAGGCGTTTGGTGGTGGCGGTGCTTCTTCCAATAACTCCTCGTCAAGTAGTCAAAGTTCAGATGATGATGACGGTGACGACGATGAAGAAGATAGCGACAACGAAGACAATGATAATGATAGCAGTTCATCAAGTGACTCTAGCAACAAGGCTAGCAAAAAAGACAGCGATAAGGATAAAAAGACTATTGATACTGACAAAGCTATCAAGTGGTATAAGGATAAGCTAGGCAAGGTTAAGTATTCTCGTGATGCTCGTACTGGACCAGATAGCTATGACCATTCATCTGCTCTCTATTATGCCCTTGTTGACGGCGGTGCTAAAGAATCTAGCTCTCCGGTAGATACCGATTCAGAACACGACTGGTTGAAAGACAATGGTTATGAATTGGTGTATGAGGGTGCCTGGTCATCTAAAGATGATGTTCAAAACCGTGAAAAAGGAGATGTCATTATCTGGGGTACGAAAGGAAGTAGCTCCGGAGATAAAGGACAGACCATGCTAGTTGAGGACAAGGAAAATATTATCCAATGTTCCCCATCGACAGACGGGATTGCCGAGAATAATTATGGCCAATATCGAGACCGTATTACTATGGACTACGGAAAAGTCTATGTCTATCGTCCAAAAGAGTCAAAAGACAAGAAGGATAAGGATGATGACAAGGAAGAAGTAGATGCAGATACGTGTGGTGATAGCGATAGTAGTAATCTTAGCACAGATACAGGTCAGCCACTTGATGTCCCTTATACCATTACCCAACTTTTCGGTGCATCAGCTAATGCTGGCGGTCCAAATGCAGGTTCAGGACACACAGGAATGGACCTTGCAGCACCAGAAGGCTCTCCAATTTATGCCGTAACAGACGGTGAAGTAGTAGAGGTCAATGAAGAGGCAATGAATATCGACGGTAACCACGTGATGCACACTCTTCCAGATGGCACTATTATCTATTATGGACATATGCGTGATGTTCCTCTTGTTAAGAAAGGGATAAGGTCAAAAAAGGCCAACTTATCGGATATGTTGGACAAACGGGTGCAGCTACTGGACCACATATTCACTTTGAGCGTCGGAAAACGAAAGTCTTCCAGTATGGTGATTTCTTGAGTCCAGCATCAATTATTTTAGGAGATACCCAACCACAAGTTGGTATGGTGATTGATCCTAAGACACAAAAAGGTGGAGCACCATCTAAAGAATAGACCAAAGGGAAGATATAGTAGTTAGTAAAAAAATGCTATTTTTACATAAACATAGTTATGTATATATTGGAAAAAGGAGTCTCAAAGTATGACTCCTTTTTTGAGTTCTTAACAGTTACTAGTAATACATAAAAAAATATTATTGAATTATTAATATTTCGAACGGAACAAAAAAATGTTGATTTTTTTATGGTTCAAAAAAATTTTAATGAAAAAAATAATTTTTTTCTGACATAATATAGTTGAAAAATAAAAAAAGGAGGTCAAATAATATGAATTTTTAAAGAATAAGATACAGCAGGAAGGTAAGAATACGATTTTTCTTCTTTCTTGCTCAAAAAAATTTAACTGAAAAAAATATTTTTTTCTGACATAATATAGTTGAAAAATAAAAAAATAGGAGGTCAAATAATATGAATTTTAAGAATAAAAATACAACGTAAAGTTATGAATACCTTTTTTTCTTCTTTCTTGCTGTGATTTCATTTATTCTTTTTTTAAGATTTGTATTGATTTTTTTATTTTACAAAAACTAGGAATAGAAGTATTTAATTTTGTAGTCTTAGAATAAGATTTATCGGGACGTAATAAATATGAAACTTGTTGTTCTTTCCGAAATTTTGTTCATTATTATAGTAATAGAACTCAAACTGACCCTTCATAAAAAAATGTAAGAGTAATTCTTACATTTTTTTCTGTTTGGATTAAAGTTGTACGCTGAACTAGGTAATAGATGTTTTTATTCGTAACTAATAACGTTAAGACTTTTTACTAATGAAATAAAATATAAAGTATTTTTGATTACTTCAATCAATGCTTTTTTGTTCTTGTCGATAGGTTGCAGGAGTCATTCCATATGACTTTTTGAAGAGTGAGTAGTAATGATTTAAGTTTGAAAATCCTGATTCTAGGGCGATATCTCTGATAGAGCTTTTGGAATGAAGAAGAGCAGGTAGAGTAGACTCTAGGCGTTTTTTTTGGAGTAGCTTAATAAACGTTTCCCCTGTGTATTCTTTGACAAGAGAGCTGAAGTAACTAGCGTTATATCCAAACTTTAGGGCACAGCTATCCAATGTAGCGTGAGTATAGTTGTCTTCTATATAGGCTAATATTTCTAAGGTTAATTGTTTTTTGTGGGAATTTTGGTTTATAAGATTTGATTCGATTGAAAATGATCGAATAAGTTCCAAAAATATTAGTTGTAAGAGATGATTCTTGTAGTCCACATCCAGAAACTTAGGTTCGAATACCTCAACCAAAAGTTGTTGGAATAATAGTTTTAGGCTTTGTGATTCCTTACAGTGAAAGAGTAAAAACTGATTATGATTGTTGGTATCACTAATAGCTTGAAAAAGAAATTTTGTTAATGCTGACTGATTCTGTAGATGATTAAAAAAATGTTTTTTAAAGAAGTTTTGTTCAATGTTGATACTGATGATGATATCAGCATAATCTGTACTATCAACCTTATGAGTTGCTTGTGTATCTATAAGAATTAAATCACCTTCAGATAAAGTGATTTTTTTACCATTGACGTAATGTGTGCATTTTCCATGATAAATATAGTTTAACTCTATAACATCTGTAATATGATCTGGAACGGGGGCAAAGCGGCTTTGTTTACGGATGTGGTATTGGGAATTATTTGAACCACTTACCATATCTTTCATATAAAAATTGGAATACTTCAGTATTATCTATATAAACAGATGAAGAAGACTGTCTGTAGTCCCAATATTCTTTTTGATATCTTTTTTTCGCTATCTGTTAACTCATAAAGTTTTTTTGTTCTAAAGTCTCAAAATCCATATAATCACTTCCAAAAAAATGGTATTAATTTTTATGATAAAAACGATATTTTTTTATTATAGCATGTAAGCGTTATAATTACTAATATAGTTTATATTTTTAGTTACTAGTACTATTGTATAAAATTGATACTTGATAATGAACTTTAGAAGTAATATAAATATCTAGCTAGGAGAGAACAATGAAATATTTTGAAAGACAATTAGACAAAAATGGGTCTTATGCGAAATATTATTTACAAGAACCAAATGGTGAAATTGATAGTGCAAGAGTCTATCCAGTTATTGTGATTTGTCCAGGAGGTGCGTTCTTTTGGACATCATTTCGTGAGGACGAAGCTGTCGCACTTCGCTTTTTAGCAGAAGGGTTCCATGTTATTGTAGTTCATTATGCTACAGAGGGCTTAAAGAAGATGGCTCCTCATAAAATTGAGGATTTACCTCAAAATCCAGTTAGTGCCTTTCCAAACCCTCTTGTAGTTTTATCAAAAACTGTTGCAGACATTAAAGAAAATGCGATGACCTACCGTGTAGATTTAGACTATGTAGTTGTTGCCGGTTTTTCAGCTGGAGGTAACATTGCTGGTCAGTTGGGAGTATATTGGGATAAAGAGTGGCTTCTAGATTTGGTAGCTAAGGAGGCAGAATTAATACGTCCAACTCACTTATTGCTATCTTATGCAGCTTTTGATGTTTACCCTAATGCGGATCTTTCGATATTTAATAAAGTTGCCTATGCTGCAACAGGTAAGGAGTTTCCAACTCAAGAGGAACTCGACAAAGTAAATCCGATAAAGAATGTTAGTAAAAAAACTCCACCAAGCTTTGTATGGCATACGATGGAGGATAAACTCGTTCCTGCAGAAAATGCCTTACGTTACTGCAGTGAGTTGGTAAGGGTAGGAGTTCCCTACGAACTGCATATATTTAATAAGGGGAAACATGGTCTTGTATTGGGAGACTTAAGAACGGGTGTGAAAGAAAGTAATCAAAATGCTCAGGTCTATAAATGGGTAGATTTATTTTTGGAGTGGTTAGCACCTATAAAAAGTCGAAGACGAGGTTTTATTAACCCAATTGATGAGTGATATAGAATGAATCTCAAAGTATGAGGTTCATTTTTTATTTTGGAAACAGATTTTAAAATAGATACTCCAATTTAATCTAAAAAAGTGATAACAATTACATAAAGAATGGTTATTTAATTACAAAAATGAAAGCGCTACAATAGTTAGTGTAAAAGAAGAAACAAGAAAAATTTACTACACTAAAAAATGATAGTAATGGAAAGGTTTAAAATGTTCCAAGTTTCAGAAAACAAAAGGTACTTTGAGAAAAATGGTACTCCCTTCTTTTATCTAGCAGATACTTGTTGGTCAGCATTTACAAATATCGAAGAGAAAGATTGGGAATACTATATTGACTATCGAAAAGCACAAGGATTTAATGTTTTACAGGTTAATATGTTGCAACAGTGGGATGCCAGTCAAACCGATTTAGACATTGTTCCTTTTAAAGTTAATCAAGATGGGTCCTTCGATTTTAATATTTATAATGAGCAATATTTTGAACGTGCAGGTCGAATGATTGCAAAAGCAACTGAGAAAGGGTTAACAATTGCCTTGGTTTTACTTGGTCAAATTATATTCCAGATACATGGGCGAGTCAGATGCCTGTAAAACAGCCTGGACAGCTTCCCAAGGATATGATTCTTGACTATGTAGATAAGGTGATGGGCCTATATGATCAATATGAACCTATTTATGTGATTAGTGGTGATACTGATTTTCAAACTTCCGAAGTTATAGAAGAGTACTATAATGTAGCTCTAAACAGGGTAAAGAAAAACAATCCTAATGCTCTAACAACTCTTCATATCAGAGGAAGAGAGAATGATATTCCGAGAGTACTCAAAGAAAATTCAAATCTTGATTTTTATATGTATCAATCGGGTCATAATAGTGATTTCCAATCAATGTCATATGAGTTAGCAGAAGCTTTTTACCAAAAAGAACCTAAGCGACCCCTATTAAACTCAGAACCTTGTTACGAGATGATGGGATATAGTCGCAAAGTTTATGGCCGATTTTCTAGAGAAGATGTTCGCAAAGCTGCTTGGCAAAGTGTCCTCTCAGGAGCATTTAGTGGAGTTACTTATGGAGCACATGGTATTTGGTCATGGCATGAGAGCAGGTTAGGCTTTAATACGAATATTGGTGAAGCTTTTGAAACACCGTATGATTGGAGAGATGCGCTGCATTTTAAAGGAGCTTGGGACTATGCTTACATCAAAGAAGTTATAGAAAGTTATGATTTATTTGATATGGTCCCTTCGCAGGAGTTACTCAAGAATGATACAAGTGATATACGTGTCTCCAAAAATGAAAGCTATATCATACTTTATATACCTTCAAATATCACAATAAAATTGGAAGGAGACTACACATCAAAACAGATGATGTATATAGATTTAGAAAACAAAGAAAAAATGTTACCAGAATCTATCTACCTAGTCGACTTAAATATTACACGTGTCTCAATGCATCGATTCACAAGGGATGCACTACTCATTATTAAGAAATAAGCAAGTAAAAAAGGAGAATACTATGGCATACGAACAAATGGTATCTGATATACTAAAAGCAGTTGGAGGTAAAGAAAATGTTTCTAAAGCTTCTCATTGTGCAACAAGACTTCGATTAGTTTTGAAAGATGAAAGTCTGGTTGATAAGAAACGTATCGATAATTTAGATAAGGTTGCTGGTTCAGTCTTTTCAGGTGGTCAATATCAAATCATTATTGGTATGAGTGTACCAGATGTCCATAAAGAATTTCTAACGGCTATGGGAACACCTGAGGTCGATACAGAAGTCAAACAAGAAAAAGAGGCCAACATATTTAATCGATTCTTTAAAGCTATTGTGGGTATCATGACACCAACATTTGGTGTTATGGGTGCTGCAGGTATTATGAAAGGATTGTTAGCCTTAGCTTTAGCTTTTGGTTGGTTAAAAGAAGCGGATGGAGCTTACCAGATTTGGTACGCTGTTGCTCAAGGTTTCTTCTACTTCCTACCAATTTGGGTTGGTTTAACGCAAGTAAACAATTTGGAGGAAGTCCATTTGTTGGTGCAATGTTAGCAGCTGGTTTGGTTTATCCAACAATAGTTTCTGCTTATACAGATCACACAGCACTGACTTTCTTTGGTATCCCAATTGTAATGGTTAATTATACGCAATCTCTCTTCCCAGCAATGTTGTCATCTTATATTGCGGCAAAACTAGAGACTTTCTTCCGAAAGGTTCTTCCAGATGTTTTGAAATTAATGTTTGCACCATTTTTAACAGTTCTTATTGCGACACCATTAGTATTTTTGTTAGTAGGACCAGTGATGACATGGCTTTCTGATATACTTGCTGCTGCAGTCATGGCTATTTACCATTTCAATCCTATTCTCTTTGGTATCATTGGTGGTGCCTTCTGGCAAGTAATTGTTGTTTTTGGACTTCACTATGCTTTTATTCCAGTTCTTATCAATAACATTACAAACTTAGGTCACGATCCACTCAATGCTGTTTTCCAAGTAACAGTTATGGCTTTAGCAGGTGCTGCAATTGGATATGCATTGAAAACAAAAAGCACAAAACAACGTACCCTAGGATTCTCAGTAGGTTTGACAGGACTCCTTGGTATTACTGAACCAATTATTTATTCTATTGCACTACCTGTTAGACGTCAGTTCATTTATGCTTGGATAAGTGGAGGAGTTGCAGGTGCTATTATGGCTGCAACAGGTTCACTCATCTACAATTTCGGTAATGGTGGTGTTATGGCGATTCCATTATTCATTGCACCAGATGGTAAACTCTCAAGCATGTCTGCCTTCATCGTAGCATCAGTAGTTGCTTTTGTAGGTCCAATTGTTATGAATTTCATTTTTGGGACTGGCGAAGGGAAATAAAATAATAATGAAAATCTTGCTCTTATATAGTTATAGGAGTGAGATTTTATCTTTTTTTGAACTTTAAATATGAAAGTATAGCGAGGAAAATAATATGGAAAATCATTTATTCCCTTTCTTCTGGCAACATGGAGAAGACGAGAAAGTTTTAGTTGAATATGTTGAAAAAATCTACCATTCTGGAATGAAAGCCGTATGTGTAGAATCTCGACCTCATCCAGATTTTGTGGGCGAGAAATGGTGGCGAGACTTAGATGTCATTATAAGAGAATGTCAAAAACGTAAAATGAAAGTCTGGATTCTTGACGACTCTCATTTCCCTACTGGTTTTGCAAATGGAAAAATCAAAGAAGAACATCCTGAGTATTTGAAACAATATTTAGCATTAAGGAGATATGATATTGCTGGTCCTTTAAAACATGCTAGAATTGATGCTTCCCAATTAAAAGGACGTCCATGGGAGAGTGGACAGACTGAAATTATTGATATTCTTGGAGTTTATTTAGTTGAGAGACATGCTGGATTAAATAAGAAGGGTGACCCCATTCAAATGGATACGTTAGTCGAGATCACTAATTCTTTCAAAGGAGATACGATTTATCTTGATGTTCCTAAAGGACATTGGAGTGTTTTAGTTGTCTTTTCAACACATGAAGGTGGCGAGGAGTCAACAAAAGACTATCTAAATCCACTTGTAGCTGATGCAACACAAGTGTTAGTAGATGAGGTATATGAAAAACATTTTGAACATGTAGGTACTTCTTTTGGAAACACTATCACTGCTTTCTTTTCAGACGAGCCCCGTTTTGGTAATGCTAAAGGTACAAATATAAAGATAGGGAATCCCGACATAGTTCTACCATGGCGACCTGGTTTGGAAAAACTGTTAAGCTTCCCTAAATCAAAATTGCCTTTGTTATGGATTCCTGCAGTAGATATGAGTGAGCGAGAAGTTCGTTATGACTATATGAACGTAATTACAAAAGAATATAATAAGAACTTTGTGAAAGTTCTGGCAGATTGGTGTTATGATCACGGAGTAAATTACCTCGGACATAATATTGAAGATAATGGCGCACATGCTCGGCTAGGTTATGGGGCTGGTCATTATTTCCGAGGACAAGAGACACAGCACTATTCAGGTATAGATGTAATTGGTACTCAGATAGTTCCTGGAATGAATTATCATCATGATGCCTTTCAAACGGGAGGTAGTGACGGGCAATTTTATCACTATGCACTTGCTAAGCTTGGGGCATCTGCTGCAGAGCTTTATCCGCACAAAGAAGGACGGGCTATGTGTGAAGCTTTTGGGGCCTACGGTTGGAATGAGGGTCTAAATTATGAAATGGATAGCTGATCACTTAATTGTTAGAGGGATAAATAATATTGTACCTCATGCTTTCAGTCCAAAGGAATATCCAGACTTTGATTGTCCCCCTCACTTTTATGCACGAGGCAATAACCCACAATTTAGGTATATGAGTAATCTTTCAGATTATATGAACCGATTGATGTCAGTATTCTCAGGGGGGAGACATCAGTCCTCAATAGCTCTTTTCTATCCAGCAGAATTTGAATGGGTAGGGGAATCAATGCCTATTGAAATTCCGGCAAGATTACTAACACAATCACAACTCGATTTTTCAATTGTTAGCACAGACTTACTGAAGAATGCCGAATTTAGCGACAAAAAATTTAGCATCAATCAACATCATTTTAATGTTCTAGTAGTACCTTTTGCAGAGTATATTCCAAAGGCCGTTATGCATGAGTTAAATAAGATGATTGATAATGGTATTAGAGTGATTTTCATTAATCAGTTTCCTATAAATCGTAGCGAATTTAGAAATGCACCAGAGCTTGTGAAACTTGAAGAGTTACCGTCAAAATTAAATGATATAGCTGATATTCACTTAGATATTCCATTTCCTGAACTAGTTTATTATCACTACCAAAAGGATGGAATAGATTACTGGATGTTTTTCAATGAGAGTGTTTCAGAAACTGTAGATGTCACTATTTCATTTTCCAATGAGGCACGCCAGCCTATTGCATATGATGCTTATAAGGACACTTATTGGGTTGTAGAAAAAAATCATCTTGTTCTTGAACCTTACCAAACGATTATTTGGGTATTTGGAGATACTAAGGAACCTATGAGTTTAATACAAGAAAAAGTTTATGAAGAGGTAATTCATTCAGAATGGACGGTAGGTTTTGCACGTGCGGAGGAATACCCAGAGTTTCAAGAAGTTACTAAAATGGATAAATTACAACCACTAAGTAACTTAGAAGATTTGAGAGAGTGAGTGGAACAGTTTCTTATAGCACTAGCCTTACCCTAAATAAAGCTAATGATATCATAGAAATTGAGTTAGGGCCTACCTTTGAAATAGCAGAAGTATTTGTTAATGAGGTGTCAGCAGGTGTTAATATTGCCCCGCCTTACTGTTTTGATGTATCTGGCTTATTTAGAGTTGGGGAGAACGAACTGAGAATAGAAGTAACAAATACATTAGGGACGGAGTTTCGTGGAGGATTGAACCAGTACCTAATGATTGAACCTTTTGGGCTCATTGGTGATATCAAATTGAAAAAGAGAAGAATATAAGAAGACCTCCAATACTGAACTGTACCCTAGAAGTTAGACAGAAAAAATCTAACTTCTGGGGTGTTTTTATTATGAAATTGACTTATGGGGATAAAGTTCTTATCTATGAACTGAGAAAGCAAGGAGAGAGCTTTAAACAGCTTTCAAATCAATTTGGGGTGAACGTTTCTGGTCTAAAGTACATGGTGAAATTAATTGACCGTTATGTAATAAACATCGTCAAAAAGGGAAAGAATCGTTACTATTCTCCTAAATTAAAACGAGAAATGATTGATAAAGTTCTGCTTGAAGGTTGTTCTCAACAAAGTGTTTGTCTGGACTATGGCCTCTCAAATCAAGGATTGCTTAATAATTGGATAGCACAATACAAGAAAAATGGGTATACTATTGTTGAGAAAACTCCGATTGAGAGAAGTTAGATGTCGTACTCTAGGACTTAAAATAAGATTGATAGTTGGAGGTAGAATGTGGTTACGATTAAAGAGCTAAATCATATTCTGACTAGTCAGGGGATTAGTCAAAATCATATCGAAAAGATGAAAGAAAAGCGATTTGAAGCGGTAGATTTTTATTATAACTTTTTTGAGAAGAAGTGTAAGAAAGGAATACAAAAAGTCCCTTTATCTAAGTTAAAGGGGCTGGATACTGCATGGAATATTGTGGGAAGAAGTGTATATGATTGTTTTACTTCAATTGCTAGCGATTCACCTTTGAACTCAAATCAGAATGTATTGTTAAATATACTCGCATAATGGAAAATATTGATTCTTTAAAAAAGAATGGCTTGGAGTTTCAATATAATTTTTATGAAAGCGATTCTGAGAAGGGTTTACGAGCTGGACTCCCTAAATTTATCCATTTTTATAATAGAGAGTTAGGAATTGACTGTTACTTTTCAGATGCGACACATAGAAGTATTTGTGCATTGATGTTTGGGGCACCATTTTTAACTGGTTATGTTACGGAGTACGAGTTAAACACACAGAAATACGAAAATTATCAGTTTGTGAAAAGTACTTTGAAGGAATTATATAATCATACTTTTGGGAAATTATCTTTATCTTTTTTTGAGTGAGAAAGAACTAGAATTTGAAATTAGATTTAATAATGTAAAGACAGGAATTAAAGGCTATATAGTTATGCCAGATTCTTATGATGATGAATCTATAACTTTATTTAATTCAACAATTAGGTCATTAAATGAATTCCTTACTTCTTTAAATAACCGGATTAGAACAAATATATCGATGATAATACTTAATAGATTAATCGAAGATGACCATTGCATCAATAGATTAATAATTACTATGCTCAGAAAATTATATAGAATAAAGAGGGAATCAGATGAACTCTATGACCTCTATGCTAACTCCAAAGGATGTTATATAGACTTCATAAGTACAGAAAGAGCTTTAGAAAAGATGAAAGTTGAACTTCTTAATACCAGCTTAACTACTGGGAAATCATAAATAACAGTGCCTCTTTAAATGCTTGAGCTAGAGATACTATTGTTTCTAGAAAATCATCTGAGAATCTAGTGGTCTAGGAAAGCTTTTAGCAATGTATAAAAAATCTTTCTGAAGTGTTATACTAAATAATGTTTCCAGACTTCTCATTCACTGTCTAGCTCAATAAGATAAGAGAAGAATAAGAATAGCATATACCTTTTTACAAACATATCGTGGTTTAATTCTAATAATGTTGGCTATATTGTTATTTAGTCTTAATTATTCAGGTTCGTTCACACCAAAATCATTGCTAACCTTCCCAATAATACTTTTGAACAAAGCTTGAAAATTCTGATATAATAGAATTATCAAAAGTAAAGGAATTAATTGGAATGAACGCACTCACAGCCCAAGATGATTACGTCATCAGTTGTATTTTTTGTCAAGCTCAAAAACAAACTTTTTCACGTTTTTGTGGAGAAACTTTTTATGTTAATTCTATTAGTGAGGTGGTATGATGGTTGCTTCACTAATAGAATCTAAAGTATCTGAAACCAAAACCGAGAATATCTTTAGAGAATTTTATGAACCAAATACTTTTTTAGAGAAAAGTGCCATTCCTGATATATATGGCTTTAAATCAAAGAAAGGTACAGACTACAAAGGATTTCCAGATTTTTTCTTAGATAAACAGTCTTTTGCAATCATAGTCGAGGCCAAATCTTTGAAACATTCTTCTGCTGAAGCTGAAGTAAAGTGGTATATGGAAAATAACTTATTAGATAATGGAATAATCGGTATAGCAATTTCAGGTCAAGAGTTAAGTCAGATTAAAGTTACTTATTATTACAAGGAAACTCCCCAATCTGATATTATTCCTTTTCATATAAAAGATAAACTACTTAGTCTTAAAAAAATTTAGAAAAACCTATTCATACAAAAAAATTTAAAGGAGAAATTGTAAGTGAAGCGGAATTAACAAGTATACTCAAACAGCTAAATGAAACCTTCCATTCTGGTGGAAAAGTTCGAGATACTGATAGAAGTCTATTTTTTTCAGGTATATTAATAGCATTACGGAATAATAATTTTAGAAATCAATATAAACATACTACTGCACCTGATGTTGAAGAAACTGCTACTACTGATGCAACTATATTAGAAGCACATAATTTAAACAAGTCTTTATTAGATGCTATAGAAACAGAACTAAAACGAAAAGTTAACAATCTTTCAAAAAGAATTTAATTGGAGAGATAGATTTTCATTTATCTCGAATATTGATTATCATCTAGAAGACTACAAGAAGATTATCTCTCTCATCGAAGATAAGATTTTCGTTCCATTTATTAACAATGAAAAATTAGATATTTTGGGAAAGGCTTATAAAATTTTTCTCTCTCGTTCAGGTCAAGCAGAAAACAAGAATATTATTCTAACTCCAGACCATATAAAATCCTTAATGGTAAAATTAGCTCGTCTTGATGTCGATGATGTTGTCATAGATACCTGTATGGGTTCAGGAGGATTCTTGATGGAAGCCCTTGAGATTTTAACTAGCTTAGCCCAAGATGATCCTGATAAGCAAGATGACATTAGACAAAATCAGTTAATCGGCTTTGAAAACGATTCTGTTTTATTCGCATTAGCATGTTCAAATATGTTCTTACATGGTGATGGTCGGTCTAATTTGATGTTTCGAAGTAGCCTATTATCAGACAATTCTCAAGCAATAGTTAACAATAGAGATGCTATTCTACTTGAAAAAATTAGAGAAATGAAGCCAACAAAGTGTATTATTAATCCTCCGTATGAAAAAACTAGCCCTATAGATTTTACTAGGCAGGCCATTGAATATCTTGAACAAAATGGTAAACTTATTATTATTATGCCAACACCCACACTTAGAAAATATCAGGAAGAAGGTGGGGAAACAGAGAAAATCTTACGCAAAGCTAAATTGGATTTTGTTATAAAAATGCCATTTAATCTATTTTCTGAACAGGGGCGGTCCGTAAATACATCAATTTTTGGATTTACTAAGACAAAGCACAATGCAAATGATGAGGTATTATTCTATAACTTAGAAGAAGATGGCTTTGAATCTATCCAACATAAAGGAAGAATTGATGTTGCAAATCGATGGAATGATATTGAGAATCAACTTATAGATGCTGTTCAAAATAGTAGGGAATTAAAAGGGATATCAGAAAAACGAAAAATATATAAGGATTCCATACTGAATTGTTCGGGTTACATAGAATTAGAAGAACATACTACAAAAACATTAGTGAAATTTGGTGATATTTTTAAAATTTCTAACAAGGGAAGTCTTGCTTCAACGAAAAATGACCCAACCGGAAAATATGATTTCATAACCGCTTCAGATGAATGGAAAAAACATTCATCCTATGATTATGATACAGAAGCTATTGTATATGCACTTTATGCGGCAGGTTCTTTAGGAAAAGCACAATATGTTAATGGAAAGTTTACACCTAGCAATTTATGTGTAGTTCTGACTCAAAAAAGTAGTGAGTATCCTATAAATTTAAAATTTTACAACTGGTATCTTGAAGCAATTCGTAAACAACTGGTGTCTGATTTAGCAGATGGTACCTCTAAATTAACTATTTCAAGAAATGACTTACTACCTAATTACTATATAGAATATTTCCCCATTGAGGAGCAAGATAGATTTGTGGAAAAAAATATAGTTCCTTATGAAAAACTAAAACAAAGACTGAAGTTGGAAGAAGAAAAACTAAAAAATGAAATGTCTTCCATGATCTAAGTAACTTTAATAGAAAGACGATTTCCATTTGGAAGTCGTTTTTTTGTCATTTAAGAGGTATCATGGGTGGCATAAACAACCATAGCATTCATAGTGGTACCTAATTTCTTAGTTCTCTTAACGAAATTATACTTAACCTGTTTACTTTCATAATTAAAGTAGAGGCGTTGACCGTTAATATCTTATTCTAAGTGAATAGCCCTTCCGTTATTCCTGAAGTAATACCCGTTGTCATTCTGAGAGTTATTACAAATAGAAAATTATATTTCTTAAGTTTATGAATAATGATATCTTTGTTTTATTATTCTAACATCAGGATAGTAGACATATCCGTTTATATTTGAAACATCATAAAAACTGAATTTTCGATTTTATCATATCAAAAAAGCTACATCTATTATATACTAGGTTTCTTTCGGGTTGAAATTGTTAAATGGTATAATAGTAATGGGAATGAAATCAGGAGGGGATGGTTATGACTAAGAAACTACTTTTTGCGGTTCTGATGGTTGTTTCATTGTTTTTATGCAGTTCTGCTGTTAATAAGGCAATTACCTATGATAATGATTTCATCATTTCGTTGGCTAGGGGGTTAGATAAACGGTGGGAGGATGCCAGATCGAATTACGAGGATACTACGTCGTACTATGAAAAGGCAACACAATTTGAGTTGTCGGAAGTTGGAAGATATAAGGAAAAAACTTTTAAGGACAACAAGCTCAAGAAATTAGCTATTGAATATATAAATGTTCTTGAGGATTCAAAAAAATTAACATCGAAGGAAAATGATCATTACTCTTCTGATAGTTGGGTTGAGTACAGAAGAAAGAGATATGAATTGATACTTGATATTCATTCAAGAAAGAAGATACCTGTCCAGGATACTAGGAACTTACGTGATATACTAGACATAGGAATAAAAGTAAAGCAAAAAAATGAAATAATCCAAGCACTTAACAAAATTTTTAAAGGGAATAACTTTACAATCAGTAAAAGTAGCGAAAATAGTGACGAATTGAATTGTTCTGGTACATTTGAGAATACTACCAGTTATTATCTAAAATATGTGCCTATGGCTATTGAAGCTTATAATAAGAATGGTAGGGTTATTTTTAGAAAGTCAGATGCAGCCATCATTGAGTGGAGAGAAGGGACAACTAAAGAATTAAATTTAACAGTTTATGATCCAAATCATGAATTCAATGAAATCAAAGTATTGTTGGATGAAAAATATCTCCAATTTAGATAAATCATTTTAGGTATTACTGTGAAAGAAAAAAGGGGGTGTCACTCCCTTTTTAACTTATATAAATGATGCTATACTGGGCTCATGAAAAAAGATTCTAAGTACATTATTATTTTGGTAGTCATTTTCCTCGCTCTTGGAGTCATGTTTTTGGTCTCTGCGTTAATGAAGAAGAATGAACCGCAGAAAAAAGTAACACCCCCTAGCACCGAACAGGTGATTGAACCTTCCTCCTCAGAAGACATTCCAAAGGAAGATAAGTATGAGCGATGGCGTAAGGAGGCCCTTGCGACCTTAGAAACACAAACACCTGCAGATGATACTGATACGCAAACTGTAAAGAATGCACTGAAAGAAATGTGTTCTTATGTTGAGACTGTTCAGAACGTAACCGATGTTAAGCCAGATTATCAAAATCATTTAACGATTACTGGCACTAAGATGCAGTATGAGCTTGTAGCGAAATTCATGCTAGGTTATAAGTACTCTGATGCTAAAACTCAGGTATTTAAAGCCAAAGCAGATAATGTTCGTCAGTTTGTACTTGAGGTTGCTAACCCAGACGGAGCAAAACTTTATTTCTGTGGGAATTACGTTATGGGGACAACTCAAATAGAAGTAACATCAGTTCATGGGGTAGCTGAATCTGATCATGCTGAACATGGACATGACTAGAAGTAGTCAATGCGTCTTATATATCTTGTTTAGCTTCATCATGAGATGGGGCTTTTCTTTATCTATTTAACTCTAATAGGAATTTTTGTCCCTGTGTAAGTGCATATCTTCTTAATCCTTGATATAATAGTGCCATAGCACAGGGATTAAAGAATTGGTGATAATAAGAGATTAGGATTAAAGAACGATTGGAGATGAGGAGTCATGGAAAAAGAAACAAAGCGTCTTTTAAGGAAGTTGGTCAGATTATTTGACGGACAGACTAAGGAATATCTTTTAAAATATACTGATGATGTTTCTGGGCTAAGTATTGAAGAACAAAATAAACTAGCTCAAGAGTTGCCTGCTAGACACTTAAGTGCTGAAATTTTAAGTGATATTCAACGAATCAAACGGTGAAGAACCACGTTTCTTTACTAAGGATGGACAATATAAGGGACTATGTGTTGAAGAATACAACCAGCGTGACTTTATGACTCGTCAGCAACGATACGTTCTAAGTTGGGCGTTCGGAATGTTACTCTTTTTAGCAGTCTTTACAATTGTATCTTGGAACTTTGTTCCCAACGTTATCCAAAAAATGGAAACTAGTACATCACTATTGAACTATACTGAGAACTATGGCACTCGTCCTGAACAGGTCTTTGCAATGGTTGTATGTGGCGTCTTATTGATATTACTTTCGGTAGTTGTTTCACTAGTATGTTTGAAGAGGTATCGTAAAAATACTGAAGAACCTATTAATGTTGTATTAACCGATGATTTGAGATTATAAAAGCTGAAGCTTAAGCTTTGGCTTTTTTTGTGTTTTTAAACTTGATCGCTACATGTTACTGGGAAAATGTAGAGTGTCATAATGGGACTTTACGGTAATTGATATTTCCTAATTAAATAAATATATAGCCAGATCATTTTCAATGTTACATAATAAAAAGATAAAAGTACATGTAACTCGCACTTTATTATTAATTTGTTTGTACATGATTGAATACAGGAACAGGTGCATTGTTGATGCCCTTGTTTTATATATCTATATTGATAAAATATAATCATGAAATTAATAAAAAACTAAGGGAACAGAATTCAGTATCATTTTGATTTAATAGTCTTTCTGTTTTATCTAGCAAAATAGGTATTTGACTTAGCTAGATAGAGTAATCAAAGACTCTTAGTATAATGTGATGAATTCGGAAATGAAAGGAAAAAGTAATGTTTGATAAGTTAGATTATAGTATGAAGATGATGGCTCGAGAAAATGAAGGCCTAGAATTTGTTGAAGGAAAATACCTTCTGGATCCTAATGACCCTAAAGCTTTCAATTCGATGGAGGAGATTGAGCTTTATAAGGAGTTACTGAAGAAGTCAGCTATTGAGTTTCTTAAGGAAGAACCAGAATATTCTTCAAACCCGTTAGAAGAACTTATGAAAGATTGAGGAGAAGTAGCATAGTCTTGGGCTCTGTTACTAAAACTTAAAAATAATTTATTGATAAATGGATAACAGATAGCAATTCATCATTACTTGTTATTTAAATCTGTTAGTACTTAGGAGGTAAAAAATGACTTCAGTGACAAACCGTATTAAAGCAGTGAAACAACCTAGAGGTGGTTACATACCATTGAAGCAGTTTTCAGCGATTACCTTAGATGACGGAAAAGTTTTGAATTCAGATGAGTCGGTGTCGTCTGGACTTGTTGGTTCAGCTGTAGACTATCTATCGCGTTTGATGAATGGTACTCAGCCTAAAGAAGCGTTTAAGATTTCTTTACATGGAGCATATCTAGTTGGTGAATTTGATAAGGCTATTTCACTATTAGACCAAATTGTTGGACTAGATAATCAATCAATTGCTAATGCATGTATTCTGGTGGGTTATGATGTTGCTTTTAGAGCAGGACCTGCTCGTTTTATGACAGTGGATACTATTCACGCTGATGAAGCCACTATCGAAAATATTCGTATCATGGTACAGCGAAGTTTACACTTCTTTGAAACCTATGGGCCAATTACTCTAGATGGATTTACATTCGGATCTGCATATACGGATACAATCACATCAGGTGATGGAGATTTCTTAACCAAGGATACTCTTTGGGATTTCAAGGTTATAAAATCAAAACCTAATAAGGATTATACCTTGCAGGTTCTTATATACTATTTAATGGGGATTCGTTCCAATCAACCAGAGTTCTTGAGTATATCAAAGTTAGGTTTCTTTAATCCACGACAAAATATAGTTTATCAGACGGCTATCGCTGATATTCCTCAGGAAGTTATTGAGACCGTTGAAAAAAATGTTATTGGCTATCCAGACTAGATAGTCTGGATTTTGGAGGTTCAACATGGAAATAGATCGTTACTGTAATAGTTGTCTTGGATACTATTCGTATGATATTGATGAAACAGATAATTACGAAAAGTGTCGTTGGTGTGGATCAGAAGATACTGAAGAAGTCTGAAGTTAAAGGTCTCCCAATGTTTTTGGGAAGAGAGTTTTCAAAGCTAAATCAATCACTTCAAGGTAGGGCTCTATAATTTCTGTAGTAGGTGATACTACTATAGGGTTTATGGAGCAATTTTTATATTTTTTTGGGGAGTAAATTTCCATAAAGCAGTTAACAGAAGAACATTAACTATGTTTCTTTCTGAGTACCATTATGAACAGACTACATATTATTACTCAAGTAGGAGATGGAATGTTTACAACGACAGGACGAGACTATACCCCGTAATTGGCAATTTATATTAAAGAATAGTGCGAGCGTACTTGATAGAGTGTCAGAAGAGAATGAGGCGAGGAAGCTTATTAATTTGCAACCCCAAAGCACTGTCACTTCTCACTTAGTGCCAGTAGAGTGATTTATAAATAAACACCTCGCCCCAAGAATAGTGCCTAACCTCAAGTAATGAGAACTGCTGGTCAGGGGGCTGGGCGAGATATAGCTTATCACTATCGTGAAACAAATCAAAGAATCTGGATACTGCAGCAACTAGAGGAGCTGGTACAACACCGCCCTGTAACTTTAACTTTTGAATCACTGTGGGCTTTATTAAAGACAATAAAAAGGAATTTATCAAGTGAACCTTGAAGTTGATGAAGCAACGACTAAAAAACATTTCATTTTAAATGACTTTTGAAAATTTAGGGCTCTCTGCGCTTGCTCTTATAATTTCCTCTGTGCTACACTAATCTTAGTTTAAGAAAAGACGATTCAAATATCTATGAAAGGAGAAAATTATGAACACACCTCGTATTAACCGATTTTTAGGTGAATGGCTGGACAGACAGACTAGCCCATACTTTTTTAAAAAAGGTTTGATTCTTCTGAATGCATATGACTTTCTCGACAGTAAGGCGGATGCCATTCCTGGTCTCATCGCTCATAAAAAAAGCCCTCTACGTCAGCAATTAGATGAAGCTATCGCTAGTCGTGGGTACTGTTATCTTAAGCCTATTGAAGTCAATGCTCAAAATTCCATTGAAGTAGAGAAGTACTATCGATTTGAAGTTACACCTAAAGGTTCCAATGAACCTATTACTTACTATGGTCTAGGTGCATATTTTATTTGCCGTGCTATATTTAATAATGAATTCGATATTGATTCTGGCTTTCAATATGATGACGAAAAACTCTTTTATGAAGACATTGGATTTGATGCTCTATTCCATAATAAGTCCGTTTTCCTACTAGGAGACACTCCCTCTGATGATATGGAGATATCATGGCAAGAAATTGGGATCTCAATGCGTAGACGAGCTTTTAATTAGGCAACAATACAATCCATATTATATTACAAGAGAGCAGCAAGCTCTTTTTTTGTGTTTTCATAGGGTGTCACTGGGTTTGAGTCAGGGATGACTTTTGCTATTATCTGATTGTAATTTTTTAGAAAGGAAATTGCTTATTCATGGATAAAAACAAACGTTCAATGATCCTAAAATCTGGAGCTTTTTTTAACAGCCCTTGTAGCAACAGGTATAGTTAATAATGGGGTATCAGCAGACGAAACTGCCACACCAACTGGACCAACAGATAATGCTACTGTTGCGACTGGACACTCCGATACACTTCTCCCACCCGCTTCATCAACACCAGCGACACCTAGTACCAATACCACAGATGTCCCAACTGCTGAAGTACCTAAAGTTGACACTCCTAAAAATGAAGGGGTAGCAACTGAAACTCCTAAAGTAACTGATGGTTCCACTGGCACTGGTGTATCTACACCTACAACACCGGGTGTAACTACACCAAGTCAAGACGAAGGGAAGACTTCCGAAACTTCTGAGGCAACACCTACGACTTCTGAAAATGCAAGTACAACTGCTGAAATGTCTACAGCTACCTCTGAAGGAAGTGAAGGAAACTCTACTTCTGATACAACTTCAACTGCATCAGAAACACCTACCCCTTCAGAGCACACAGTAACTGAAACTCCTACTAAGCCTAACGCTACGGATACTGCTAATACTAACCACAATAGTGAAAATAACACTAGCAGTAGCAGTGAAAGTTCAACAAATACTGTTAATGATAAAGGGTCAACGGTTGCCACACCAACTCCAGCACCAACTGAAGGGAATAACGCTTCAAGTTCTGAAGCACCTAGTGGCTCATCAACTTCAGCTGAATCTTCTTCAACAAGTTCAGAAACACCAAAAGTGTCTGATGGAACATCTGGAACAGGTGTAAGTTTGCCAAGTAGCGAAGGAACAACATCTTCTGAGAAAAAATCAACTTCTCCAGAACTTTCTGAAACAGCTACAAGTACACCTCACATTCTTGACGGAACTATTGGAACTGGAGTTTCTACGCCTACTGAACATAAATCAGATAGTCGTACGGAAATCACTTCAACTTCAGCAACTACTTCAAACAAGGTGGTTGAGTCACCTAAAACTGAAGAAACTCCTAAAGTTACCGACACAAATAATCAAGAAGCACCTAAACCAGGGGACGTTTCTCCTTCAACAAAACAAGTTGTACTTAATGTGACTCCTAGTCAACCAGTCGTTACAAATACTGGTTATAAAGTTGTCTCAACAAATAATAGTGATCTTGTCGTACAAAACTTCGATGGTTCTGTAGCCTCAGTTCCAGCTTCACAGGCAGGAGGAGCAGTGAATGAGGATGGAACTGTCTCTGTTAAGACCGAGGCAGGAGAAATGGTAACACTTCCTGAAACAGGGGAAGCTGGAACAAAACTCGTTACCTTTGGATTCTTGATTTTGGCAGCACTTGGTCTTCAACGTACAGCTGTAAAACAAGATAAATGGTACTCAAACTAAGAAAGGTGATTATTAAAAATGTTTAAAGACTCAAATAACACGAAAGGACATGGCTCTATTCGAAAAATAAAGTCTATGGAGCAGTAGGTGTACTTGCACTCGGTGCTGCAGCAATCGTTGGAGGAACTTCTCAAGCATCCGCAGATGAAGTAACTGAAGCTCCTGTAAATTCAGAACCAGTAGCCACCTCACAAGCAAACGCAGACAGCCTTATGTCACAAGCTACAGCTGTTGCAACTTCAGATGTCTCTACTCCAACAACCACAGCGACTGCAACAAACACTACTGACTCACAACCTACTGAAACAGTAGCAGAAGTAGCCACTACACAACCAGTAAGCACTAATGATAATAATGCTTACGCTGAAAAGGCTAATACATCTACGGAAGCTGAAAAGGTAACTATTGACAACACAGCCGTCACAGATACAGTTGCTACTGCCAAAGATAGCAGTGTAAAAGTAACACAAGATGCTACCCAAGACAAGGGGACTGCGACTACAAGCGAAGAACTCGAAACAAAGCAAGCTGAAATCAAGGCCGACCAAAATGAACAAGTAGCTACAATCAAACAAGCTACCCAGGACGCATCTGGACGCCAATCAGCCTATGATGCAGCTGACAAAGCTCACGACACACTTGAAACTCAAGTAGACAAAGCGGTTAAAGATAGTAATGGACTTATTAAAGCTGAAGCTACTGAAATCTCAAGTGGGGATGGTAAAAATGTAGGTGATTACAACACCTATACTGAACAGGTTAACAAGCAGATTGCTACGAACAAGGAAACCATCGACAAATTTAACAAAGATTATGCTGCTATGAAGGATAATGCTAACGTTAATGTTGATGGGCATGTGACAACACAAAATGTTGACCAGTTGACTTATGGGGACTCTGTTCAAAATGGTAGTGTAAATCCAGACGGAACCTTTTCATTCACGCACGATATGAATGACTCAGCTAATGATAGCTTGGGTGTTTTGGGTACAGGTACCCTTAATGGGAAGGTTAATTTCACGTCTGCAGCTAACGGAGACGGTTCGACAACCGTAACACTTAATAGTCTCGATTTGTGGAACTATGCTTATACAAGTAACCGTCCGAATACTGGTGTTAACCAAATCTTAACTATCACGTTTACACCGACGGGGAAGAGATTTACTCAGTAAACCACGACGGTAACTCAAGCTTTGCGGAAGATATCAATCGTAGTATTGCACTTAACAAGTCCTATGTATTAAAGCCAGGAGAAACTACTGGTATTATTCCGATCCTTAACATTGATGATAACTGGATTATCAATACTCATGGTCAGTTGAGTCTCGATTTCACTAATCCAAACACAGTGCCATCAGCAACAGTTAAAAAGGTTAATGAACCTGTTAAACCAGAAATTCCATCTGTAAGCTACCATGACTACAGTATGAATTATCAACCAACTGTAACTAAAACTGTCCTCAACAGCGACGGCGAAAATGTTAATGGTAAAATGATTCCTAAGAATGACGAACATACCTATGTTTTGAATAATGGAAACATCTTTGCCAATGCTAAAGTTGGCGATACTGTGACAACACGTGATCCACTTGAATTCGGTGAAGTTCCAAACATCGAAGCCAACAAAGCTGAAAATGAGGCTAAAGGTTGGACCGTTGACTATGATGAGGCTTCTAAGACCTACACATTTACTGCCAAATACGACGGTAAAGCTCTTGAAGCACCTACAATCAAGTTCGTAGCAACTGACGATAACGGTTTCTACGATAATACTTATAAAGCTGGTCGTAATGGTTACGAAACCTTCTCTGATACTGTCACTAACAAGACACCAACAGCTCCTAAGCCACATAAGTCTGTTACAGATTCAAGTGGAAATGACATCGACGGAAAAACTACTGACGATGATAAAGTAACCTTCCATTTGACGACTGACTATAGCCCATACAAAGATATGGCTGCATCTAAGAAAGCACTTGAATTTGCACTCCTTGATGACGTGCAAGATGGTGCATTCACAGTAGATGAAGATGCTATTACTATTGTCGATAGCAAGAACAAAGATGTCAAAGACCTTTTTGATATGTATCACGTACTTTCAGATGAAGGACGTACTGATGCCATCAACAATATCCTAGAAAAATCTGGTCTTAACCCAACTGGTGAGTTCTATCTCTGGGTAGCTAAAAATCCCGTTGATTATTACCAAGACTATATTCTAAAAAACAATAATGTAACAGTTAATCTCCCTACTACATTGCAAGTCCCTGCAGGTACTACTGTAGAAAATGATTTCTATCAGATTGATTTTGGTAATGCCTATAAATCAAATCTTGTTTCATTCGATACACCACCAGCAGCACCAGTAGGAGAGTCTGGCGGACTACTTCTACCCCAGTAACTCCAGTAGAAGAAGTGCCTGTCCAACAACAAGCTATCAAAGTTCTTCCTAACACTGGTGAACAATCAACTTCAGCTATTGCTACAGCAGGTGCAGTTATTCTAGCTACTGCACTAGGTATGCTTGGTTTCTCTAAACGTAGTAAAGAATACTAAGATACCACCCACTTCTTAAAAATCCTTTTCCCTATTCTAAATTCATAATTCCCTAAAAATGCAACTCACAAGAGTTGTGTTTTTTTAGGAGGTGTCACTGGGTTACAAGTAGATATTTGTTTTCTTATAATTAGGGAGTACTTTAAAACGAACTAGGAAGGAAGTCGTTACTTATATGAGGACTGATAATTTATATAATTATGAACTTATGAAACAAGACCATATAAGTAGAAAGAAGGTGTCTTTTTGAAAAAAATAATAAATTAATGTTCATGTTACTGATGAAATGGTTTGCTGAAAGTATTTATTTTCTTGAAATCATATTTATAACAGCCACTTCAGTTCTGTTATTAGCAAACAATATTCTCAATGTTTCAACAAAGACGATTCATATTATCGCCCTGGTATTACTGGTAGTTTATGTATGTATTGGTTTGTTATTAGCTAATAGAAAAAATAAATTTACGATGTCAGTTAATTACTTTAAATTGATAGGAGCATTGGCATATATCGTACTTATCACCACTCTAAAAGGTATTGTGTTTGATATTCTAACACACCCTCTAGTTACACTGGGGATTGCACTTCCTTATGTTGTAGCTATTGCCTTAAGAAACTTCAGTAAAGGGCAGATCAATAAAATCATTTTTGATGATAGACACAATACAAATATAAGAGGACGATTTGACACCGTAGACAATATCAAAGAGTCGATGCGTTCATCTATTGCTAGTAGCATTTCTCACGAATTTAAAGGTCTTACGGAAATCAGAGATGAAAAGTTTAGGCAAGATACAGAAGGAAATGTAGCTGGTATGTTCAAAGTGCTGCTAAAATCTGGCTTTTGGGGACTTAAACACATCCCATTGACTAAAGTAACACTGACATTTAACTTAGAATAAGAGGTAATCACAATGAAGAAAAATATTTTAACAACGGAACAAGCAAGTTTTTTAAAGCAGTACAATTTCTCACTATACCAGGAACGATTTGAGGTATTATGTGAAGCTCAAAAAGCTGAAAAAGAAGGGCATCTAAATTTTGCCTCGGACGATGAATATAAAACATTCATTGATGCTGTAATGACTGGAGAATGGTCTGAAGAACTCTTTATGATCAATCTCTCAAATCCTATTGGATGCGAACACTTCCTTGCAGCACGAGAAGATAGTAATGGCGGACTAATTTGGGATGTCGTCGATTATAGTGAGGGAGACCGCTTCACTAAAGAACAAATCCAGACGATTGTTCCAGAGGCATATCGATATAGTACCTTTATGGTCTCTGAGATTGCTGCAGAAAAAGACTGGGGACCAGAAGCTCAACACCAACGGCTGGAACAAGCAAAAAAACAAGCTAAAGAACATAAAAAGTCTAACGAGAACTTTCCAAAACCTCGTGTAATCACAGATGAAGAAAGACATGATGAACTTACACAAAGTTCTATCAGAACAGTAGCAGCAACCTTGAGACCTGCACAATAATCATAGGACTAGCTAAGGATAGCATATAGTGATGCTATCCTTTTTGTATTGGATAAATTGCAAGAATAAGTGCAACATTTACTTGCCTTCCTTTCTGTTTTCTGCTAAACTAACCCCTAAAAAAGGAGTGTCAAATGGAAAATTTATATGTGAAGTTAGCAGCTTATCGTGAAATGGAGACAGAGCGTTTACGTTTGCGTCCGGTCACTCTTGAGGATGCACCGGCTATGTTTGAGTACGCTTCTGATGAAGCTGTTACGCGCTATACTTTTCCAACCAATCAAAGTCTTGAAGAGACGCGTAATAATATTGCCCTCTTTTATCTATCGAGCCCGCTTGGAAGATGGGGGATCGAGCTCAAAGAAAATGGAAAATTTATTGGGACGATTGATTTACTGGATTTGGAACTTTGTCTGAAGAAGGGGAGTATCGGCTATGTTCTTAATAAAGACTATTGGAACCAAGGTCTTGCGACAGAAGCTACCAAGACAGTGATTGCCCTAGCTTTTGAACAGTTAGAGATGAACAAGCTCATTGCCGTTCATGACAAGGATAACCCAGCTTCTGGTCGGGTGATGGCCAAATCAGGGATGCAATTTTCCCACGAAGAAGCTTATGCGATGCTAGACCCGCATGAAGAGGGGCGAATGGTGACGAGAGTCCATTATGTTCTCACTAAGGAAGAATATTTGCTAAATTCGCAAACTAACTTCCTCCGCCAATAAAAGTGGAAGTTAATCTCATAAAGAAAAGTGCCATAATTTCTCTTATCGCACTATTTTGTTTCGGTTTAGGGTACTATGTAATTGCAATTTCACCACATCAAAGAGCGGTACAGTCATTTAATGAAGTGACAGCCAAAATTCAAAAAGAAAACCGTAGCTTAGAGGAAACAATCAAAGTATCTAAGGAACTACTTAGTAGTAAAGATAAAGTTTTTTATAATAAACAAAAAGATATTTTAGAATTAACGTGAGCTATATTAAAGATACTGTCAATAATGACGAAGATAAAAAATAAATAATAGGGGAAAAATGAATTATGACAACAAATAGTATTAGCTCAGATATCACATTGATATCGATTGCTCATAACCAATATGATGATGAGTTGAACATTGATGATTGGAACTGTGAGTTTAAAAATTGGAAAATGCAATTAGAACCAAATGGTAAGTATTATACTTTTTCTAAGAAAGTAGAAATAGATTGTAGAGTAACCCAAGAACCTATATTTCGAGAAAACCCAATAATGTGGAAGATTATGCTTAGAAAAAATCCTAAAGCTAACTATTTCGTTACTGCTCTAAGTAATGTTAACCATGTTAAGGACAGAAGTCATAATGCTGATTACCAATCCATTCCGGGTGAGAATACAAAAGATCGAGGTCATTTTATTGCTGACTCATTTGATAAGTATTTACTTACAAATGATGAACGTAAAGCTAATAACTCACAAACCAATCAATTTTTTGGTATAAATAATATAAGCAATGTCTCACTTCAAGATTTTAGAGCAAATCGAAACTCCAAGGAATATGCTGGACAGTTGGGATTCGAGCAAAAAGTGAGAAATTATCTTGAGAAAAGTACTAATCCAAATGAAGAAGTTTATTATGAAATTGAGGAAATTAAGATAGAAGAAAAGGTATTAGGTCGCAGAATATTCATTCATTGGAATCAAAGTGATGAAAAAAAGATATTCATGTATTTATTCCAGAAGACCGTGATTGAGAGTTTATACGTATATTAAAAAAAGAGCAATATTGCTCTTTTTAATATACGTATTTTTTATTTGTAATTTTTCCATTTGGCTATAAGCTAGTATTGATTTAAAAAATGTTGTGAATCATTTTTTAAAGTCCTCCTCTTTATGTTGCTTTTGAACTAGCACCTCATTTGATGCAATCAAACGAATTTTGATAGCAAGAAATGGCTCACGTTTGGAGCAACTCACAATACAGTCTGTAAACCCATTTGATAAGGATTTTACGAACTGTCTGACCTTAGATTCGAAAAGAATTGGAATAATCCAAATTAGTAACTTCACGAATAGGGCTACTATTATCATAGTTGTTAACATAATAGTAAGCTGGTAGTACCATTTTAAAGTAATAAAATTATTAAAGATTGTCTTGAAATTCTTCATTCTCATTTACCTCGCTTAATTTACAGTGATATCCTTGCTCTGTTTAACGTCTAGAGCTAGACGTTATCATATGTCTTAGTCATAAGTCACCTCCACAATATCTATGATGCAATTAAACCATATGGCAATCGGCATCAGTTTCTTATACAATATTGGGAAGGTATGTTTAGGGAGGAAAATTTATGCTATACTGACCATTAGGATTATATGTTTTGTTAGGAAAGTGATGATGACAAATTTGTTAAAAAAAATTTATGAGTTAGAAAACATACTGAAGAATGATAGCGATAAAGTTATTGTAGAAAAAATAAAACAGGACATAGCATACCTTAAATGGTACACTTGGGCTTTTGTCGAATATAAGTTTTTGCTAGGTTTAAAAAGGAATTTGATACCAGCTAATAAAGTAACAGAAACTGATGTTTCGCCTTTTAATAAATGGATGTGTCTGCTATATTATAAAGAGAAAAATAATGGTAAATCCAAACAAGAATACTTCCATGATTTGCCTAGTGACCATACGGTAACCGGTTATGGTGACTGGGATAATTCTATATTGACAGATTCGTTAGCAAACTTGCTGAAATTTCTTTATACGAAAAAAGAACCAAGATATACTGAGATTTTTCCAAATGAAAGAATGTCAGAGATTGAAAAGTCTATTTTGAGGTATTTTCTTTATAAGAATGGTAAACTCAGGCTTGTGGATGAAGATACTTTCTTGGAGGATTATTTTAGTCAAAGTGAATTCATACTTCCTTTAGAGAAGTACTTCTCTGATGTTTTGCAGAAGGGTGAAATAAATAATGGTGAACTACGAAACTTATGGATGAGATTTTTTGCATCTCCAAGAGTATATCTTTTTAGCAAGAATCATAATATAAAAGAAAGTAACAGGCTATAATAAAAAAATCCAATATTTAAAGGAAAGTCAGAATATAGTTATTTTGACTTGAAGGAAAAAATAGACAACCTAAATTTAGAACTTCGTAAAGAGTTGTCTGATGTATTCGAAAGTAATTGGATAAAGTCTAAGATGCTAGATATACTATGTTCTTCTAATTTAGACCAATTTGTCGATATTTCATTAGAGTTAAAATTAGAGTATTTAAAGGTCACTTCCCAGAAGTGACCTTTGGTATAAATAGCTTTAAGAATTAGAAATTCTAAAAAAAGGTAGTGAATCCTTATTTCACTTCTGTAACAATGAAGTGAGTAATCCAGTTGCTGGTGCTGATTTAGTCGCAAAAGGTACGGATGCAGGGGGATGCGTAGAGGTTTATAAAACGGTAGAAGATTCCAAAAAAACGAAATGACTATTTAAGTGCTTTCGATGGCCTTCCAACTGTCATCAACCCTGGTTCACACTCTGTTTACGGAAGGGTTGTTATTCGTGTCGCAGCATCATTAACGGCATCACAACAAAATGCTTTGACGCAAAAATTATATGAGAAGTTAATTGAGATTAAAGATCATAGCACAAGCAAAAACACCTCAAAAACGGAAATCCCATCCTCTACGAAACCATCATCATCAACAGGAAGTTCTGAATAAGTTACTTATAACTAACTCTATACCCCTTTTAAAATAAATTAGAATACTACTGAGAAACGCCAATTACAAAGCTATTGGTGTTTTTTTACTATCAAATCTATTGGTAATATCGTATCGCTTGAAAACCTCACCAAAATAGTCTATACTTTTTGTTAGCTTATAAACTAACAAAAGAGGTGGCACATGGGATATTTTGATTATTCAAGAGAACCAAGAAGCGATATCGCTTTTATCGATATGAAGTCTTTTTATGCTAGCGTCGAATGTGTTGAGAGAGGACTACATCCTTTAAAGACTTCTCTATGTGTTATGAGTAGAGCTGATAACTCTGCAGGTCTTATCCTAGCTTCTTCACCGATATTTAAGAAAGTGTTTGGGAAATCAAACGTAGGAAGAGCATACGACCTCCCTTTTGATGTTCAAACAAGAAAGTTCTCGTACTACAATGCCAAGAAACAAGGATTGAGAACAGACCCAGAATACGTGCGATTCATTGAAGACTGGGCAAAAGTGACTTTCATCGTTCCTCCCAGAATGGACGAGTATATCGCAGTTAATATGGAAATCCAAGGCATTTCAAAACTATGGTAGCCCTAACGATATTTACCCCTATTCTATAGATGAAGGTTTTATTGACCTGTCTAGTTCTCTTAATTACTTCGTTCCAGATATGCATTTGTCACGAAAGCAAAAACTTGACCTTATTTCAGCAAGGATTCAAAGGGACATCTGGAGACAAACTGGCATCTATTCAACCGTTGGTATGTCCAATGCTAACCCATTACTTGCTAAATTAGCCCTTGATAATGAAGCAAAGAAAACTTCAACCATGAGAGCTAACTGGTCCTATGAGGATGTGGAGAATAAGGTATGGTCTATTCCTAAGATGACAGATTTCTGGGGTATCGGTAAAAGAATGGAAAAACGCTTCAACACGTTAGGTATTCACTCAATCAAGGACTTGGCAAATGCTAACCCAGATATCTTGAAGAAAGAACTAGGAGTAGCTGGCCTTCGTTTATGGTTTCATGCTAATGGTATTGATGAAAGTAACGTTCATAAGCCCTACAAACCCAAATCAAAAGGTCTAGGCAACTCCCAGGTTCTCCCTAGAGACTATTTTAGACAACGTGATATTGAGATTGTCCTTAGAGAGATGGCCGAACAAGTTGCTATCCGATTGAGAAAGATAGGCAAGAAAGCGACTGTTGTTTCAATACACCTTGGCTACTCTAAGCATGAGAACAAGCGTTCTATCAATACCCAAATGAAAATTGAACCAACGAATAACACCGACATGCTGACAAACTATGTGTTGAAGTTATTCCATAATAAATACACTTCAGGGGCAATCCGAAGTGTAGCGGTTAATTATTCTGGGTTTGTAGATGAATCTTTTGGATTAATCTCACTATTCGATGATGTCGAACAAATTGAAAAAGAAGAAAGGCTCCAGACAGCAATAGATTCTATCAGAGACCAATTTGGCTTTACCTCTCTGCTAAAAGCTAATGCACTTGACGGGGCATCAAGAAGTATTGCCAGAAGTAGGCTCATCGGAGGACATTCTGCTGGAGGATTGGATGGTTTAAAATGATTGATCGTTCTTATTTGCCATTTCAAGCAGCAAGAGAATACCAGGATCCAGGGATGCAAAAGTGGATGGGGTTCTTTCTGTCCGAGCATACCTCATCATTACATGCTGCTAAAAATCGTGTTGACTTCTCTACAGACCTAAGTAAGCCTCAGAAACTCTTATTACTTTCTCAACTCTATGTCAACCAACTTAAAGGGCAGTTCACTATCAAACATCGTGATAGAAATTACTTTATTCGGCGAAGTGAGAGAACTGTCTCGTAAAGAAATATCAATAAAGACTAGTGAAGGGTATAGATTAGTCCAACTCGATAATATTCTTCAAATCGCTCCAATTTTAAGAAGTTAGACAGATAATTTACTAAGGATGAAGTAAAAGTCAAGGTTTTTTTAAAAAAACCTTGACTTTATTTATTTTTCTGATATATTAAGTGTGATAATTTATATTTCTAAAAATTATATAATGTTGCCCTGGAGGTTTATTTTGTCTATTAATAAGTTTTCTAAATATGGAATTGTTTTAGTTGCTGCAATTACAGTTGCGACTGTAGCACAGTCCCAATTCGATCAGTCGTCTTCAAAAGTGTATGCCGATGAAATTGCTAGTACGGCGCCAAAAACGAGTGAAGTCCTAAGCATAACACCTGCTACTAGCGAAAACGATAGTACAACTCCAGTTGTGAGCACGAGTCCTGAGACAAGTGAAGCACCAGCAGTAGTCTCAACTTCAGAAAATAGTGAAGCACCTGCGACTAGTGAGAATTCAGAAACAGCCACTATGCCAATTTGGAGTGAGACTGAGACAGATGGTCCAATAAATGAAAAAGCTTATAAATATATTTCTACACGTTTTGTTGACTCAACAGACAGAGAAAATGATTTTGGTGGGGGCTCTTTCAGCTTAGCAAAAGACCAAATTTTTACTGTTCCTGATGAAAAAATTGCCGGCTATTATTATACAATCACCTCTGCGGATGGGAAAAAATATTTGCCTGGTGATATCATTAAATATGCTGATTTAAAATTTGATGACCCTTCTAACTATAGAGTTGGTGAAATTAATGTTTTAACTTATACGTACTATAAAGATAAGTCTTCTATGATAGAGGCTCCAAGTTTAAGTAAACCTTCTGGATATAGTTATAAATACAATAGTTTAGACCCATCAACTATTGATCAAGGAATTCGTTCGGCATGGGATCATGGTGATACTATGACATATCATGTTCATTATCGAGTTTTTAACAGAGATAGTAAATATGGTGTGCCGGTATTTGAGGATATTGCACCCTATGATACTGTCATTGTTCCGAAAAATGGCTCCATTAAAGTAAATGCTAAGGTAATTCCAGGTTATACTTTAGATAGTCAACATATGTTTAATATGGATTTTAATTCCTCTGATAAAACTATGACTATTCAACCTGGAATTGGTGAGGATGGTTATTTCCATGGTGTTGTCGATAAAAATGGAATTCCGATGGTAAGTTTTACCTATTTTAAAGATAATTCTGAATCGGCATTCAAGGATAGTATGACTCCAGCAGTCTCATCCCTAAATACTTCAGGTAACACTTTAACTTACACAGTGAGAAAGTATTATAATGGCAGATTAAGGATTCACTATCAGGCCAATATTGAACCAGGAAAATCAAAACAGCTTTATTCATTTTCTATAGGGGCATTGGGAACACCAGATAGGGCTCTCTACGGGACTCCTGGTTCTTTTGAAGTTACTTATGACGATGTGAAAGCTGGTAAGAATCTCTACGAATTTTGGCTTTACCAGCCAGATTTCTTTAATGCAGACGGTACACCTAAAGATACTACTACACCTGCGACTAGTACAACACCTGCTACTAGCACAACACCTGCTACTAGCACAACACCAGCTACTAGTGAAGCGCCTGCTGTTAGCACAACGCCGGCTACTAGTGAAAATCCAATATCTGATAACGATCCACGTCTTAATCGCATGTTATACCTTAATTATTCAGCATCAGATGACCCTACAATCAGCTGGCTCACTGGTAACGTAGTTACCCCTAAAGGATATACTGTAATGCCAGGTGACGAGCTGGAAGGGTACCCATACTACACAATTACTGGATCTAATGGTAAGAAGTATTCGGTTGGAGATATTATCACAACGGAAGAACCAGGGTTATTTGGCCATGCCAACTATGAGGATGATGCCCTATATTATCGTTATTATAGAACTAACCCTAATTCAGTAAGTGAAGCACCTGCAGTTAGCACAACACCTGCTACAAGTGAAGCACCTGCAGTCAGCACAACACCTGCCACTAGTGAAGCACCTGCAGTTAGCACAACACCTGCTACAAGTGAAGCACCTGCAGTCAGCACAACGCCTGCCACTAGTGAAGCACCTGCAGTTAGCACAACACCTGCTACAAGTGAAGCACCTGCAGTCAGCACAACACCTGCTACAAGTGAAGCACCTGCAGTCAGCACAACGCCTGCCACTAGTGAAGCACCTGCAGTTAGCACAACACCTGCTACAAGTGAAGCACCTGCAGTCAGCACAACGCCTGCTACAAGTGAAGCACCTGCGGTCAGCACAACACCTGCTACAAGTCTAGTGCCTTCAAAAAACATTCATTCCATGAATTCTGTCACTTCTCCATTTACACAAACACGTAATGCAGGAATTAAATCGGAAGCTGATGGAAAATTGACAAGTCACGATTTACCAAAAACAGGAGATACAAACTCTAAAGTTGGTATGCTAGGTATGGTTTTGGTAGGACTTGGTTTGACAAGCTTCGTTTATAAAGGGCGTCACAGACGTTCATAATAAACAATGACTAGAGGCAAACTTAAAGAACGAGACCATTGAAACAGTCGTCTTTAAATTTTAAATAATAACGAAAAACGAGGAATCTACTCTTATTTAAGAAGATTCCTCGTTTTTTCTAACTTATCATAAACCGTGTTAACAATTTATAGTCTTCATTACCATATACATAGTTTATCTATTAACTATATATCGTGTATAATGTATTAACCATTAAATGATTTATAAATCACTCAAAGCTTCCTTAGTTGTCTCTGCAGCTACGTGTGCATAAACCTCTACCATTGCAGTCCCCTTGTGTCCCAATTGTTGAGAGACTAGGAGGCTGTCTTTTGTTTGCTCATATAGACGTGTCGCAAGTGTGTGTCGCAGTTTGTGAGGAGTAGTGGGTTTACCATAGGCGGTAGATAACTTCTTCACCAATAGCTCGACAGAACGTGTTCCAAGCCTTGCAGGCACTTTATTTTGAGTCGTTAAGAAGAATGCTTTATCTGAATCACTTGCTGAGTAACGTTCCTTCCTAATTTCTAAATAACGCTCGATATAAGGTACACCAAACGGAGCGATATTTACAACGTCCTTTTTCCCACCTTTTCGAATAACTGTAATCGTCCTTGTGGCTAGATTAACATCTTGCATATCTAGGCTGACTAATTCAGATAAACGGACTCCAGTAGATAGTAGAAGTGCTATGACAGCAAGATCACGCTCTTTATTTTTGACAAACGATACCTGGGCACGTTTTGAGATTTTCTTTTCATGCTCATTGTCAATATAATCTAGGAAAGACTGTGTATCGTTTAGAAAGAGTTTTTCTTTCATGTTATCTGCACGACTAGCCAAGGTATCTTTAGGCTTCTTGATTTTCACCTTAACCATGACATTTCGGTAGAAATAAGGCTCACCCTCGTCATCCTCAGTTTCTTGAGTAAGATACTTAAACAAACTAGAGAGGGCATCTTTAGTTCGAATAATACTGACTTCAGAGATTGAACGACGCTCAGTATTTCACGAAGGTAAACAAAGTAGCCTTCGATAACAGACTTTGGTAAATGGGCCAACTCATCAATATGAACATCGGCAATCGTATCATAGTCTGCATAACATACAGTTTCACCTAATTTCTCATGAACGCTAATCAACCATTCAAAAAATCGTCTATATTCCTTTAAGTACTCATACAGTGTCTTGTAGCTATATGGAATAACGAGCTTTGCATGATAATATTCCTTAACATACCAAGGCATAATCTCAAGCAACTCGTTTATATTTTTCATAAGTGTTTCTTGTTTCATATTAGCCTCAAATCTAACAATTTTCTTGTTAGTAGTAGTTTATCATAACTAATATGTGTATTCAACAAATATCTATTTTCCGAATATATGTATTGCTTTTTACCATTTAAAAGATTAAAAAAATGCCCTTAGAGATATTTCTAAAGACATTTCGTTATTTATTTAAATTTCTTCGAAGAGCGTTTACATATTATATCTTTATCAAGTAAATGAACTAAAAGGCGTTACATTTTCCGGTTCCTTAAACTTAGGGACCAAAAATAATACTTTCTAACTGAACTGGCATATCCCTTTCTATGTAAAGTTTAGCAGCTGGATCGATATTATGAATCATTATTTTTTTGTTATTCGGTTTTTAATTCAGAATATTTCAATATACGTAATTCTTTTTTTCATAACTATATGCAGAAGATTTAAAGAGATAACGTATTTCTTCTAGTAAATTATTTATATCGTTGATAAATTCTGAGCTTTTTCCTCTTTTTTTCAAGTTTAAGTAAAATAGAAAAGATACCTTTCAAAAAACTCTGAATGCTCTCTATTTCCGAATCTGAGAGCGATTTATTTTTTTCAGGTTCTATTATAAGTTTACCTTTTTCTAATGCGTACTCATCTAAGTAGCAAATTCTGTATAAATAATCTTTCGAATTTACGGATGGAACCTTTTCTTCCACCTCTTGGTTATAATAGTTTGATAGAACATCTTTTTGTGTTAACCACTCCACATCACCAATTGAATTAACCTCTAAAAAACTATCTGGTTTAAATAAAAGACATACACCTTCAGCATTATCCCCATATTGTGACCACATTGTTAACTTATCAATTGCTGTTGTTAAACTCATTAGAAACCACGGACTAGAACTAACCTCTTTTTGTAAATTGTAACTTTTTTCTAACCCCCAAAGTTTATCTAAGACTTTTCCCTCCTCTGGATCATTCATATATCTAACATTGTATAAACGTGTCCTACCTTTTATCTCATATTGTTCCCCATTAGAAATATTGCTTTCCTGTTTTAGAAGAGTTTGTAATACACTTCCCCTTGTATAGTGACCAAACTGGTCTGGTAACTTTTTCATTGCAAGTTCATATTTAACCCCTTGCACTAATCGATATAACTCTATTAGTTGTTCCGACTTAACAACTGAGGAATTTCTATTAATTAGATCAATCAACACACTATATTTTGTTTGCTTAAGTAAATCAAAAACAATAAGGCCCTCAATCCACTTACTAAGTACTTTATTGTCACTTAAAATATTAGGAAGATAAAGGATCCTATCAATTATTGTCACTACTCTGTCTAATTGTTTCTCTGAACATAATACTTTAAATAATTCATTGATTTTTAGTAAACAAGTTTCAGACTGAACAATTTCTTTCTGGGACTCCAAACAATTTATGAGAATATGTGAATATGCATTTGCCACATCAGGTAAATTCGTATGAGTCTCATAAACTTTATCAGCCTTAGATTTAGTAATTCGGAGCTCAGATTCAGTATCTTGAAATGATGATAAACGAGCTAGTATGCTAATATAACAACTAGTAGTATCGTTTAATTTCGAATGTCTATCATAAACATACTTTGCGTCTTTTATAATTTTCTCTAAATCTTCTTTATTATTCAGAGTCAAAGATAAGGTAAGAAGGACATGCGAATACGTAATAGCAGCAACATCTGAGTAATAATTGCCACTATATGATGATTCAGCATTCAAATATAATGATTTAGCTTCCGACTTAATTTCTTGTAGTTCACGTAAGCCATTTTGCAGTCTTGACAAATAAAAAAGTGATACAGCATAAACATAAAAAATTGCTTGTGAGTTTTTATTGTTTTTATATATCTTTTTAGCTTCATCTTTATTTTTCTGCAGTTCCTGACTAGAGCTCTGAATCGCAATGAGTTTACTAAGTATCGTAGCATAATTTTCTACAATGATTTGCTCACTATCATTATTTTTATAAATCTTTCGTGCTTCATCACAAATAGACTTTATAAAAGACTCTTTTTCAAACAACCTAGCCATCCTTGCTAGTATTACAATATAAGCCAAGGATACATCTACATTGTTTGAGTGTTTATCGTAAACTCGACAAGCCTCATCACTAGTTACTTGTAATTCTGACTCTGTGCTCTGTACAGAAGCTAGCTCTTGAAGTATAAGAATATAATTTATTGCAACAGCGTCAGAAGTTAAAAATTTTGTAAAAACTTGACGAGCCTTTTCAGTATTCTCTTGTAATTCTGACTTATTCTTTTGAACTCTTGAGTGGTAAAGAAGAATATTTGTATATAGAGCTGCTTCTAATTCTTGATTAGAATATTCTTTATATACTAAAGCCGGCTACTTTACTTATTTTTTTCTAGTTCTGCACTATCCTCACTACCTCCAGCTAGTTTTTTTCCAAAATTAATATACTAATTATTGTAATAACTTCATCCTCTAAATGTTTCTCGCAGACTGACTGAACCTCTTTAATTATTTTTTTCGAACCGACGTCGACGTATTTGGATGAACCCTATTATCTACTAAATCTTTAAGGCAGTGAATATAATTAATAGCTAAACTGATATCTTCTTGATTATTATTGTACTCAGACCGACTTTTTTTCTACACATAGCTCAAACTCTTTTTAAACCAAAAATTATACTGATTTTTTTATCATTGTCCATTTTATTTATCCATTCTTATATTTATCCACTAAATTTCTATAAAAGTTATTTTACTTATCTAGACTCCTTCTCAACATTCTTATCCAAGTACTAAAGTCCTATTTGTAACTAAGCTAAAAAAAGTATGTATCATGAATGCTATGACACCAGATTACCCTTTATAAGGTTCCTATAAATAACTAGAAATTTCCTGAATCTATATTTTGAAAGTCTCTTCTCAACTGAAACTTTCAAAAAGCTTGTTCCCTTGACAAGCTCCAACTTCGGTTAGATCGTGAATTATAACTGAAACAGTCTAATTAATATTAGTATACCTTCTTCTTTTCTTTCACTCAATTGAGCGTACAAAAATGCGTACTTTTTTAGGTGACGATTTACAAATAACTAATCGTAAATCTTCAAGACTAAAAAAGCTGATTTCTCAGCTTTTTTATTTTATCATGGAGCTTAGTTACTTTTGAATTGCATCGCTTCATCACTCTGCACAAATTCTCGTTGAGCATCTGTTAAATCCTCAAGTTCATCACAACCAATAAGTCCAAAGACTTCCATACCATCTTTTGTACTTACGATGTATGCCTCAAGTTCCCTAGCTTTGTCAACGTCTGACACTAAGTAAATGTTTTTTTTTTAGTCATTACTTCATCGGCCATTTTTATCTCCTTCAACCCCTTATTATTGTTTAATCTTCCCCCAATTTATCATGTTGGGCCCTGAAGGCGTATAATGGATCAAAATCTGAATCAAGTTTATTGTTGTCGTCAGCTTGTTCAGCCATCTTAGCATTTAAACTATTTTCCATCCTCCCAATACAATCCATTACCTTCCTTATCATTGTAAGGGTTTCAGAAGTAATTTTCAAGACTTCACTTGAGTTTTCGTTATTTTTGATTATGTCGGAATCCTTCATTTTCTGCTTTAGACGTTCTTCAATTTCATCTAAACGTAACTCTTTTATGCTTTGTTGGGGTTCTGAGGTGACTGATATTGGCTCTAAAGGTTTTATGCTATCAATCGTCAAATCTTCAATTTTTGTGACGTTCATAATGACCTTTGCGCATGCTTCTTCTTTTCCATTATGACCTGGTATATAGATATAGTTGTTGCTACCAAAAAAAGATTGTTGGGTAATATCATTCTTAGCTAAACTCTCAAATAAAGAATCGTGTCCTTCTACCAAACTCTTAGCAAAATAAATATTTCTCGTGTCTCGGAAAAGTTGGGTATTGAAATAAATGGCCTGTTCTTAGGGAAATTATTCACGTGGGGAGAATGGAAAAAATGCTCTGTTGATAGGTAATGCACGTAAGGGACCTTGCTGAGTAGCTGAGACAAAGTATTCGTATCCATTTGAGCCTGCTCGTCAAAGAGGAAGATATCTGTAATATGGCTTGTTGGAGACGTTACTAACTCAATACCCTTTTTTAAATAGCCAGCTAACAGAACGGCATGTTTTTTCTCATCCTCTAGGTCTGCTTGATTGTGGGTAATCGTAATCTTAGCTTTATCTTCTAAATACGATAAAGCATTCCAAGATATATGTGACTTAACCCCCATAATAGCTACTCTATGATCTTTAGATTTTGCAAAGTTAGTCAACTTGTGAAAAAAGGGAGAGGCTTCAAAAGGAGATAGGACGTAGGGATCAATATAGATATTAAGCATCAGTATCACCTTCTTCTTGTTCTAGCTCTTCTAGTTCGGCGTCTTTAATTAGTGGACACTCATTAAACGCTTCATTCATTCTAAAAGGCATGTATTTGGCCACACGACCACCTTCGGTTGTATTTTGACTTCTGATAACAACTAGAGACTTATCAATCCCTTCTTCTGCAGCAAGTTCTAGGTTGAGGAAAATAATGTTATTGAGGTTTTTATAGCCACCATTTTCAATAAGCATATACTTATCTTCAATTTCTTGAATGTCATCAAAATTATCAACGATAATCAGTAGATAACGTTTGTTGCCTTCTTCATCTAAACCATCCTCAAAACGTCCAAAGTGTTTAAAGACATTAAGTAATTTATCAAGATCGCTGGTATCACCTACGTTAGTGATATAAGGATAAACATCAAAAAGATTCTTTGTACCGTCATCTTCCTTTTTATTGAGAGCTAACTGACCGATAAAGAGATATCTAGGAACATGGACTGTATACGTACGCTCTTTCTTCTTCGCCTTTGGCTTGTAATTCTGATTTTCGTTTCTCTATACCAGAAAGAGGACTTGTACTCTCACTCTTTTCTTGTGTATTCGTCACTGTATAGGTGAACCTCTCAAGTTTTGACGTAGGAACAAAATAGGCATAGTTTTGATTAAATTTGAAGTTCTGATAGGCATCTACGACCTTCCAGTATCGAATAGGAGAGTAGTTATCTTCTTCCCGAAGGATATCTTTCCATTTATAAGTGAAGTTTCTGCTGATCTTATTTGCTAGTAAGAGCAACATTGTTCCATGACTGTAAATAGAGTAACTTGTCGCAAGAGCCCCTGGAGTGTCTTCACGTTCGAACTCCCACTCTTGAACCAAGTAAAACTCTCTGAGTCGTTTGAGATGTGGTTTGACTTTAGGAACCGGTAAACCAAACTCCCTAGAAATTTGAAGGAGTTGAACATTTCGGAAAGTAGCTATGAATAGTAGGATATCCCTATCTAACTGGTTTAGTTGCTTACTAATTAACTCATAGTCCGTTTCTTGACTATAGTTGATTTGAATGATGTAATCCTCTTGAAGTTGCAAATGGAAAGGAAAGTCATTGTTTGGGTAAACTTGTTTCAGTAATGGTGTCGAGGCATACTTCTTATAATAGTCGTCCGAGAATCTAGAGACAGTATTCAATGTTGCTTTTCCATCGATTGTCCTTACTCCAAAACGACGTAGTCTTTCATTGAATTTTTTAACGAAGTCTTGATAGGCTTCCAGTGCTTCAGCAGAAGGCTTTTCTCCTGTTTCAGATAATCGAACTGTCCCATCAGGCATAAGAGTGACTTCTTCCCCATTAAATTTTTTCTTCGGATAAAGTGGAAGATTGATTTTTTTAGTAATATTTTGTAACCATTTTTTATTACCTGGTGTTCTTGTCATTTGTCTATTCCTTCTCTTCAATTTTTTGGAACCATTATACTAAACCCCATATACCTTCTATAACCCAGTGACACCCACCTTGTTTATGAAGACACAAAAAAAGGATATGTTTTTATATCCTTTTCCCCTTTATTCATTCTATATTCAATTCTAAAATCTACTTAAATACAACACTTTCTGAGTTGTATAATAGTTTACCGCTAGAGAAACGAAGTTGTGCACTCCTTAAAAATCTTTTTTCAATCACTTCATCTACTGCAGCATCGTCAAAATGGATGACCTCTCCGACTTTTTTCAAACATCCCGCTTCACTTGAATCAAGCAAGCTGAAGATTTTCGCTAAATCTGGAACTTCTCCGACACCAGCGTATTTAAACAATTCGGCTAGAGGAATATAATTTGTTAGTGTCTTCAATGGTAAATTCTGAATGTATTCCCTGCAACCTTTCATGAAGGCTAATTTTTTTACTTCATTTTGTTGCCGGTTATTTGTCAAACTGGAGATCCTGACTTGGACTTCTTTAGAAGCTAGCTTATTTTGTCCCGCAAGTAACATATCAAATAACATATATTGATAGTACGTTGATATCACGTCTTTAGCTATGGCTTTAGCTTCAGTCTCTGGTTTTCCCTCTTCGATTAGCTTTCTCCAAAGTTTATCAGAAATATCTCTGGTTGCCTGATAAAACCATGGTGATCCAAACTTCTTATATCGAGTAATTGCAAATGGCCCTTCTGAGTCAATCATATACTCAATAATGGTTCGACATAAGTCGTCATTAAATACATGGATGAATGATTCTAGCTTTTCTTCTAGGTCTTCTAAAGTGATTTTTTTAGGGTTAGTGATTGCTGTTGTCATTGTCCCTCCCTTATCTTCCATCATAAAACGCTGCGTAATATCTTAGATACCAGAGATTAGTAATTAGTGCTGTCTTGTTCCTAAAATATCGTCCGTAGAAACACCAAAGTATTCGGCTAAGGCTACAACGTTTTCCATACGAATATTAGCTCCATTTTCCCATTTGTCGATAGTCCCTGCATCAACATTAAGATTATGAGCTAATGCTTTCTTTGAGAGCTTCTTTCGTCGTCTCAATTCTGAAATAATGTTTCCCATGTATATATATAACCTGCCTAATCTTTATGTTTCTGAATTGATTTTACTATTTTTGTATCAAACAATCAAGAGGATTTTATAATTTAATTATACCTTACTCACGTTATTTTTAATTATTTTGTTGTTTGATAGCTGATAAACATGACTTTATCATCATTTTAGTTTAACACATCATTGTTTTTTTGTTTTTACTTTTTTTATCGATTAAATAAAAAGAACGCTTATACCAATTTATACAGTATATATACTGTTTAACGTATTATTTTTCTGTATTTGTTTATTGTTTCTAAAACTGCTATAATGATTTTGATTATAAAAAATTTTAATTTTTTTAGGAAGACGTATGTAGGGAAGATACATGATAGAGTGTAAGGATAGTAACAATTTAAAGGGGAAAATGTTTACTGATCGCTTAACAAAGCTCCGGCAAGCTAGAGGCTGGACCAAAAAAGAATTTAGTGTTCAGATTGGAAAAACACAGCAGACGGTAGGAAAGTGGGAAAATGGAACCAATGCTCCTACATTCAAAGACCTTGTGAAATTAGTCGAGTTATTTGGGGTTACATCAGACTATTTATTGGGATTATCAGACTCACCCAGTAAATATGCCTACCCACCATTTAACGACGATAAGGAAGAATATGTTGGTGAAATGTTCAAACATCTTGATGAGGGGAATCAAGATGCTACTGTTAGTTTCATAGAAAACCGATTAGATAGTCAGCATATCTCTAAAGAAATCAGAGAGATGGACCATAGAAAACAAATAGTTGAACAAGATGAACGACCAACCAAAAGAGTTAGTATTTATGCTAGAGTCGATGCACAAGGGTTTGAACTCTCAGAGGTCCCAGTCGACTGTCTTGACTACCCAGTGCCTATTCCGGTACATGATATTGCGTTTAAGGTTGTTGGCGATTCTCTGGAACCTAGTTTCTTCGATGATGAAGTGATATTTGTCATAAAAGATTCAATTCTACGACCTGGGGATATCAGCATCGTACAGCTAAATAGTCGTTACTACGTAATGAAGGTGATTCAAAATAGAGAAAATGGTGACATTCTCCTTAACTCACTAAATTCTAACGAGGCACCTATCACCTTGTCAGAAAAGGATGATTTCAGCATCTTTGGCAAGATTGTACTTATGTAAGGTTAGTCATAATGATTCATTTTGATTACATAATCAATAAGTAAAAAGGCAACCCCAATGGAGTTGCCATAAACTGCAAGTATCTAACTTACAGGAATAAAAGAAAGTACCTTCATTTTACTTTCTTTCTACCAAAATCGATACTGTCAATACTTATGTGTAAACACTCAAGTAGAGTTAGGGAGTGTTAATCAAATAAGCTTTCAAGTGTGTCAAAACATTGGCCAAACCCTTTATGGATTCGTTGACTTTGCTTGAAATTATAGTCTTCAAACAGAGTAACTAAATAGCGTTCCAGAGCCTCCTCGTTAGGGAAAAGGATTTTCTTTTTCGTTTGACGTTTGATTTCTTTGTTCAGAGACTCAATGAGGTTTGTCGAATAAATGCTGTGCCAAATCTGGTAGGGAAACTGATAAAAAATTAAAAGATTATCCGTATTCTCCAGACTTTCCATGACTTTCCTATTTTAAATTCATATTACTTTGTAAATAATAATTTAATATTACTTTTTATATGCAATCATTACACTCAACTGAGTGCAAGACCTCCATTTACCAATTTCATTTCAGCTACTGAAAATCCATATTCATGGATAAATTCTTCAAATTGCTTTTTATCCCATTCTTTATACATCTTAAACCCTACAATAGACATCAGCCATTTTTTGAATTTACTTTGTTTTCCCTCTTTCCATAAAAAAGTAGGAGCAAACAAAGTACCATTAGGTTTTAATACCCTATATATTTCTTTCATTGCCTTGTCAGGCTCGGGCATAATATGAAGTGTATTAGCTATTACTACACAATCAAATTTCTCATCTGTATAAATCAATGAAGTAGCATCAGCTATTTCAAAGACAAGATTCTCGTATTCTCCATGTTTTCTTGCTTCAAAAATCATTTGTTTAGAAAAATCAGTTGCAATCCAACTTTTCGTATATTTTGAAAGGTTAAAGGATAATTGACCTGAACCACAACCAAGTTCAAGTACATTCATATCCTTACTCAAATAGGGGTTTATGTATCCGCAAACTTTATCATAAACACCTTTATCCTTCTTCATAAAAGGAGCATACAACTTGGCGAATTTATCCCAAAATTTTTTGTTACTCTTATCACTCACCAGCAAAACTCCTCCCAACAACAAATTTTAAACTCTCTCCGCTTTTAGCATTTCACATTATTCCTTAAAGATGAAGGCTAATTGCAAGTTGGTCTAAATTAACTAATAATATTTTACCATTTTTAAGTCATTTTTTTCTATGCTCGCTTTTCATAGCACTTGACAGTTGCCTATAAAATTAAAATAAACATCGACTTGTTGTTTTCTATCTTTTCCTTTTCTTCCCCCTGTTGCTTCATGGACTACTACTTTTTCTATATACTCATTTATCATTGGTACTGTCAGTTCATCAATATCTGTATATTTCGAATTGACTTAAATTGTTTATTCTGATAAAATTGTGGTAGAAAAAAGAAGTTGAGCAGTCACTCAACTTCCATGTAGAGCCGTTTAAAAGACGGTGGCTAGTTTTAAACGAAAATAATCCGTCTTACTTCGCCAAAAGTGGGGACGGATTATTTTTTGTCATCGTCTTTAAAGAGTTTGTAGCATAATCCAATTAGAGCGATAGTAAAACTACCAAAGCCTAGAATGGTTTGCACAATCTCGAACGCTGTCAAAACGGCTCTCCTCTCTACTAGATTTTGAATGTTTGCCCATAGGCATCACTCCTCTCTAATAATTGAAAGCCACCGTCTATCACTTTTCTACATATAAGAGTATATCAAATCCATATAATAAAAGCTATCTATAAAAGTCTGGCTCCTTCCATTGCGAAAAAGAGCTGTTTTTTTATTTTCAAATAGACTTTGAACGATGACAAAATATTCTTCTATTAGGTTATTTTTCATCCTTCAAGAAATTATTTTAAACATTTAAGTATCGTGTTATTCACAACTTGCTCAATAAAATTGTTCACCAAGAAACAATTGACATCCCTCCCTAAAGCAAAAAAACGCAAGAGTACCCTTGCGTTTTTACTACCTATTTATGGATAAGTTAATAAATAATTAAAGTTTGAAATCAACTTAGCATAAACATATTGAATTATTCACCAATCCTCTATTTTATGAATTGTTCTTCCGTTTTCTTGATAAGACCAATCCAACTAATGTAAGAAGGCCTCCAACCTCTATTGCGACTTCAGACTTATTGTCACCAGTTTTAGGAAGTTCTTGTTCTTTTACATCCTCATAAACTACTGGAGTAAGCGAAGTGACTGATTTCACTGTTTGAACTTCTGGAGTCGGTGGGATAGGAGGTGTTACCGGTGGAACTATTGGTGTTGGTGGAGTTGGTGGGGTTACTGGCGGAACAACAGGTGTTGGTGGAGTTGGTGGGGTTACTTTATTGTTAAATTCTGTATCTGCTGGTAATTCAGTAGTAGCGATTAACACTCTTCCATCTTTCTTCACTTTGATTCCAACAGTAGCAATCATGTGGTCATACTCGATACCAGCTTCGGTACCTTTTACTTCTTCTACATGATAGATGTAAGTTCCTTCTTCACCATTTTTAAATGTAAGTGCTGAAAATTTAATCTTACCAGATGCATCATTCGCTACTGTTTCGATTACATTTCCTTTTTCATCCTTCAAAACAAAGCTAAATTCTCCAGCTTTCAACTCACGACCCTCTAATTTCTTAGTGAAGTTGAATTGTACTGTCACTGGCGCTACCGCATAGTTGTTAAACTCGCTATCCGCTGGCATAACAACATTGGCTGTCAAGATACCAGTGGCTGCGTCTTTTGTGACCTTAACTGTCACTTCGGCGTTCATAGTATCGTAGTCAATATCTGTATCTGTTCCGGCTACTTCACGAACTGTGTAGGTATGTGTACCTTCTTTATCATATGAAATAGCGTCAAATTGGATCGTGCCGTCTGCCCCATTCTTCTTCGTTTGGAGAACTTGACCGTTTTCAAGCAACTCGAAGCTGAAAGCATCTGCCTCTAGGGCTTTGCCTTCAAGTTTCTTCGTGAACTTGAATTGAGCACTGGTTGCCGCTGGGGTGAACGTATTATTGAACTCTGTATCTGTTGGAAGAGCTTTGGTCGCTGTAAGAGTATGACCATCTTTCGTGACAGTAACTGTTACCTCTGCGTTCATTGGGTCATAACTCATTCCGGCTTCTGAACCTGCTACTTCTTCTACAGTGTACTTATGAATACCAACCTCATTATTCTTATAAGTGAGCGTATCGAAGACTACTTTACCTGAAGCATCATTGGTCTTCGTTTGGAGAACTTGACCAGTCGCATCTTTCAAGACAAAATTGAACTCACCGTCTTTTAGTGTGCGTCCTGCCAAGACTTTACTAAAGTCAAATTGCGCTGTCACTGGCGCTACCGCATAGTTGTTAAACTCACTATCCGCTGGCATAGTGACATTGGCTGTCAAGATACCAGTGGCTGCGTCTTTTGTGACCTTAACTGTCACTTCGGCGTTCATAGTATCGTAGTCAATATCTGTATCTGTTCCGGCTACTTCACGAACTGTGTAGGTATGTGTACCTTCTTTATCATATGAAATAGCGTCAAATTGGATCGTGCCGTCTGCCCCATTCTTCTTCGTTTGGAGAACTTGACCGTTTTCAAGCAACTCGAAGCTGAAAGCATCTGCCTCTAGGGCTTTGCCTTCAAGTTTCTTCGTGAACTTGAATTGAGCACTGGTTGCCGCTGGGGTGAACGTATTATTGAACTCTGTATCTGTTGGAAGAGCTTTGGTCGCTGTAAGGGTATGACCATCTTTCGTGACAGTAACTGTTACCTCTGCCTTCATTGGGTCATAACTCATTCCGGCTTCTGAACCTGCGACTTCTTCTACAGTGTACTTATGCACGCCAACTTCATTATTCTTATAAGTGAGCGCATCGAAGGCTACTTTACCTGAAGCATCATTGGTCTTCGTTTGAAGTACTTTACCAGTCGCATCTTTCAAGACAAAATTGAACTCACCGTCTTTTAGGGTACGTCCTGCCAAGACTTTACTAAAGTCAAATTGCGCTGTCACTGGCGCTACCGCATAGTTGTTAAACTCGCTATCCGCTGGCATAGTGACATTGGCTGTCAAGATACCAGTTGTTGCGTCTTTTGTGACCTTAACTGTCACTTCGGCGTTCATAGTATCGTAGTCAATATCTGTATCTGTGCCTGCCACTTCACGAACTGTGTAGGTATGTGTACCTTCTTTATCATATGAAATAGCGTCAAATTGGATCGTGCCGTCTGCCCCATTCTTCTTCGTTTGGAGAACTTGACCGTTTTCAAGCAACTCGAAGCTGAAAGCATCTGCCTCTAGGGCTTTGCCTTCAAGTTTCTTCGTGAACTTGAATTGAGCACTGGTTGCCGCTGGGGTGAACGTATTATTGAACTCTGTATCTGTTGGAAGAGCTTTGGTCGCTGTAAGGGTATGACCATCTTTCGTGACAGTAACTGTTACCTCTGCCTTCATTGGGTCATAACTCATTCCGGCTTCTGAACCTGCGACTTCTTCTACAGTGTACTTATGCACGCCAACTTCATTATTCTTATAAGTGAGCGCATCGAATGAAACTTTTCCATCGGCTCCATTCTTCTTCGTTTGAAGTACTTTACCAGTCGCATCTTTCAAGACAAAATTGAACTCACCGTCTTTTAGTGTGCGTCCTGCCAAGACTTTACTAAAGTCAAATTGCGCTGTCACTGGCGCTACCGCATAGTTGTTAAACTCACTATCCGCTGGCATAACTACATTGGCTGTCAAGATACCAGTGGCTGCGTCTTTTGTGACCTTAACTGTCACTTCGGCGTTCATAGTATCGTAGTCAATATCTGTATCTGTGCCTGCCACTTCACGAACTGTGTAGGTATGTGTACCTTCTTTATCATATGAAATAGCGTCAAATTGGATCGTGCCGTCTGCCCCATTCTTCTTCGTTTGAAGAACTTGACCGTTTTCAAGCAACTCGAAGCTGAAAGCATCTGCCTCTAGGGCTTTGCCTTCAAGTTTCTTCGTGAACTTGAATTGAGCACTGGTTGCCGCTGGGGTGAACGTATTATTGAACTCTGTATCTGTTGGAAGAGCTTTGGTCGCTGTAAGGGTATGACCATCTTTCGTGACAGTAACTGTTACCTCTGCCTTCATTGGGTCATAACTCATTCCGGCTTCTGAACCTGCGACTTCTTCTACAGTGTACTTATGCACGCCAACTTCATTATTCTTATAAGTGAGCGCATCGAATGAAACTTTTCCATCGGCTCCATTCTTCTTCGTTTGAAGTACTTTACCAGTCGCATCTTTCAAGACAAAATTGAACTCACCGTCTTTTAGTGTGCGTCCTGCCAAGACTTTACTAAAGTCAAATTGCGCTGTCACTGGCGCTACCGCATAGTTGTTAAACTCACTATCCGCTGGCATTACAACATTGGCTGTCAAGATACCAGTTGTTGCGTCTTTTGTGACCTTAACTGTCACTTCGGCGTTCATAGTATCGTAGTCAATATCTGTATCTGTTCCGGCTACTTCACGAACTGTGTAGGTATGTGTACCTTCTTTATCATATGAAATAGCGTCAAATTGGATCGTGCCGTCTGCCCCATTCTTCTTCGTTTGAAGAACTTGACCGTTTTCAAGCAACTCGAAGCTGAAAGCATCTGCCTCTAGGGCTTTGCCTTCAAGTTTCTTCGTGAACTTGAATTGGGCGCTGGTTGCCGCCGGTGTGAACGTATTATTGAACTCTGTATCTGTTGGAAGAGCTTTGGTCGCTGTAAGGGTATGACCATCTTTCGTGACAGTAACTGTTACCTCTGCCTTCATTGGGTCATAACTCATTCCGGCTTCTGAACCTGCGACTTCTTCTACAGTGTACTTATGCACGCCAACTTCATTATTCTTATAAGTGAGCGCATCGAATGAAACTTTTCCATCGGCTCCATTCTTCTTCGTTTGAAGTACTTTACCAGTCGCATCTTTCAAGACAAAACTGAACTCTCCATCTTTTAGGGTACGTCCTGCCAAGACTTTACTAAAGTCAAATTCCGCTGTCACTGGCGCTACCGCATAGTTGTTAAACTCACTATCCGCTGGCATTACAACATTGGCTGTCAAGATACCAGTTGTTGCGTCTTTTGTGACCTTAACTGTCACTTCGGCGTTCATAGTATCGTAGTCAATATCTGTATCTGTTCCGGCTACTTCACGAACTGTGTAGGTATGTGTACCTTCTTTATCATATGAAATAGCGTCAAATTGGATCGTGCCGTCTGCCCCATTCTTCTTCGTTTGAAGAACTTGACCGTTTTCAAGCAACTCGAAGCTGAAAGCATCTGCCTCTAGGGCTTTGCCTTCAAGTTTCTTCGTGAACTTGAATTGGGCGCTGGTTGCCGCCGGTGTGAACGTATTATTGAACTCTGTATCTGTTGGAAGAGCTTTGGTCGCTGTAAGGGTATGACCATCTTTCGTGACAGTAACTGTTACCTCTGCCTTCATTGGGTCATAACTCATTCCGGCTTCTGAACCTGTGACTTCTTCTACAGTGTACTTATGAATACCAACCTCATTATTCTTATATGTGAGCGCATCGAATGAAACTTTTCCATCGGCTCCATTCTTCTTCGTTTGAAGTACTTTACCAGACGCATCTTTCAAGACGAAACTGAACTCTCCATCTTTTAGGGTACGTCCTGCCAAGACTTTACTAAAGTCAAATTGCGCTGTCACTGGCGCTACCGCATAGTTGTTAAAGGTCTTGTCATCTGTACCAGTTGCTTCGCCACCTGTTGAGGTCATTTCTGTTTTTGCTGTTAACAGACCTGTTTCCTCATCTTTCGATACAGTTACTTTCACTGCAATCGTCATATCATCGTAGTCTACATCTGGTTTATCACCCTTCACCTCTTTTACTGTGTAGTTGAAAACACCAACATGATCAAATGATAAGTCACTGAAAGTAATTTTCCCATCAGCTTTGTTAGTAACTGTTTCATTAACATTGTTATCACCAGTCAGTGTAAAGCTGAAATCCCCCGCATTTAGACTACCATTGGATAGGACTTTGTTAAATTCTAGACCTACTTTTACTGGGGAAGGAGTATAGGTGTTATTAAATTCGGTATCCGTTGGCATAATTGTATGAGCTATGTACGAATTACCATTTTCATCTACTGTGATACTCACTTCTGCTTTCATTGCATCGTAGTTAATACCTGCTTCCGTACCTGGCACTTCTTCAACCGTATAGTGATAAACACCAGCATGGTTAAATAACTGTGGAATAAAAGTAATATGGCCAAAACTATCATTTTTTTGTGTATCAACCACATTACCACTTTGGTCAACTAGATTAAAAGTGAACTCACCAGCCGTTAACTTTCTTCCTTCAAGACGTTTTGTAAACGCTAAATCAACCCTTGCTGGTTGTTTTGCCTTTGAAGCTGAACCTGAACCACCTGCTTTAAATGCAAAAGTTGCTTGGTAACTTTGTTCTTCACCAGTGTTGTAAGTGATTTTGATATTATTACCGTGTTTTTCTTGTAACTCCTCATTGGTATTAGGTACATTTTTTAATCGCGTCATATAGCGAACATAAACAAGCTCATTCAATTGCGCTATCTTGAAAGAAAAACCAGTTGGGCTTTCTTTGATATTTTCCAATAATTGAATTGCATTACCTTTGGAAACCCATGGAGTAATTGACTGAACTCTTTCAGCTCTAAGAGCTTTACCGTTCCATAAATCTACATTATCTGAAGGAATAGGTGTCGCATGTCCTAAACGCCAAGTTTCTTTCGTTTTAGTATCAAATTCATCCAAAACAGGATCCCCATCTTGAACTAGGACTTGGTCATCTGGAAGCGTATCAATTAGTTGGTAATTTGTCAAAACTTGAGGAGCTACCAAACTACCTGAGTTTAGACGGATAGTCCATCTGATCAGTTCAGGATGACCAGTTACCGCTTCACCATATTTTGTTACCTTTGTTTTTTCTACCGGTACAGGAGCACTCTCCGGACCTACTGTTACTGTAATTTTTCGTCCACTAAAATTGAGTTCTGTTGGAACATTTGGTTTAACATATGATTTCCAACCGGTACTAAAGGTTAAGGTAAATTGTTTTGCAATTTTGTTTTTCTCATAGTAATCTGCAAAAGTAGTTATCACTTTATTACTGATTGAATCTAGAAAAGCATTACCTATTATTTCACCACTAGGACCAGTTACATCATAATGCAAACTTGTAGGAATTCTAATTGCATCGGGAATATCGACAACGATTTTATCATTTTGTTTTATCTCTAATTCATCAGGTAATTCCATATGAATGACTGTTTCTGCAGGAGCATATAGACTGTTCCCATTTGGAAAATTGACTTCAACATTAGGATTTTTCACAGTAATTGTGTCACCTGTTTTGGAAAAGGTTGTTTTACTTTCTTCAGTTGATGAGGTAGCTTCCCTTTTAGCTCTGCGTCGTTCATTTGAAGGGTGGTTATCAACTTTCTCTTCTTCAATCACTTGCGAAGAATTTGTTGTTACCGGTTCCGAAGGTACTGAATTCAACTCCTTTATTTGAACACCTTCTTCATTTTTGGCCACCGGAGTATTTTGTTGAATGTCATTTACTTCTACTTTAGCATTATCATTAGTATTAGTAGGTGCTACTGTTGCGTTATTTTGTTGACCTTCATTAGACGCTATTTTAGAGACGTTATTCTGTTCAACGTTACTTTCTTGAACACTGTTAACTTGGTTTTCATTCAATTTCGCCGTAAAAGAAGATTGAACCTCAGTGGTAGCGCTTACTTCATCTGCCTGAACACTGGTTGCTCCCATCACAAAAATGGCTGTTCCCAGAAGCACAGAAGCAACCCCAAAGTTAAACTTCCTGATTGAGAAACGTTGTGATTCTTTTTTTCCCATAATACAAATTTCCTTTTAATATAATCTTAACACCTAAATTCTAGCACTTTTAACTTTTCTGTCAATAGAATATTCTGAATTATTTATAATTGTTACACTTATTTTCTTTATGTTAAATATATTATAATAAACCATTAATTCTAAAAGCCATATATATGGATATTATTAACATTATTTTTTTCTTATAATATAATTTAAAACACATATATTAGAGATCCGGAAGTGGGAATAAAAATGATAAGGTTTTACAATCTAAATTTTACTCTGGAATCTAATCATTTTTTTTATAGCAAACTAGTATGAAGAGTAAAAAAATAGCAATATTCTTCTCTAAATTTTTTTAATAGAGTTTAACTTTTTTTCCCAAACTGAATCCCTTGGAAATATACGAATTCTGACATAAGAAAAAACGCAAGAGTAACTCCTGCGTTTTTCTGCATTAATATTCCACAGTTTACCCATCTACCTTGGGAGATGATGATACATAGATAAACTATCTAAGAAGTAATATAGCACAATATAATTTAAATGACAATCGTCATACAATCTAATTCTATTATTTTCTCGTATGCATAGTAATTATTTGGCCACTTAAATTTAATTATCAATTCGTCATCAGAATCTAAAATGCTGTTAGATTACTAAATATGAACAGCTTTGAGGCATCCCTAATTACAATTTTACTTGTCTCAGAAAAATTTTAGCTTAATCTGAAATGTTATCTTACCTCAGTTGAGAATTTGACTTTTAACAAAACTTGTTGCAAAATTCTAATCACACTGTTATAATCTCAGTAGTAGACACATACATCAAACTATGAATTAATCTTCCCTTTGTCTCTAATTAGCTTCTATCATAGAGACTTCACTCTAACATTCTTACTTACATAATACTCCTGTATGAACGTCTACTGCTAACTAGGGTTCCCCCCTAGTTTTTATTTTGTTCTAAACAAATATCTTGTCTGTAAGCTGGTACACTAGACTTAAACCAACTCACTTTAAATACTGGAAAAACTATTAGATAATCAGCATATCTCTAAAGAAATCAGAGAAAAAGACCATAGAAAAAAATAGTAGTTGGACAAGGTGAACGACCAACCAAAAGAGTTAGTATTTATGCTAGAGTCGATGCACAAGGGTTTGAACTCTCAGAGATCCCAGTCGACTGTCTTGACTACCCAGTGCCTATTCCGGTACATGATATTGCGTTTAAGGTTGTTGGCGATTCTCTGCAACCTACTTTTTTGATGATGAAGTAATGTTTGTCATGAAAGACTCCATCCTTCGAACAGGTGATATCTGCATTGTGCAGCTAAATAGTCAGTACCACATAATGAAGGTAAGTCAAAATAGGAAATGGTGACATCCTCCTTAACTCACTAAATTCTGACGAGTCATCAAATACCCTTTCTGAAAAGGACGACTTTACCATCTTTGGGAAGGTTGTACTTATGTAACTTGGGATTTATGACGACCATAACTATTGCTCAATGAACAATAAAAAGACTAATCTATGGTTAATTTCAGACTAAAGAAGAATCCCTCAGAAGTTTTACTTCCGAGGGATTTCCTTTCGAAATGATATAAATGCTTATCAACTACCAGAATTCCCATTTTTTTCATCTGGTATGTCATTTTAATCTTTTTTATATTGCACTTCTTTTCCATTTTTATAAAATTTGATAGTGATATTATTACCATTATTTTTCTCGATTTTTTTCCCATTGAAAAAGGATTGTTTACGTGTATCAAAGGTCTCTGCTTTACCATTATAAATAATAGTATCGTCAGAAATTTCTATTATATCCGAACTGTCAGTGTTATCAGACTTTTTCAACAGTCGTATAGATTCCATTGTCAACTTTTACACTCGAATCTAAGTAACAAAAATATTATTGATATAGGTATCATTACCAAAAAGCCAAGATATTGTCCATACATTTACTACCCCTAGAATATTCTTACCATTATTTTTCATTCACACCTTCAATCTTTTTCAGGTATTTCACTATTCTTTTTCAACATAAAAATTCATTCTTCTCTTTTCCCTGATAAGTATTAATACCAATTCTTTTTAAATTATTTAGATCTTTATATCTTCTACTTTTTCTATTTACCTTCCATTTTCCTTCGCTATCTAATGTTACCTTTACTAAGTATTCACTATTCTTTAATCTGTTTTTCTCGATAATAGAATCTGAAGATAAGATACATTATTTTTTTCTCAGTTCCTAAATAAATAAAAAAATACAAAAAAACAAAAAAATAATACATTTAAGCGCTAAAACCTTAAAAACAAAAAAATCATCGGATCTGTTACACTAGTAACCTTTATATAATAAATAGTTGAATTTAATATGCTATTTGATAAAACAATACTAATATATAGATAGATAAGTCCAATATAAAACGATATTTTTTTCTTAATATTAAACTTCTCTCAGTTATTTTTTTGAAAATCTTCCCTTAACTAGTGAACTTTCAAAAAAATTTGAACCTATTATCGTTCCAAAAAAATAAATAGTAAAAAAACTCCAATTTAAGACAGTATTTTTCGTTTCCAAATGAATTCACAATACCTATGAACATCAGAAACAGCAAGAAAAAAATAAGAATGGAGAAAAAAACATAAGAATTAAGACTTATTTCACAAACACCCAGAAAGATTGCAAATATAGATCCTAGGATATTTACAGATGAATTACCTATCTCAGCACCATCACAGATAATGAAAAAGTGCGGCTAAAAATAAAATAAATATACTGAATTTTATCTCTGAGTTTTCGAGTAAAAAGTTAATACAACTCCTAATTTACCTTTGATATTACCTTCAGTGTCATCTAGTTGTTCTTTGATAGCATCATAATTGATTTTAAATGAACCATAATTTACTTTTTGAATTACAAACCTTACTATAGCTGAAAAACAAGCACATTAGTAAAGAACATGTTACAGGGAATAATAACTATTGCTTTTACCCGAAAGGATATCTGAAATATTAAAAAAATGTTAGATATCATTTTAATACTAAATAATACCTCCATAATTCCTAGCAGATACTGTGGATATGATATAAATATAACATGCATCGTTTTCAAAAAAAATGCTATTATTTTTTCGACTATTTTAGACATTTTTCACTCCTAATAACTTTTTTCAATGCCTTAAAGTATAGCAAAAAACACCCTATTTTCATAGGGCGTTTTCATACTGCTAAGTGATACTACCAGTATCATTCGCATTTTAAACAAAGTCAAATAGTGAAATTTCTTCGTAGACTTCTACTTCTGCTTCTACTACCTCATTAACATAGGATTCAGAAACTACTTCTGTAGCAACATTATCATTATGTTCTTCAGTCATACCAAAGAGTTCAGAAATGCTTTCTAGGAAGTCATCAGCCTTATCAAGAACTTCTTGTGAAACAACAACATGAGTCCTTTCTTCAACAGTTTCTTGAGCAACTACTACTTCTTCCTCAAAGTCAGTTTCTGCTTCATCTACTGACTCAGCAATAACTTCAACTAGTTCGCTTTCTTCATCAGGATCATAGCTAGCACTATATTCCTCGGTGATTGAGCTAACTTTTACATCAGAGTCTTCATCCATTTCTGGATGGTCTGCCTTGTACTGCAATTCAAAAGCATCGATAGCCTCTTCAATTTGTTCTACAGTAGGCTTCTTAGACTCGTCCTCGACTTCGATAAGAGGATTAACAATGGCCCGTTTTGCTGATACATAGTCAAGACGAGCTTGGTCTGCAAAAACATCTGCAGCTTCTCCTCGCTTAATAGTATCTGCACAACGGTCAATGTTTTCCTGCAAGAGTTTGGCTTGTTTATCCATACCATCAATAACATTGTTGATACGTTGGATAGTCCCAATACCACTCGCAAAATCTAGACGAACAGCATAGCTATTTTGACCAATAATATGCAAGTCAAGCATGCGTTCTGGTTGCCAAGCTGATTTTTGTTCCAACGCACGAAGGACAAAACCACGATAATGAGCAAGGGTTGTCATTTCATATGGAGTGGATTAGAGGCAACATTCATTTGCATCGCATAGTTCAGTTGATTTCCAGCAACATCTTTCTTAGTTGCTTCGTATCCATCTGGTTCAAATGTCATAACAAATGGGTTATGCTCAACCTCATATTTCTTACCATCTTCTTTTTCAACCACTTCTTTCCAAGGTCTTGTCTTTTCTGCAAGCTCTTTATCCTGGATTAATAGAGAAAGTTTCTTCTCGTAATTTTCCTTATCTTTAAGGGCTTGCTTAATACGTTTTTGAGACAAAGCAATATCACGTTTCCAAGCCTTACGACGATTAGACAACAACTCAAATTCGTTATCAAGTTCCATCTTAAGTTTAAGATATGGATTGCCTGTCGCAATGGCTTTAAATTCAGAAGCTGAGAGTGTTTGCTCGTCAATATCCTCTGAAGCTCGCATCGGTGTACGACTGGTCATGATTTGCGTAATATAACGAAGCTTTGTTTCTTGAATCTGCCAAAGGTAGTTATCAAAACTTCCTTTAGTGATATAGTGGAAAATATTTACCTTACGATAGATATTTCCTTGACGAACCAAGCGTCCATTACGTTGGATAATATCAGACGGTTTCCAAGGCACATCGAGATGATGAACAGCTTTCATACGACGTTGTACATTAAGGCCTGTTCCCCCTTTTTCTGTCGAAGCCATGAGAATACGAATCTCACCAGCATTCATTTGACGTTGAAGTTGGAGCTTAGCCTTTTTGTTAGCAGCATCGTGAATAAAAGCAATCTCTTCTTCTGGAATCCCACGTTCAACAAGCAAATCTTTCAACTCTTGGTAAACAGAGAATCCTTTGCCATTAGGAATTCCAAGGTCAGAGAAAATCATCTGTGTCCCTTTATGCTTAGCTTCCATGTGATAAATCTTATCCACTCGCTCAACCACTTGCATGAGTTTATCTGCATCAGCTCTTACATAGAGCTCTGCATCAAGCAAACGCATATCTAAAGCCAACTTTCTGGCTTCACTAGTAATTTTGAGCATGTTATCTTCACTAGGATCTACACTCCCATTTAACTCGGTCTGAGCGTTCTACAAGCTCGTCCAAATAAACCTTTTGGTTATCAGTCAACTGACTTTCAACCGCTACCTTTTCTACCATAGGAACTGGAAGACTAAGGTCTTCAGTCATTTGGATATCTGCAGTCTGACGGTAAATCGCCATCAGCTCAGGGAGATTCATAAATTTAGCAAAGCGTTTACGTGAAATATACTTGTCTCCAGTAGGGTTAAGTTCAAGACTATTCTCAACAATCCCGAACGCACCAACCCAAGCATCAAAGAAACTGACACCGAAATGTTGCATAACATCAGGTTGAAGATAATTCATCATCGTATACATTTCACTGATAGAGTTGGAAACAGGGGTACCAGTCGCAAAAACAACATGACGTGTATCATGCTCTTCCTGAAGCACGCGCACCTTCATTTCCATATCCATATTCTTTTTTGAGGTACGGTTGGTAATGCCAGCAACGTTCCCCAAACGTGTCGTAGGACGGACATTCTTGTACCCGTGGGCTTCATCAACAAAGAGCATATCAATACCAAGACTTTCAAAGTTGATAAACTCATCAATACCAGTCTTATTTTCAAGCAACGTCTCTAGGCTTGCCTCAAGACTTCTACGCATAGATTGTGCTTGCTTAAAAGTAATTTTGTCGTCATTAGCTTTTGCGTAACCAATGATCTCATCAAGCTCATCAATCTTTTCAGAAATAAAGGCTTGTTCACGTTCTTGTGAGACACGAACTTTCTCAAATTGAGAATGTCCAATCACAATACCATCATAGTCGCTCGTTAGAATACGAGAAACGAACAAGCGACGTCGTGACTTTTCAAAATCCTGCTCAGTCGTAACAAACACTTTCTTGGTAGGGTAGAAACGCATAATTTCTTGACCAAATTGTGCTGTTAGACTAGATGGAACCACAAACAATGGTTTATGAATAAGCCCAAGTTCTTTCATCTTGAAAGCTGCAGAAATCATGGTTAGTGTCTTACCAGTACCCACTTCGTGAGCAAGCAGTGCACGTCTCTCTTCAAGAATACGTTGTACGGCATTCTTTTGGTGAGGGCGAAGCTCTACTCCTTTAGCCAACCCATCAAATTCCAAGAGACTTCCGTCATATTGACGTGTCACATAGCGATTAAAGACTTCATTGTAGGTATCTTCAATCACTTCTTGGACTGTTGGATTTTCATGAATAAAGTTTTTAAAACTCTCTTGTAGAACACGTTCACACTCACGTAGGTTTGCTGTAGCCACTTCATCAACCTTACGTATCGGGTTTTCAGTCGTACCAAAGTTACGCATGATTGTTGGTTGATTACTTGTAAGCAAGTGAGCAACAATATCTGTTGCGTGTGAGTAGCTTTTATTGTACTCATCACGTAGACCTAAACGAAGGTTAGATTGACGACTCATATAGCAGTTTAACAAGCGTTCGTTGAAACCTCGTCCGATTCTGGATGTCACTAATAGTGATTTAGCTTCTTCAGAATGCAGACCAACTTTTTCATCCAACAATTCACTAAACACCCATTGAGAAACGACGTTACTAGGAATCCAGCTAGAACCAATGCTGAAATCAATATCAGATAAGACAACTGGTTCTGGTACAACAGATAAAATCAATTCCAAATAACGTTCCCAATCCGCTTGTGTATCTCCGTCTTCAATGAGAGAGTTAATACAATCACGTTTGGCTAGAACATCACCTGAAAGGAATTTATCCCTAGTAACATAGTGTACAGTCTTATCATCAATATAGCGTTCCACATCAATCATTACTGTCTCACCTAGTTCTGAAATCATCATATCTTCTGAAACATCTGGATAGACAGAACTCATGAGATTCAAATCAACGCCACGACCTTCCGAAAGCGACACATTCAAAGCTTCTACTGCTGACATCACTTGATGGAGGTGTTTTTTAGGACGAATAGTTGGCTTTTTAAAAGCATCTGACTTCACAAAGACTACCTTTGAGCTGTCATTCTCGTCCAACTCCTCTAATTCAAGACTAGCGATAAGAGGATAACGATCATCTCGGTCAAAGAGGCGAGCATTCACCGCTTGATTGATATAACCATACTTCTTCTTGAAAGTATCGTAGGCTTGATTAAGTGTTGCAAGCAGTTGTTTGAATTTCCCTTCATCATAGTCTGTCGTCATTTGAATATCAATAATAGCTTGATACGCATTTTTGATAGCAACCATGCCACGGATACGCTTGTTTTCTGTATCCGTAACGGGTGTTTCATAGAAATAAATACCTTTGTAAAGCCCTTTACTTTTAGCTGCTTTAGAAGGTGTTTGACTTACCCATGTATTCGTAACAATATTGGGGTCTGCTTCTACTGCTGCTTCAAAGTCTAAAATGGCTTCTTCTTTGTATTTATCATCATATTTTACGAACTGTCCTTGTTCGTCTTGATAAAAAATCATTTCAGCTGCACGTGAGCTAGGACGGATAGACGTGTTATCACGATAATAGACACGCCCATTTTTATCACAAGCATACTCATTCAATCGAATATCAAGTGAAGCAAGTAAGTCTTGATCAAGATAATTCACTTCTTCTTTAAGGATAATATCACGAGGTTCTAGTCTCTCTACTTCGAAAGGCACTGTTACTTTTGATAGTGCTTCTTGAAGCTCTGAAGCTAAGTCAAAAGAGCTATCTACCACAAGATCCAGTGTTCCACCATTGAAATGACGTACCTGATAATCACCTAGAACACAAGGATTTTTACAAATAGCATCCTGGAAGAAATAGGGATTGAGTGAGACACGGTTATCAAAGGGGAGTTTATTTCTATCTGAAGACCAAAAGTCGATATTATTATCGGGAACAGGGATAAAAGCTCCTTTTTGGAAAAAGAGGATATCTGTTACCACTCGTGTTCCAGCATCTTTAAAAGCAGTATTTGGTAAGCGGACACCACCTAAAAACTGAGTTCCGCTACGACGAAGTTCTGGCAGAATTGAACCAGCACTCTTATCTGCAGTACCAGTTGAAGTGATAGCAGCAACCATCCCATGATAGGGTACCAAATCGATAGCTTTCTTAAAGAAGTAATCATGAATACGATAAGGTTTATTATCATAAGCCTTATCGACAATGCGAACATCCGCAAATGGAACATTCGTAATGACTAAGTCAAATGGTGTCCCTTCAAAGTTTACTGTCTCAAATCCTTGGATTAAAACAGTAGCATCTTGATGAAGGTGTTTAGCAATAGCACCTGTAATGGTATCAAGTTCAATTCCATAAAGAGTAGAATTCTTCTTGATATCCTCTGGCATTGTTTCAAAGAAGATACCAGTACCCATTGATGGATCAAGAATATTACCTCCTTTAAAACCACTTTCTACAATCTTATCCCACATTGCAGTAGCAATCTCTGGACTTGTGTAGTAAGCCGTCAAGGAGCTCATTTCCATCGCACGATATTCTTCTTTAGTGACAAGACTTTTTAGCTCATCACGTTCTTTTGCAAAACGATTAATCTTACTATCAAAGAAATCGTTAGCAAGTCCTCCCCAACCAACATAGTTAGAGAGAATTTCTTGTTCGGCACTATCAGCTAGACGGTTATCTGCTTCGAGTGCTTTCACAAGTTTAATGGCAGAAAGGTTAGCTTGAACCTTTTCTGCTTTAGTCATTGTTCTAGTATTATTTTTTTGTTCTTCCATTGTTGTTCTTTCTCCTTAAAACTAAAAAAGACCTGGTGTAATACCAAGTCTTTCTTTTTAGTTGTAGTATTTGTTTATACGACTCAAAAATATGTGAGCCTCTCGTGTTTTCCTGTTTTTGAGGAACTCAATAAAACTATCTTGAATGTCAAAAGAGAATGCTCCAGCCAGTTCACATTGCTTATCAAAGCTTTTGCTGACTGTCATAGCTTTACTCTTACGAATAGCTACATGCGTGGGCATTGTTCTCGGAAAGGTAACTCCTAGAGAGTAACCAAAATCAAACAAAGTTAATAGATATGGCGGTTCATCTTTAGAAAAGATAATCCCAAAGTTATTCCAGTGTCTATCAACATTTAAGGTTAAGCGATCAATCTCAAAGAGTCTGGCAAATATCGAATCAAGCTCAGCTTCTGAAAAACCAATCTCAGCCAACTCTTTTTTCAAAAAGTTATACTGCTCTTGAGGTTGCTTCTTGGCTATTTGTTCGATATCTGATTCCGTATACCCCCTTTGTTGCAACAAACGAAACATCGTAACGAAGCTTCCACCTTCTGGTATGAAATTTTGTGAACGACAAAGATCACTACCTACTTTTTCGTAAGGTACATAATCTTCAATCCCACAACTTTTCAAAAACTCAGATACTAGAAACTCAGCTTCAGCCTCCCCACCAAAAAAGTCTCTCTTATAGAAATAGTCATCTTTCAACCATTTCTCTTGAGTTCCTTTGCTAGAGGTAAATACAGTCATAGTATCTCTCCTATTTTCTACTTAAATTAGGATGATGATCTTCTAAAACAAATGGCTCATCATTGAGTTCTGGTATTGATACCCAATAAAAATCATCAGTATCAAAACCGTGTGTCATAGCAATTTCGTGCCAGACATCGGGAGCTGTATAGGTATAACCTAAAAGTTCCTTTCGGTTTTTTCGTCCAAAATCAATTTGACGCCCTTTTAGAAAATCTACCATACGTTCATAGGTGAATTCTGTGTTCAACAAAAAATCATCTTTCCTTTCAAACGTATCTAAGGTTTTACTGATTGTATCAACCAGGTATTTTCCAATCATCTTTTTATTGTTATAAAGAACAATAGTCAACTTCATGACGCTTCTCCCTGAATTATACATGAAATCACGTATAGTGTTATCTCTAGTATAACATGAAAACGCAGTTGACTCATAATGAGTTCTAAGTTTCATTTTTTCTCCTTTTATCTAAAACTCAATGTTAAGCTTTCCACAATGGGCTAAAAAAAGTTCTGCTTCTTTCTTTGCCTCTTCATCTGCGGATTTGTTCCTTTCTCCTTTCAGTTGAATAATCCTATTGTTTTTCAATTCAAGAGTATAGAGAGGGGTTTCTCTGTGTGCTTTATCACGAACAAAGACAATAATAGAAGTTCCGTAGACAAAGTGTTTTTTTGCATAACTTCCAACACAATGATGTAGGGTTTTGCCTTCTTTGACAATTTCACTTTCGTCTTTAGGAAAGATAAAAGCATACTTGTCAAATGCGATCTGAGCCTTCATCATGTTTGTCAAACGTTTAGCTGTTTCAACCCTCAACTTCGCCTCTTTCTTTTCGTCCTCAAGGCGTTGTTTCTCTACTCTCAAATCTCTGACAGCATTAGTTACACGTAAATATGTACCACGTGCTTGTTGATTCTCGAGAAGAACCGAATAATTTTCGACAATCTCTGTATGTTTGTTTTCCCAATTTTTAGGTATAACTACATAATCTCCATCAAATGGAATTCCCAGAGCTTCTACCATTTCTCGATAGTCCTCATAATCACGAAGACAGACCTCATTTTTCATCATCCAGTTAATGAAACGAATTGGTTTCACCGTGGATGGTAAGATACTATTTAAACGCTTAATTAGTGGCGTCCTGTTAGGAACCATTGCATTTATAAGCAACTCGTATAAACCCTCGAAAGTTCGACCATATTGTCTACGCATATCTTCCTCGAAAAATGCCTTTTCGATATTCATATCCGTATTTTTTAGATACTGTTTATTCCTTCTGAGAAAATTCATAGTAACCTTACCCATATTTGCATGCTTATGTCCAAGACTACATGAGTAATAAGACCTATAAAACGTAGTACCTACCAATTCTTTGACGACTCCACGCGCCTTTATTTTTTGAGCAAATTCAATACGTTTTCGATATTTATAGATATGAGGTAGCACTGAGCTTATCTCAAAATTATCTTTAATCACGTGTCCAAAATCTAAATATCTCAACTCAGATTTTGATTGTAACTTTTCAATAAGATTTTCCATACCACCATAAAGCGTATAGACACTAAATGCACCAGAACCGAAAAAGAGAGCATTTCTCTGATTTTGGAATCCAGTACTATAGATTTCTTTACCTTTTTGAACTGAAAGATATGGATCCCAGTGTGCTTTCACCATCTTATTGTTAGAAAGTTGATAAAAGTTATAAAGGCTGACGTCAAACTTTTCTTTTCCTTCTTCAAATGATTGAGTCACTGCATACATTTGCATTTCAATGCGTTTCTTTGTGACTCCCATCCAGACAAAGTAAAAAGTATCTCCTACAAAGGTTAAACGGCTGTTAAGTGATAAACGTTTTGTGACCTTTTCCGAGAATTTTTTCCGGTCGGAAGAGATAATTGTCTTAGACTTATTTGACCATTCATAGATAGGAAAATTATTCTTCGCCCATTTGAAAAATCCGTTAGGAACTTTTAAACGATTATCTACGATTTCTTGAATATTCTCTGCTTTTGTCATTGTTTTTTCTCCTTAATCAAAAAAATGGCCCTAGGACCATTTTCTTTCTTATTGTTGTTAAAATTCGCCTTCTTCAACAGATAAATCTGAAAAAAGATCTAACTGTTTCCCATCCTTTTCAGGAGTTTTCTTAGTTGGAACTTTCTTTTTAGTTTCTGTTTTAGTTAGGCTCTTATTCTGTTTCTTTTTTGGCTTCTTAGTTGGTTGCTTGGTTGATTTCTTACTACCAGTAGTCATTTTCCCTACAACTGATTTGGTCTCAACCTTTTCAGCGGTAAAATACTCTTTAACCCAAGAAAAGACTGTGGCATCATCAACCATAGCACCTTGACCATTTCTATAGTCAGATTTACTGGCTTTTCTGATGCAGAAAGCCATAGCATCCTTAATCGTACGATCAAGATGTTTGAGAATCCCAGCAATCAGCTCATCATCCTCTTGATGAACAACTATCCAATTATGAATAGAATCCTCAGTCGGTGTATGTGCTTCAGCCATTTCTTCATCAAAATGGCTTACCGCCATGAAGCGGTCAAAAGCATCAATCTTAATTGTATCAGTCATTGTTTTTCTCCTCTTTTATTTAATCAATGCTACGTTTCGTTTCCCATCTTGTCCTTGTTTCATTTCTAAAACATCATGAGGGATTGAAAACTTATCCTGATAGGCTGTTGTAACGACACTTAATCCTGCAGAAACAGCCTTAAGTACTTCTTCTACTTCTTCTTGTGTATTAGCTTCACCAATAAACAAGACGTCAGGGTTGAAGCGTAATACAAAAGTCACGAGATTTTCCAGTTCCATACCGTTAGCCTTATTGACTTGTAGTTGGTAAAAAGACATTTCCTTAATTTCGACATGTCTTTCAATTGTTACTACTTTACCTTCATTAAAGGCTTCAGCAAGTAACGAGTAGGCTAAAGTCGTTTTGCCGACACCTGCAGGACCAGTAATGACATGCAAGCCTGGAATGCGTACTTGTTCAAGCACTTCTTCCATACAACTACTACCAAACTCACTCAAAGAAATTTGTCGCTCATTCACATGAATAAGTCGGATAGACATCGTTTCTAGTCCTTGAAAATTAACTATCGTCGATATCCTAATGGTAATAACTCTACCATCGTCCAACTGATAGTCACAAGTTCTTACCTGACTACAACGTTTTTCTGTTAAGTCCATCTCAGCCATAAATTTAATATGACCAAATAGAGCATCCGCATCTTCTGATGAAATGAAGTCATGGACCTGTTTAACATCAGAATTTCTAAATGCTACCTCGTAATCTTCACCATGTGGGAAGATGGTAATATCTTGGATATTATTATCGATAGCTTCTTTTAAAATATTATTTACAATCATTGTTTTTCTCCTCTCAGAACTCAAACAAGCTTAACTGTTCTCCTTCAGTTGTTGGTTTATCTTCAAGTGGCTTTCGACAAGCTACTAGTGTTTTTGGCTCCTTCTCAACCTTATAAATAGGTTGCATTGCACGATAGTTCTCAAAGAACGTGTCAAAAAATGCAAACAAAAGGTGTCGACATTGCCTTAAAGCCCTATACTCTAATCGAGTATAGTAAGTAGCTTCATCAGATAGCAGTTCTGAATCTTTGGTATAAGTTTCAAAAACCCACCATTCAAAACCACGTGCAAACACTTCAGTCGGTGTCAAATAATAATCCAACTTCTTCTTAATATGAACAGCTTGAGCTAAGTCCGTTCTGGTTTCCTCAGCTATTTGAATAAGTTTCAGCAAGCTAGCCTTGTAGATATAACGAATATCTTTAAAGCTATGTGACGTAGAACTAATGATTCCAGCTTTATCATACGTATAGTCTAAATAATGACCATACTCATGGATGAAGGATGAGGAATCTCTTACATCAACTGCCATGATATTTAACCCTGGCACATAAAGTCCGCTTGCTTTATGTTTTCCTAGCTTCCGGAATTTAAGTTCGGGTTCTACAGTAGAATGAGGTAAGTGATTACACAACTTCTCCCATTCGTTCTCTAGAACTTTGAATTTCTCCTTGTCAAAATCACTACCTCGATAACGCTCGGTATCTACTTCAACTTTTGAAAACCCTAAATCAAAAAATGACGTATTACTGTTCATTTCATGATCTTGAAAGATTTTATCCTCACGCACACTGGCTATCGTCTTAGTTGACTGATTAACATATTGTGCATTAAGGTTTGCTGCAAGAGCATCTTCATACTCTCTTTTTAGAACGTTAGCTATCTTTTGGATATTTCCATAATAACTACATTCCTTGTAAATACCTTCACTATGGATAGACATCAATTCAAGAAAGCTAAAAGATACTAGTCCATACCTTGTTTGAGAACTTCTCTCTCTCCAAAAACTTAGGTTTTTCTTCAAAGGTACTCTAACCTTTGAATCGTCGACAATGAGAAGATACAAAGTGCGTTTGGTATCTTTTGCACTTTTAGTAGCAGGTAATCTACTCCCATGGAGTGTGAGAAGAATCTGTTCACCGAAAAGGTGTTCTTGATTTTCTTCATCCCTCAAGCTCATGCCCTCGAACAGTCTTTTTAGTTTATTCGAAATGTGCTTGATCATAACCAATGGTTTCAATATCAGCCATGATGTCTTTGACCTTATAAGCTGTATAGACATTATCTTGTCCGAATACCTCTACTGCTACTGCTCCGACTTCTTGAGATAAAAGTTCCTGACATTGATATCTACGAATATTCGCATAGTAAGTACAAAACCTTCTCACGATATCTGCAGCCTTATCAGTCTCTTTTAGCTTCGGAAAAGTGACTTTTTTAGTAGTTGTTTGTGCTGCGACTGTTAGTAGATTTGCCATTGTTTTTCTCCTTAATAGCAAAAAGGAAGGTATAGCTTAAAGCTACTACCTTCCTCTTTCTCTTATATGTACTATGTACGATACATTATGAACTATACATAGTATGATTTGCATTTTATTGCGTAAAAAAGGAAACCTAATTATTGTTATCAAGTTTCCTTGCATAATCTCGTTTGTGACTCTCTATATTTCGAAAAATATCATTCTTATCCCAGATTTGTAATTCCCAAGGATAATAGAAATGACTCTTGTTTTTAAAGTAGAGATGGATGCCAGTATAGTCTTCAGTATCTTTTAAATACCAATTTTTAAGACCGTATTCTTCCTTCCAATCATCTAAACGATCCATCACTTTAGTAATGACAGATGTTGGCAAAATGACACGTGCTCCAAAAATATCATTTAAAACCGAATTTACTGGATACCCTTCTGCTCTTTTAGTAAAACGCTCAATCTTATCTAAAATAGATTCAGATGTCTTCACTCTATAGAAGTAACTAATATCGCTGACATCTGCTACCATCAAATAATCGTTGATAGATTCGTGCAGATTCAAACGATATTTTAGAATCTCATCAACTGGCACCTTCGCAAAAGTGTGATTAAGATTGACTTTAGCAAGTTTACCACTTTCAAAATACTCTTCTGAATACTTTATATGAATGGTGTTGATTTCAAAGATCAGTCGCTCAACTTTCTTGATATCCAACCCTTATACGTCTCCAAATAATTTTTCTTCATTATACCATATCCTGTTTATTATACGTTTTGAACTTAATCTTTTCTTCTGGGGTAGCTTTCAAAAGGAAATCATCAATTCCCTTTTCGTGAGGCCAGATTAGAGCACGAACCGTACAAGACTGCTTCGTAACTAGATCTTGAACCATGTCATACATACGTTCAAATACCGAGTCATTATCCTCAAAGTCTTGGTCAAATGCTAGATAAATAGGTTTGACCTTTTTGAGTTCAGTCTTTCCGATAAATTCTGAGATAGGACGCCATGCTGCTACTCCTGCCATAGAGATAACACAGAAATTCCCCAATTGAGAAAGACGAGTGTTTTTCGCAACTGATGCGGTGATGTCTCCTTTAAGCAAACCTTCCGTAACTAGAAGGTTATCAACCTTACTCATAAGGTTGACTTTAGCCTTGCCTTCATCCGAAAAGCGTGCTTGTTCTAAAATGTCATCAGAATAAGCAAAATGTGGAAAAGACTTAGCACTTGTTCCTTCTGGCTTATATGCTGACGAAACAAAGACATACTTTTGCCCTTTTTTAAATGTCAACTCAAGTCCAGAACGAAGTTTAACACTAGTTTCCTTAGTTGTCCCACTTGCTAGTTCGTGTGATGAACCTTTAGCAAACACATACCAATCGAAACTTCCGTCGTCATTTTGGAAGACCTTAGCAGTACGTGCATTTCGTCCCTCTTGAAAGGCTTCGTTTACTTTGGCTTGATAACTAACGTTATCAAGACGTACTTGAAAACCTACAATTTGTCCCCAAGAATTGCGACATGGAATTAGGATTCCATCTTTTGATTCAAAAATAGGACATTTTGCGTTTTCGTTCCAATAGAAGCCAGGAACTCCACGCCAAGCATCTTTAGAAAGCCCATTTGCAAGAAAGAGCTTTTCCCAAATAGTTGCTGGATGAGATACTGTTGTATCAACCTGCTTCTGGCGTGTTTGCTTTGTTGATGAAGCGTAGCCACGGAGTGCAATGGTCTCAACAGAAAGACCTCGTTCCGTACCTGTTAAGTGCTTGACATGGTCCTTAGTTAATCCCAACACATCAATCACAAGAGAATTTACCTTGTGAAGTGTTGAGATACTTGCCAAAGGCTGACTTTTCCAACTAGGTTCAAAAGTCACGTCTTTAGCTTTTTGGGGATCCAAATCATAAATTGTCCCAGCACTACCAAATTGTGGTTTGTCTGGGTCAATCTTTCTAGCACAGACTGCTTTAGATTGATCTGCAAATACCAAACACCAATCTGGTTTTGCCACAAATAGGGCAAGGGTAATCACGTCCTACCCTAATCATTTCGGTTTGTCCAATCGTAATAATTTTTTTGTCATTTTTTTCTCCTTATAAAAATATAACATTGTTGTTTTTAAAGTGACCTTGGAAAGTCTCGAACACCTGTTCGTAGTCTTTCCTCCGCATGACGACAATTTAGAGATGGAAACACCTGTACCTCACCTCTAATCATCGAGATGTCACCTTCCTTTTTTTATCCGACTACTCAAACTCAAAACAAAAAAAGCATAACAAAGAAGCCGGCAAGCCTTGTCTCTAAAAAAACAAGGTTGCGCGTGCCTATGGAAAACCATAGGAAACTTCTCGTTATGCTTTTATCTGCTAATAACGTTTGTTGTAGCCTTTCAAAAAATTTAAAAGGCAAATTATCTCGTACCTGTTGTAAGCGTCAAGCCCCTTCTTCTGTCTGATGGCTTAACTGATAGCTAAAAAGCGAGTACGCTCCCTTTTAACCCAATCAAACATGGGATACCTATTGCTGGGACAGAACCAGAAATAGCATCTCCTCCTCCATGCTTCTATTTTTCTTTAGTCACGTGACCAAAGGTTCACCGTTTGAGGTGGTGGAAAAAAATATAAATTAAACAATTTATGTCTTTAGTATAGCAAAGAGCAACTAACATTACAAGTTTATCGTTATTCGAATTATAACCATATATACTACTCTTCATTGTATTATATACTATACATAGTCTATAGTTTACAACACATTATGTATAGTCCACCAATAGTAATAAGCGAAGAATCAGTCGTCATGAAAAAAGAAATACAAGATACATTGATAAACTATGTATCTTGTATCGTAAATAATCTAGAACACTCTTTATACTAATTTTAAATATAACTTATTAACCAATAAGAATATAATCATATATAGTTCTTTAATGTATCGTTCAATATGCATCGTATATTATCTACTATATACGATAAATAAACTACACATTATTCACATTACATAATGTATTAGGTATCGTCTTGTGATAGAACTTTTCTTATTTATTATATTAAATGAATGAATAAAGAATATACGATATAATACCTAGCAGTACATTACTTAACGATATATCTTACATCGTCTATAGCATACTACAAAAATTTTTTTCTTTCTTTGCACTACACTATATATAGTGAGGTTATGTATCGTGTAGTGTGTAATATTTGAGTAGAAAGTCGAATATAGTAATATACACTATATATCGATACATTATGTATATTATATATGTAATAAATACGTCGTCTAGAGTACATTCTTATATTTTATATAGTATATAATGTATCGTGTATGGTGATGTGCGTTAATTTTCTTTATTTCCAGAAGTATTTTATAAAAGATATACGATATAATGCCTTGCATTACATTGTTTGTCTATATACTCTACATCGTCTATAATATACGATAAAAAAATTGCAATTTGTTTTGTTAGTCATTTATATATAGTAATGCTATGTATAGTGTAGTGATCAAATGGTATTATGTTTGAGTTAGAACTCGAACATAATGCTATACACTATATATCTATACAGTATGTATAATATATATCTGTAAGATACATCCTCTATTATACATTATCTTTTTTTATATAATATATAGTGTATCGGGTATAACTTTTGTTGTGGTTTGATACTCTGTAATATGTTATGCTTTTTGAATAGTATATAGTAAACGATACACTATGTATTAGCTAATGCGTGATAACCTTGTTAGGAAACATTATTTTTATATACTATACATAGTGTATCATGTATTGTTTACGATATATCTTACACAGTACTTGCTATTGAATTTCTATATGGTATACTTTAAGTAGTTAAATATGTATCGCATTGTTATACATAGTGTATCGTACATATCGGATTGAAAGGAGTAGATATGGTTGCAAATACAATCGTAGTGATGGATGAAAAAGGAGGAGCAGCCAAAACAACATTAAGTTTATTATTGGCTCAAGCTCTAGGAAATGCTGGATATAAAACGTGTGCAGGTGATCTAGATGGTCAGTGTAATCTAACTACGGCAGCAGGAGTGAACGAAGACGAACAAGAAGGGATTTATTCTGTACTAAAAAAAGAAATAGAAGTAGCTGATGCTATTGTCCCGGTTGACGGATATGATCTGCTTCCAGGTAGTAAGCTGATGAAGAACTGGGAGAGTGAAGCTTCAGGACTAAAAGATAGGGATTTTCGTTTAAGGAACGTAGTTCAAGATATTAATGATTACTACGATTTTGTACTCTTTGATACACCTCCGTTCTTTGGTGTTTCTACAACAAGTACCCTTTTTACAAATTCGAAAGTTTATGTTCTTATTCCTACTACACCTGATAAGTTTGGTATTGAAGGTGTAAAAGATACAATCGAAGATATTGAAGCTGTTCAAGAAGGATTTTCTTTCTTTGGAATTGATATTGTTATTGCTGGAATCGTTATAACTCAGGTTGATAAAGGGCCCGGCTTTAGTAAAAAATCAATTAAACAAGTCAAAGCAAGAGAAGCAGTAACAACTCTTGAGAAAATTGCGAAAGAACATAATACTAAAGTTTTTGAGCAATACTTATTTAATAATAAACAATACAAAGATATGATTGCTAATCAAGCAAATGTTTTTACAAATAGTGGCTATAGCATCCCTCAAAAACAAATCACAAATGTTATGAATGAACTAATTAAGACGATTGGAGAACACAATGGCGAAAAAGCTTAATACTATCCAACAAAGAAATTATAATAACCTTTTAACAGCTGTTGAATCAAATGATCGCACAACAGCTAAAGAAGTATTTGACCGTTTTTTTAAAGGGAAAGAGATTGAAGAAGTAGTAATTGATAAACTTAATGAGAAGCATGATATTACCTATCTAACTGAAGCAAGTGGAGAACCCAAAAAAGCTGCTGTTTCTCCAAAAAAAGTAAACATTGTTACTCAGAAAAAAGAAAAAAACAAAATTCCAACTAAACTTGAACCAGCAAAAACTCCGGAAGAAAAAGTGCGTTCAAATCTAAATATGACACAATTATCAATGTCTCGTTTTAGTGCATTAAGAGCTGTTTTAAATAAAAAAGACCTCAAAGGAGAAATGGCAATTATCCTAAACGCGGAGGATCTGATAAGTTATTCACTGAAATGTTAGATCAGATGTACCAACTTCTAGATGAAGAACAAAAGGAGTTGTTTAATACATTGGTAGAAACTGAGATGAGTTTTTAAGTAATTAAGTTTAACATGTAGTTATCATACAAAAAAATGTAGGTAACTCGTATTGAAATCTTTTTTTTGCATACAAAAGTGTAGGTAATTACTGCACTTTTTGTTTTGTTGTATTTTAGAATATAATTAAGAGAAAAATAGTGATGTTCTAAAAGCTTAGTATTATTAATTTTGTTTTAGTAATAATAGTTTAAATAGTATTAAGTAGTATTAAGTGGTTAATAATAGTAACTAAGTAGTTAATTATAGTTTAAGTAGTAGAACTCCTGAAACCCTTGCTATTATTGAGCTAAGCCTACCTTTATCATATAAAAAGTGTATGTATATCCTACAAATTGGTAGGTATATCATATAATTTTTGCATGAAAGTCACACAAAGTTGCATGTTAAGTCTACAAAAAAATGTATGTATGTCATATAAGATTGCAGGTGTATCCTACAAATTGGTAGGTATGTCCTATAAAGTTGTATGTTAAGTCTACAAAAAAATGCATGTATGTCATATAAATTTGTATGTATATCCTACAAAATGGTCGTAAATTTAAAAAAATACTATGAAAAATCAGAATATTAGTGATATAATGTCATACAAAAGGGTTGTAAATTAATATTTTTTTATACCCTGTCACATATTGCAGTGAGTAATTAGCTTATAGTAAAATAATTACTTTTATTTAAAATACAACCAAAATGTATGATGAATGAACTAAGAAAGGTAGAAGCATTTGGTAGAGAATAGAGAGTTCAGAGAAATCATCAAATATGATAATAAGTTTACCCAAATGTTTCAGCTGGGAGACCTTTCACCTCTTCAAGAAAATATGATTTACTCTATATTTGGTGAGTTGCGAGATGTTTATGACGAAAACGAAGCAGCAATATTTTCTTATTCGAGTCTGGCAATGCTAGCAGGAAATACATTTTACAGTTCTAGGGAACAAAAAATTGTTCCTAGGACTGGTAAGCGATTTGAAACTACAGTTGAGGAACTAGAGGAAAGAATGACTAAAATTGTATATCGACATCCCGAAAAGGTTGTCGATGGTAAGGTTGTCTCTTACACCTCCATCCCACTGTTCAAGACCTTTAGAGTAGACCACGAAAATAAACTCATTAAAATCCACCTGTCTGATGCGGAATATACTGAATATGATGAAGTAACTACAGAAGATGGATCAAAAGTAAAAGTAGCGGTCAGGCGTACAGTTAAGGACCTTTTTAACAACCCAGAGTGGGGTAAAAAAGCTAAGTACATTCAGTATGGACGTGACTACCATAACCTATTGAAGAGTAAGTATTCTAAACGATTATTTAGACATCTAGCAGACTGGCGTAAAACAGGTTTTGTAAAAGATACAGCTGAAGAACTAGAGCAAGAAGTTTTGATCTTGGATAGTCCAAGTTTACTTCGTTCGAAAGGTACTAAGCTGCAGCAAGCGTTGGATGAAATCAATACGCTATTAGTTGATGAGCATGGGCTTCCTGTCATACAGGATTTAACAGTAGAGCGAATCAAAAAAGGAAAATCAATTACCCACTATATATTTAGGTTTAAACCGTTCGATGACGATTTGAGACGTATTGTTGCAACAAACGATAAAGTCATTACCTTTGAGAAGAAGAAGGAGTTAGACTTCAAACGTAAGATGGCTATCGTCATGGAGAAATTCTACACTGTTTTTCCTAAAGGGAGCAAAGCTGACAACTACAATAATAAAAATCAACTCAAACGTTGGCTTGAAACAATGGACCATGAACTAGTTATTGAGGCGTTGGAAAGAACAGGAAGTGACGGAAACCGTACTTTTGGTTGGACAAGAACCTTGCTCAATAAATGGGAAGTAGCAGGATACACAAAACTTTCAGACTTGAGAGATAGTCATTCAACTAATAAGGATAATCGCCCATCAAATGTTCCAGATTGGTCTAATCCAAATTATGAAAACAGAACAGATGACAAAGACCGTTTAAGACTAGTAGTAGTAGCAGTTAGATCAGCTATTAAAATGGAGCTCTCTAAGACGTCAGACGAAGACAGTAAGGCAAATATTAAACATTTAGCAGATAATCTGTTACGAGAGAAACTGTCGGAACTTAGAGAGGAAGAGTTGAAATCCCTGTCTGAAAGTCGTTTTGAAGAAACGAGAGAACAACTTTTAGCTGATATACTGAGTTATTTTAAAATATAACATCAGATATGTTTTAGAATAGATTATATATATAATAGCGATACATCGTGTATCGCTATTTTATTATGTGACTTTAAGTCCGTTTCGCTCCAAAGGTGCGAAACAAATAAACCACCCGCTATGCGGGTGTGCATCGAAGGTTATTATGTAAGTACAGTAGGACTTAATGAATCCACAATTAAGAAATATATTCAGGAACAAGAGAAGCATGATATCGTATTGGACAAATTAAGCGTTAAAGAATATGAAAATCCCCTCAGGGATAATGGTAAGTAATGCGAATGCCTCTTTGAGAGGCTTGTGACGAGTCAAAGCAATAAGGCTTGAACAAAGTGAAATCCAGCGTCTTTAGGCGCTGGCTGGTATTATGGACTTATAGCCCTTAATCAAACCACCCGTTAGACGGGTGGTTATGATTTTTTAATTATCAATCTAATCTTAATAATAATTAAATGATAATAATAGTTCTAAAATATATTGAAAAACCTTATTTTAAAAGAATTTATTAACTCGAAATAATGATTTGAATTTTCAAAAAATACTTGACACTCTTAAGTTTCGAGAGTAAAATTCTAACATAAAGTTAAAAGGAGATACAAAATGGAACAAAGTACCGCTAAAAAATATGAGTTTCTTATCAACGACACAATCGAACTCGGTGGAGGTGTCACGCTATTTAGAATTAAGGCTTTGATTGGTTTTGGGAATGTAAAAAAAGGGGAACTAGGCGGTTATGTAGAAAAGGAGGGTAATCTATGTCACTCAGGCAAAGCTTGGGTCACTGGCAACGCTAAGGTCTATGGCAGTGCTAGGGTCTCTGGCGACGCTGAGGTCTCAGGCAACGCTAAGGTCTTTGGCAACGCTGAAGTCATTGACAATGCTAAGGTCTATGACAACGCTTTGGTCTATGACAATGCTAAGGTCACAGGCAATGCTGAGGTCTCAGGGGACGCTTGGATCTTTGGCGACACTAAGATCTCAGCTGGAGAGTTGCTCTATGACAATGCTAGAGTCTCTGGACGACAACCTAAGTAAGGCGCTTGTTAAAAAACAATTACCCAAATTATAGGGATACCGCCTTGATGGCGGTTTTTATTATGTGACTTTAAGTCCGTTTCGCTCCAAAGGTGCGAAACAAATAAACCACCCGCTATGCGGGTGTGCATCGAAGGTTATTATGTAAGTACAGTAGGACTTAATGAATCCACAATTAAGAAATATATTCAGGAACAAGAGAAGCATGATATCGTATTGGACAAATTAAGCGTTAAAGAATATGAAAATCCCCTCAGGGATAATGGTAAGTAACGCGAATGCCTCTTTGAGAGGCTTGTGACGAGTCAAAAGCAATAAGGCTTGAACAAAGTGAAATCCAGCGTCTTTAGGCGCTGGCTGGTATTATGGACTTATAGCCCTTAATCAAACCACCCGTTAGATGATATGCCCCCTGTCAAGTAGACAGGTTAAATATCTAAAAAAGTGTCTGTTTTTTTATGCAGACCACTTAGACTTGTACTTTTCAATTTTGTTATTCTTAGCGATTGGGTATGACAAAGGATGTTCTGATGATAAGGCAGCGTTTCTTACTGCCAAAGGCGTTTTACAGTCATACCTACTTTGTGGACGCTCTTGACAGTAAAATCGGATATAGTCTTTGATGGCATATCGGAGGGAGGCCTCATCTGAAATCTCATACATCTGATACATTTCCGATTTTATAATTCCCCAAAAACCTTCTATTGGTCCGTTATCAATACAATGGCCCACTCTTGACATGGATTGAATCATATCAGTATCTTTCAGCTTTTTTTGAAAGTTCTTATTGGTATATTGAAACCCTCTATCGCTGTGAAATATAGGCTTCGCTGCGGGATTTTTTTCAATGGCTTTGTCAAATGTTTTGAAGACCAGCCGATTGTCATTTCGACCACTTATGACAAAAGCAATAGGATAGCGGTCATATAAATCAAGTATGACACTAAGATAGAGTTTCTTATGAGAGTTAGGAATCTTAAACTCTGTAACATCTGTTACCCATTTTTTGTTCGGAGCAGTTGTATAGAAGTTTCTTGCCAACTTATTTTCTGCAGTTTCTTTAGGCTTGGCAGTCTTGTATTTTTTCCTTTTCTTACGGATAAAAGCGTGGATATCGAGTACTTTCATAATTCGGTGAATTCTCCTTCTTGAGTAATTCGTATGATTGAAATGATTGATCCAATCGGTCATTCTTCGGTATCCCAAGATGTGTGAAAAACGTTCGTCATATTCTTTAATTAATTCCGCAATTTCGCTGTTTAATTGTTCTTGTTCTGGAACTATTCTATGTTTCCATTTATAAAATGCAGACCTCGTAATGCCGAGCTGATGACACATCCAGCTAATGCTCCACCCTTTGTTGGTGTTGAAGTCTTCGATCGCTAAGTATTTTGATTCGTGGCGCTGTTTGCCTAGCCTCACATCCTTCCGAATTCTTTCACTTTTTTTAAGAGTTCAACAGTCATATCCTTTTCTTCTAACTGACATTTTAAGCGCACATTTTCTCTTCGTAAACGTTCTAATTCATCAACCTCATCATCTAGTTTGTGATGACCCCTTTTGTCAACTAAACCTTCTTCACCATCACTATCATACTTTTTCACCCACGAATACACTTGGCTATAAGAAACATCATAAAGTGATGCCGTTTCCTTATAATTGCGATTATGTTCAATACAATAGTTGACAATCTCTTTGCGTTCATCAATAGTGGTTTTACGTCTTGCTTTTGCCATATAGACCTCCCGTTTTGGATTGTAATCCTTAAGTTCTATATTGGCATTATACATCCTAATCCACTTTCTTAAAAGTCCTGAAGAAATATCATACTGATGACCTAAATCAATAGATGAAGCCTCACCACTAATACATTTTTCTACAAGTTCCATTTTAAATTCTTTTGAATAGGAACGTTTTTTTGTTTTCTTTGTGAATCCTAAAAACCCATATTTTTTATAGATGGCAGCCCAATCTTGAATCGTCCTTGTGGAAATATGGAGACAGTTACATATCTCAGATCTAGAACGATTACCATTAATATAATCGAGACAAGCTTGTTCTTTCTCGTATGGGGTGAATCTTTCTCTTCTAGACATAAAAATACCTCTTAAGTAGATTTTAGGTATTTACCTTGTCTACTTAAGAGGTATCATATCAAGACGGGTGGTTATGATTTTTTTAATTATCAATCTAATCTTAATAATAATTAAATGATAATAATAGTTCTAAAATATATTGAAAAACCTTATTTTTAAAAAGAATTTATTAACTCGAAAATAATGATTTGAATTTTCAAAAAAATACTTGACACTCTTAAGTTTCGAGAGTAAAATTCTAACATAAAGTTAAAAGGAGATACAAAATGGAACAAAGTACCGCTAAAAAATATGAGTTTCTTATCAACGACACAATCGAACTCGGTGGAGGTGTCACGCTATTTAGAATTAAGGCTTTGATTGGTTTTGGGAATGTAAAAAAAGGGGAACTAGGCGGTTATGTAGAAAAGGAGGGTAATCTATGTCACTCAGGCAAAGCTTGGGTCACTGGCAACGCTAAGGTCTATGGCAGTGCTAGGGTCTCTGGCGACGCTGAGGTCTCAGGCAACGCTAAGGTCTTTGGCAACGCTGAAGTCATTGACAACGCTTTGGTCTCAGACAACGCTTGGGTTGCTGACGACGCTGAGGTTTCAGGCAATGCTAAGGTCTCAGGCCACGCTAAGGTCTATGGCCGCGCTATGGTCACTGGCCACGCTAAGGTCTATGGCAATGCTTCACTCCATGACAGTGCTTGGCTCTGTGACAATGCTAAGGTCTATGACAATGCTAATGTCCTTCACGGTGCTAAGGTCACTGGCAATGCTGAGGTCTCAGGCGACGCTTGGATCTCTGGCGGCGCTAAGGTCTCTGGACGACAACCCAAGTAAGGCGCTTGTTAAAAAACAATTACCCAAATTATAGGGATACCGCCTTGATGGCGGTTTTTATTATGTGACTTTAAGTCCGTTTCGCTCCAAAGGTGCGAAACAAATAAACCACCCGCTATGCGGGTGTGATATGATACCTCTTAAGTAGACAAGGTAAATACCTAAAATCTACTTAAGAGGTATTTTTATGTCTAGAAGAGAAAGATTCACCCCATACGAGAAAGAACAAGCTTGTCTCGATTATATTAATGGTAATCGTTCTAGATCTGAGATATGTAACTGTCTCCATATTTCCACAAGGACGATTCAAGATTGGGCTGCCATCTATAAAAAATATGGGTTTTTAGGATTCACAAAGAAAACAAAAAAACGTTCCTATTCAAAAGAATTTAAAATGGAACTTGTAGAAAAATGTATTAGTGGTGAGGCTTCATCTATTGATTTAGGTCATCAGTATGATATTTCTTCAGGACTTTTAAGAAAGTGGATTAGGATGTATAATGCCAATATAGAACTTAAGGATTACAATCCAAAACGGGAGGTCTATATGGCAAAAGCAAGACGTAAAACCACTATTGATGAACGCAAAGAGATTGTCAACTATTGTATTGAACATAATCGCAATTATAAGGAAACGGCATCACTTTATGATGTTTCTTATAGCCAAGTGTATTCGTGGGTGAAAAAGTATGATAGTGATGGTGAAGAAGGTTTAGTTGACAAAAGGGGTCATCACAAACTAGATGATGAGGTTGATGAATTAGAACGTTTACGAAGAGAAAATGTGCGCTTAAAATGTCAGTTAGAAGAAAAGGATATGACTGTTGAACTCTTAAAAAAAGTGAAAGAATTCGGAAGGATGTGAGGCTAGGCAAACAGCGCCACGAATCAAAATACTTAGCGATCGAAGACTTCAACACCAACAAAGGGTGGAGCATTAGCTGGATGTGTCATCAGCTCGGCATTACGAGGTCTGCATTTTATAAATGGAAACATAGAATAGTTCCAGAACAAGAACAATTAAACAGCGAAATTGCGGAATTAATTAAAGAATATGACGAACGTTTTTCACACATCTTGGGATACCGAAGAATGACCGATTGGATCAATCATTTCAATCATACGAATTACTCAAGAAGGAGAATTCACCGAATTATGAAAGTACTCGATATCCACGCTTTTATCCGTAAGAAAAGGAAAAAATACAAGACTGCCAAGCCTAAAGAAACTGCAGAAAATAAGTTGGCAAGAAACTTCTATACAACTGCTCCGAACAAAAATGGGTAACAGATGTTACAGAGTTTAAGATTCCTAACTCTCATAAGAAACTCTATCTTAGTGTCATACTTGATTTATATGACCGCTATCCTATTGCTTTTGTCATAAGTGGTCGAAATGACAATCGGCTGGTCTTCAAAACATTTGACAAAGCCATTGAAAAAAATCCAGCAGCGAAGCCTATATTTCACAGCGATAGAGGGTTTCAATATACCAATAAGAACTTTCAAAAAAAGCTGAAAGATACTGATATGATTCAATCCATGTCAAGAGTGGGCCATTGTATTGATAACGGACCAATAGAAGGTTTTTGGGGAATTATAAAATCGGAAATGTATCAGATGTATGAGATTTCAGATGAGGCCTCCCTCCGATATGCCATCAAAGACTATATCCGATTTTACTGTCAAGAGCGTCCACAAAGTAGGTATGACTGTAAAACGCCTTTGGCAGTAAGAAACGCTGCCTTATCATCAGAACATCCTTTGTCATACCCAATCGCTAAGAATAACAAAATTGAAAAGTACAAGTCTAAGTGGTCTGCATAAAAAAACAGACACTTTTTTAGATATTTAACCTGTCTACTTGACAGGGGGCATATCAGTGTGCATAGAAGGTTATACCGTCATAACCAAAAAACTCCAAACGAGTTACAATATAGGTGTTCAAGCCAATTGTAAAACGAAAGGAGTTAAGACTATGGCGCAAAAAGCTCACAGTTTATCACATACAAAATGGATGTTTAAGTACCACATTGTACTTACACCTAAGTATAGACGAAAAATAATCTATAATCAATATAGGAGTAGTCTGGGAGAGATTTTTCATAGACTATGCCAATATAAAGGTGTTGAAATAATTGAAGGCCACTTAATGCCAGATCATGTCCACATGTTAGTAAGTATTCCCCCACGAATGAGTGTGGCTAGTTTTATGGGATATTTAAAAGGTAAAAGTGCATTAATGATGTTTGATAAACACGCCAATTTAAAATATAAATTTGGTAACAGACATTTTTGGGCAGAAGGTTATTATGTAAGTACGGTAGGACTTAATGAATCCACAATTAAGAAATATATTCAGGAACAAGAGAAGCATGATAACGCATTGGACAAATTTAGCGTTAAAGAATATGAAAATCTCCTCAGGGATAATGGTAAGTAATGCGAATGCCTCTTTGAGAGGCTTGTGACGAGTCAAAAGCAATAAAGCTTGAACAAAGTGAAATCCAGCGTCTTTAGGTGCTGGCTGGTATTATGGGCTTATAGCTCTTGATCAAACCACCCGTTAGACGCGTGGTTATGATTTAGAGATTATTTATACTAGTTAAATCTAAAAAAACATACAATTTTGTATGATATAATAGGTCTAAAAATATAAGTGGTAAACGTGTAGTTAATTACTATCAGTGTTGAGAGGAGGGAGAATATGTCGAAACAGAAAGATAAATATCTAACACTAAGAAGTCAATTACCAGAACTAATAGACGAATATATAGCTTACCTTCAAGTAGATGTTGAAGAACCTTCTCCCAAAATGGTCGAACGTTTGTCAGTGATCCAGAAATTTTTAAATAGCTATGCAATTACGATTGATAAAGAGGGTGTCTCACTATCATTGACAGACTTAGAAAAATTACCACGAGAATTTGTTCAAAATTATTTGGCAAATTTACGTCTTAAACCAGCGGGAAAAAGATTTATTCTCTATACTTTGGCAGGATTTTGGAATTATCTTACGAATACCTCTTTTACAATTGAGAGAGGGATGCCGTTGTTTTATCGTAACGTGTTTAATGAATGGAAGATAGTTTATAAAGAGAGTTATCACAACATAATATATTCCGAATCAAAGAAGAAGACTATTTTGTATACGCAGCAAGAACTCGAAGAGTTGCTTGATTTCATGGCAAACAGTTATGTTACAACGCTACCAACTCAGAAGAAGGCTGATAATTGGGAAAAGGAGAAGGAGCGAAATATTGCTATATTTGCAATCATAATTGGTACTGGAGCAAGTACTCAAGAAGTTGTTAACTTGACAGTCAGGGATATTGATATGCGTAAAAAAGGAATTTGGGTTGTTAGAAATAACGAGAAACAGTTTATACGTTTTCTCCCCTTCACAGTTCCTTACATAGCTCCATTTGTTAAGGAACGTCGGGGACGCTGGGACTTGGATCCTTCTATACCATCATTATTTTTAACCATGTTGAAAAAGCCTATGGGAAGAAATACAATAGGCCATTTGGCAAAGAACATTGGACATGCTTATGGTAAGGTAATCACGCCTAGTATTTTAAAAGACAGCCACGCCTCTATTGTTTATAAAGAGACAGGTGATATTAAGAAAGTTGCTGAAATACAAGGCTATAGTTTAGACAAGAATCACCTCATAAGATTTATCGAATAATAATATTGATAAAATCCTATATTAGTAAAAGGCCACTTGAGGCCTTTTTGATGTCACTGGGTTACGAATAGAGACTCCTGTGTCTATAATGAATTTATAGAGATTTAAGGAGGTCTTATGCTAAAAAAAAGCAATGAAAAAGAGGTTGTCTTGGCAATCTGATTTGGATACCGATATCTATTATTGTTATGTTTTGTATAGCTGGATATGGTATGTCCCAGGGAATTAATGTACCCGGTATTTTGTCTGGTGGTTTTAATGTTATCAATAAGGGTGAACATGCCAACTTATTTGAGAAATTTATTCCAAAGTCAGAATCGTCGGAAACAGGGACCAGTTCTTCTAAAACCAGTGGAGGGAAATCAGATACTTTCAGTTATACTCCATTGCCTTTTGAAAACCATAAGCTAATGGTCAATGGAGATTTGGATAGTCTTGGTAGAGCAACATATGGGCACATCAGACTAAAGTATTCAGATAAGCCACAAGATGGTAGGGAAAGTAAAATTAATGTTGACCCAGTTGGCTGGCATAACTATCGTTTTAAGTACGAAGATGAGCATGGAAAAGTCAAAAAAGCTTATCTGATGAATCGCGGGCATCTGATTGGTTATCAGTTTTCTGGATTAAATTCTGAAATCAAGAATCTAGTGCCTATGACACGCTATTTGAATGCTGGAACGATGGCTGATAGTAAAACGGATACTAATAATCCAAACGGTATGCTATACTATGAAAACGCACTAGCCAAATGGTTGAAGAACAACCCAAATATGTACTTAGATTATTGTGTTGTTGCAAACTATACTGGCAATGAGTTAATTCCTAGAACTGTAACGCTTTACTGGACGTCCTTTGATGAAAATGGTACACCGTATGGTGTTGAACTATCAGAAGAAGGATTAGCAACAAGTGATGGAAATGTGAGTTCTGTCACACTTCAGAACGTTTCAAAGAATGCTAATATTAACTACTTAGATGGTACAGCCACAAGTAATTACTAACATTGATTATAGAATGTTCTATACTACAATATTAATCAGCGTAAACTTTTGAATACTAAAAAGAAGATAAGCATCATTTCTAAACGTGGTTATCATGCAGAAGCACACAATGAAATTTTTGAAGTTACCTTTATATTTTGGGTGCTCTAACCTTGCATTGATATCAAAAATCTATATAATAATAATTAATACAGAGCCAGAAGAAAGGGTGAGAATTATGTTTATGATCTTGGTTCTATTACTAACATTAGCGAGTTTCTTATATGTTACCATCGGTATCGCCAAGAAAATATTTTCAATTTTCGCCTTAATTACACCAATTGTAGTCTTGTGTGTCGGGCTTCTTATCGCAATGAATTAACAAAAGTCAAGGGGTGTCACTATCTTACAGATAGTGACCTTTTTTGTTATGCTTTTAATGTCAAAAAAGACATTAAAGGAGAAAAATATGAAAGCACTTAAACTTATAAGAGAGGACGGTTATGAAAACGTCCATTATGCTAGTTTAGGGGAGCAAAAATTTAAAACTTTGGTTGTTGCAGATAGGAAAGATGAACAAGAACAATGGTTTGAGCAACCAGGAATTGAATGTGTCCCAGAAGAAGTATCAGACATCATTCGAAACTATACACTCCCATATATTGACCTCGGAAATACTGAAGATGAGTATTTGTTAGAACAAGCAACTAATAAGGTTGTATCAGTTGTGGTAGAAAATGTGCTTGAAACACAACCATTTATTCCTAGAAATAGAAATGGTCGCCCTATCGGTGAAGGTGTAGCTTTCTGCGATATGTTAGTAGGTCGTATCCAAAATGGAGAACTTGCTGGAACAACAGTTTATATTAAACAAACTGAATCTGGTTTCCGTCAGCCAAAAGATTTCTTTAAAATGGTCGGACGGATTTTTCCTTGTAAATTAACTGACATCCATATCCAAACTATCGAAAATTATAAACTCACAATCAATAACCCATCAAACTATGTTGTTGAAGGTAGTATTGAGTTAGCTGAGTGGTTAACGAATTATCAACTTCTTCAGCAAATTGAAAAGAGTAAAGATAACTCTTCTCGTAATCGAGATAGAAAAAACATCTTGGAACGTACTCATGAAGGTATTGTATCTGCCGTGATTAACAATGGTAGCAATGCAGGTATCATGGTAATGACCAAAAAATTACAAACGGTATTTATTCCAAAACATAGGGTAAGTTATGAGTGTGATTCTTCATTTGTTAACCTAGACGAAGTAGTATCAGTCTTTGATAGGGTGGAATTTAAAATTACTGGGGCCAATACCCAAAAACCAAGTCCAAATCAAAGAGAACGTCACATTATCCATGACTATATTCGTATCGAGGGAGATATGAAAGTTCTCGAAGAAGCACCTCAAGATGCTTTGATTGAGATGATTGATAATAAGAAAGTCATAGGACGATTGTTTAAAGTGCGATTTATCAGTTTTGACCCACAGAGTCTACATACCGTAGAGTTGGTTGACTTTCCAGGTATCAAAATTAAGATGAAGGACTCAGGTTCTTTAAATCGAGTTCCTTTTAAGCAAGGAGATGAAATTTCAGTTGTTATTCAAGATGCTCATTATCGCTGGGTAGACGCAAATAGCAGGGGGCGTCGAGTGGCTAAAAAAACTGAAGAAGTGAGCAGTAATTCACAGAATACGGAAGAGAAAAAATGTCTGTTTCGTATCAAATCACGTTTCAATAGTTTCTATCCAAATCGTGTGAACAGTAAAATCTTATCAACATTTTTCACTAGTTGAGTCGCATATAGTTCCCTCTGAAATGGGAACTTTTTGTTTACGTTCGGAACAGAAAAATTTAACAAGGAGGGAACATGAATCATCATAATATCAATGCTATTGTCTATTATCTGATAGTTTTTATTCGGTATGTCTTACCTATTACCTTGGTCTTCATCGGTATCGGTAGGTGGAGTTATGCTAAATCTATCAATAATCCAGAGAAACAAATCATGGGAGTAAATTTTGCCTTAAAATCAATTTTATTCTTATATATCGTTACATTTATCCCTATTTCATCATCTATGGACTCGCAATGATATCAAAGGGAGGCACACATAGTGGTGATTTCTCTATGATTAGCTTCGTAGAGGTCTTTACCCTAATAGAAATTCTAGCAGTTGGGATATTACCTGCATATGGTTTCATACAGGGTTACATATATCACTATCAATGGTTGATTACAGAAGGTAAGAAAACAACAAGCTTACCTCGACGAAATCTATTCATTAGACTTGGAATAATAAGTCCGATTGCTATTGTTGTATTTATGGAATTCTTGAAAGAAATGTTTGCTTACTAGAGAGGTGCTTTATGCGGAAGATCTTGAAATTATTTTTTAATCGTTATTATACAAATGGTAAGCGAACTATAGATATCTTACTGTTTTGTTGGCGAAAATATATTGATTGGGTATATCATATATCTTTTGGATTATTTGCTTTCAATATTATTATGTTTATCTTTAGATGGCGTTTGCCTAATTGGGTATTTATATCTTTATTTATATTATTGTTCGTTAATATGGCTTTAGTGTTATACATTGGTGTATGGCACAGTAATGTTACAAGTCGTCAAATTTTCGTGTTATTTGAAAAATATGATACCTTAAAACGAGCAGAACGAAAGAAGATTATTGGTAAGTATGCTATAAGAGCAGCACTAGCAGCAGTACTTATATCTTCTGGATTATATGTACTAACAATCAATAACTTTATCTTATCCCTCATCAATCGTATGTATGATGTAGCAGATAATTATCTCAAATATATGCCCTGGTCGATACCAAATGGAAGTCAGACAGGTATTGTTTTAAGTTATCATACTCTCAAACCTATAATAGGAGCAGACTGGTTCAACAGTTTATTATTGTTGACTCCGATAGGAGTAATTGGTCTTATTTTTTATAATAGTTATGCAACTGGAATTGCTGAAAAAACCTACGAGAAATTGGTTGAGCAATGGCTAGGAGGACGTTACTTCCAAGACAGTGTATTAAGTAATATTGTTCATAATCAAGATGAAAAAGGTCAAGCGAATTTGGTTATGGGGCTTAACTCTAAAACTGGAGAGCAAGTGATTTTACACGCTAATGAGAGGACTTATCACACTATTATCTTTGGTTTGATTGGTACTGGTAAATCGGCAACGATTCTGATTCCAGCAATGCTACAGGATATGGAAATATGAAATACTATCTATTATCCTATCGTAAGTATTTGACGAAAGTAGATGAAGAACTGGAAGAAGAATTCTTTAACACAGAGTTTGAACGAAAGAAAAAAAGACGTGAATTGTTGGAACAGTGGTATAACAATGGTTATGCTGCAGAGCTTACAAATGGTATTTATATGACTGAACCATCAGGTTCGATGTATGGCACAATTGTTAAGTACGCACATAAAATGGGCTTCCCTGATGAAATGATTTGGACTCTAGATCCTACTAACCCAGGAACTGGTGCAATTAATATTTTGGATGGAGATACTACTCAGGTAAAAGGGGCTGTTCGAGACTTATTTAAACGATTTAGTGATCCAAGTGGGACTGGTTCTTCTTTCTTTCTTAACCAAGAAGGACAACTTACTGATAATATCATTACGGTCATTAAAGAGGTTGCGTTGATACCAGATGCCCCAATAAATTATATGTTAAAAGGTAAGTCTCCAACACTAACTGAATTCTCAAATATGTTACGTTCTAGTGATTGGATTGAAGCCTATATTGCTGTTTTTGAACAATTACTCAATCGAAAGAAAAGGCTTTTTGAAGAAACGTTGAAAAAGCATGAAGCATTCTTAAAGCAGGAAAAAGAAAAGTGGTTAGAGGAATCAGAGTACAATCGTGAACACGAACACCTCTTTGATACTATCCTTAGACCAGAGAATGTTCATGAAGCTATAAACGCATTTAATGATGAAAGAAATAAACTTGAAAACCTCCAAAGTTCTTATGATTATTTCATCAATGCTCATCAATTAAATTCGTACACAGAGGAATATTATTATACCTTTGATGCTAACGTGTCTGGTCTAAAAGCAGTTATTGATGACCTATCATCTTCACCAGAAATTCGTCGTGTATTTTTCTCTCAAAGTACCAAAGATTTAGATATTGTTTTAAAAACAGGTGGAATGATTTTGGTCAATTCTGCTAAAGGTGTTCTTGGTAAAGAAAAGTCTCGAATGGTAGCACAGATGGTAACATTGGTTATGCAAAATGCTGCTCAAAGACGTCTTCCAGATAAGTCTCCTTTCTTTGCTTTTTATGAAGATGAAAAGAATGGTTACTTGATGCCAGGTAATGATAGTAACTTCCTAGATGAGTCTCGTAAGTTCCATGTTCCAGTTATGCATGCTTATCAACATGACGAACAAATTAGGGATTCTATTGGCGAATCTGGGGCTGATGCAATCAAGATGTCTTATCGTAATGCCTTTACCTTCCAACAAACCTCAACAAAGGTTGTAGAGTTCATTAATCTACGTTCAGGAGGAAAACATTATGCTCTTAAAGAAACCAAACGTGCAGCAAACGATGATCTCTTAGCAGGAAATCAAGGGAACTCAAGTGCGACTTCAGAGGAAGTAGTAGAAGAAGATAACTTCACTGCTAGAGATGCAAATAACCTAGAGAAATTCCAAGTTGGTGGTGTTATCGTCAGTGATGATGAAGTCTCAAATATGATTTATTTGACAACATCTCCGCATTTTGAAATGGATATTTCAAAGGACTCTTTTGTCTCACATACACCTTTCAATAAGGTATATGGGCTTGGAGAGGAAGAACCGGAAATAGCAAAAGCATACAAGTTGTGGAGAGCAGAAGTGATAGAATATTATGCTCAAAAAGAGTCTGAAAGCCACCTCTATGAAAGTGATTTTACTGAAGAAGAATGGCAAGCAATCATGGATGTTAAGGTGCCAAATGTTGATAGAAATGTGAATGATACAGTTGGGAAAAAAGATGATTCCCCATCAGTTAAAAGAACAATCTTAGTCAACGATAGTATAACAGAACATAGAGAAGGTACTTCAATTAGAGAAGAGGTAACAGAGGATATTGAGCAAAAAGAAGAGGTCAATAACTCAGAAATTCCACCAGTTGTTGAAGAAAAACAAACTGTAAATAGCAAAAATGATATTGGTGAGTTAAAGGATAAAGAAATAACTCAAAGAGTGATCCTAGCTCCATCATCTACACCCGAAACAGTTGATACTCAAAATATTCAAGCACCTAATCAAGAGTTTGAATTACCTCAAGAACTCTCTCGTGTAGCTCGTGAGAAAGCAACTAGAACTTTAGAAAGTAATGTAGAACAAATGGATATTGATGAAGAAGAAGGGTTTTAGATAACATAAAAAGCAACGGATTTCCGTTGCTTTTGTTCTAATTTTGAGAGTTATTATATGTTTCTTTATTAGTCTTCTCAGCCTCCTTTCTTGCTTTTTCTTCTGCTTTTCTTCGCTTAATTTCTTTCTTTACTTCTGTAACCTTTTTTTGTGTTTCAACAACTAACTCATCAATAGATAAATCTGGATTTTCTAGTTTTTTCAATTCAAAATAGATCTGCCCTAGTTTATCAGTCTGTGATTTTTGATAAGCTTTAAGTTGCTCTGTAGCTTCTTTCTTTTGTTGTTCTAAGGCTTCAAGTTCCTTGATAAAAATCTGATTCAGTTTTTTTGTTTTTTCCTGCCATAATTTGCTCCTTAATTATTAATTATATCTAATAGTATAGAGCAGGAATATTAAAAGTCAACCCATGTCACTCCCTTGAAAATAATCTATTCTAGGGTATACTGAACACTATAGCGACCTATTATAAATGAATCCTAATTGTAGTTATTAAGTGCTTAAAACCCCATAAAAACCGGTTTTTACGAGTATTATGTAATAACCAGATTTTTATAAATGAAAGTACAGAGAGAACAAAAAGTCTAAGAGTTTACTGTATTTATAGGGTTGATGACTAATATTAGAAACTCGTAAATCATAAATGAGTAAATAGTAACTACTATATAGCTAGAATAAACCATGTTTTTTTAGGGATTATCGTTATAAAAAAATAAACTACGACGTTATGAATGAGAGGAGATGAAAGTATCAATCAGTATTTTACGGGTACAAAGGAATGCTTGAGTAGGTCTATATCAAAGGCTAAGCATGACTTGAAAAAAATAATATCTATACTCTTCGAAAAAAGACCAGACTATATACCCTATTGATTGACTATTTTAGGACTACAAAATGCAAGATATAAAAAATAGAGATTTTACCTCACTTATTTCAAATAAAAAAAATAAAATTCATTACACTCAGAGAAATAAAATAGCTACTTACTTTGTTTCAAAAAATCAAAATACCTCACTATCGTTTTCAGAAGAAGAACTTATCATCTTTTATCATTTACTAAGGTTTGGTTATTTTGATAAGGAAATCATAGACCTCATTTATACTGCAGTAACTCGTAAATCCAAAACCCCTAATTCATGGTTTTATCGTCTTGTTGGGAAGGTGAATCATCCTATTTCAGCATGTTCGGATGCTAGAAGCGGTAAGAGAAAAATATATTATCTGAACAAAGGTTTTAGTACCTGGTTGCTTACTATGATTAAGGGGATTGATAAAATACGTTTACTAACGACAACGACTGAATATGATAGGTCAGTATATAGCATTGTCAGTAATAATCTTCTAGGAGGGAAACCTCAAACCGTAAATATTCATGATCTAGAGACCAGACGATTAGTTGCTAAAATCTTAAACAAGCTTTTTTTAAAAAAACAAGACAAGTCTGTTTATGACCTAAACATACAGGTCGTATTTCCCATTAGTCGGGTTAATCTTTTAATGGTTCCTGATGCTGTTGTATTTGTGAACGATAACCCTTTTTTTATTGAGTATGACCGAGCTACAGAACGTCAAACAATTCTACTTTCTAAAATATTTGGTTACGCAGAAGAACCAGCATTTGAAAATTCTAGTTTATTTTTCGTTTTCGAGAATAGTCGTAAAGATAATACGCAAGTATCTAAACGTTTAATGAACTTTTTGGAATATGTAAATGAGGTCGAGGTTGAAGGTGTAACTGGACATGACATGTTAAAGCGTAAAAGTATTTCTTTGTTCAGTCAAACAACAACAAATGCTTCTGACGTTATTGTCGAAATCATTCAAGAAAAGATGTTTTCAAATCATAAAGATTGGAGTGATTGCGAGGCTTATGATTTTTCTGAACTGCAGAAAATAGATTATCTCGTTAAGGAGATATCAGAACCTTTATATGATGATAAATTCCAGTTATCAGCTGTTGTTGAAACTGACTCATGGGAATTGAAAGAGTACCCTATGATACCTATGGCATATATCAAAAGTGACTTGATTCCACATTTAACTAGTCTATATGAAGAATTCTCAATAGAGTATGAACATATGATCATTGTATTCCCAAAAGAAGTCTTGCCAGAAAAAATCAAACTTCCTTTTGATGATTATTTCATTATTGTTTATAGATAGAGTAAAGGAGTTTGTGAATGGATTATTTGGAATACTTAGGAAGAAGACTTGTATGGTTAGTTGTTTCGCTTGTAGTTGTAATCGTAGTAAAAAGACCAAGACTTTTGAAAGGATTGGGCCTAGTAAGTGATGAAGTTATCGGTAAAATCAACTACTTTATTTTCTTAACGATTGCTTGGCTAGTTCTTGTTATATATTTTATTTTGTACTTGTTTACGGTAGTTACTTTTTTCCTATCATGGCATTCGCTAACCCTGAATAATGTGCTGGAAGTGATTTTGCAAACCGTATTAATCATACCAATACTCTATACGTTATTTGTTTCACATAACGAGGTTATCAAGAAGGTTGATGAACTCTTATCAGCGAAAAAAGAATAAGTCACGCGCAGCAACTGCAACATATAATCATTTTCTCAACTATTTAAAAATATGTAAGAAAGTCACATGATAGTTTGAATTTGTTGTAAGTATCTGGTGTTGTTTTAAAGATAAAAAAGATTGAAAGGTAACGGTAATTAATGAAAATAAAAATTGAATCTGCTTGGAAAACCTTTTGTGATGCATTCCCCAAGTTAAAGGATAATCCTCTTTACAAGGGTTGGTATATTAGCTATGCGATCCTTGTGACGTTATCTATTTTGACGGTAGTTGTAGTGAACCATAGGGTTGTCTATACATTTCCGTTTGATTGGTTTGGTTTGCTTTTTGGAATTATCTTACCTTGGGTTCTTACGACCTTTTATATCGTATATCAAGGTGTGGACCATGCCCACCAGTTTACATCGACTAAAGTTGTTCTTGGGTTATTTATGTTACCTGTAATTCTGATTGGTTTTACCTCTAGTTATAAGAATGAATACAGTTATAGTAATCGTATGGTTACGACGGTTTTTGATCAGGAACTCACGCAACAAAGTTTCCACGCAACAAAGATTACATCAAACCAGCTTGATTATTTTAAAGAAGATAATGTCATTTTTCCTTATAAGAAAAATACTGCTTCAGAGATATATGTGTTCTTTCGACCTGATTGCCCCTACTGTCAAAAATCAATTCCAGTACTCAATAAGAGCTTAACTGAAAAAGAACGAAACAAGATTATCTATGTTAATGTTCTTGACGAAAGTGGCAAGGATTTAGCTAAAGCTATGGGAGTAGAGAAAGCAGCAACAGCAGTTATTTATCATAAGGATAAGAATTCTGGTGGATGGTCCAAACGAATTGAACGAATGGCAGGTGGGAAGCATGCTGCACCTCGTCTTGATGAGGATGCTATTCGTGATATCGTATCAGTCGCAAAGGAGGAAACAAAATAATGTATTTATCAAAAAAAGACATTTCAGAGTGGATTGCCAACCTAAATGCAGGTGACGAGGTTACTATTCAAAGAACACGTATGGATGGTATCGTAGTTTCTAGTGAGCGTGGTATTGTTGACAAATGGTTAGGAAAGAGACTTATAGTTGTAGACGGAAAGCATTTTGTCCCTAGCACTGGTTTGAGACAAAGTAACTCTCTCGTACCAGGTCAAAAGACAATCGTAGAACAACTTTTCCCCCTGGATGCTTTACTTTTAGATGATGAAGAACTTGCCAAAAGAGATACCATCATTCAAAATTTGAAAGAGTCTGCTGCACTTCTAGAGCACGCGCAGAATTATTCTTCATTAGTTGTTTCTAGAGTGCTTCGAAAATTGTCTGTACTGGACGTTGGGGATATTTATGATCTAAACGAACTACGTTCCTCTAGTAACACTGAAGATTTAGAAGATAGTGCTTTATTGGATAGACGGAAACTCTCAGAGAAGAAACGCTGTCTAAAGACTCTTGACCGTATGCTTACGAATTTGAGTCAAGATAATACCTTGGGTGCTTTTAAGTTAATCTCTCTTCTAGGAGAAGTAGCTTCTGAATTTACTGATTTTGAAAATGAGGTAAGTCAATGTTAGCCTATATTATTTTGTTTTTAGTTATGTTTGCTATCAAGTGTGTCACTCTTACTTTTGTGAAGAATAAAGAGTCTACAGTAGTCAGTACTTTTTTGAGTGGCACGAATCTGATTTTCCTTAATACTATTGTCTGGTTCCTGCGATTAACAGCTATGTCCCAGCTTTATCTTTTGGTTGTGGACAATAATCTAACTGTTATTCCTATAATTGTTGGTTTTATTCTACCCAATATCTTGTTCTGGTTTAAGGGTATCAAAGCTTCCTTATCTGATTTGCTTGTACGTCGGTTAAGATCGGTTATTGGTCATAAGTATAGAACATGTCCATTTTGTCATGAATCACATTTATTCTTTCGATACACTGAAGACCTCACAGCTGCTTATTACTATCTCTTGACAGAAGATGATAGTCTTGTAGCTATTGGAGATTTTGATAATAGTGACCATCCTGCACGTTTCTTTTTAAGTAACGACGAGTCGCATTTTGATGAACTGGTTGATACCATGCTACCCTATATGTTGCCTGGAATGGAAGAGGTGGTCTATGTAGTGGGCGACAACAGCGATTGGCTAGAGCATTGTATTGTGTCGATTGCCAGGAACGAGTCAGTGAAGATAGTGGGGTACAATTTGGCGAAGTGTTATTGAACAAGGTAAGCTAGTTATTTCAAGTAGGAAATATAGTTGATGTTCTCCTGAGACCATTTCACTAACTAGCGCTGCTTTTCTAGCTGTAAGGCTTCGTTACTATCCTATAACATATAGGTAAATCTCTGATCAAGCTACAAAAAAGCCAGCACTTTGAGTACTGGCTTTTTTGTACAATCTCTTTTAAATTATATTATTTGATTTTTAATAGAAGTTAATTAATGTCCTAAAAAAATCTTGTCCAATTCCACATAATTGCTACCTCTTTTATTCTCTTATTTTTTTTATGGTGTTATTGTATCAAAACTAAATGTTTTAACCCTTTTTTTGTCGTTATCGAACAATAATTTATCAGAATCGGTAAAAATAAAACTTAGATAAGCAAAAAGTGATTAATTTAAGACCTCTTGTGATAATTGTAAAAATGATGCTGTGGTTGAAATATAATAGTCGTGTCAGTTAGGGAAACTAATAAGTGACCCGAATAGAATGAAAGGAGTAATAAGTTGAAAAACGAAAAAAATTTGCTCGAAGAGCTTGAAATTGACATTTTGGAGTTGGACGATGTAGAAGGTATTCCAGCAACAGCTGCATCAAGTGGTAGCGGTGGTAGTAGTACGTGTGGGTCAACCTCATGTTCATCATGTTCATCAAGTTGTGCTTAAGGCATAGTGCAATCATCTCGTTAAAAAAAGAAAGGAACATAAAATAAAGAATGAAAGATGAAAAAAATTTGCTCGAAGAGCTTGAAATCGACATTTTGGAGTTGGACGATGTAGAAGGTATTCCAGCAACAGCTGCATCAAGTGGTAGCGGTGGTAGTAGTACGTGTGGGTCAACCTCATGTTCATCATGTTCATCAAGTTGTGCTTAAGGCATAGTGCAATCATCTCGTTAAAAAAAGAAAGGAACATAAAATAAAGAATGAAAGATGAAAAAAATTTTGCTCGAAGAGCTTGAAATCGACATTTTGGAGTTGGACGATGTAGAAGGTATTCCAGCAACAGCTGCATCAAGTGGTAGCGGTGGTAGTAGTACGTGTGGGTCAACCTCATGTTCATCATGTTCATCAAGTTGTGCTTAAGGCATAGTGCAATCATCTCGTTAAAAAAAGAAAGGAACATAAAATAAAGAATGAAAGATGAAAAAAATTTGCTCGAAGAGCTTGAAATTGACATTTTGGAGTTGGACGATGTAGAAGGTATTCCAGCAACAGCTGCATCAAGTGGTAGCGGTGGTAGTAGTACGTGTGGGTCAACCTCATGTTCATCATGTTCATCAAGTTGTGCTTAAGGCATAGTGCAATCATCTCGTTAAAAAAAGAAAGGAACATAAAATAAAGAATGAAAGATGAAAAAAATTTGCTCGAAGAGCTTGAAATCGACATTTTGGAGTTGGACGATGTAGAAGGTATTCCAGCAACAGCTGCATCAAGTGGTAGCGGTGGTAGTAGTACGTGTGGGTCAACCTCATGTTCATCATGTTCATCAAGTTGTGCTTAAGGCATAGTGCAATCATCTCGTTAAAAAAAGAAAGGAACATAAAAATAAAGAATGAAAGATGAAAAAAATTTTGCTCGAAGAGCTTGAAATTGACATTTTGGAGTTGGACGATGTAGAAGGTATTCCAGCAACAGCTGCATCAAGTGGTAGCGGTGGTAGTAGTACGTGGGGTCAACCTCATGTTCATCATGTTCATCAAGTTGTGCTTAAGGCATAGTGCAATCATCTCGTTAAAAAAAGAAAGGAACATAAAAATAAAGAATGAAAGATGAAAAAAATTTTGCTCGAAGAGCTTGAAATCGACATTTTGGAGTTGGACGATGTAGAAGGTATTCCAGCAACAGCTGCATCAAGTGGTAGCGGTGGTAGTAGTACGTGTGGGTCAACCTCATGTTCATCATGTTCATCAAGTTGTGCTTAAGGCATAGTGCAATCATCTCGTTAAAAAAAGAAAGGAACATAAAAATAAAGAATGAAAGATGAAAAAAATTTTGCTCGAAGAGCTTGAAATCGACATTTTGGAGTTGGACGATGTAGAAGGTATTCCAGCAACAGCTGCATCAAGTGGTAGCGGTGGTAGTAGTACGTGTGGGTCAACCTCATGTTCATCATGTTCATCAAGTTGTGCTTAAGGCATAGTGCAATCATCTCGTTAAAAAAAGAAAGGAACATAAAATAAAGAATGAAAGATGAAAAAAATTTGCTCGAAGAGCTTGAAATCGACATTTTGGAGTTGGACGATGTAGAAGGTATTCCAGCAACAGCTGCATCAAGTGGTAGCGGTGGTAGTAGTACGTGTGGGTCAACCTCATGTTCATCATGTTCATCAAGTTGTGCTTAAGGCATAGTGCAATCATCTCGTTAAAAAAGAAAGGAACATAAAATAAAAAAGGAAACAAGAGAAATAAGTAAAGGACTTAGTTCTGTATTTTACAGGACCAAGTCCTTTTCTACCATTTGTCAAGTATATCAAGGTATTTGATGAAAAATAGTTTGAGTTCCATAGTCAAACTAAGGAAATTATCTTTTTTTGAACTAAAGTTTAGTGTAAAAAGTGTACACTAAACCAACACCTTATATGGTGATTTTTTTGATAAGGCGTTACAATAATATGGCATAAACAATTTTACCGATTTTGGATAGAAGTATAATCGTAAAGTTTGTTATGCGTTATGAGGTAATACATTGTTCTAATGAGACGATGTATAGAGGCAATCGTGTGTGGTTTGGTTGAAGTCACTTGCGATTGTCTTTTCCGTTTCTCATAGAAGTCTGCGATATGACAAGGATTGGTGTGGCTAGCTGAAGCTATGTTATGAATGCACTTAAAGAGAATCTTTCTGGCATAGGGATTCCCACGTTTGGTGATATGTTCCTTGGCTAGAAAGTTTCCAGATTCATAGTGTCTGAGGTCAATACCGATAAAAAGCATTGATTTGATTGGCAGAGTGAAATCGACGAATGTCACCAAGTTCGCCAATAATACTTGTCGCTGTGGTTTCAGCTAGTCCAGGGATAGAGAGAAGAATCTCATATTCTGGCAAAGATTGAGCCAATGTTACCATCTCCTCTACAACACCTTGTCTGTGTTCAGAAAGCCTAAGTAACTCCCCTGCATAGTATTTGACCTCTTCTATCACTGGAGAGGTTTTCTTGACCGCACAATAAGACTGATTAGCTAGTTTTGTAAGCTTATCTACTAAGTAAGTCACACGTTTTTCAGAGATACGTTTTGCCGTAGACTGACGGATGATAGCTGTTAATGTGGCGTCATCCGACTCCAGTACAAAACTATTACATGGGAAAGTTATTACCAAGTTCCAATATTGTTCCCCAGTTGGTGCTGACAAGATGTTTTTCTAATTCAGGAAAAAGTGATCTGTAAAACCTTGTGCAGACGGTTTTTAGCGCAGACAATATCCTCAGTAAGATTCTGATAGAAACGGCTGAGGTCGCGTAATTCTTGGTAAAGCGCTTCTTGGACATAGCTTGGTTTACGATTGAGGATGAACTGAGACATAGCTAGTTTTTCAGCGTCAATCTTATCGGTTTTACGTACTCGTAAGCTATCTAGTTGTTTTTTGGATTCTAAAGGATTGAGCCGTGTATAAGTGTAACTATTATCCTCAAAGAAGGCCTGAAGACGACGAGAATAGACACCAGTCGCCTCGAAGACAATCTCTGGCTGGTGAACAGTCTTCAAGTCCCCAAGTAGTCGATTAAATCCGATGGCATCATTGGGTATGGTATAGCCATGTACTTTTTCTCCATTGACCAAGATGGCCACTTCTGAACTTGCTTTACTCACGTCAATACCAAAAACTACTCGCATGATATTACCTCTTTGTCTTGAATGATTCCTTGCTTTAGTGATGCCATTTTCAATACTCGACGTTTTTCGTCCCACATACTTTGATAACATTCTTCCTAAAACAGGTGTCTTGTCAGTTTTAGTTACGACGTCTAGCGCCAAAGGACTCATCGACTTAACAAGACACCTCTACTTTAACATAACGAAAAAGTAGTGAGTACTTTCTCCCGTCGGAGATTTCCTCACTACTAATCTTAGTATGTTTTAGTTTTACCTTGATTCGTTAATAAGAAAAATGGTCTAGCTTGTTCCAATTTACTTATTCGACTTAAATCTCTTTTCGGAATCGTTAAACATCTCAGACTTAAAGATGCCGAATAAGGTTTCCATCATACTATTATCTGTACTATTTCTCTGTAATGTTTTGTTCTAGCTGTAACAAGTTCGATGACGTAGAAAGATTATAGGTAATAATTTCGCTATTAACGTTATCTAAAATTAGCGACAAATAGAGTTTTTAGCTGTTTACTGGAATGGCAAATTCTGTCACATCTGAGTAGCATTCTTTTCATTGATTTTTGATGTTTCAAATAGGTGATGATTAAGATTCTATGCTTTCTTGCGAACCTATCTTTGGTAGGAATAATACTTCCGTTTACGACGTATTCTAGCGATTAAGCCAAGAACTTTCATCAAACGTTGGATCTTTTTATGATTTATCACAAAGCCATGTTTTCCCAATTTAAGAGTCATTCGACGATAACCATAATTTCCTTTATGCTCATAATAAATTGTCTGAATTTCGTCTTTAAACTATTTCTCTTTGTCAAGCCCCTCCAGTTGCTTCAACTGATAGTAGTAAGTTGAGCGAGGTAAACGAGCCGTTTCAAGAAGCAAATCTAGTCGAAATCCTCCTGAAGCCATTTCTCTAATTGTCTCTGCTTTTCTCGCTGTAAGGCTTCGTCCCTGTCTTCTAGCTCTTTTAACTTTTTTAGGTAAGCCACCTCGGTACGTAAGCGTTCATTCTCCTCTTGGAGTCGCTCTAGTTCTGTCATTTCTTCCCAAGATTTCTTATGTTTACGTCCCATTTTAGGTGCTCCCCCTCTTGTTTTCTCAACAATAGTATACCCATTTTTCTTGTATTGTGCTGTCCAATTTGTCAATAGCGAAGGATTCGGTAGAGCATAATCTAAAGATACACTTTTTCGTGAACGACCTTCAAGTAGGACTTTATCAATCATTTCTTGTTTTAGTTCTGGAGAATAGTAACAATTCTTACCTTTCTTGACAATTTCTACTCCGTAACGATCAATTAATTTCACCATGTACTTTAGACCAGAAACATCCACATCAAATTTTTTTGAAAGCTGTTTGAAGCTTTGTCCTTGTTTTCTTAGTTCATAAATCTGAACTTTATCGTCATAACTCAATTTCATAATAAAACACCCCAAAAGTTAGATTTTTTCTGTCTAACTTTTGGGGTGCAGTTCATCAGTGTATTAGGAGTCATTAATTTTTAACAATCTCTTTTAAGTTATATTATTTGATTTTTAATAGAAGTTGATTAATGTCCTAAAAAAATCTTGTCCAATTCCACATAATTGCTACCTCTTTTTATTCTCTTATTTTTTTATGGTGTTATTGTATCAAAACTAAATGTTTTAACCCTTTTTTTGTCGTTATCGAACAATAATTTATCAGAATCGGTAAAAAAATAAAAACTTAGATAAGCAAAAAAAGTGATTAATTTAAGACCTCTTGTGATAATTGTAAAAATGATGCTGTGGTTGAAGTATAATAATCGTGTCAGTTAGGAGAGCTAATAAATGACCCCAGATAGAATGAAAGGAGTAATAAGTTGAAGATCGAAAAAAATTTACAAGAAGAGTTTGAAATCGACATTTTGGAGTTAGATGATATAGAAGGAATTCCATTAACAGATGTATCAAGTGGTAATTATTACGTATGGAATAACCTTATGCTCATCAAGTTTTGAAAAAAATAGGAAGATGGACGTGCGATAGATAAACAGAAATATATATAATGTTCTTTAATTTTGAACAATTATATTTGTTTTCATAGTCATAGAGGAATAAGAACAGATGAGAAATTTAAAATATGTCATCCAAGAGGACAGTATGCTGCTATCATATTTTGGAAAAAGATGTAGGATTGCTTTACCTAAAAAGCTATCTAAGGATGAAGTTCTACAACTAGTTATTTCAAATATAAATGAAATTTTTGGATTAAAGCAAGAGTTTTCAAAATCACTCACCATGTTTAAGATTGGGGAACAAATCTTTCGACTTCCCAAGGAAGCCGAAACTTCCTTAAAACGCTTTTTCCCAGCTATAAGATTACTTTCTGAGGAAGAAGAGTCTTTACTGAGACAAAATTTGCAGTTTCTAGGAAATTTGAAAGGAACGTTCTACCTTAAAACAGATGGAAAGCAAATGATTCATCAATTAGAAGAAGGAATTTCTATTTATCACGTGCTGGACCAAGCAGACACTATATTTAAAACACCAACTATTAATCGTCTTCTAGATATTAATATTTTGAAAAAAATATATTTTGAGAGTTTAATAGACTCATTTGATATCATCAATCGTCAAGGAACATGTCACTTAGAAATTTTTACTAATGAAAAAGAAAAATATAGTTTTGATGATACCAACATGGAGGATCTTGTTTTTAAAGCAGTCAAAAAAATAATGGAGTCTAAACTAAGTTATAGATACGTAGGCATAGGGAGAAATAGAGGCGAATGCCTTGAGGATTATTTGATGAAACATGGTGCCTCTAGTACTCCTATATTTTGTCAAGATAGTTTATCGAAATTCTTGGGTCTTGTACTTGCTAAGAAGGAGAATCTATGAATATTCAGCAATACGTAAAAGTAATACTGTCAAAATCTTGTGAAACACAGCCAATAGAGCTAGTCTACCAAGGGATGAGGTTATATTTTGGAGAACTGGATTATTTTTACTCAAACAGAGTAGAAGAAGGGATAATCATTTTCTGGGATGAAGACAAACTGATTGTAAGTCCCGTATTTCATAAGAAAGAAAAAAATTGTAGCATCTGTTTCTTAGAACATCGGAGGAAATTTAAAATAGATGATTCAATTGGAAGAGATGGCGACACGATTGAAATAGAGGATAACAATTTATTTGAAGAAAAATTTCTTTACGTAATATCTAACCTGATACAGGTCAAATCGCAGCCTCCTTTATTTGATTATTTTATAATTGAGGATTGGAAAATTTCAAAGTGTCAATTCTTTCGAATTGCTAATTGTGACACCTGTATTTCTAATAGAGAAAGTGTAGAAGAGATCTTGGCTACAGGAAATAGTCGTTGCCAGGCATCCTCTTTGAGAGAAAAGTTGGGAGATTATTCTGCTTATATTCAATTGGGTAATTCTGATACTGGGATTTTCAATAGAGAGTTAACAACTCTACTAGATAATGGTGTAACGGTTGAACTACAATACTCACTTTCTAATAATGAGATTATTTCGGGAATTGGTATTGATAAAAGCTATAAAAGAGCAAAAGCTAAGGCATTTCTAGAAGCGATGGAACGTTATAGTGGCATTACCTCCAAGGGGCAGAAACGATATTGGTTCTCCATAGAAGACTTGAGAGGGAAGTCAATCGATTTCCTAAATCCTAACGATTATTTTCTTGAACTTGAGAAAGAAGAGGTGGCTAGTACGAATAAATTTTTCTGGTTGCCAGCTTACAATTACCAAAGTAATGACTATGCTTTAATACCTGAAGATTTTATCATTTATAAAACAGAGAGAACTCCTGAAAGTAAAAAATTAATGAATATGAGTTCAAATGGACATGCAATTGGAAATAGCTATAAAGAAGCGGTTATTTTTTCACTTTTTGAAATGTACGAACGAGATCATTTTCTTGTTCATTGGTACGAGAAACAGCCACCTCAAGAAATAAATCAAGATAGCATTCTAGATGAAGATATTCACCATTATTTAAGTATGATTAAAAACTTAGGGTATGAGGTCTCGATTTATCAAATGCTTTCTAGCAAGGTGATAAGCATTTATTGGACCATCGCTAGAGGAAAAAATGGTAGCAAGTTTGCGACTTATTCAACAGCAGGTGCTCATCTTTTTGGAAAGACGGCAATTATTTCTGCATTAAAAGAGCTATATTTTGCACTTTATATTTATGATGAAGACGTCGAACATATTAAAGAAAATGGGCGACAAATGCAAGCTCAAGATGTTAAAACTGTGGCAGATCATGCAATTTATTATTCAATTGAGGATAGAAGTATACAGTTTAATTTTTTGAAAGGTGTAGAGGTTATCGATTTTGAAATAAAAGATGACTACTCTATCGAGTTAGATTCCTACTATTCAGATCTATTGGAGTTTACGAATAAGCTATTTGGGAATTTTTATATCGTAGATAATACCCCAAAAGGTTTGAAGGAAATTGGGTTATGCGAGGTGAAAGTGTTTGTTCCTGGTATGCAAGATATGAATTTTGGTTATGCAAATCAGTACATCAATCACCAGCGGATTCATCTGGACGGTAATCAGGAAGTACCAATTCACCCCTTCCCATAATCTTATAATTAAAAGAGGATAAAAAATGAATTTAATTGAAATTAACAATTTAAGAAAAAACTATGGCGTAAAAGAAGTCTTGAAAGGTTTGGATTTGTCCCTAAAGAATGGTCAAGTTTATACATTGCTTGGAAAAAACGGTGCAGGGAAAACAACATTTATCAATATTTTACTTAGACTAATCAAGGAAGATTCTGGTAGCGTAGTCTCAAACGTTAGCGTAAAAAAAGAAGTTGGTGTAGTCTTTCAGGAAGACTATTTTCCAAAAGAGACAACAGTTTCGGATTTGATAAAGCTACAAGCTTCATTTTTCCATAAGAAGGTTAATGTTGATGAAGAATTAAAAATAATGGGATTAGAGAAAGAGAAGTTTCAAAAGGTAGGAACACTTTCGGGAGGACAAAAACGGAAACTTTCGTTCCTATTAGCGACCTTACATGATCCTAAACTTTTGATTTTGGATGAACCTACTGCTGGTATGGATTATGATAGTGTAGAAAAGTTTGTTCAACAGATTAAAAAATTAAAGGCAAAGGGAAAAACAATTCTCTTAATTACACACGATTTGTACCAAATTGAATCTTTTGCAGATTATATTCTGTTGCTAAATGAAGGTGTATTCGAAGAGAAAATCTCAGTAAATGATATGTTTATGGAATCGTTGTATGAATTTCCCAAAGAGATGGTTATGAGTGGAGCTGCGAAGGAGCAATTGTTTTATAAGAATGATCAAACTTATGTTTTCAGTAGTCCATACGCACAAAAAATAATTGAACAAAATGGTATTAGGAATCCAGAAAACTTTAAGCGTCATAAACAAGTAGTAGATATTTTCAAACGTATTTCATTTGTAGAAGGAGATAAATAATGATTTCAATTGTTCAGCAGATAAAAAATAGTTTACAAAATAAGCGATTTATCATTTTTACGATTTTATTCCCAGTGGTATTTTACGTTTTCTTTATAAAGCAACTTAAGTTTGTAAACACAGATGATAGTGGAATGATTGCATTGTTTTCTGCTATGTTTGGAATCGCAGGAAGTGGCTTGAACACCTTTAGTCAAAAAGTATCGAAAGACAAAGACTACTTCCGTATTATGGATAAAATCTCGCCCTATTCTTATGCACATTATATGTTTGATAGTGTATTAGCACAAACGATCTTGAATATTTTAATTTTGTTCTCAGTTACTTTAGCTGGTGTATTGATTGGTAAATTAAATGTAACAGGGTCTTACTTGTCAATTTCTAGTCTCCTGCTATACTTTGGCTTTTATTATATTGTTATTGGCTTCCTATTAGGAACAGTATTTAATGATGAAACACTTGCTTCTGCCTCAATGCCAATCTTTTTCCTATTCATGATGCTTAATATTACTCCAAATATCATGACAACATTAAAAATGCCAGATATCATTGTAACGATTCAGAAATTTTTCCCGGGCTATTATTATAATGAAGTTTTATTGCATCAGACTCCAGAAAAGTTCTTACAAGCATGCTTGGTCATTACAATTTATGTTTTTATCGCAGGGACTATCACAGTAATTGTAAATAAATTGTTACAAATTAATAGGAGAGACTAATGGTAGAAATGACTTCAGATAGGTTGTTTTCACACTATGAACAATTACATAGGCGACCTGAGCCAGGTTTTTCAGAAGAAAAAACTAAGTGTTATATTAAAGACTTCTTAAGTCCATATCCAGAACTAAAAAAAATTTCGGAAGGTAAGATGGGATTGATTTATCAATACGTAGGGCGAAAGGAAGAAAAACATCATTATGATTTAGCTTTTCGTGCTGAATTAGATGCTGTAGAAATGGATGAATTCTATGGAACCTACTATCATGGTTGTGGACATGATGCACATACAAGTATCCAACTGGAATTAATCACCTATGTTTGTCGTAACAAACCAAAGCTAAATGTACTTTTCATTTTTCAAGCAAGTGAAGAAAAGTATGGTGGTGCAAAGAAGTTTGTAAGTTTTTGAAAGACAAAAGGATTACTTTATCGAGAATATATGCTTTACACGTTACCTCGGATTTGTATCCCAATTATGTATCAATCAATAAGGGAGACATTCTAGCTGCTGGTTTGACTTGCCGTTTAAAACTTTCATTAAAGAATAGTGGACATGTCAGTAATCATGGGGACAGTGCAGCGAGTTTATTTTCTAAATTAGTTTTACTATCAGAAAGCCTAGATGAACTGGATTGTCAGTGTAGAATTACTAACTTTTCCACCAATGGCTCTCATAATGTATCTCCTACAGAAATAAAATTTAATATTACGTTTAGAGGAAAAAGTAGTGATATTTGCAAGCAGCAACATCAGAAATTTTTAGATCAGTTAAACCTAGAATATCAAAAGGAAGTTATTATGGATTATCCTTTATTACATAATAATACAATGCTATATGAATGGGTTGAACAAGTATTATCTCAAAGTAAAGTAGTAAAGACTCTAAAAAAACTCCATTTTTTTGTTTTCTTGTGATGATTTTGCCTTCTATGGAAAAGAGCTAGATGTACCGACATGTTATTTCTTTATTGGTGCATATAGTCAGGGTCATCCGATTCATTCGAATGAATTTATTACACCGAAGGCTAGCTTATTAAGAGGTTTGTATGTGATGACATTATTGATAGAAAAAGGAGAATGAGCGAATTAATGGTTAAAAATGTATATTATAGAAAAACAAATTTTTTTCGAATGGCGAATTTTTCTAAGTTTTTTTCAAAAAGAAATATTTGAAAAAAATACGAAATAATCAAAAAAATATCGCCTCAATTTGTTAAAACAAGTGAGTTCTATTCGAGAATCGGGAATTGAACAATTAAATCAAGTTATTCAGGAATGTCCGGAATGTAAAGATAAGAAGCAATTGTTAAAGTTCTCGCATGACTTCTACAATAATAGAGGAGATTTAGGAAAGAAATTTCAAAAAAATAGTATTTCTACTTCCACCAGATTTAGCATCAGAATTTGATTCTTATTTTAAAATGAAAGAACAAATTTTGATGATTGATAATAGAATTGAAGAACAGGTAGATCAACAATATTTAAATGAGAAACAAATGATGCTACAGGGACTTCGTGATAATCTAGATTTTGTTCAGAACACAAAGATGATTGGGCAGACTCTCTATCAAAAGTTAGAAAAGCTACTCAAAACAGATGTTAAAAATCATAATAAGAAGCAACGGCAAATGGATGGTTTTTTGTACAATTATTATACTCGTATTGCTACAAAGACAAGTCCCTTGGGGTTATTAGGCACAACAAGTGTTTATGGGCAAGAAGAATTTCATTTAGATAGAGAGATTTTTATGTCGGTGAACTCTTCAATCATTTTAAAGATATTTGATAGGCTTTATCAAAACCCAAAAAATCAGCCAGTTTTGAACTTCAAACTAAATGAGACACTAATTTTAAAAGAGAATAAGTATTACGTAACGGTTTTCAATGATATCAAAGGAAAAAGTTTATACCGTAATCGTCAGGAATTGGTTACACTCCCTGAAAGTAAAATCTTAAATGAGATTTTACAGCTTTTCAAAGGAAAAGGGCAGTTATCGGGACGTGACATCTTAGATAAACTCTCTCAAAAAGGGCAAGAAAATCTTCTTACAAAATTGTTGGAGAATTGTATTTTACTTCCAGCTGATCAATTAACTATTGAAGGTAAGCAAAGTATGTCAGAAGCGTTTCTGCAGAAATTAAAGGGTATTTCTTCGGTTATGTTTTCAAATGAAATTGAGATTTTCGAAAGAATAGTTGCATTTGAGCAAGAAGAGTTTTCTTGGGAGATATATGATCGATTGACGGAAGAAGTTCATAATCTTGTTCTGTATTATGGCATTGAAGGATTTGACAAATCATCGTATGTTTCGATAGATAAGCTTGCTTCTAATACTGAGAATGATTTAGAAAAAGAGGTTCAAGTTGTAAAAGAACAACAGAAGTGTTTCAATGATCTATCAAAATTTATTTCTATTTTTGATATTTCAACACGCAGTAAGTATTTAGCCTATGAGATGCTTCGAAAAAAATATGGTGGAGAATTCAAGCCTCGAAACGCTCGAGAAATGAGTAAATTTTTGCGAGATCTATCAACTACGCTTTTTCAAAGAGATGGCTATTGGATGGAATCATTTGGCTATTTAGGAGAAAAGTACCAGCATAAAATTGATAATCAACTCTTGAAGTTGAAGAAGGAAATTCTTGAGCAATTGCTTGGTCAAGATTCGGGGGACGGATCAGAACTATTGATTTCAACCGAATTGTTGAATAGTTCAACGAAACAATTAGAGAAACTTGTTGGACAAAGCCATAAATCTCGTGCTTATTTTTTACAAGTTAGTCCAAGTAATCAAATAGTCTTTAATCATATTTATAAAGGCTATGGAGTCTACCGTAGACGGTTTAATCATTATCTTCCAACAGATCAAGAAAGTTATAGATTAGATGGAGCTTTAGTAGATATTCCAATGACATTTGGTTTCAATGCAAATATTCGAGAAAGTACAGATAAGACCTTATCCTTACCATTAGGTGAACGAGCTTTTGCCAGCTCTGAACAATTGAACTGGTTAGATTTAGGTTTTCGACTTTCAAAACAATCAAAGGAAATCGAAGTGTTCGAAAAGGCAACGGGTGCTATTATTTATCCACACTTCTTAGGAAGTTTAATAACAGTCGCCCTCCCTTCATTAGTTGCGGTTTTTAATTCAATTACTCTCAATGATTCTATTTATTTTGATTTTGGAGAATTGTTACTCAGACAGAAAATAAAAAATCATTCTCAGGAAAAAGTAGTGGTCCCAAGACTTTGCTTTGAAAAAGTTGATTTTATATTATCTCGAAAAAAATGGTATCTTGCTTGTGAAAAATTACATACCATTTTACAGGAAGATACGTCAATGGGTCAAAAATGGTTAGAAGTTATCGAGTATTTTGAAGAAGAAGAGTTGCCATTATCTTTCTTTGTAAAAGACTTTTTCGAGTCTTATAATCAGGACTCGGAGTTACTAAAAACAAAACCACTATACATCAATTTTGAATCTTTTTTAAGCTTTAAAGCATTTGTAGGTTTGGTGAAGAAGAAGGATAGAATTTTAATCGAAGAGGTCTTGCCAGAATGTACTGATACAGAAACAGATATGATTACAGAGTTAATTGTTGAAACAAATGATTGAGAAAAGAGGAGGAGATTATGGTATATAAATTATCTGTATTTATCAATGATTTAGCTTTTTCAAACAGTCTAATCATTAAGATTTATAGTTTTTTAAATAATAAAGCAATTAAAGAAATTTGGGTGAAGAAATCAATTCAGCGTGGTCACCATCTTGAATTGTTTTCTCTCAATAAAGAGTATTTGAAGACAATGGAAGATTTTATTGTTGGAGAACTGTCAAGTTATTCCCCAGTTAATGTTCCTGAAATGAAATTAAAGAAGCAAATCATGAGTGTTGCAGCTGCAGAAAACACGGAGGCTGACTTAAATATTCAACCGGATGGGACAATTCTGTTTGAAGAAGTTGAAGAACTATATCAAGATAAAGTTAGGTTAAATTCCTATGAGACTGAGTTGGTTGTGGAAAAGAAAAAGATGGAGTTGATTCTCTATCTTGAAAGTATAGGATTCTTCAACGAGCCTGAAAATCAGCAAAAATATTTTATTGGTTAAACTATTCTTAAATTTAGGGTTACTTTTTAATAACAATTTAAAAATGGGTTATCTATCTATGAAGTCAAATATTCTATTCTTTAACTTACAACTGGAGAAGTTGAAGGGTACAATGTCGCCGGAGAAGTATAAACGGTATCATCACTTAGTTAATTTTCTAGATGAGACAGAACAGAGTTATATCAATGAGAATATTGAAATCTTTCTGAATGAAAATAAAAGTTCATTCTATAAGCAATTTGTAGAAGAACTTTATCAATTTTTTAGTGATGAATTTGAAAAAGGAAACCTTTATTATGAAAACCTAAGTGATGCAGAGAGTTTTGTTCAGAAATCACGAAAGAATGGTCAGATAACAGATTTTCACAAAAAATTCTTTACGAATCAAGCTTTTCTTTCCCATCATGCTTCGGAACCCTTTGTGATTTATCGTTATACAGTTGATGTTCTTTATCAAATTATGCCGTTGTTAAACGTTAATCCGCTTCGAAAACAGAAAATTACAAAAATGGTAAGTGATAAGGTTGAGACAGGCTATGATATGACCTGGGAAGACAGTTATGCTGACATGCAAGAATTATTTAACAAGAAGGTACAATAAATGCATATTTTACTTGAAGATGGAGAAAAATATATTTTTGATGGAATCTACTATAGAAAATTTAATTCAAAGAGTAGGAACTTATATTTTCATCAGTTAAAACATAACCATTCCATTTGTTTAGTTAAGAGTCAGCGTGTGAAGTGTCCGTCTCTTACTTTTGAATTGGTGGATGTGGACAATATTGGTGATCTTCCTGTATTGGATAAAAATGATTGTAAGAAAATAGTTGAATTCTTTGCCAAAAACATGACAAAAACTTTTGATAAAGTGATGGAAGTTAGTCAAACAATGAATCAGCTTGGATCTCCGACTTTTTCAGATGGTATCGACACAACAGTAGGAAAATCAATTGTAAAAGTATTAGCTGCACAGTTATTACGCACCTACTTGAGAGAGCAGGGGTGGATAGTACGAGTAGATTTTGAAAATTACCCTAGTAGAAAGGGACAGTTTTTAAAAGTAGATCTTCTCGAAGGCAAAGATATTTATTGTGGGGTAGTAAATGAATACGAACTTAATTACTAATGACTCTTTTTTTAATAAAAAGTATTTAGAAAGTCTGGAAGAAGGACGTAAATATGCTATTTTGGTAGTAGATCACCTCTTCTTTTTCAAGAAAGAGGAAGGATTTCTTGAGGATTTCTTATATACAGTTTCTTTATACAATAGGACTAAAACAAAAAATGTATTAGCTAGCATGTTTTCAACAAATTACCAAAATAGCGAGTTGGAGATAGAAAAAGCAAAACCTCTTATGGACAGGCTAGTCTTTAAAAAGGGACAGATAGGAGTACTGTATCTAGAAAATCAAGCCCTCTCCTATGTTTGTATTAAGAAAAAAAGAACATTTCAAACCAAAAGTAAAATGGAGCTTGGAACTTTATTAGAAAAGGTCACTATTGGTGAATCAGCTGGCTTTCGAGAAAAAACTGTGAGTGAGCTGTCAAAATATGCACAAGAGTTTTTAGACAAGACGGTTGCCTATCGTAAATTTTTCGATTTAGATTCAGATTATTTTCCAGGAGTGGGCATTGAATATGCTGTAACAGACAAATATACAGAATGTGGTTATGGTCGTTCTGCATCTTTTCATGATTCTACTAATATTGCTCTCCTAGAAGCTATTGAAAGATATTCCTCCCTTTTTTACCCCTATCAAAATAAAGATATTTATGCTAAGTTCTCAGACTTAGACAATGCTATTCACCCCAAGAATTTCATTCTCCCATCTTCTGAAAAAAATCCTTTTATGCAGTACCATGATAATTTGGAGATTTATTGGACAGAGGCGGAATCTCTTAGAGATAAGAAAACAGTACTAGTTCCTGAACAATTAGCAGTATATGGAGATTCTTTCTTTAGAGATAAAAAGAAACAGCATCGATTCATATATGATAGTTCAAATGGTGTTTCTTTAGGAGGATCATTTGAGGAAGCTGTACTATATGGATTATTGGAGTTAATTGAGAGGGATAATTTTTTAACGACATGGTATGGTAGGATTCCAATCAATGAAGTTAGACTGGAATCTCTGGGCTTGTCTGAAGATACATTAAATACAGTTCATCGTGCTCAACGAGACGGTTTTGATGTCAAAGTTTACGATATTTCAATGGAGTTAGGAGTCCCTTCTTTTTGGGCCTTAGTAAGAAGTTTGAAAGGGCATAAAATGTACTCTTATACAGCCGCAGGGAGCAACCCAATCCCTCATAAAGCAGCGGAGTCAGCATTGTTAGAAGCTTTGGTTGGAATTAAAATCCATGATAATATAAACTCTGAATTTGGAACAACAGTTCCTACTGAGGTTATTGAGATGGAGGATCACGTCAACTATTATTCTAGTGATCAGCACAAAGGTGCTTATGATTTTCTGCAAGCTTCCCATGTAACTGACTTATCAACAGAAAATTACATTAAAGCCTTTAATACGAAGACTTATTTGAAAAAATTAATTAATGAAGTATTAAAAAAATATGAAGATATCTATGTCGTTAATTTGACTTCAAAAGAAATGGAGAAATTAGGGATCTATACTGTGAAAGTTATTGTTCCAGGACTTCTTCCGATAACTTTTGGTGTACAAAATGAAAGAATATCTGAATCTCGTATCAATAGAGAAAGGAGTAGGAGAGGTCTTGAGGAAGTGAAGCAGATTAGTTGCTATCCTCACCCTTTCCCTTAATATAATATGAAAGAAACTGACAAATGGTTATCCTACCATATCTTTTGCCATAATCTTCTTCATCATGACCGTATCATTTGTAAGTTAAATAAATGGGCCTCTGAAAAACAACTTTACCCTTATTTTTTCATTCGATACTGGGAAGGGGGGGCCTCATATCCGTTTTCGGATAAAGAGGGAAGATACCATTCGGGATGACTATTACAATACTATCGTTGACCTCCTAGAATCGGAATTGTCTGATGAGAGTATCATTCTGACAAAAGAAGAGTATTATCAAGGACATAAGTTAGATGGAGAGAAAATTCCTATTGAGGAATTGCCTTGGTATGAGAATAACACTATTGTTCCGATTACCTATGTTCGAGAGAATGAGAGGTACGGGGGAAAAGAAGCAATTGAGCATGCGGAATATGTTTTTTACCGCTCTAGTCAATTAGTCTCAGCTATGTTAGAAGGTTGTATGAACTGCCACATGATGATTCGGATGCTATTTTATGTCCATATTTATGAGAAAGTAAATGCAGCAATTAAAGAGTGTGGTATAAACTTTGATTTCCCCCAATTCTATGCCAATTGTTTCTCGTATTGGAATGAACTTTATGACTTGAAAGATGCAGAATATATAAGAGACATTGCTAATGCTATCAAACACTCATTTGAGGACAAAGAAGAAAAAATAAATACTGTCTTTTCATTTATTCAGCCACAAATTCAGAACAATTTTATTGACTCTTTAGTAGAGTATTTAAAAAATGTTTCTCAATTAAAGGGAAACAAGATGATGCGCTCTGTCCTGTTTTCTCAAATGCATATGTTCGCGAACCGTCTCGGAATTCCGATTGAATATGAATGTGCCATATACAGTTATTATAACCAGAAAAATAAAAATTTAACTTGCCAGAAGGGAGCATAAATGAAAAAAGTATTGCTTAATGAAGAAATGTATTATACGCCTAACTTTGATTATGATCAATTAAAGAATCGTAGAAAGAAGTTTGCAACCAATCGTATCAATTGGTTTATGAACAATAGTCCTAAACAAGACTATCAATTTCCTAAAGACAACCCAACAGATTTTGATTCCAACAAACAGTATAGTTACTATCAAGAAAATAATGCAGATGATCCGATTCGAAAATTATTTGAAAATCGACGCTCAACGCTTTTAAATTCTTTTGATGGGAAATGGAGTCGTGAAGAACTATTTAATTTATTGACAATAGCTGTTGGACCCAATCCACGAAAAAGATTTTATCATGGAGAGGAATTAATTTTAAGAAACTATCCATCTGGTGGAGCTTTGTTTCCAGTAAAACTTTATCTTTTTATCAAGGATGTGGAAGGTATGGAACCGGGTGTTTACTATATTAGTTCTCAGTTGAAAAAATTGATTAAAGTTGAAAGCAAGGAAAATCTGGTCTGGGACAATCTCTTTCCAATGACTCTTTACAAATTAGACGCATTGAGCAATTCAACAGAAAAAATTAGTTTTGCTGTATTCATGGTTGTTGATTTTAAGGAATCTTTTAAAAAATATGGAGAACTTTCCGAACGTTTAGCTTTCTTTGAGGCTGGACATGTTGCCCAAAATCTTCAGTTGGTTTCGAGTCATCTCAACAAAAAATCACTACCCATTTGTGGTCTCTTTCCAGAAGAAGTTGAAAAACAAATTAATATCCAGAACAACGATAGCCAATATTGTGTTTATGGTATCCTATTTGGATAAAAGCAAGGAGAATTGTTATGCTAATAAATCCATTCCTAACAGTTGAAAATCAGAACGGTGTTTATTATTTTTCTGAAAAATACGGTAAAACAAAAAAAGCCTTTTTCTAACTTTTACAATCAAAAAGAGAACTGGCTGATTTGATAAATGATAGAGAGCTAAATAAAAAAATTAGTAAGCATCTTAATTATTCATTTGCAATTCCAGAACATCATAAGGAACTTTTTTCTATATTGGAAGAAAATGTAGCGTTTTGCTCTGAGCTTGTTAACAAAACAATGCTTGCTAAGTTCTTAATGTACAGATTACATTCTGCGACAATTGAATTCTACAATTACAGTGATTTGAATTTGCAGCATTTAAAAAAGATGTTAGAGTTGGAAAATGGGACTGAGAGTCGAGTACAAGTTGTTATCTATGACAAAAACAGTCATATTCAGGACTTCCAGCCTACATATAATCAAGGATTGCTTCTATTTTTTGAAGTATGTGGTGGAAAATTACGTGGGATAGGTCCTTTTGTAGAAGTATCAGCAGATGGCACTAAAATGAGACATTTTCAGGAAGAGAAAAACGTAGAGAGAAAAGTCGAGAAAGAAGATAGTTACTGGAATCGATCAATTGAGGAAGTTGTCTTAGATACAGTACTTTCAGCTATTACAGATTATTTTTCAGATTATATTACTGTCTCTTCACCTTTTATGTACCGAAGAGCTATCTTGAATGAAGATACAGTTTGTCTTTGTGAAGCATTTTCTCGTCAATGAGTTTCTTAAGACAAGATTTATAAATTGTTTGGACTGAGGGTTTTCTCGGTTCTTTTTTTGATCTCAAAATGAAGTCGTAATAAATTTTTTAAAAATTTCCATTTATTCTTTTTTTATGGTAAGTTCAAAAATCAGCTGAGCACTCTAGAACCATCATAAAGTATATGAGTATGGAGGAGCTCAGGAGTAAGATTATTGAGGAAAAGACATGATTTAATAGGATTGAAAAACAGTCAGACCAACTAATTTCGTAAGCTTTTATACGACTTGTGCAAAGTGAAGGCTGATAGATTTTGTGGCATTTTTCCATGGACTAAAATATCCAATTCAGCAGTCTTAAAATTCCTTTGTCAAATCAATATCCTTTCTAGACTGATACCTTTATAAATGCTCTCTATTTCGTAACGATCAATTAATCACGACATGAACTTTGTCCTCATAAGTTAATTTAATGAGAAAAGCACCCCAAAAGTTAGATTTATTTGTCTAACTTTTGGGGTGCAGTTCAAAAATTATTTGCACACGGAGAAGATAATATTATTTTTAGTAACTAATTTTTTTATGATTATTCGCTCTTTATTTCTATGAAATCATCGATGTATCCTTTTATTAATTCTAGTAGTGTTGTATAGCTGTAATTTGAAGATAAGTCAATAATTCCTAGAAGTTCAAGGTGATTTTCGAAAATATAATTATAGTCAACATCCGACGTTAGTAGTACGATTTGTGCAGAGTTCTCATTGTTTCGAATAGCTTTCACCATGGTTCTGTAATTGCTTTTTTTGAGTAATTATGATAAAAATATAGACTAAGAAATTCATGAGAGATTTTAATAGTTTTTAATGGGCTATCCATCTTGCATTGAATTTTTTTCTGTTTACAGTAATGTTTGATGGACAGGTATAGTCTTAGCGACGTTAATAACTGCCGAAATAATTTCAATATATATTCCTTCTATTCTATGAGATTTGACTTTATTATAATATTTTAGAAGAGGAAATATTGGGTTTATCAAAAACGGTCTGTATATTGTCATTAACAGTCATCATTTTTAATAGTTTAGGAGAAAAGGATGATTAACATCTTTGTTCTAGAAGACGAAATTTTACAGCAATCTCGTATTGAAAATACGATAACAGAGGTTCTAACAAAGCATTCTTGGAAATGTAAGGGACCTGAGATTTTTGGGAAACCCTCTCAAATGCTAGAAGCAATAGTTGAACGTGGTTCCCATCAACTATTCTTTCTAGATATTGAAATAAGGGGAGAAGAGAAAAAAGGATTAGATATTGCTAGACAAATACGTGAACAAGATCCACATGCCACAATCGTATTTGTAACGACGCATTCAGAGTTTATGCCTATAACTTTTAAATACAAAGTAGCTGCTTTAGACTTTGTTGATAAAGCCCTAGGAAACGAACAATTTACTTATCGGATTGAATCTATTATCGAGTATGCCATGGAAAAAGAAGGACAGGCAGTCTCTCAAGATGCCTTTAAGTTTGAAACATCTTTGGCACAAGTTCAGGTTCCTTTTAATAAAGTATTGTATTTTGAGACTTCCCCAACGGTTCACAAAGTAATTCTACATACGACAGATGAACGTCTTGAGTTTTATGCAAGTATATCGGAAGTTGAAAGGGCAGATGAACGACTATATCGTTGTCATAAGTCTTTTGTTGTCAATCCAGAAAATATTGAAAAAATAGATAAAGAACAAAGAATTGTTTATTTTGATGGGGACCAAAATTGTTTAATCTCTCGTTCAAAAATGAAGGGCTTGAAAGAACGGATTAAATAGCAAAGTATACCAGAAAAGTAATGGAAAGGTCAGCTTATGGAAATGTTATTTGAACATTTGACATTTGTCGCCCACATAATTGTTGTCTTATTGCTGTATCAACACATTAGTGGAAATAAATTCAAGTGGTATTGGTTTATCATTTTTCCAATAACATTTAGGATTCTTTTCCTGCTGGTTCCACCACTAGCTTATTTTGCCTATATATTCTTCCTGCCCGTCTATTCTCTATATCGAAATAAGTATGGTAGTAGGTTGTTGGATGTTTTTTATAGTTTTTATCCCATTGTAGTAGAAAGCTTGATTGGACGTGTATTAGCTTTCTATCTGTTTCCTATACTTGGATTTAACCAAGTTATGATTAACACACATTATTGGATAAATTTTATAATAGAAGTTTCAATTTACCCACTATACTTCTATTTTACAAAGTTTGTGAAAAATTGATTTTTACAATTTACAAAAAAGGGGTTAAGAAAAAAATTATTTAAGCCGCTACTTTGTTCTCATGAATGTATCGATGTTTTTTTACATAATTTTTGTTGCAGGTACTGGTGATAGGAGAAGGTTTTATTCCAAATGCAGTAGAACATCGTGAACATTTAGTAGGGATTTATGTTGTCATATTTTTTGTAATGCTGATTTATTTAAACTCAACTCTTACTGAGAAATTAGAGTTAGAGTTGCTTTATCAAAAAAACAAACAATTAGAAGAATTGTCAGTTTATAGCAAGCATGTTGAATCCTTATATAACGAAATCAGAAGCTTCAGACATGACTATATCAATGTTCTGACGAGTATACAAGAAGGAATTGAACTTAAAGATATCGAGGCTATCCAAGAAGTTTATGATAATGTCTTGTCTAAGACAAAAGAGAATTTTTCAAATAGTAAGTACGACTTCGCTAATCTTTCTAATATTACGAATACTGCAATTAAAAGTGTTGTTTCTGCCAAATTGTTAGAAGCTCAAAGTAAGAACGTAGAAGTGCATATCGAAGTTGAAAGCCTAGTAAGTCTTTCCAACATGGACGCTTTGGATATAATAACGATATTATCTATTCTTTTAGATAATGCTATCGAAGCAGCCTGCTTGGCAGAAAAGCCATGTTTAACTTTGGCTATTTTCCAAGAAAAAGATAGTGATATTATTGTTGTAGAAAACTCTATTCGAGAAGAAAAAATCAATATTTCTAAAATCTTTGACCTGGGGTACTCTTCAAAGGGAGAGAATAGGGGAATTGGTTTATCAAACGTGCATGACATTTTGGATAAATATCCTGCGGCCTTTATTAAAACAAGTAGCCGAAAACATTTATTTAGACAAACTATTGAAATCAAAAGAGTTTGTTAACTTTAGTGAGTTAGTGTCAGGAATTGCCTAGTCGTAACTAATTGTAAGTCCACTAAAAAGTGAACTTGGTAGTTAAAATAAAAAAGGAGGAATCTATCTTATATTTGGGTAGGTTCCTCCTTTTAAGTTTCTTTGGCTCTTAGTCAACTGTAGTGAGTGACGAAAAGCTATCAATAAAGAGCTAAAAAAACTAGGGCCATTGCCCTAGTTGTAAAGGAGGTTTGTTCACATCTGGGTTTATAGGAGATTATGATGTGAACAGGATTGGATTAGGAGTCTCTATTTCTATTAGGAGGATTAGAGACTGAAAGGATTAATTTTCGAGTGTAGTTTCATCGAACTACAAGAAAATTATAGCAGTTTATGGGGAAGGACACAATGGATTTAGGGGGTGTCACATCTCTTATTTCCCAAGGGTTGAATTTTATAATATTTGATGTGATAATATAAAAGTGGGGTTCAGATATAACTATCATCCACATTTTGCTTGTGAGTCAGAATTGCTGATATCACTATGCAAGATTTTTATTTAATATATATGGTACTATTAGTTCGAAGATTCGAATCAGAGAGTATGTCTTATTATTTCAAGGTTACAATACGTCTAACAACTCTTTTCTATAAAAGGGAAATATACTTTTTAACCTTACACAATATCTTGAAAGGAAATAGAGTTATGAAAAGCTTTTTTTAAAAAAACTTATCGTTTACAATGAGTGATTCAATTCTAATGGCTTTGAAACACCCAGAATTGTTTTTTTCTTATTGGTTTTAGAAAACTATTTAATTTTACCATATGTTTCGGA